>VFSW01003443.1_pt1 | contig 23732 bp, 20 predicted proteins | sample 5358111 | NCBI WGS metagenome assembly VFSW01 (sample SAMN11554181, study PRJNA540505) | mine drainage metagenome | isolation source: sediment from site ElyBrook_90M | place: USA: Ely Copper Mine, Vershire, VT | collected 2017
CTGCAAGAGCGGCTGCTCGAGTTCGCGGAGAAGGTCGGGGCCCGCGCCGGGGAGGAGGGCTTCGATGCGCACTAGATGCGCGCAGGTCTCCGCGCTCGGCCTGTGGTTCCTTGGCGCGGCGTGCGGCTCATCGCCGCCTGCGACGATCGGAGCCTGGACGGCAACCGGGGCGCTCGCCGCGACGCGCGCCTCTTCCGCCGTCGTCCTGCTGCCGTCCGGCCAGGTGCTCGCCGTCGGGGGGCAAGACCCGGTGGGCGATCCGCTCGCGAGCGCGGAGCTGTACGACCCCGCGAGCGGAGCCTGGAGCCAGACGGGTGGCCTCGCCACGGCTCGCTACGCTCACGCGGCGACGCTCCTGCCGTCGGGTCAGGTCCTCGTCACCGGGGGCTTCGACGGCGCGGCCGGCTACGTCGCGAGCGCGGAGCTGTACGACCCCGCGAAGGGGAGCTGGAGCGAGACGGGGCGGCTCAGCGGTGCCCGCGCCTGGCACACGAGCACGCTGCTCGCGTCGGGCGAGGTCCTCGTCGCAGGCGGGGTCGATGGCTCGGGTTCCCTGGCGAGCGCGGAGCTGTTCGATCCGACGCGCGGCAGCTGGAGCCCCGGCGGCGCGCTGGCGGCCTCCCGCTTTCGAGCCACGGCCACGCTCCTGCCGTCGGGCCAGGTGCTCGTCGTGGGTGGCCAGGACGGCGCCGGCAACGCGCAGGCGAGCGCCGAGCTGTTCGATCCCGTGCGCGCAAGCTGGAGCCAAACGGGCGATCTCGCCACGGCTCGCTTTGCCCACGCCGCGGCGTGGCTCTCCACTGGGAAGGTCCTGGTCGTGGGAGGGCAGGACACCGCCGCCGACGTCCTCGCGAGCGCGGAGCTGTACGATCCCCGCAGCGAGACCTGGAGCCCCACGGGCGCGCTCACCACGGAGCGGGAGTACCAGACGGCGACGCTCGTGCCCTCCGGCGGGCTCCTCGCCGCGGGGGGCATCGACAACAATGGGGACGTCGTGTCCAGCGCCGAGCTCTACGACCCGGTAAGGGGGACCTGGAGCCTCGCGAGCTCGCTCGCCACGGCGCGCTACTGCGCCGCCGCCGCGCTGCTGCCCACGGGCCGGGTCCTCGTCGTCGGCGGCAATGGCAGCGCCGCGTACGCTCCGAGCGGCATCCTCGCCAGCGCCGAGTTCTTCGCCGAGAAGCCTTGAGGAGTTCGGGCGCCGCGGGCGGGCGGGGGGCCTTGGAGCCACGAAGCGCGAACCGCGCTCGCGTTCCCGCTTTGACCTGGAGGCCCGGTCTGAACTAGGTTCCGCCTCGATAGCCGGGTCCTGCAACGTTGCAGACGCGAACCCCGCCAGGCCCGGAAGGGAGCAACGGTAGTGCCTTCGTCGTGTGCGGGCGCCCGGCTATCATTTCCCAATGGCTGACGCCCCCCAGAGCTACCAGGTCCTCGCCCGCAAGTGGCGCCCGCAGCGCTTCGGCGACGTCTCGGGCCAGGAGCACGTGGTCAAGACGCTCACCAACGCCATCGCCCAGGGGCGGGTGGCGCACGCCTACCTCTTCTGCGGTCCGCGCGGCGTGGGCAAGACCACTGCGGCGCGCCTGCTCGCGAAGGCGCTCAACTGCGAACAGGGGCCCACCGCCGAGCCCTGCGGGGTGTGCGCGGCCTGCGCGGAGATCGCGCTCGGCACCGCCATCGACGTGCCCGAGATCGACGGCGCCTCGAACAACGGCGTCGACGACGTGCGCGCCATCCGCGAGAACGCGCGCTACGTCCCCTCGCGCGATCGCTTCAAGATCTACATCATCGACGAAGTCCACATGCTGTCGCAGGCGGCCTTCAACGCGCTCTTGAAGACGCTGGAGGAGCCGCCGCCGCACGTGAAGTTCATCTTCGCCACCACCGAGCTGCACAAGGTGCCCGAGACCATCGTCTCGCGCTGCCAGGTGCACACCTTCCGGCGCATCCCGCTGGCGGCGGTGGTGGCGCAGCTCAAGACCGTGGCGAAGGCCGAGGGCTTTCCGCTGGACGACGCGGCGCTCGCGCTCATCGCGCGCCAGGCCGAGGGGGGCATGCGCGACGCGCTGTCCCTGCTCGACCAGGTGGTCAGCGCCTGCGGCGCGAACCCCACCCCCGAGGCGGTGGCCGACGCGCTGGGCGCGGTCGACCGCCAGCACGTGCTCGCACTCGCGGGGGCCCTCGTCGCGCGCGACCCCGCGCGGGTGGTCGGCCTCCTCGGCGAGCAGTACGAGCGCGGCACCGACCCGCGGCGCCTGGGCGAGGCGCTCTGCCAGACGCTGCGCGATCTCCTGGTGGCGCGGCTCTCGGGCCACGCCCCGGCGGAGCTGCCCGACCATGAGCAGCGCGAGGTGCAAGAGCTCGCGAAGCGGGGCGAGCCCCCGCAGCTCACCCGGCTCTTCGAGCTCTGCCACTCGACGCTGGGGGACCTGGGGCGGGCGTTCGACCCGCGCCTCGCGCTCGAGGTCGCGCTGCTCAAGGGGGTGTACCTGGCCCCCGGGGCCAGCATCGCCGAGCTGCTCCTCCGCACCGAGGCCCTGGCGCAAGGCGCGCCGCTGCCTGCCCCCGCGCCGCCGCCCGCGGTGCCGCCTCCGCCGGTCCCGCGGGTCGCGGCGCCGGCGCCGATCCCCGCGGCTCCCGTGAAGGCTGCGCCGGCACCACAGGCACCCGCGCCCGCGGCCCCGGTCGCGCTCACGCCGGAGGCCTTCGCCCGGGCTGCGGCCGCGATCTTCGCACAGGCGCCGCGCCTCGGCACGGCGCTCAAGACCGGTCGGCTGCGCCAGGTCGCGCCGGGGCGGCTCACGCTCGCCTTCCCGCCACAGGACTTTCGCGCGTCGCAGCTGGTCTCGGAGAAGGCGGAGGTCGAGCGGCTGCTGGCGAACGAGCTCGGCTGTGCCACCGCGCTGGTGCTGGTCGAGGGGGTCCTGGAGGCCGATCCTCCGTCCATCGCCGAACGGGAATCGCAGGGCGAAGCGGCCCGCGTGGACCGGGCGAAGGAGGTCGTGCTCGCCTCGGCCGCGGTGCGCGACGCGGTGCGGATCCTCGGGGGTCAGGTGGAAGAGGTGCGGGTCGCGGGCGCCCCCGGCGGCCCCGGCAAGGCTCGCTGATGGAACTCCATCTCGGCAAGCTCATGGAGCAGGCCCAGGCCATCGCGCGTACGCTCGAGGTGCGCCGCGCCGAGCTCGGTCGCCGCGAGATCGAAGGTCAGGCCGGCGCAGGTCTCGTGACCGCGGTCATGACCGGGACCGGCGAGCTCGTGCGAGTCCACATCGACCCGAAGGCCTTTCAGAGCGACCCCGCGCTGGTCGAGGATCTCATCGTCGCCGCGGTCAACACCGCCCTCGGCGAGGTGCGCAGCCTGCAGCAGCGTGAGCTCGGCGGGTTGAACGTGCCCCCCGCGTTCCTGGCCGGCCTGCCCGGCGGCGGAGAGGCGAAGTGATCCCCGGCGCCCCCGCGCCGCTGACCCGGCTGGTGGCCGAGCTCAGCCGGCTGCCCGGCATCGGTGAGAAGAGCGCCCTGCGGCTCGCGTTCCACATCCTGCGGGACAAGGGGACCTACGCCCGCGACCTGGCCTCCGCCCTCGTGGCCGCCACCGAGAAGGTGCGCCTGTGCTCGATCTGCTGCAACCTGACCGAGCAGGATCCCTGCCAGATCTGCGGCGATGGCCGACGGGACGACTCGGTGCTCTGCGTGGTGGAGGGGGTGCAAGACCTCATGGCTGTGGAGCGGACTCGCGAGTACCGAGGGCGCTACCACGTCCTGCACGGCGTCCTCGCCCCGCTGGAAGGGGTCGGGCCCGACCAGTTGCGCATCAAGGAGCTCTTGACCCGCCTCGGGCCGTTGCCCGCGGCGCGTGGCGCGGAGCCCGGCCGCAAGGTGGAGGAGATCATCGTGGCCACCAACCCGGACGTCGAGGGGGAAGCCACCGCGCTCTATCTGGGTCGGCTCCTGAAGCCCCTGGGGCTGCGCCTGACGCGCATCGCGCAGGGGGTGCCGATGGGGGGAGATCTGGAGTTCGCGGACCAGGCCACCCTGGCCCGCGCGCTTTCTGCCCGCCGGGAGATGTGACCGCCCTTCGGGGGGGTCCAGCGAATTGCGTGTTAGACCTTGAAACTCATTCGCTTTTCGGATTGAGTGGGACAGTTGCTCCGCGCACAGTTGCCGCGTGAGCTTATCCGTATCCCGGAGAGCGGCGGCCGACGAATGAACCCACAGATGGTGATGTACGAAGAGGAGTTCAACCAGATCAACACGGTCTGCGACCGGTTGACGCGCGAAGCGAACGCGAAGGTGGTGTTCCTCGTCGACAAGAACGGCCAGCTCATCGCGAGCTGCGGCCAGACCGAGAACATCGACACGACCTCCCTGGCCTCGCTGACGGCGGGCAACATCGCCGCCACCGGCGGCCTCGCGAAGCTGCTTGGGGAGAAGGAGTTTTCGATCCTCTTCCACGAGGGGGAGCGGGATAATCTTCACATCACCATCGTCGGGGGCCGCGTGATCCTGGTGGTGATCTTCGACAGTCGGTCGAGTCTCGGGCTCGTCCGCTTGCGGGTGAAGAAGGCCGGAGAAGAGCTGGGTAAAATCTTCGACGGGTTGCTCAAGAAAGTGGAAGCTCCTGGTGCGGGGTCTCCGTTCGCGGAGATCACCGACGAGGACATCGACAACCTTTTCACGGAATAAACGACCGATGTCCTTCATCAACTACAGCTCGCGCGAGATCAGCTGCAAGATCGTGTACTACGGCCCCGGTCTGTGCGGGAAAACCACCAATCTGCAGTACATCTATGCGAAGACCAATCCGGACGCGAAGGGCAAGATGATCTCCCTCGCGACCGAGACCGATCGCACGCTCTTCTTCGATTTTCTCCCCCTGGCGCTCGCCGAGATCCGTGGGTTCAAGACCCGGTTCCACCTCTACACGGTGCCAGGGCAGGTGTTCTACGACGCCTCCCGCAAGCTGATCCTGAAGGGGGTCGATGGGGTGGTGTTCGTGGCGGATTCCCAGGTGGAGCGCATGGAGGCCAACCTCGAGTCGGTCGACAACCTGCGCATCAATCTGGCCGAGCAGGGCTACGATCTCAGCAAGATCCCGTACGTGGTGCAGTACAACAAGCGCGACCTGCCGAACGTGGTCGCGCTGGACGAGCTGCGCAGCCTGATCAACCCCGCCCGGGTCCCGGAGTACGAGGCCGTGGCGCCCACCGGCGTGGGGGTGTTCGACACCTTGAAAGCCGTCGCAAAGCTCGTCTTGACCGAGCTGAAGAAGGGCGGCTAGTTCGCTAGACGCAACGATCAAGCGGCGCCTCTCGAACCAGGGGAGAAGCCGGCGAGAGTAATCCTTTGGGTGGTGCGGGCCCGTGACGAGGGGTAGCGATGCGAGTTCTTCGGTTGGTGTTCTTGAGCGTGGCATGCCTCGGCGCCCCGTCGGCGTTCGGGCAGGCGGCGCCTGTGTCCGGTGGACAGGCGGCACCGGCGGGGCCGGCCTCGGCCTCGACCCCCAGCGGCGGCGCGGTCAGTTCGGACGTGGCCAGCGGCGATCAGCAGTTCGATCTCAAGATCAAGGGCATTGAAGAGAAGGTCAACGACCTCAAGGAGAAGATCTTCCGGACCAAGTCGCGCCTGCTGCTGCTCCAGGAGACCGTCCTCGGCGGCGACATCTCCTCGAGCGCCAAGGCGGCCATCTACCACGCCAACGAGATGGGCTCGGCCTTCGTCCTGGAGAGTGCGGCCTACACGCTCGACGGCGCGTCGATCTTCACCAAGGTCGACAACGGCGGCGATCTCGCCGACAAGCCCTCGTTCGAGATCTTCAATGGGCTCCTCGTGCCCGGCAACCACCAGATCACCGTCAAGCTCAGCTACCGCGGGCACGGCTTCGGCGTCTTCAGCTACCTGGACGGCTACAAGTTCAAGGTTCAGTCGAGCTACACCTTCAACGCCGAGCCGGGCCGCCTCACGGTGGTCAAGGTGGTGGGCTTCGAGAAGGGCGGGTTCACCACGGACATCAAGGACCGTCCGGCGGTGCGCTATGACGTCGAGGTGAGCAAGGAGAAGCCCGGCTCCAGGCCGTCGGCCTCCGCGGGGCCCGCGACCGGCGGCGCTGCGGCGGAGTCTCCGGCGGGAGCGGCTGGAGGTCGTTGATGTCGTGGCGGCGCCACTCCTCGGCGGCTGAGCGGGCGGTGGGCCTGCTCCTGGGGTTCACGATCCTGTGGGCCCCTCGGGCGCGCGCGGCCGTGGAGCAGGATCTCCAGCGCGTCGCGATCGGCGTGAAGGCGCACGAGGAGAAGCTCCGCCTGGTCGAGGAGGGCTTCGTCGCCCACCTGCAGGCCGGCAACGAGCAGTCGCTGCAGGAGCGCTTCGGCGAGGCCGAGGTCGCTTACCTGATCGGCGATTTCAGCAAGGCCACCAGCCTCCTCTACGACGTCGTGCTCACCCCCGCGTTCCACTCGAGCGAGCGCTACTTCGACGGCCTGTTCTACCTGGGGGAGTCGCTGCGCCAGCAAAAGGACTACCTGGGCGCGAAGCACTTCCTGCGCGAGCTCCTCGAGCGCGGCCCCAGCGCGGACCATTTTCAAGACGCGCTCGTGAGCTATCTGGACGTGGCCGCCCGCACCAACGACTTCCGGGACCTGGATCGCTACGCGGCGCTCGCCGAACGGTCGGGGCGGCTGGCCCCGATGGTCGAATACCTGCTCGCGAAGGCGCTGTTCGAGCGGACGGACCTCGCCGACACCGACCGGATCAAGGGCGCGCTCGCGGCGTTTCGCAAGATCGGGCCCTCGAACCCGTTCTACCTTCAGTCGGTCTACTTCGTCGGGGTCTGTCTGGTTCAGCTTGGCGAGCTCTCCGAAGCGCGCGACGCCTTCGCCACGGTGACGAACGCCCCGGTGTCGGACGACGCCGTGACGCGCCAGCTCCGCGAGCTGGCCTTCCTGTCCATTGGGCGCGTCGAGTACGAGCGCGGGCAGTACGCCGAGGCGCTCGATGCCTACCAGAACGTCCCCGAGACCTCTGCGTCTTTCTACGACGCGCTCTACGAGATCGCCTGGACCTACGTGCGCAAGGGGGACTTCGAGAGCGCCCGCAAGGCCGTCGAGCTCCTGACCCTCGGCGCGCCCGAGAGCACGCTCCTGCCCGAGGCGAACCTGCTGCGCGGGCAGCTCCTGCTCAAGCTCGGCAAGTACGAGGACTCGGAGGACACCTACCAGCAGGTGGTGGGCAAGTACGGCCCGGTCCGCGACCAGATCGACCGCCTGCTAACGGTCAACGGCGACCCGGCGGCCTACTTCGACAAGCTCGTCGCGCAGAAGGGGGGCTCCTTCGATGTGACCTCGCTCCTGCCCACGCTGGTGCGGAGCTTCGCGACCTCTCAGAAGGCGGTCCGTGAGGCGCAGGCCGTGGCCCGGGATCTCGGCGACGGCCGCCGCGGCATCACCGAGTCGGACGAGATCGTGGCGCGCATCGAGAAGCGTATGGTGGACGCGACGAGCATGCACGCCTGCCCCGCGCTGCCGCCCGGCACCGCGCGCGCGGGCACGGGCGACGCCGCGCTGCTCGCGGACGAGCGCCAGCCCGGGGCGATCGAACGCGACGTGCTCGGCGCGACCCTCTCCGCCGGCGAGCAGGCCGAGTTGCAGGAGCTCGCGCGCCAGGGGAGCGGGGTCGAGGCGCGCTTCGTCAACCTCCCGACCAACGAGGCCCAGCAGCAGGGGCGCGACGCGCAGCGCCTGGCAATCCTCAAGGAGCGCGAGAAGGAGCTCTTCAAGCTCTCCCTCCTCGTGCAGTCCCTGAAGGCGCAGGGCCAGGCCGTGCAGCGCCTGGCGGACGACACCCGGCCGCAGCGCAACGTGAACCCCGACGACGAGAGGAAGTTCGCCGACGAGGTGTCCGCCGCCCTGACGGAGGTCGAGGGCTACGATGGTCAGCTCGGCAGCATGCTGCGCGAGCTCCGTGACGCGGAGGGAGTCGACACCGCGACCGGTCAGCGCAGCGACGAGGGGCTGCGCGCCGCTTACGCCAGCGCGTTGCAGCGCGAGGCCGACCTGCTCGCGGCGGCGCGCGGGCGTGCCCCGGCGGAGGCCGCAGCGAAGGCCCAGGAGGTCCAGGCTCTTCGCGATCAGGTCGCCCAGCTCCGCGCCCGGTGCGCGACCGCCATCGGCCAGATTCGTGACGCGGCCGTCGCGCAGACGGGGATCATTCGCCAGAAGCTATCGATCGAGACCCAGAATCTGGACGGCTACCGGCAGGAGGTTGCCACCGCCGAGGGCAACGCCGGGGGGCTCGTGGGGCGCATCGCCTACGAGTCGTTTAAGCGCGTGCGCCGTCAGGTCTACGACCTGGTGCTCAAGGCCGACGTGGGCATCGTCGACGTGGCCTGGACCAAGAAGCACGACGACACCGACAAGATCCAGAAGCTCGCCTCGGACAAGGATCGCGAGCTCCGCACGCTCGACGACGACTTCCATGAAGTCCTCGGGGAGATCCATTGACCTTCGCCGGTCTGCTCCTCGCGCAGCTCCTGACCGCGGCGCCCAAGTCGCCGGACGCGGGAGCGCCGCCCGGGTTCGATGCCGGCGCGGCGGGCGCGATCGCCGCGATCATCGAGCCCGCGGCGACCGAGCCGCTGCCCACCTCGTGTGGCCCGGAGACCGAGGCGGCGAAGGTGTCCGCCCACTTCCGCGCCGCGGCGAAGCAGGCCGCGGCGGCGGGCGAGAAGCTCAAGAGCGCCCCGGTGACCAACGCGGACAGCGAGAACGTCAAGGCTTACCTCCAGGAGAGCGAGCTCTACCAGCGGGAGTCGGCCGAGTACCGCAACGAGGTGCAACTGCTGGTGCAGAAGCGCTTCGACGAGCGCCGCGGGCAGATGGGCGAATCGTACGAGCAGGCCATTCGCAAGCTCGAGGGGAGCGAGCGCCAGGAGCGGCTGGACGCCATCGCCCGCTTCGAGGCCTTCCTGGTGCGTTACCCCGCCGATCCGCGCTACTCCGCGGACGCCTCCTTCCGGCTGGCCGAACTCTACTACGAGAAGGGACAGGACGACTACGCGACGGCGATGGACGTCTTCCAGCAGAAGCTCAAGGACTTCCAGGCGGGCAAGACCAAGGAAGAGCCCCAGCAGGCCTCCTACGACTTCAGCAAGTCCATCGCGATCTACAAGAAGATGGGCGAGGCGTACCCGGACTACAAGCTCGCCGACGCCGTCGACTACCTGCTGGGCTACTGTCTGGAGCAGATGAACGCCCACGACGAGGCGGATCGGGCCTTCGCCGAGCTCACCCGGCGCTTCCCGAAGAGCAAGTTCGTGCCCGAGGCCTACCTGCGCCAGGGCGAGTCGTACTTCGACACCGCCGCCAGCGATCCCCGCGCCGAGCTGCAGAAGGCGGCGATCGCCTACAAGAAGGTGCTCGAGTACCCGGATCAGCCCCTCTACGACAAGGCGATCTACAAGCTCGGCTGGACCTACTACCGGCTCGACGACTTCGGGAACGCGGTGGACTCCTTCGTGAAGCTGCTCGACTTCTATCAGGCCAAGAAGGTCGGCGACACCGGGCCCAACGATCTCGAGAAGGAGGCGCTGCAGTACACCGCGATCTGCTTCTCGGACGACAAGTGGGGCGGCATCCCGCAGGTCACGAGCTACTTTGCCAAGATTGGCCCTCGCTCCTACGAGAAGGAGCTCTACCGGCGGCTCGGGGACATCCTCTATGATCAGACCAAGAACGACGATGCGGTGGCGGCGTACAAGCTCGCGATCGCCAAGGATCCGCTGGCGGTCGACGCCCCGCTGATTCAGGCCAAGATCATCCAGACCTACGAGCGCGACCGCTCCTTCGACAAGCAGACCGCGGAGCGGGACCGGCTGGTGGCGGACTACGGCGACGGGTCGGCCTGGGCCAAGGCCAACAAGGAGCACCACGACGCGCTGATTCAGGCGCGCGACCTCACCGAGCGGGCCCTGCGCGATTCGGCGATCTACCACCTGCAACAGGCCATCGCGTACCAGCGCGATCAGAAGGTCGAGCAGGCTTTCACCGAGTTCAAGGTCGCGGCGCGGGCCCTGGGCGAATATCTGCAGCTCTATCCGCACACCAAGGACGTCTACGAGCTCACGTTCTACCATGCTGAAGCGCTCTTCAACTCGCTGCAGTTCGTGCCCGCCGCCCGCGCCTATCAAGAGGTGCGGGACATGACCATCGATCACCAGTACGAGAAGGAGTCCGCCCACGACGCGGTGCTCGCCTTCCAGAACGAGATCGAGCGCGAGCAGAAGCAAGGGCAGCTCACCGCGCGCCCGGTGCTCAAGAGCACCGATCGCAAGGACGTGGTCCCCAGGCCCGAGAAGGTCGGCCCCATGTACATCGACTTCATCCGGGCGTCGGATACCTTCGTGAACCTTTATCCCAAGGACGCGCTGGCCCCGGCGATCGCCTACCGCGCGGCCGAGACCTTCTATGCCTTCAACCAGTTCGACGAGGCTCGCTGCCGCTTCAAGGACCTCATCCAGCGCTACCCGCGCGATCAGGTCGCTCAGTACGCGGCGAACCTGACCATCGAGACCTACCTCGCCACCAAGGACTGGGCGAGCGTGACCGCCGCGACGGCCGAGCTACTCAAGTCCGGGAGCGTGATCCAGAAGGGGTCGGAGCTGGAGAAGACGCTGATCAAGTTCCAGCTCGCGGGCATCTTCAAGCTCGCCCAGCAGGAGATGGACGCGGGCCATTACGACAAGGGCGCGGCGCTCTTCATCGAGCTCGTGGCCAAGGATCCGAAGAACGAGTTCGCCGACAAGGCCTTGAACAACGCCGCGGTGTGCTTCGAGAACACCCGTCGCTTCGACTCTGCGCTAAAGATCTACGAGCGCATCATTGCCGAGTACCCGAAGAGCACGCTGGCTGACCAGGCGGTCTTCCGGGTGGCCTCGGATGCCGAGCAGTCCTACGACTTCGACAAGGCCGTCAGCCGTTATCTGCTGCTCGTCGACCAGTACCCCAACTCGAAGAACCGGCCCGGGGCGCTCTACAACGCTGCGCGGCTCCTCGAGGGACTCCAGCGCTACCCCGAGGCTGCGCGGGCCTACAAGCGGTACGCCGAGGTGTTTCCCAACGAGCCTGACGCGCCGCAGAACCTGTTCCGCGCCGCCCTGGTGTTCGAGAAGGAGAAGGACTACCCGGCGGAGATCAAGGCCTTCCAGGAGTTCGACAAGAAGTTCGACAAGGACAAGGCCCAGGGCGAGCTGACCATCCAGGCCAGGCTCAAGATCGCCCAGGCGTACGAGGCGATGGGCCGGCAGAAGGAACGGCTCGCCCAGCTGAAGGATACGGTCGCGGCCTACGATCGCGCCCATCTTGGGCCGGACAAGGTGCTCGGCGCCGACGCCGCGGCCGAGGCGCAGTTCGATCTCCTCGAGGAGCAGTTCCAGGCCTACGACAAGGAGAAGATCTACGGCGCCAAGAAGGTCCTCGAGCGGTCGTTCAAGGACAAGACCGCAAACGCCAAGAAGCTACGCGAGGCCTATGCCGAGCTGGTGCGCTTCAAGCGGCCCGAGTGGATCCTCGCGGCGTTTTATCGCAAGGCCAACGTGCTCGAGCATTTCGCGAACTCGATCTACGACGCCCCCGTGCCGCCGGAGATCAAGCGCCTCGGCGATGAAGCAGTCGGCCTCTACCAGGACGCCCTCGGCCAGAAGGCCACCGCGCTCGAGTCCCAAGCGGTCGACGACTACGTGAAGACGCTGGATGAATCCCGCAAGCTCCACATCGTCAACGCCTGGACCAAGAAGACCCTCGAAGGGCTCAACCACTACCGGCCCAAGGAGTACCCGCTCCTGAAGGACGCGCACGATCGCATGGACTTCAGCGTGCGGTCGCCCGAGCCCCTCGCGGGCAATGAGGGTCCGGCTGGCGCCGCCGTCACCTCGGAAGGCAAGCTTTCGGGGGGAACCAAGTGACCCGGCGAATCGCGCTGCGGGCCCTGGCCTGCGCGGTCGCGCTGACCGCTTGCGCCACCGCAAAGCCGGCGCCCGAGCCGAGCGACACCCCCGCGCCCGTCGCGGCGTCGGCCCCACCGGCTGCCCCCCCGGCTCCGGCAGTCGGCGCGCTGCCCGCGCCCGAGCCGGGTGCGAAGTCCGCGGTGCGCCAGATAAACGCGAAGGCAAAGCGCCTCTACCAGGACGGCGTGGCCGCGGTGCACGGGGGCGATTGTCAGCGCGGCTCGCAGCAGTTCGAGGACGCCTTGCGGGAGGATCCACGCTTCGGCTGGGCGGCCTACAACCTCGGTCTCTGCCAGGAGCGGCTCGGGCTGCCCGGGAAGGCTAAGGATGCCTACCGGCGTGCGCTCTCGGCCCAGCCCGAGCTCGCCGAGGCCAGCGAGAACCTCACCCGGCTTCAGCTGCGGCTGGGGCAGGCCGCCGAGGCCACCGCCGAGCTGCAGTCGCGCCTGTCGGTGCCCGACGCCCCCCCGGCCCTGCACACGCAGCTGGCCGAGGTCTACGAGGCCGAGGGCCGCTACGACGCCGCGGCCGCCGAGGCCAAGCTCAGCCTCCACGCCGACGAGCGCAGCGTGCCGGCGATGCTCGTGCTCGCGCAGATCTACTTCGATCAGAAACGGCTCGAGCTCTCGCGCATGGTCGCCGACAACGCCAAGCAGATCGATCCCCAGAACGCCCGGGTCTTCAACCTGCTCGGTGCGCTGGATCTGGCCGAGAAGAACCGCAACCTGGCGCTCGAAGACTTCCGGCGCGCCGTCGAGCTTCGGCCAGGCTTTCCCGAGGCGCAGAATAACTACGGGGCGCTGCTCGTCGCGGCCCAGGACTATCCCGCGGCCATCGCGCACCTCCAGCTCGCGGTTCGCGACGACCCCGCGAGCGTCGATGCCCACCTGAACCTGGGCAACGCCTACCGGGGGAACAAGCAGTACGACCTCGCCAAGGGGGAATACGAGAAGGTGCTGCAGCTCGACGGCAAGCAGCCCGACGCCTACTTCAACCTGGGCGTGCTGTTCCTCGACGGCGAGCCGACCGGCGTGTCGCCGACCGAGCGCTTCAGCCAGGCCATCGCCTACTTCGAGCGCTTCCGGTCTGTAGGGGGGCAGGATCCGCGGGCGGAGCAGTACGTGAAGGACGCGCAGAAGGCCATCGGTCAGGAGAAGCGCCGCCTGGAGCTGGAGGCGAAGAACAAGCTCCGCAAGCAGGCCGACGATCAGAAGAAGATCGACGACCAGAAGAAGGCCGAGGAGAAGCGCGCCGAAGAGCAACGCAAGGCCGACGAGAAGAAGGCCGCCGACGACAAGCGGGCCGATGATCTACGCAAGGCCGAAGAGCTCAGGAGGGCCAAGCAGGCCACGAGCGGCTCCAGGCTCGGGGGCTCGAAAGGCGACGCGACCCCTTCGCCAACCCCCCCTGTTGGGGATAAGCTAAGAGGTGGCAAGTGACCAAGACCCGAGTGACAGCGGTGATTTGCGGTGTGCTGCTGAGCATGCTAGCTCTGAGAGCTGACGCGCAGGAGCAGGGGAAGCCGCGTAAGGTGCTCAAGCTGGACGTCATCACGGTGGAGGGGCGCATCCAGAAGCCCCAGGCTTTCTATATTCTTCAGCGCTCGAACCTCAATTTCGGAGAGCTCGAGAAGTCCGAGACGTTCCTACCGAAGATCGTGCAGTCCGTGAACCAACAGCCCTTCTAGACCGACGACGATGAGCAACGAACAGCCCAAGATCCTTCGAATCGGTGTCGTCCAGCAGGGCAGCGGCAAGGTCACCGAGACCCGGCTCATCAAGCGGCGTGACACGGTGACCGTGGGTTCGGCCTCCAAGAACACCTTCGCGCTCCCCTCGCCCGGTTTGCCTCAGTCCTTCGCGCTCTTCGAGATGCGGGGGGGCCAGTACCACCTGCACTTCACCGAGAAGATCGACGGCAAGCTCTCGGTCGGCGACGAGCCCCAGGTCGATTTTCAATCCCTCGTGACCCAGGGGGCGGCGCGGAAGGGCAACGACGGCAGCTACAGCCTGGTCCTCAGCGAGGCCATGCGCGGCAAGGTGATCTGGGCCGAGAACACGCTCCTGTTCCAGTTCATCACCCCACCGCCCGAGCCCGCCAAGGTGGTCCTCCCCGAGATCGCCCGCGGCGGCTGGAAGCAGGTCGACCGGCTCTTTTACACGATCCTCGCCTGCTCGCTCGCGGTCCACTTCGGGTTGATCTCCGCGGTCTCCGGTCGCGAGATCAGCGATGAAGTTTCGATCGACGAGATCCCAGACCGCTTCGCGAAGCTGATCGTCCCCGAGAAGCCGGTGCAGCCCAAGAAGGAAGAGCAGAAGGTCGCTGCCGACAAGCCCAAGGCCGAGAAGCCCAAGGAAGCGAAGAAGGAGAAGGCGCCGGAGAGCGAGGCCGAGAAGGCCGCCCACAAGGCCAAGCTCGAGAAGGCCGTCGCCTCTCGCGGCCTGCTCAAGCTCCTGGGCGCCGACACCGACAACGGCAACGGCGCCATCGACGACGTGCTCGCCGGCGGCAGCTCCAACCAGGACATCGCCTCGGCGCTGGCGGGGGCCGGCGGCGTGTCGGTGGCCAACGCCGATTCGATCGGAGCCGGCGGTCGCAAGGGCGGCGGCTCGGGCAAGGCCGCGGGCATCGGGGATCTCGCCACCCAGGGTGGCGGCGCGGTGGGCATGGGGTCCAAGGAAGGGACTCGCGTGCGGGCCTCGGTGGCCTCCAGCGCCCCCGAGGTGGAGTCCTCGACTCTCGACCGCGACGCGGTGGGGCGCTTCGTGAAGAGTCGCGCCAACGCGATCAAGGGTTGCTACGAGCGCCAGCTCAAGCTCGAGCCCACCCTGAAGGGGAAGATCGCCGTGCGCATCACGATCAACACGCAGGGCAAGGTCTCGGAGACCGAGGTCGACGAGGACACGCTCCACAGCGACGCGGTCATCAGCTGCATCAAGGGGTTGATTCGCTTCTGGAAGTTCCCCTTCACGCCGGAGAGCGACGCGGCGGTCCAGTTCTCCTGGAACTTCGTCTCGTCGTCCTGAGCGCGCGCGATGCAGGCCAAGAGTCTCGCCGAGGTCCGAGAGCTGGCTGCCACTCCTGAGTTTCAGGCGTGGGCGGCCGAGCTCGCCAAGGAGGTCGCGGCCGAGGCCGGCGCGGCGGAGCATTTCGACGAGCTCCTGACGCAATCCACGATGATGGACTTTCGCGCCGAGCTTGCCCAGAAGAACGCCATCGACACGCTCTACAAGGCGGGGGAGTGCGAGGACGCCGCCGCCCGGCTCCTCGCTGAAGCCACCGACATCGAGAATCGATCCTTCGAGGTGGTCGCGACCTTCGAGGAGCAGCGCCTCAAAGTCTCGGAGATCTGGTACCGCATGGGCTCGAAGGAGAAGAGCGTCGTCGAGCTGCGCGACCGCGCGAAGGTCTTGCGGGACGAGAAGAAGGAAGGCGAGGCGATCGAGGCGGAGACCTTGCTGCGAAAGACCGAGCGCGAGCACCGACAGATCCACGCCGACTACGAGCGCGAGACCCAGCGCAAGACGCGCCTCTGGGAGGAAGTGGAGCGCATGTGGGCGCAGTCCGCGGAGCTCAACCTGGTGGTCGCCGAGAAGCGGCTGCAAGGTCGCAAGATCCGCGCGCGCGCCGAGCGCCTCTTTCGCGAGGCGGAAGAGCGCAAGGGCTCGGGCAAGAGCCTGCGCGGTGACGCCGACCGCGAGAGCGCCACCCGCGGCGGTCACCAGCACCGGCTCCAGGAGCTGTTGCGCGACGCCCGGGAGCGCTTCGGGTGCGCGGTGGGGGACGAGTTTCTCTACTGGCGTCAGCGCGAGGACAAGGACGGCGCCTACTGCGTGCCGCTCATCGCCGACTCGGAGAATTACAACGTCGACCTCCGACGCCTCGCGGTCTATCGCCTTCAGCGGCAGCGTGGGGTGGAGTTCCTGGAACCCGTGCTCGAGGGCGAGGCTCCGGCGGCGGCCGAGGGGCGGGTCGAGGACTTCCTGCTCTCCGGGCGCCGCGGCACGCGCCGCTCGGACCCGGGGTAACGGCGCGTCGCTCTGGCGACGGCGCGGGGCTTCCCACGACTTTTGAGGAGGGGTGGTATGGACAAGATCGAGGTGCTCAAAGGCTCACCGCTGTTCGAGATGCTCTCGCCCCCGGAGCTGGAAGCGCTCGCGGAGCTGTGCAAGGCCCGCCGTTACGTGTCCGGGGAGTCGGTGTTCGAAGAGGGGGACCTCGGCGACTCGCTCTACGTGGTGGTCTCGGGAGAGCTCGAGGTGGCGAAGCGCATCGAGCCTTCGGGTGAACGGGTGCTCGCGACCGTGAAGGGGCGGGACTTCTTCGGGGAGATGTCCCTGATCGACAAGGAGTACCGCTCGGCCACCGTCCGGGCCCGGGCCGACGCCCAGCTGCTGCAGCTCTCGGCCGAGAACCTGGTCGCCTTCCGGAAGACTTACAAGGATGGCTTCGCCTTCATCTTGATCAACATCGCCCGGGTCCTGAGCGGCCGCCTCCGGGAGACGAACCAGATGCTGGCCCAGGCCTCGAAGTGACCCGGCAAGGCACGTCGGCCGACTGTTTGACTTCCCGTGTAACGGGATGTAATCGTTAAAAATAAGCAAGGGATTCTCATGAGATGGCTTTCGGCATATCGGTCTAGCTTCTTGGCGGTCGCGGCCTTGGCCTCGGTGGGCTCGACGCGCACGGTGGCGCTCGGGCAGGAGCCGGGCGGGCTCAAGGCCGAGGCCACGCAGGTCTCCGACAAGGACAAGCTCTCGCAGGCCCAGGCCACCGTCGACCGCCTGCACGCGATCCTCAAGGACGTCCTGAAGAGCCTCGAGGAGGCGCGGCGCGAGAAGGACGTCGTCAAGCTCAACTGCGTCAACGAGAAGCTGACCCAGATCAAAGGGCTCCTTCGCGTCGCGGAGCAGTCGCAGGTCGCCCTGCAGGAGGCGCTCGCCAGGGCCGACGAGGACGCGGCCCAGCACGAGTTCGCCAAGACGACCATCGCCAAGCAGCGGGCGGAGCAGCTGCGGGCCGACGCCGAGCAGTGCATCGGGCAGCTGGCCTACGTGGTGGATGAGCAGACGGTGGTCACGGTCGAGACCCCCGAGAACATTCCAGACGCGGTCACCAACCCCACGACCGTGACCGCCACCGCGGTCAATCCGCCCGCGCTGAGCCCGTCGAACTAGCTTCCGCTGATCAACCCTTTTGTGAGAGAAGTATGGGCCCTGGGAGGGGTCGAGCAGAATGCAGCGCATTCCCGAAAGTGAGCGCCTGTCGTGAGGGCCCTGGGCACCGCCTTGAGCGCGGCGTTCGCGCTGATCCTCGCGCTGGGATCCGCCGCGGCGCTGGCCGACGACGAGGGGATCAAGATCGGCGAGGGGCGGTTGCACCCGTTCCTCAATCTCGGCAGCCGCTGGGACAGCTTCGCGAGCGTGAACGCCGACGGCACCGCGGCGTCCGACTTTCTCTTCGACATCAACCCGGGCTTGAAGCTCAACATCCCCTCGAACGTCCTCGCCCTCGCGCTCAACGCGGACGTGGACGAGGTGCTCTACCTGACCAACACGGCCCTCGATCGCACGCTGGTGAACGGCGATCTCGGCCTCGACTTCTTCAATGAAGGCGCGGTGGGGGTGAAGCTCGAGGACCGCTTCCAGCGCGGCAACAACCCCACCGTGTCGGTCCTCCCGTTCGCGGTGATCTCCGATCTCAACGACGCGGCCGCCCAGGTGCCGATCCGCCCGGGCGGCGGGGCCTTCGTGATCCAGCCGGGCTACGACTTCATCTACCAGCACTTCGAGAACTTCGCGATCGGGCCCCTGCAGACCGCTGGGTGCACCAGCGCCTACTGCAACCCCGCGCTGGCCGGGCAGATGGACTACATCGAGAACCGCGGGTCGCTCGATCTGATCTGGCGCTTCTTGCCCAAGACCGCGGTTCTGCTGAGCGGTGAGTTCCTCAACATGGACTACCTGAGCTCGGCGGGGACGGGCACCGGCGGCAATGCGCCGCTGAGCTTGTTTGACGCCACCCTCGGCCTCTCGGGGCTCTTGACCACCCACTTCGAGGTGGTGGCCAAGGCGGGCTACGCCCAGACGTTGCTCAACAGCTCCGCGATCGCGGCCGTCCCCACCCTCGCCACGGTCGGCGACGCCCACACCGTCATCGGGCAGCTGCAGGTCGGGTACCTCTTCAGCGAGACCGGCTCGATCCGACTCGGCTTCACCCGGGTCCTGCAGCCCGCGCCGACCTCGCTGGCCTACTTCGAGGACAACCGGACCTACCTCCAGATCCGCCTGCTCTTCGGCCGCCTCTCGTTGCACCTCGACACGAGCCTCGACATCGACACCTTCGCGGTCAACGCCGAGGGCGTGGCGGGTCGCACCGACCTCTTGTTCCACGTCGACGTGGGGCCCGAGGTCGAGATCGCCCGCTGGTTCCGCGTCGGGGCCGGCTACGACCTGACCTCCCTCGGGAGCAACGACACCGCTTCCTTCTCCTCTTACGCGGGGATCTCGCCGGTGTTCGGCGCCAGCGGCTACGCCAACCACGAAGCGTATCTGCACCTGACGTTCGTGTACTGAGCCGGTCGTGCCTCGGCTCACCGTCATCTGCTCGTTCCTGGGTCTCGCCTGCGCCCACTCCGGCGGCGGGGGCACCGCCCTCACGCCCTTGGCCCCGGCCGTCCCGTCGGTGGCCTCCACGCTCGGCCCGGGCGATGTCTTCGAGGTGAGAGTCTTCCAGGAGCCCGACCTCTCCGGGATCTACCGCGTGGCGAGCGACGGCACGATCGAGTTCCCGCTGTGCGGCAAGCTCGTCGTCGGCGGCGCCCCCGCCTCGGACGCGGCCCAGAAGCTCGCCACCTGCCTCGCGGCCGGCTATCTCAAGAACCCCCAGGTCTCGATCTTCGTCCGCGAGTACAACTCGAAGAAGGTCTTCGTGCTCGGTGAGGTGCAGAAGCCGGGTACGTTTAGCTTCGACGACAACATGACCGTGGTGCAGGCCATCACGCTCGCGGGAGGATTCTCCCCGCACGCGGATCGCAACAACGCCAGCATCGCCCGGCTCGTCGAGGGGCGTGAGCAGCGCTACAAGGTGCCGGTGGTGGACATCGGCCTCGGGCGCGTGCAGAACTTCCAGCTGCAACCCGGGGACATCATCTACGTTCCCGAGAGCCTCTTCTAAGGACGTCCAAGAACGTCGGCGGAGAACGGATTTCGGTCGCCCGCGTCTGGATTTGCGACGGGGCGGCGCTCAAAAGCCCAGTGTTCTCAAAGGGGGCGCGTTGGCATCCCGGCTGCATTCACCGGACGCATGTCTCTCGCCGCCGTTCAGGCTGCCGCCATCGCCGGGCTCGAGGCGGCCCTGGTGCAGGTCGAGGTCGACCTGGCCCTGGGGCTGCCCCACTTCGACATCGTCGGGATCAGCGACAACGCTGGCAGGGCCGCCAGAGTTCGCGTCCTGGCGGCGCTCCGCAACTCCGGCTTCACCCTGCCCCAGAAGCGCCTCACCGTCAGCCTCGCGCCGGCCAATCTCCTGAAGGAGGGCTCGGCCTTCGACCTCCCCATCGCCCTGGGCGTGCTCGCCGCCGCGGGCCAGCTGTCGCCCGAGGCGCTGCGCGGGCGCATCTTCTCGGGCGAGCTCGCCCTCACCGGCGACCTGCGGCGCATCGACGGCGCCCTGCCCATCGCGGTGCTGGCCCGCAGCCGGGGAGCGCGCGAGCTTGTCCTGCCGCTGGCCAATGGCCGAGAGGCATCGGTGGTGAAGCCCCTGCAGATCGCCACCGCGAGGTCGCTGAGGGAGGTCCACGGCTGGTTGGTCGGCGAGTGCACGCTGGCCGAGCCCGTCACGCTCGATCCGAGTCAGGTGACCCCCGAGGGCGACCAGGACTTCCAGGACGTTCGTGGCCAGGGGCTGGCGAAGCGCGCGCTCGAGGTCGCGGCCGCGGGCGGCCACAACGCGCTCCTGGTGGGGCCGCCGGGCGCAGGGAAGACCATGCTCGCGCGCCGCCTGCACACCATCCTGCCCCCGATGACCTTCGAGGAGTCGCTCGAAACCACCGTGGTCTACAGCGTGGTTGGCCTCCTGAACGAGCAGCGCCCCTGGATCACGGCCCGTCCGTTCCGCTCCCCGCACCACACCGCCAGCAACGCCGGCATCGTGGGCGGTGGCACCCAGCCGCGCCCCGGCGAGATCACCCTCGCCCACAACGGGGTGCTCTTTCTCGACGAGCTCCCCGAGTTCCAGCGCAGCGTCCTCGAGTGCCTGCGCCAGCCGCTGGAGGAGCGGCGCATCACCGTCGCTCGCGCGCAGGGCAGCGTGACCTTTCCCGCGGGGATCATGCTCGTCGCGGCGATGAACCCGTGCCCCTGCGGGCGCTCCGGGGACCCCAAGGCGACCTGCACGTGCTCGCCGCAGCTGCTCGAGAGGTACCGGCTGCGCATCTCCCAGCCGCTCCTCGACCGGCTCCACATCCACATCGACATGCCGGTGGTCCCGCTGGAGCTGCTGAAGGGAGCGACGTCAGGCCCCGCTGGCGGCGAGCGCTCGGAGGCCATCCGAGCGCGGGTCATGGCCGCGCGCCTCATTCAGTCCGAGCGCTACCGGCACTTCTCGCGCGTCTTCTGCAACGCGCAGATCCCCGTGCCCGTCACTCAGCGCTTCTGTCCGCTGTCACCCGCCGCCGACGCGTTGCTCTCGCGGGCCACCGAGCGCTTCGGCCTGAGCGCGCGGGTCTACCACCGACTGCTGCGCATCGCGCGCACCCTCGCCGACCTCGCCGCGCGCGACGAGATCGGCGCGGACGACATCGCGGAGGCCCTTCAATACCGGGGGCTCGAGCTGCTGGGAGAGGGCGCGGCCCCGCTCCCGGAGCGATCACCCCACCCCGAAGGAGCGTTCCATGAGCAAGGTGTCTGACCGGTTGAAGGCCATCGGCGCGGCGGTCGCCGCCATCGAGAAGCAATTCGGAAAGGGGGCCATCATGCGCCTCGGCGAGGTTGACCCGAACGCGCAGCTGCCGAGCATCCCCACGGGCTCATTTGGACTCGACGTGGCGCTTGGTATCGGTGGCCTGCCCAAGGGACGAGTGGTCGAGATCTATGGCCAGGAGTCGTCGGGCAAGACCACCCTGGCCCTGAGCTGCATCGCCCAGTGCCAGGCGCTGGGTGGGGCGGCGGCCTTCGTGGACGCTGAGCACGCGCTCGACCTCAGCTACGCCAAGAAGCTCGGCGTGGCGGTGGAGGACATGCTGGTCTCCCAGCCGGACACGGGAGAGCAGGCGCTGGAGATCACCGAGGCGCTGGTCCGTTCGGGCGCGATCGACCTCGTGGTGATCGACTCGGTCGCGGCGCTCGTGCCCAAGGCGGAGATCGAGGGCGAGATGGGCGATGCCCACATGGGGTTGCAGGCTCGGCTCATGAGCCAGGCCTTGCGCAAGCTGACCGGGATCGTGTCCCGCACCGGCACGATGGTGATCTTCATCAACCAGATCCGCATGAAGATCGGAGTGGTCTTCGGGAACCCCGAGACCACCACCGGCGGCAACGCGCTCAAGTTCTACGCCTCGGTGCGGCTCGACGTGCGCCGGACGGGCCAGGTCAAGGACGGTGACGCAGTCATCGGCAGCCGCACCCGCGTGCGGGTGGTGAAGAACAAGGTGTCACCTCCGTTTCGTGAGGCGGAGTTCGACATCATCTACGGCATCGGCATCAGCCGCGAGGCGGAGATCCTCGACCTCGCGGTCGAGCGCAACGTGGTGGAGAAGGCCGGCTCCTACTTTGCCCTGGACGGAGAGCGCCTCGGGCAGGGGCGCGAGCGCGCGGTGGAGTATCTGCGCGCCAACCCCGAGGCCCGGGAGCGGATCGCCCAGCGAATCAAGGAGGGCCCAGCGGCGCCCGTCGTCCAGGCGATCGCATAGCCGGCGCCCCGGGGGCCTATCGGAAGGCCACGGCGCCCCACACCCCGGCCGCCAGCCCCAGGAGGCCCAGGAGCCAGAAGCCCCGCCCCAGCCTGCGGCCGCCGATGGCGAGGAGCAGGAACAGGTAGGGCGTGTAGTCCAGGCTGAAGCGGAACCCGAACTGTCGCCAGCCGGTGTTCTGGTAGAAGAACCCGGGGAGGCTGACCGCGGCCACGGTGAGCCACAGCGCGCGGTGAAGGCGGGGCTTGGCAATGGGCCAGAGCAGGAGCCAGAACAGGGGGGTGGTCACGAACAGGCTCAGGCCGTCGAAGTCGAAGCCCAGCCCGCGCTCGGTCCAGGTGGGCAGCCGGGTGAACGCCGCGTGCAGGTTGCGCTCGAGGTAGTGGTAGTTGAAGAGCCCCCAGCGCTCGATGTCGGCGTTCACCCGGTTGTTGAAGAAGTGGGAGTGGCCGAAGTCGGTGAAGCTCCCGAACCGAGCGTAGTTCATCCACGCCATCGGCAGCCCGACCGCCGCCACGGGGAGCGCGAACTGAAGCAACTTCCGCTTCACCTCCGGCAGCCGTGCCCTCAGCGCGTCCGGGGCCCAGCGCCCTTCGGGCAGCAGGAGCTCGAGCAGGAAGAAGAGGCCCGAGTAGAGCAGCGGCGCGCGGGTGATGGTGGCGCAGGCGAAGCACAGCCCGGCGAGGGCTGGCTGTCGCGCGCGGTGGGCGGCGAGGAGATAGAGGCAGGTCATCGTCACGCCGATGACCTCGGCGGTGAACCACACCTCGCCGCGAATGGAGATGTAGAAGTTCACGGTGCCGAACGCGAAGAGCAGCGCGAGGAGCACGTTCTCCTGCGTGGTGCGGGCGCTGTCCTTCGCCGCCGTGAAGCGCTCGAGGACCAGGTACAGCAGGGCGACGTTGAGCGCGGCGCAGACCGCGGTGAAGAAGACGTCGTTGAGCTGCAGCCCCGCGATCGCCACGAAGGGGGCCATCAAGATCGCCGGGAAGGGCGGGAAGCTGCAGTACCACCGCCCGTTGAAGTAGGCCCAGTCCTCGTTGTTGGGAGGCTGGAAGCGCATCGCGAGCTGGCCGTGCAAGAAGGCATCCGCCTGGTAGATGAAGTGGGCGTAGCTCGACTGGTGCAGCAGCCGCTCGCCGGAGAACAGGCAGAACACCGCGAGGCTGCCCGCGAAGATCATCAGCGGCCGGCGGTAGCGGGCCAGGAGCGAAGGGGTCTCGGTCACGGGGGGAACCTAGACGAAGAGGCTGGGGCCTGTCTCGCCTTGCCGCGGCTCAGGATTCGCGCAGGGCTCGCCGCAGCGCGTCGAGCGCCGCGTAGGCCGCGAACTCCCGGATCAATGGCCGGTCACCGAGGAAGCGGTGGTGGGCCGAGCACACGCCGGCAGCGGAGGCCAGCGCGGTGAAGACCGTCCCCACGGGGTGGCGGCCATCTCCGTCCGGGCCCGCGAGGCCCGTGCTGGCGATGGCGTAGGTCGCGCCCGCCTTTCCCCGCGCCGCGCTCGCCATGGCCTCGGCAACCTCCGCGCTCACCGCGCCGTGCGCGGCGAGCAGGTCGCGCGGGATCCCCAGCAGCGCGACCTTGGCCGCCTCGGTGTAGACCACGAAGCCCCCGATGAGCACCGCGCTGGCGCCGGGGGTCTCGGCGAGCAAGGCCGCGGCGCGGCCGGCGGTCAGCGACTCGGCCACCGCGACGGTGGCTCCCCTTGCGCGCAAGGCCCGGCAGAGCGTCGCGGCGGACGGCGAGCCCGCCCCCCCCCCACGCGCGGGGGCCCCCCCGACCCCCGCCCCCGCCGGGGGGGGGGGGGGGCGGCCCCACACCCCCCCC
>VFSW01003444.1_pt1 | contig 23726 bp, 22 predicted proteins | sample 5358111 | NCBI WGS metagenome assembly VFSW01 (sample SAMN11554181, study PRJNA540505) | mine drainage metagenome | isolation source: sediment from site ElyBrook_90M | place: USA: Ely Copper Mine, Vershire, VT | collected 2017
AAAGCGAAGAAAGGTCTCGAGGTGTCGTGCAACGAGACCGTGGAGCACGGTCGCCGACGGAACGTGCCGCGCGTACGCCTAAGGACCCTCCGAACAATAACCTAGTCATTCGCATCCCGCCCACCGGCCGACCCGCGGCTTTCGTCCTCCGTGCGTCGGTCGCCGTACCTCGGGTACGGCTCGGTCCGCACGTCCGGGCGCGCTCGCGGGATCGACCTGGCGGATCGGGCGCGAATGACTAGGTTATTGTTCGGAGGGTCCTAAGAGAGTGCGCCCGCGGTCGCCATGAGGACGACACGCGGGAGCGACAAGGATGCCAACCGCGCGCACACCAAAGATCAGCCCGTTCATCGACCAAAGGCGCTTTGTCCGCTTCGTTCCGCTATGGCGGCGGGTGGTGGCCGCCACCAGGATTCCGCCAGGCGCGCCAGCGTCACGCCCTTGCGTCCCAACGCCAGCCCCCCGGCGATGAACACGTCGCGCGCGACGCTGTCATCGACCGACCACGTCGCCACGGTGAGGCCGAACAGCACTACCGCGACGTGCCCGCCGTCACGGTAGAACTCAAGGGATGTGCCGAAGTCCTTGCCAGGCAGGTCTTGTGTCCCGTTTCCCATGCAGAACAGAACGCACGGGGTCGGCCAATAATTCCAAACAATCGGAACGACGCGTCGATTCGGATCCTTGCGAAATCAGGCGAAACACACAGGGCGTGTCAGGATGTCAGAGTCTGTCCCCCTGATATTCGACGCACAGGTCCAGGCGCTTCGTGCCGATTGCGTATTCCCGATCGATGCGCACCCCGCCGTTCACGATCCGTCGCAGAAAGGCCATCAGCACGAGATGCGGCGCGGCCTCGTTGTAGGGCGAACTCGCGAGCAGTGCCTCTCCGTGCCGCAGCCCAAATGCCCCAAAGGGATCGAGGAGCCGTGCAAAGTCGATGCGTCCCCGGGCGTCAAGCTACGTTGGCGTGAGCTTCGGGAACGACGCTCGGACGGATTGGGTGAGTTGGCGCGCGATGATCTCGCGGTAAATGGGGTTCGCGATCTCAATCATGCCCTCGGGAGATTCGCGCACGAGTCCAAGGTCGATCTGGCCATGGCGGCGGTCGGAGTTCAGGAGGCAGCGAAAACTCCGCCGCCATGCGCCATTCGTCCAGGATGGCGAGTTCGGCGGCGCCGATGTCATCACAAAGCGCCTCGCCCATCTCGGGCGGGAGCATGTAGGCTTTAGTCGAATGGTTGAAGACATGATGGGTGGGGATTCGTACCTCGGCCCCGTGGCCAGGGCGTACGGCACGCGCAGCCAGGAGCGTCGGTCCCTTTGCGGTTCTGCACCTTGCGACGCTGCGCCCACAGTCCTACCGTTGCCGCCGATGAACAGCACACCGACTGTATTCCGATTGCTGGGGACCACAGGGCCCAAGGTGTTTCCCATCGCGCTCGGATGCATGGGGATGTCCGGGATGTACGGCCCGTCCGACGAGGACGAGAGCATCGCGACGATTCACGCCGCGCTCGACGCGGGGATCAACCTCTTCGACACGGGTGATTTCTACGGCATGGGGCACAACGAAATGCTCCTCGGTCGCGCGCTCAAAGGCCGCCGTGACCGGGCGATTCTCTCGGTGAAGTTCGGCGCACAGCGCGCGCCGGGAGGCGCCTGGACGGGCGTAGACAACTCTCCGCGGGCACTCAAGTCCGCCCTGGCGTACAGCCTCACCCGCCTGGGCGTTGACTACATCGACGTGTACCGTCCGGCACGTCTTGACCCCAATGTTCCCATTGAAGAGACCCTGGGCGCCCTGGTGGACATGCTCAAAGCGGGATACATCCGGCACATTGGTCTCTCCGAAGTCGGCGTGGACACCCTCCGTCGTGCGGCGGCCGTGCACCCCGTGGTAGACCTGCAGATCGAATACGCGGTGGTAAGTCGCAGCCCCGAGGAGAAAATCCTCCCGGTGGTGTCCGAGCTTGGCATGGCCGTAACGGCGTACGGGGTGCTCTCCCGGGGGCTGTTGAGCGGGTCGGTGCCAACGGCAAAGACAGACTACCGCGCGCACCTCCCGAGGTTTACCGGGGACAACCAGGCACGCAACCAGACGCTGGTCGAGGCGCTGCGGGACATCGCGCGGGACAAAGGCGCGACGGCGACGCAACTCGCCGTGGCGTGGGTGCTTTCGCGGGGGAACAATATGGTCCCGGTGCTGGGCGCGCGGACGAGGAAGCAACTCACGGAGACCCTCGGAGCACTGGACGTGACGCTCACCGCGGACGATCACGCCCGGATCGAAGCGGCTGTTCCCCCAGGGGCCATCGCGGGGACACGGTACGCTGTAGAACAAATGAAGGCCCTGGACAGCGAGCGCTAGCACCCTCCGTCCATGCGACTGGCTTCGACCCGTGCGGGCACTGTGCCTTCACGCGTTCACGCGAGACGAAGTCAACCCTCCGTCACGTCCCCTCGGGCAACTTCCGCGATGCCGCGAGCCAACGTTTTCGCATGTTCTCCAGTTCCTCAAGACTGGCCGTTTCAATCATGATGGCTTCGAGACGGCCTTCGGTTCCGTCGTCCTTCTTGGGGCGTGGACCTTTCGCGAAGATGGCCATCACCTCCGCGAGTTTCTTGCTCACGGACTTGTTGTTCGTCTTGTCGGCCAACGCAGCGCCGTACACAATCGAGGCGCCCCGCCACCCCACGTCGTACCTCGCTGCCGCAGCCGCCTTTTTTCGTGCAGCGGCGTTGCCCGTTCCCTCGGCATCCGCGGCGCCGTACACGATCCACGCGCCCTGCCACGCCGTGTCGTACGCCGTCACCGACGCCGTGGTCATGGTGCTGTGTGCCTGCTTGAGATCCGCAGCGAGCAAAGCCAACACCTGGCCCGCGAGCATCGCGTTGTCGAGACCGTCGGGTGTAACTTTTCCCGTCAACGACGGATCCGCCCGCAGCATCTCCGAGATCAACGGAACCGCCCGCCGCCGCCGCGCGTTTGCACGCGCACGGTGCTTCACCGCGGTTGCGGGAGACATTCCCGCCATCGCCACGATGGCTTCAAGAATCTGCCGGATCTGCGTACGCGCGGACTGATACGGCGGCTGGAAATCGCGGGTCTGGCAATATCGCGGCGGAACGGGACGCTTCCTGTGATTGGGGGGAGGCCAGAGAGGGTTCCAGTTGCCGGTTGGCGGTGGGGTACTCCAAACCGCATCCCGAGCGATTTCGCGTGCAGTCGAGTCGGGTGGGGCCTAGCGTTCGGCTGCGGGATGCTCACCGGGGGTGAACATAAATCCTTTGGCCCATCTGCTCCAGGCGATCGCATCCTTGGCGTGGTCGACGATTGCCGGGGTGCTTTTATACCGTCTCTCCCCGGTCCTGCGGGCGCTCATCGAGAGCGCAAAGTCTCGCAAGTTCACGATCAAGATTGGAGGTCAGGAACTCACGATGGAGGAGGTCGATGAACAGGCACGCAACCTGATTACTGATCTCCAGTCGAAATTTCTGGAGTTGGAACAGCGACTGCCCGCTTCGTCGGCCGACGAAATCTCTGGGTGCACTCGTGCTCGAAGCGCCAAAGGTCCAACGTCGTGTTTTGTGGGTAGACGATAATCCGAAGAACAACACGTTTCTTGTGCAGCGGTTGCTCGACGACGGAGTGCGCGTCGACTTGGCGGTGTCTACCCGCGACGGGATGGCTCGCCTTACTGCGGATGACTACGATCTCGTTCTCACCGACATGGGACGTGACGAGGCAGGCATTTCAAAGTCGACCGCAGGCTTGGAGCTTCTCCAGGAAGCTCGGGCCAAGGGCTTCAAGGGGCCAATACTTTTCTTCACGCGCGGAAGCACCGCTCGCCGTTTTGCTGACGACGTAATAGAAATGGGTGGCAACGGAATCACGTCCTCGGTCACTGAACTGAGGGGTTTGATCGTGCGCCACCTGCGGAATCTTGGCGACGGCTAGACGTAGAACGATGGGTCCCCGCGGAGCGCCCGCTCTGCCTGCTCGTGCCCACGGGTTGCACAACCAGCTTCCCAGAGCAACACGAATTCGCCTGCAATCAAGGGCCGTGGTGTTCGTCGTGGCCCTCAGACACCAGGGCCTGCCACCGGCGGAACGAGCTCCGTGGCGCCTGGCAATTCTGACATCGCTGTAGAGAACAACGGACCTCGTTGGCCGTGGCCCCTGAAGCAGTTGGTTCCCCTTGGTTTCCCGGCGGTTCTACGCGCTCTGCACAGGCTGGTTGCGCAACCCGTGGGTCGTAGGTGAGTCGGGCGCTCCTCGACTATTAGATCGCGCACCTTGGCGACGAGCCCGCCGCCCCTGGATCACCGCGGGCCAACGCAGTGTAGGCCTTTGTGTCGAGCGCAAGTTTCATCTCCAGAGCGCTGCGTCGATCGTCCACTGGCTCGCAAAATGCGGCGTGCGCGCGTCCGCTCGCCCGAGGCCCCGCCCGTCCCGGGCTAAGGGCTCGGGCGTGCGCCCCCGTCAACGGACCCTTCAGCGAGAGTCCACCGACCGTCCGAGAAACTCCCGCACCCGCGCGGCCACGTGCTTCGCCGTGGGACCGCGACGATACATCACCCCTACATCGCTTCGACTCGCCGTCAATGGACCTTGCCAAGGGTTGGAACCGCTCCCAGAATGGGGACGATCGGTTCAGGCGATGGGAGCACCAGACCGGTTCGGAGCACGTACGTCCTTGCTACCCGGAGGCATCCCTGTGGTATCAACCCGCCATGTCTGATTCCGCGGCAACGCCGCCCCCTCAGCAGCCTACCTCTCTACCGTTTGTCGTCGAGCAGACGGGCAACGTCCGCGTCAGGGTCACGCGCGACAACGGGGACGAGTACGTTGTGAATGCTGCCCTCGTGATTTGGGAGGTGATCGAGATTGGAACGACGGGGGATGTCCCCATCTTCCAATTCCGGGCCAACCTCGCGGTGGACAGCAAGAAGGCCGAGGCAAGAGCGTGATCGTTCCATGCTCACCCCCTGAGATCACCGCCAGGACAAACTCTGACCCCCCTCCAATCGTTGCGGTCGCGCCGACTTCAACGCTCGAGCCGACGGTACGTGCCGTGTACTCGTATCCCATCGTGGGGAAGATTCGTCCCGGAGAAACCTCGCGGCTTGAAGTTGAATGCGCCGTGACAACGGACCCGAGGCTTGTGAGTCAACACCACAAAGTCGACAGCTTGGCGCGGCTCGCGGATGGCTGGGACGGCGATGGTGCGCCGGCTCCTTCACCCGAAGCCGTCCGTCACGCACACGGCGCGCTGGAGCGGCTTGCATGGGCGATGCTGTATCCCGAAGATGTTGTCGCGGATGCAATGGGCGGAATCGCGATCTGGTACTCAGTTCCAGACCACTCTGGCGGTCCGGACCGGAAGTGGGCGTGGGTCGCATGCCAGAATGACGGGCACGTGCGACTTGTGCTGCACAATCGCGCGGACGGAGATTCGCCACGGTCACAACCGTTCAACGACACATCTATTCCGCTCTCGGCATTGCGCGCATTTCTCACCTGACCCAGTGCGATGACTCGGAGGGCACAAATCGCGTTCGGCGTGGCCGAGCTCCTCTATCGAGCGATCGAGCGGGATCAACTCACCCGGAGCGGAGAGGTCCGTCCCGTGGCCCTCCGTCTACAGGTCTCGGTGACCCGCCAAGCTCACGGTCCGCCCGAGTCTGCGAAACGCGGTGCACCCCCAAAGTTCAACGGTCTCATCGCAATCGAAGCCGGTCACGCCAGAACTGCACAGCACGGCGCGGTACGTGCTGTGTGCGTCGATGAACCGTTGCCAGAGAACGAAGCGCACGCTTTGATCGCACTCGTGACCGACGCAGATCCAGCAACCGCGCTAGACAACGACGTAGACGCTGTTCGGTCAGCCCTAGCAAGAAAAATGCGAGTGATCGTTCACCCGACATAGACGAATGCCGTCAGGTGGTCCGAAGGCCCATGGTCTTCCAACCTCCCTGTATCTGCCGGGCGTGGGCGCACCATGCGTCTTCCCTGTGGAAATCACTCACTTCCCCTCTCGCCGCCGCCTACGCCGCCCGTGCGAACCCTACCCTGGCCTTCAGCGAGAGTCTACCTACCGCCCGAGAAACTCCCGCACCCGCCCCGCCACCTGCTTCGCCGTAAGCCCGTACTTCTCAGCAAGTACCTCCGCCGGCGCCGACGCTCCGAAACCGTCGATCCCGATCGGGAGCCCGTGCTCGCCCACCCAGCGCCACCATCCGTCCGTGCGACCGGCTTCGACCGACACGCGCACGCCCTGGGGCGGGAGCACCGAGGCACGGTAGTCCCCGTCCTGCCTGGCAAACACCTCGATGCACGGCATGGACACCACCCGCACACGCAGTCCCTCGGCCTTGAGCACCCGGGCGGCTTCTTCCGCCAGTCCGGTCTCACTCCCCGTGGCGAGAAACACCACGTCGGGCGCTCCACCCGACTCCCGCACCCGCACGTAGCCTCCGCGGGCGGCATCCCCAGGGCGCGTCGGAGACGTCGGCATGGCCACTTTCTGCCGGGACAGAACAATCTCCGAAGGGCCGTCCGTGCGCTGGATGGCGCCTGCCCACGCGGCTGCACACTCCACGGCATCCGCAGGGCGCCAGACGTCGACGTTGGGAATCAACCGCAGCGCTGCGACGTGTTCGACCGCCTGGTGCGTCGGGCCGTCCTCTCCCAGAAAGATCGAGTCGTGGGTAAACACATGGATCACCCGCGTGCCCGTCAGCGCCGCGAGCCGGATGGCAGGGCGCATGTAGTCACTAAAAGTCAAAAAGGTCGCGGTAAAGGGGATGTGATGACCGTAGAGCGCCATGCCGTTGGCAATGGCCCCCATCGCGTGTTCGCGAATGCCAAATCGGATGTTACGGCCCGAAAAGTCCGTTGCCGAGATCTTGCCCGAGGCCTTGATCGGGGTCTTGGTCGATCCGCCCAGATCCGCGTCGCCGCCCGCGAAGGACGGGACGAGTTCTGCCACGCGTTGTTCGATCGCGCCGGCAAGCGAGCGCGTCGCGTCGGTCTGTGCAGGTGCCGCCGCGGCAAGCTGAGCGAGCAGATCCGTGGGCACGACCCGGTCGCGGGTAGAGACATAGCGCTCGGACAAGCCCGGGTGCTCGGCCATCCAGCGAAGTTCGTGCGCTCGCCACGCCGCGTGCTCGGACGCCATGGCCTCTGCACGCGTGTGCCACAGAGCTTTTACCGCGTCGGGTACCCAAAAGGTCTTGTCCGTCGGCCACCCGAGAGCTTTTCGCGTGGCTTCCATCTCCGTCGGCCCCAAGGGCTCGCCGTGAACTTTGTGGGTGTCGTGCTTGTTGGGCGCGCCGTTGCCGATGTGCGTGCGGCAGAGAATCAACGACGGCTTGACGCCCTGTGCGACCGCACCATCGATGGCTGCTGCAATCGCCGCGTGGTCGTGGCCGTCCACCCGTTGAACGTGCCAGCCGTAAGCGGCAAAGCGCGCGGCGACGTCTTCGGACATCGTGTCGCCCAGCGCGCCGTCGAGGGTGATCTTGTTGTCGTCGTACAGGTACACCAGGTTGCCAAGCTGGAGGTGCCCTGCAAGGGAGGCCGCTTCGTGCGAGATCCCCTCCATCATGTCGCCGTCGGAGACGATCCCCCAGATGCGGTGGTGGTACAGCCCTGGGTAGTTTGCCTGGGTCATTTGCGCCGCGAGGGCCATGCCGACACCGTTTGCAAAGCCCTGGCCGAGAGGTCCCGTGGTGCACTCGACGCCGGGGGTGAGATGCGCCTCGGGGTGACCGGGTGTGCGAGAACCCCACTGCCGAAAGCTCTTGAGGTCGTCGAGGGTGAGGTCGTAGCCCGAGAGATGCAGCAGGGCGTACAACAGCATTGAGCCGTGACCCGGGGAGAGCACGAAGCGGTCACGGTCGGCCCAGTGCGGGTCGGCAGGGTCGTGGCGGAGGTATCTCGACCAGAGGACGAAAGCCATGTCGGCGGCGCCCATCGGGAGGCCCGGGTGCCCGCTGAAGGCTTTTTCGACCCCGTCGATGGCCAGAAACTTGAGGGTCTTGACCGCAAGCGTGGCGAGATCCTCGGGAGCGGGGGCAGTCGGTTGGGACACGGTTCACCTCGGAGCGGGGAGGGTGCGGGTCACTGGTGCGTCGGGGACCGGATGGACCTATCCTCCCGCGGGAGTGATGTCCATGGAGTTCGAGCCAGTCATCGGTCTTGAGGTACACGCACAGCTCAGGACGCGGACCAAGGTGTTCTGCGGGTGTGCGGCCGCGTTTGGAGATCCACCGAATACACACGTATGCCCTGTGTGCCTGGGTCTCCCGGGCGCCCTACCGGTGCTCAACCGCGAGGCGGTGACCCTGGCCGTACGCGCGGGGCTCGCCCTCGGGTGTTCCATCCGCCCGCGGTCTCGGTTTGCCCGCAAGAATTATTTCTACCCAGACCTCCCCAAGGGCTACCAGATCTCGCAGTACGACGAACCGTTGTGCGAAGACGGCTCGCTGGACGTTCCACAACCCGACGGAACGGTACGTACCCTGGGCATCCAGCGGGCTCACATGGAAGAAGACGCCGGCAAGAACATCCACGGCGGTGCTTCTGCCCGGGATATCTCCGTGGTGGATCTCAACCGCGCGGGGGTGCCCTTGCTTGAAATCGTCGGGCGGCCGGACATTCGCAACGCCGCCGAGGCCGCGGAGTACCTCCGACAGTTGCGTTCGGTGCTGATGTTCATCGGGGTCAACGACGGCAACCTGGAAGCCGGGTCGTTTCGCTGCGACGCCAACGTATCCGTCCGCCCTAAGGGCGCCACGGTGTTTGGCACCCGCGTCGAGATCAAGAACATCAATTCGTTTCGCTTTGTGCAAAGAGCCATCGAGTGGGAGATCGCCCAGCAGATCTCCACCCTCTCTGCGGGAGGCACGGTCACACAGGTCACCAAGACCTGGGATGACGTGTCCGGGCGGGCGAATGTCTTACGTACCAAAGAAGGTTCGGATGACTACCGGTACCTTCCCGAGCCGGATCTCCCCCCGTTGGTGATCTCGGACGAGACCGTGCGTACGCTGCGCGAAGGTCTCCCCGAGCTCCCGAGCGCCCGACGCAAGCGGTATGTCACCGCCTTGGGACTCACCGACGGCGACGCTCGGGTACTCACAGAACACCCGAAACTATCCACGTACTTTGAAACCCTCGCGGGACGCACGGGCGACGTCCGTCGAGCCGCCAACTGGGTGTGCAACGCCGTCAAGGTAGGCTTTGTCTCCGACGGTCTCGACGCCACTTTTGCCGTCTCTGTCGACGCCCTCGCAGGTCTCTTCGGGCTGATGGACAGCGGAACGATCTCGGGCAAGATCGCCAAGGATGTCTACCAGGAGATGGCCACCACAGGTCGGCCTGCGGCGGAGATTGTCGAAGCCCGCGGGCTCACGGTGGTCACCGACGACAAGGTCATTGCCCAGGCATGCAGGGCTGTCCTCGACGCCAACCCCCGGCAGGTGACGGCGTACCATGCGGGCAAAAAAGGTCTGCTGGGGTTTTTCAAGGGCGAAGTGATGAAGGCCACGGGCGGCAGAGCGGATCCAAAGACCCTGGACAGGGTGCTCGACGGCCTCCTGACCGAGCGGTCGTGATGCGGTTGGAGGGCGCCATGACGGCCGATGACGTAGACAAAGTCCTCGACGCGCTGGATGCGTTGCTGAAAAATCCAGACGTCGGGAGTGCCCTCGCGGCCCGTGGGATCAACGTCTCCCTCGCGCTCACAGCGGCGTACGGACTGCGGGCGTATCTCCACGGGGACAAAGCCACGGCCATTGAAGACCTCGCGACCGCGGCCGAAGAGATCGCCGCGCGGGCCAGCGTGCGAGAGTAGGTCTTACGGATCCATCACCGGGGACGATCCGCGGGTGATGTGCCAGCGGTGATCCGGGGACACACCCGGGTAGTCCGTGGTCATTCCGTCGGGCCAGCGGACGGTGATGTCCACTGGGCCGCCCGCGGTGCCCAGTCCGACGTGTTGCGTGAGGGGTGTCTGGGATCCCCAGGTGGCGGTACCCCCTGAGAGTTCGCGAATGCGGGTGATGTTGCTTGCATCGCGGACGTTGATCCGCGCGCCGAGCGCGTGGGTGTTGACCGGGTGCGTCGCCACGGGCTGGTCGACCCGTACTTCAATCCAATGGTTGCTGTTCTGTACGTCGTTGTGAAACAGCTTCCACGTCCCACCCGGGATGGTCAGCAGGTCGAGCCTGCCGTCATGATCGTAGTCGTACCATACCGCACGGCCGTTGATCTCCGTCGCCGCACCCGCCGCGTAGGTCTCGTCCCAAAAGAAATGTCCCGCGTCCTGCCGGTACAATCTCGAAAACTCAAACGGATACGTGATGGCGACATAGAGGTCCAGGTCACCGTCGTTGTCAAAGTCTCCCCAGTCGCTTGAGATCTCTCCCTCGGTAAACAAAATCCCCGCGGTGGACACCACGTTGTCAAAGGCATACCCCGGCGCGCCCTGGGAATGCAGCAAGCGGGAGTGGTCGGTGAAGATCCCGGATTCATCGTAGCGGGGATGGGCGATGTTGGTTTCGTACGTGTCCAGATTTCCGTCGTTGTCGTAGTCCCCAAAGGCGTATCCAAAAGACGTGCCCGCAGAGCCCATGCCGTCAGAGTCACTGCCGATGGTGGCTGCAACGTCGGTGAGGTTGCAGTGCCCGTCGTTCTGGTAGGCACGGTTCGGATTGCCGCCGTAGTCCGCAACGAAGATGTCTTGAATGCCGTCGTTGTTCCAGTCGACAAAGGTCACGCCGTAGGTCGGGAGGTACTGAAACGTCAGCGACGGCAGTCCCGCCTGGTGCGAAATGTTGAGAAAGTTTCCCATCCCTGTCCCACGGAACAAAAAGTCCGGCGCGGGGTCCGAGGGGTATGTCCGCAGCCACTGTCCCACAAACAAGTCCGGGATCCCGTCGGCATCGCAGTCTCCCACCGATCCCGCCGCCGTGGGTCCATCCGGCTCCATCGTCTCGGGCAGCACGGCAAACACCCCGCCCGCGCCCTGCAACCACACCGTGGACTCCGTCGGCGGGCTGAAGGGACCGACGCCCGAGACGTACGCCCCGGCGTACACATCCAGGTCTCCGTCACTGTCAAAGTCACCCCACAAGGCCATCCGCCCGTGGGCGTTGTTCAACCCCGTGGCCGTGGTGATGTCTGTAAACGTTCCGTTGTGGGCGTTGCGCCATACGACCAGGCTGTCGGTCGAGGTCATCCCTGTCGTGACCGTGCGTGTGCCTACGATGTCGTCCCAGCCGTCGTTGTCAACGTCCACCACACTCGTCTGGTTGCTCGTCCCCACCAGCCCCGCGGCCTGCGTACCATCCGAAAACCACGTCGGCCCCTGGAGGTCGCAGATCCATTGTCCGCTGACCACCACGGCGTACTCCAACGCTTGATTGCTCGCCCCGGAGACCTGCACCCATTTGAAGGTCGCGGCGTCTCCGCCCATCGCCATGAGTTGTTGAATCTGCCACGCGCTGTACACCATGGAGTGGTAGCTCCCGCCGGCCGACGCCGCGACGGCGAGGCCCATGGGTTCTGCAACGTGTTCAACAACGACCCAGGCGTGTCGGGCGGGGTGCAGGTCCAACGGGATGGGTAGGTTGATGACAACGGGCTGCGTGCCTGTGTAATTCACCAGCACGGGAGCGACGAGGTCTACCGTGGTGTCCGGCACCGAACGCCCGTAGTCCCCGGTGATGTGCACCCGCACGCTCCCGCCCGTGCCCCCGTGAAAGGTCAGGGACACCTGCTGTATCCGCACCGGGCGCTGTACGACCAGATGCACGGCTTCAAAGTCACCGGGCGCCATATGCTGGAGCGCGCCCGAGATCATGGCCGGTGCCGTGGAATACGCATAGGTCATCGCAGGCCCTGTGCGCGGTCTGCCCGCGCAGGCCTCGTCCAGCAACGCTTCGGTCGACCCCGGCGCGGGAGGCATCCCTTCGTCGCGCGCGTCGGAGATCACGGTGTCAGAAGTCACCGCGTCGGATACCCCGGCGTCCATGCCGCTCCCGGCCCCCCCAGACGAGCACGCCGATACGACGGGCACCAGCACCAAGGCGAGCCATTGCTTCACGATCCCGGGAGTTTGCCCAGGGAGATCCAACAGGGCAAGGGGCGGGGGAAGGGCTCTCTCCGTCCGCGTCCAGCCCTGGGTATTTACCCGCAACCGAAGATATTTGGCTTTGTCCTGGACAGGTTGGGTCCGTTTGGGCGCCCACGGAGCGACGTACGGTCGGGCTTTGTCGCACATGAGAAATGGACGGGAGCCCCCGTACGTTCTATGTCAGCCACCGATGGATGCCCTCGGACGCTTCAGTGCCACGGTCATGGGACTCGTCCTGGTGGCTCCCCTCGCCGTGGCCCAGTCTGTTCCCACAACCTTGGACGAAAGCCCACAGACGGCCCGATCGATGGCCATGGGCGGAGGTCTCTACGGCGGCGCGACCAGCACCACGGCGATCTACGCCAACCCCGCGGGAATGGCCCTCTCCCACGTCTATCACATCGACGCCTCGGGCTTGTACGACGGCGCAGCCAACCGTTGGTCCGCCGGCGGGGCCATCGTCGATTCGTCCCGGGCCATCGCCGCGGGTCTGGCGTACAACTACTCTGGCTTTTCAGACACGCCCAACGGGCGACACACCCACGATGCACGTCTCGCGCTGGCCATGCCCGTCGCCGACTGGATGGCCATCGGGGTCACGGCCCGGTACATGGACATCTCTGGGACGACAACCTCCAACGGTGTCCCCGGGCAGTCGTTTTCGGGCTTTACCCTGGACGCCGGGGTGGCGATCAAGCCCTGGAGGTTTATCCAACTCGGGGTGACCGGGATGTCCCTGACCAACCCGGATACGTCCGTGACACCGCTTTCTGTCGCCACGGGGGTCGCGGTGATGCCAATCGATACGTTGACCTTTACCGCCGACGCGATCTGGGACTTGCACTCGTGGGCAAACCCGCAAGGGAGGTTTTCTGGGGGTGTTGAATTTCTCGCGGGGCAGGTGCCGTTGCGGGCGGGGTACGCGTACGACGAAGGCCGTGGGACGCAGGTCATCACCGGGGGTTTGGGCTGGATTGACCAGGCTTTCAGCGTTGAAGCCGCCATCCGGCAAGAGGTCTCCGGCGGCAACCAGACCACCCTGTTGCTCAATGTGCGGTATTTCTACCGGTTGATGTAGGGCAGTCCCACGGGCACGGGCCTGTAGGTACCGTGGGAACCCGTCGACGGTGGAGGGTGTCTGAAGCTATGTCCCAGGGCGTGCACCTGCAGTGGAGGACGGGGCCGTGACCTTGGACCGCGAGGCCGAAGAAAAACTTCTGGTGCGGCTGCGTCGACGGGAGCCCGCGGCCTTCAACCAGTTGGTGCTGGCCTACCAGCAAGGTATTTTCGCGCTGCTTTTTCGGATGCTGGGCAACCGGTGGGAGGCCGAGGATGTCGCACAGGAGGTGTTCATCGCGGTGTACCGCTCGATGGGGACCTACCGTGGAGAAGCCCGGCTTGGTACATGGCTGTACCGTGTGGCCATCAACCAATGCAAAAACCGCTTGCGGTCGGTGCAGCACAGGGAGTCCCGTACACACGAAGCCATGGGGAACACCCCCGAGGGTGCAACCGTGAACAACGGCGCGATGGGCAGTCGCCCGGATCGTCCGGACGAAGCCGCGGAGGGTTTGGAGATGGGGCAGGCGATGCGCAGGGCGTTGCTTTCGCTCGAAGAAGACCATCGGACCGTGTTGATTCTTCGTGACCTGGAGGGACTCGGGTACGACGAGATTGCGGACATCACCGAGGTGCCGAACGGAACGGTCAAGAGCCGGTTGAGCCGTGCCCGTACCCTGTTGCGGGCATCCCTGGAGCGAGGACTGGAATGCAAGATTCCACGTTGACGGACGACGACGTGCGCGAACGGTTTTCGGCCTACCACGACCGGGAACTCTCGCCCGCGGAGCACGAAGCGGTACGCCTGGCCATCGAAGCCCGTGCGGTTCTGCAAGACGAGTACAAAGGGTTTTGCCAGATGATGGAGCGCTTGAACGGGCTTGGACTCGGGGGAATCACAGCACCCGGGGTCTCCCAGGGGCTCTCTCCAGACGTCCCAAGGGTCGATCTCCTGGGGGGGATCCACCGGAAGTTGCACCGTCGCTCGGGGGGAAAGCTCTTTGGCGATGCCTGGTCGCGGACGACCGGGATCTTTCCGTTGGAGGTCATCGCCGCCGTGGTGCTGGTGGGGATGATCCTGGCGTACGTTTCCCTGACCTGGGTTTCAACCCGTCCCGTGGATCACCCCGTCGGGGACGTGCCTTCTCCTGTGGGGCCTTCACGGTAACGCGCGATGACCCCGAGGATTTCGTTTACCCCGAGGACATGATCCGTGGACTTGGCCGTCTGAAGGATCTCCTGGACGAGGCCCGGGCTGGCGTCCACACCGTGGACTCTCAGCCACTGGTGCACGTTGCTGGCACCACTCATGGGTCCGACTTCGATCTCCTGGGTGCGACCAAACATCCCCGCGGGAACACCGGAATAGATCCTGTCGGCAAGCCAGGCGTCTCCCTTGGCGTGGGCTTTGACAATGGCCGCGGCGTGCACCCCCGTGGACGTGCGAAAAGCATCGGCCCCCACGAGGGGATAGTTCACCGGAATGGGCATCCCTGTCGCCCGGGAGGCGGTCTCGCAGTAGGCGATCAAACGGGTGAGGTCTTGGTGGGGAAGAGCGCCCGAGAGCTTGAGATTCAAGAGAATAAGCTCCATGGCGGTGTTGCCCACACGCTCGCCGATGCCCAGGGCCGTGCCGTGCACACGGTCGATGCCGTTCTCGATGGCCACGAGGGCGTTGACGAGACCGAGACCCCGGTCGTTGTGGTTGTGAAAATCCAGTTTGATGTGCGAGGCCCCCATGCCCATGAGAACACTGCGGGCAAACTGAATGAGGTTACGGGTGCCGTCGGGCGTGGCGTGACCGACGGTGTCACAGAGGCACAAACGCGAAGCCCCGTGGTCTACAGCGTTCTTGAAGAGTGCGGACAAGACCTCAGGGCGTGACCGGATGGTGTCTTCGGTGACGTACGCCACGGAGAGGTTGTTTTGTACGGCAACGTCGATGGCGTCCGCCGAGTGCTTGAGAAGGTCTTTGAGATCCCAGTTCTCGGCGTACAGTCGTATAGGGGAGCTTCCGATAAAGGTGTACACCTCCAGGGGAACCCCTGCCCGCTGGGAGACCTCCACGATCGGGAGGATGTCTCCGACGACGGTGCGCCCCGCGGCGCCAGGGCGGATCTTGAGCTTTTGCCCCACGATTTCTTCGGTGAGGCGCAAGGCGTCGTCGAAGGCCCTACGGGTGGATCCCGGGAGGCCCACGTTGACGCCGTGGATGCCAAGGCCGTCCATGAGATGCAGGAGTTCAATCTTTTCGCCGACCGAGGGATCCCGCACCGAGGGGTTCTGCAACCCGTCCCGGAGCGTCTCGTCGAAGAACTCCACCCGTCCAAAAGGCGGATGCCGCCTGCCGACCTCGTTCCAGTCGTAGATCAACGCATCCGGGTCGTGGATGTTCATCCGAGGCCTACGTCCGCTCGATGAGCACCGCGATCCCTTGTCCACCGCCGATGCACGCGCTTCCGATGGCAAAGCGCCCGTTACGCTGCCGCAGGGCGTGGGTGAGATGGGCCGTGATCCGTGCCCCTGAGGCACCCAGCGGGTGACCCAGGGCGATCGCCCCGCCGTCTACGTTCGTCTTCGCCCGATCGAGTCCGAGTTCTTTCTCCACGGCGAGAAACTGCGGCGCAAAAGCTTCGTTGACCTCCACCAGATCCATCTGGTCCAGGGTCATTCCCGCGCGCTGGAGGCACTGGGTGATGGCCGGCGCGGGACCGATGCCCATGAGCGACGGATCGACGCCGGCAATCCCCCACTGGACCACCCGCGCGAGGGGGGTGAGTCCATGACTCCTGGCATAGTCTCCGCTGGCAAGAACAAGCGCCGCCGCGCCGTCACAAATCCCTGAAGCATTCCCCGCGGTGACCACACCGTCTTTTTTAAACACCGGGGCGAGTTTGCCGAGGGCTTCGAGCGTCGTCTGCGGCCGGGGATGTTCGTCCGTGGTCACCGCCACGGGGCCCTTGCGCGAAGGGATCTCGACCGTCACCAGTTCGTCGGCAAAGCGCCTGGCTTCGTGCGCGGCCGCCCAGCGTTGCTGAGACTGCAACGCAAAGGCATCGCAGTCCGCACGCGAGATTCCGTACTTTACCGCGAGATTCTCCGCGGTGACCGCCATCGGGGTGTTGCAGTAACTGTCCGTGAGCGCCGACCAGAGGGAATCTTCGAGCGGCGGGGTCTTGCCAAACGCCCACCCCTCGCCCGCGCGCGCGCCCCGGAGGATGTACGGCGCCTGGGACATGTTTTCGGTGCCCACCGCAAGGACGACCTCGGACTCGCCCAGGAGAATCTGTTCGGCCGCGTTGATCACGGATTGAAAGCCCGAGCCACACAGTCGGTTGACCGTGACCGCGGGCACAGGAATCGGGATGCCGGTCTTGAGGCCCACGTGCCGGGAGATGTAAATCGCATCCGCCGAAGTCTGGAGCACGTTGCCAACAATGACGTGACCGACGTCTTCGACGGGGACGCCCGACGAGGCCAGCGAGGCTTTGGACGCATGGACCGCAAGCTCGGTGGCCGAGACGCCTTTGAAAGCGCCGGTCATCGTGCCGAAAGGGGTGCGGCGAGCCGCGAGGATCACCACGTCGCGCGAAGGCTTTGCCATGAAGACACCACTCCTTGGGGGGACGGTTACCCTAGTCGAGAAACCATGGCTTCGCCAGGGGTGTCGGCGCAGTGACAGCCGCGGTGGGGGATCCATGGGCGCACGGCGATCCATGCGGCGAGGGCGAAGAGAAAGACGCTCACGCCCCGACGCTGGGTGCAGGCGATGGGTACGCGGAAACGATCGCCCGCGTTGGCCTTCAGCTTGAGGGCGAGGGCAGCGACGATCCAGACCAGTTTCACGACGCGCTGCTGGATCAACAACGTCGGGACCGCGTGCGGCAGGAGACTCCCCAGCATGAAATCTCCCAGGACCACGATGAGGAGGTAGAGCGCGGCGAAGACCACCACGGATTGCGCGGCGTGGCGGTGGGCGTGGGTGCGGAATGTCGTGACCAGGGCGAACGCTGCGCGACGACTTCCGACGAGGTTGCGCGCTTGCAAGGGTGTACGATGATTCCCGGCGTGGCCCATGGCTGACAGATCATGCAGACCGCGAAGCTGTCGCGGGTCGTTCCGTGGCGGGGCCTGGACGTGCACGGGGCGGTGGAAGCCTCGCGCATGAACCCATCTGCTGCCCGTGTGTCGCGCCGCAACGCGGCCTCAACCGCCATGACGGTCGGTGTCCTTGTCGCCTTCGGCGTGATGGCCTGGCATCGCCGGTGGCTCTCCGACGACGGCTTCATCGACCTCCGCGTAGTGCAGAACATCCTTCGCGGCAACGGCCCGGTGTTCAACCGCGGTGAGCGCGTCGAAGCGTTCACGAACCCGCTGTGGGTGGCGCTCCTCACGGCAGCGTGCCTTCCGCTGCGCCGGCTCGTTGTCGAGGATCTCCTCCTGACCTGGGCCTCGGTGTTGCTCGGCCTCGTCGCGACGCTCGGGGCTCGAGACGGGCCTCTCGCTGCTCTGGCCTCCACGGCATCTACGTGACCCGGGTGGGCGGCGACTTCATGCACGGTCGGCTGCTCCTGCCGACGGTGTTCGGGGCGCTCCTGCCCGTGGCCGTGATGCCGGTGCGCCACCGCGCGTCGTGGCTCGCGGCGGGCGCGTGTGGCGTGTGGGCGGTCGTGTGCGCGCTCGCGCTTCGCGTCCCCTACGGCGTGGCCGAGGACGCGGGCATCGGCGACGAACGAGCGATCTCGGTCGCCCACGCCCGGATCCCCCACCCCATCCGCGCGGCGGATATGCAGACCTGGACCTGGCTGCGCCTCGGGCAGCACTACCGCAGCCAGGTGGGCGCGCAGCGCACGCTGGTGTATTTCCGGCAGGAGACGGCGGGCCCGCTGCGGTTCTTTCGTCTCCCGCTGGCGTCCTGGGTGCCGTCGCCGCTCGCGGGAGCGTGCCGGGGAATCGGGCGCTGCGCCTTTGTCGCAGGCGACAATGTGCACGTCATCGACCCGCACGGGCTCGCCGAGCCCATGGCCGCGCGCCTTGAGCTCACCCATCGTGGGATTCCAGGGCATGAGAAATGACTACCCGACGTGCTGCTGCTCGCGCGCTTCACACCGCCGACCGTCCCGCTGCCGCCCGGTGGCGACGACGCGCGCAGCGCACTCGGCTGCGGGCGCTCCAGGAACTCCAGACGGCGATCACCGCCCCGATGACACCGCGGCGCTTCGTGGCAAACCTGCTCGCGGCGCCGCGGCTCACGGCGCTACGGATCCCTGCGTCGATGTCCCGCGCGCGCGGCCTTCTGCGAAGAGCGTGCGCGGTGAAGGCTCGTGCGTCGCCGCGACGGCGTGGCGGGTGCGTTCCTACGCCGGCGGAATTGAGCCTGGCCCAAATGTGCAACGGCCGGACCAGGGGTCTCCCAGTCCGACCGTATACAGCGATTAAGGATTCGACAAGATCCTGAAGCTTGGAGATCCCGCGCGACCGTCGCGTCAGCGAGCTCGACCGGCACCACGACAGCGTTCGCGGGTGTGGATCTTGCTCTTCTCGCGTCGGATACGAGCAGAAGCCGTGAAGACTCCACCCTCGACGACCAGAAGACGAGAGCAGCGCCCGCGGTCACCCACGCGAGCGCCCGTCAAAGGATCCGTGCAGCCCACCGATCTCCCGGGGTTGCTGTCGAGCCCCAACACGCTCTACACGATCGGACATTCGACACGTTCGGTGGGCGAACTTGTCGCGATTCTCCGCGCATTCGCGGTGACTCGTCTCGTCGACATTCGAGGTATCCCGTGGTCGCGGACCAATCCTCAGTTCAATCTCGACGTGTTGCCGGCAACGCTCCAGAGGGCAGGGATCGCCTACGTCCACCTCGCGTCGCTCGGCGGACGGCGCAACAGGAGCCGACGCATTGAAGATGGCACGAACGCGGGTTGGGAACGACGACCGTTCCACAACTACGCCGATTACGCCGAGACAGATGCTTTCCGTGAAGGTTTGCAGGAGCTGCTCAAGATGGAGGCGCGCGAGACGTGCGCGATCATGTGCGCCGAGGTTGTCTGGTGGCGATGCCACCGTCGCGTCGTCACCGATCACGTCCTCGCGCACGGTGTTCCCGTGGTCCACGTCTTTTCCGCAGAAAAGAGCGAGCCCGGCTCGATGACTCCCTTTGCGGTCGTCGGTGCTCGGCGTCGGGTCTCCTATCCGGCCCCTACGCCCGGGCAGATCGAGGACCGCGCGCGCGCAAAGGGACGACCCGGCCTACGGCCCGCTTCGGTCGTTGCGCGCCCGACCCCGAGCACTCGGCGAACGCACGGCGTCGACCACCATGGCGCCGATGTTGCTGATAGCCAATCCATGGCGCATTTTGCGAAGTTGGCGTTTCATATCGGCGACCACGTGAGCTGGAACTCGGAGGCGGGGCGCGTAAGGGGCGTGATCAAGAAGAAGCTCACCGCGGCCACCAACCCCACCACCGCGTGACGCCCTCGCGGCTGATGCAGATGTCACTCCTGGGCAATCACCGGAGACGCTTCATGCGGAGTAACACAAACGCCACAGGTGTGACGCGCTGCGGCACTTCGTTCTTAGGACCCTCCGGACAATAACCTAGTCATTCGCATCCCGCCCACCGGCCGACCCGCGGCTTTCGTCCTCCGTGCGTCGGTCGCCGTACCTCGGGTACGGCTCGGTCCGCACGTCCGGGCGCGCTCGCGGGATCGACCTGGCGGATCGGGCGCGAATGACTAGGTTATTTGTTCGGAGGGTCCTTACGCACGTCCCGGACGCGGCAAGCCTCAGATGTTTGCCTGCTCGCCGAAGTACTCGCGGTCTTCATCGTAACCGCCCTCGCCTTGATGTATGGACCGCGAGCTTGCGACGAACTCAATCGCGCAGATCCATTTGACCATCTTGAAGCCAAGCTGGTTCTCCGCGCGCAGCCGTAGCGGCGCCCCGTGCTCGAGAGGGAGAGGGCCGTCGTTCATCGCGTAGGCCAGCAGGGTCTGAGGGTGTCGAGCGTTCTCGATGGAAAGACTCTCGTAGAAGGCACCACCCTCCCCGCCCTCGCCGAATGAGTGGAAGACCACCGCCCCCGCGGTTGGTCGCGGGCGAACCCGCTCGATAAGCTCCGTGAATGGCAATCCTCCCCATGCCGCAATGCCCGACCAGCCCTGGATACAATGGTGCAGCGTGATCTGGGTCGTCGTCCCCAGCGCCCGAAGGTCGTCCAACGAGAAGTCCATCGGTTGCTCGACAAGGCCGTACACCTTGAGCCGAAAGCTCTTGAATCCGTCGAGGGACAAGGCCTTCCATTCGTCGCTGGTCGGCATCTTTCCGTTGCACCAGAAGTACGGCGAGATGTCCTCGCGGCCGAACTCAGCCTGCGGCGCGTGATGATCGAGCAGGGTTGCCATCACGGGTGTGACCAGGGCCCTGGCGGCGTGTTGGACGGTTCGGGGATGGTGCCATGCCATCCAGTAGGCGATGCCGTTGAGAGCCACCACGGCGACGATGCCCGCGAGGCCGATGAAGAGACCGCGTGGGTTGGCGGCGTCGGTACCCAGAACGATATGGTTCATGTTCCGGGTGAACCCAGTGAGCGCGACGAGGCTCACATGCATGACGACGAACACGAGAAAACTGCACATGACGAGAAAGTGAAGCGACCGTCCGATCTGCCGATTGCCTGGCACCTTCGCATACCAACGATACCGACTGGTGAGCGCGGGCGACATCGATGGACCGGTCACGATGGCCATGGGCGCCAGGATGAAGACGACCCCGAAATACGTGAGCTGCTGGAGGGCGTTGTAGTGGTAGAAACCGTTCACCTCGGGCGGGAGGTGGAACGTGGCGTAGTGGACGAAGACCGCCCACGCCGCAGGCAGGATGCGCCAGGAGATCGGCACGAGGCGTCTCCATTGCGACGTGCTGAAGAGCAGAATGCAGAACGTCAGGCCGTTGCCCACCCAGAAGAGCACACTGAGAAAATGCCAGTGCCGGGCCATGCCGACCGTGTGCCACCGACCGGGCAGACCGATCCATGGGGAGAGGGTGCGGGCGTCGTCCTTTGCGGTCCACACGCGGTCCAAGGGCACTTCGACGGGGGTGAGCCGGAGCCACTCGGTTCCCGGGGTGCAGTGGACGTTCCAATAGAGCCGTGGATGCTCCACGAGGATCTGGAGACCACTTCGAATGAGAAGGGACAGGAAGAGGAAGTTGACGTAGTGCGTGATGCGCAGCCAGGCCGGGAAGCCCGCGGGCGCCGCGGTGTCTGCAACACCCGGAGGGGACAACGCAGGGAGACCCACCGTACCCCACTGAATGTACGCCGCCGCGAACATCAGCAGCAGCGGCGAGACGAGGAGCAGGAGCGTTCGGTGTCGGTGTTGACGCTGTCTTTGAGCGAGCTCGGCCCCGGTTGTCATTCAGGACTTCGACACGCCAAAAAGCCCATGGTCGAAGCGGACCGCGAGACGGCCCAGCGCGAGCGCCGCGAGCAGGAGTCCGAAGTCGCGGAGCGCGACGTCGTAGAAACTCCCTCGCAGTAGGAGGTTGACGATGATCCCGCAGAGCCAGGCCGCAACCACGTAGCTGCCGATCTTCGGCTTGACCGCAACGAGCAGACCCGCAGCGATCTCGTAGGCCTGCCGAGGCGCACGATCAGCGGCAAGCAGCGTGCTGTCGGTCCGTCCGTTACCGACCGGCAGGGCGCCCGTTCCGCTCACACCGATGTGCTGCATCGCACGACTCGCTTTCTATGACTCCCGCTGGAGACATGGCCGCGGCCCACTCAACGGAGGACCGCTCGCAACGCTTGATGCATGGCCTGCTCCAACATGAGATCGCGCGAGAACAACGCTGCAACTCCGCGTTGCGGCGTTGGTCGATGCGCGGCGTAGGCTGTCGAGAGAGCGGAACCCATGGGAAATATTGCCTCATGTGTGCCGCACGGGTCGTCCAATCAACCGCACGACCCATCCTGCCGATGTGGACGCGAGATGGATCACGACCGCTACGGGGCAACACCGCCACGCCGACGCAAGTCCGTGATGGTGAATCTCTGGCTCACCTTTCCACCCGCGGAGGGTGCACGGTGTTCCAAAGGCCCATGGCATTGCAGCCGCCCTGCTGCGGGACTCCAAACGACTTCGCAGTACATCGTGCCCGTCGGGGGGGGAGCCCAGGGTCGAAGGCCAGGTGTTCTAGCCTTCCGACGGCCATTGAGTTGATGAGACCCTCACCGAAATGCTCCGCCGCCGCGAGCCCCCGGGCGTACGCTTGCAGGGTGACCCCCCCGCCAACAGGGTATCCATCCCCGCTTGTGAAGCCCCGCCTCCGCGGCGTCTCGCACCAGATCGCCTGCGGCGTCGCAGCGATCGCTGGTGCCATCATGGTGCTACGCGCGCCCGCTGGCTCCGCACGCCTCGCCGCGGGCGTCTACGCCCTGAGTCTCGTGGGGCTCCTCGGAATCAGCGCCGCATATCACCGACCCACCTGGAAGCCCACGGCAAGGGCATGGATGCGCAGGCTGGACCACGCCGCAATCTTTCTGCTCATCGCCGGGACGTACACCCCTTTTTGTCGCGCGCTCGCTGCGCACGGCGGCGCCACCATCCGCACGGTCGTCTGGTGCGGCGCCCTCGCGGGGATTCTCCAGTCGATCGTATGGGTCAAGGCCCCCCGGCCGGTCTCCGTGGTGATCTACATGGCCCTTGCCTGGTGTGTCGTGCCTTACATCCCGCGGTTGTACACCGCCGTGGGAGCCTGGCCCCTGGGACTGCTCCTGGTCGGCGGCCTGGTGTACAGCGTCGGTGCGGTGATCTACGCCCGGCGCCGTCCCGATCCCGTGCCCGCGGTGTTTGGCTATCACGAGGTATTCCACGCCCTGGTGATCGTCGCCGCGGCGCTGCACTTTACCGCCGTGGCTTTGATCCTAGTGCGCACCGACGGGGGTTGATCGCGCGCGGTCTCCTCTCCAGGGTGACGTACGGGAGGCTCCCGCTCGTGACGAGGAGGGCCGGGTGACCGTGGCCGTCTGCATCTCCGAGGGCAACTACCCCGCAGCGATGCATCCGTTCCGGCCTCCTGCGCTACCCCCAATTCCGACCGTTTCAATGGGGCGATGTCGTTGTCACTGTTGGGGAGTGTAATTGTCGCTCGGCAGACAGGCGGTAGACCTTCTTCACGAATGGACCCAGGTCCTCCACGAATGGAGTCGGTACCCCAACGAATCGACTCGGGACCCCAGCGAATGGACTCGGGGACTCCGCGAATGGACTCCGGGACTCCACGAATGGACGCGGGGACTCCGCGAATGGACGCGGGGACTCCGCGAATGGACGCGGGGACTCCGCGAATCGACGCGGGACCCCAACGAATGGACTCGCGGACTCCACGAATGGACGCGGGCACACCGCGAATCGACTCGGGGACTCCGCGAATCGACTCGGGGACTCCGCGAATCGACGCGGGGACTCCGCGAATCGACGCGGGGACTCCGCGAATCGACGCGGGGACTCCGCG
>VFSW01003445.1_pt1 | contig 23726 bp, 16 predicted proteins | sample 5358111 | NCBI WGS metagenome assembly VFSW01 (sample SAMN11554181, study PRJNA540505) | mine drainage metagenome | isolation source: sediment from site ElyBrook_90M | place: USA: Ely Copper Mine, Vershire, VT | collected 2017
GAACTCGGTGGTTCGTGGGGCGGAGCCGGTCAGGTGCTGTTTCTCGCCGCCGGCGCACTGGTGCTCGCGGTCGCGGTGTTGTCGGACCAATTCCGCGCCTGGGCGCGGGTGACGGTCGCGAAACATCTGTTCCCTTATCGGTACGATTACCGCAGCGAATGGCAGAAGCTCACCCGGGCGCTGTCACAGTCCGGCGAAGCCCCGGTTTACGATCGGACCGCGAAGGTGATGGCCGGCTTCGTCAGTGGCGCGAGCGGCGGCCTGTGGTTGCGCGACGCGGAGGGCGCGTACGCGCCCGTCGGCGGGGATCTCGCCCCCGCGGATGTGCCCCACGAGACCGGCTGCCCGGAGTTCTTCGACTATCTGCTCGAGAATGAGTGGGTGTTCGACGTCGACGAGGCGCGCGCGGGCGCCGACCGCCGGCAGCGGCCAAATCCACCGCCTTGGATGCTCGAGAATCCGCGCATCTGGCTTGCCGTGCCGCTGATCTGCGAGAGCGGACTCCTGGGCTTCGTCGCCATCGGCCAGCCGCTCACGAGCATGAGTCTGTCCTGGGAGGAGATCGATCTGCTGCGCGCGGCGGGACGCCAGGTGGCGAGCTTTCTTGCCTTCGAACAAGCCGCGAAGCGGCTCGCCGAAGCTCATCAGTTCGAGGCGATGAACAGGCTCTCCGCGGTGCTGATGCACGATCTGCGGCACCTGGTTGCGCAGCAGGCGCTGGTGGTGCAAAACGCCGCCCGCCATCGTGGCAACCCGGCGTTCTTCGATGATGCGATCCTCACGATCGAGGACTCGGTCAAGCGCATGACCCGGCTGATGGATGAGCTGCGCGGCGGCGTGCTCGCCGAGCAGAGCCAACGGGTGGTGCTCGCCGAACTTGGGGCCGAAGCGGCGCGGCGCTGCGCAGGCGGTGTGCCGGCCGCGACGCTCGAGGCCGGCGACCGTAGCGTCGAGACGGTGGTGAACCGCGAACGCCTTTTGCAGGTGCTCGAACACGTGATCCGCAACGCGCAGGAGGCCACGCCGCCCGACGGATCGGTTACCATCCGCGTGGGCCAGGCCGGCTCGAGGGCGATCATCGAAGTGGCTGACACCGGTGAAGGCATGGACGCACAATTCATACGCGATCGTTTGTTCCGACCGTTCGACACCACCAAGGGCGAGCGCGGCTTCGGCATAGGCGCCTATGAGGCGCGCGAGTACGTGCGCAAGTGCGGCGGGAGCGTCGAAGTGGCGAGCACGCCCGGGCGCGGCACCCGGTTCATCATCCGTCTGCCGCTCGCGCCGGCGCTTGCCGTGACCGCCCATGCCCTCCCTTCGAACTAAGCTGCTGGTCGTCGAGGATGACCCCGGGCTGCAGCGCCAGCTGAAGTGGGCGCTCGATGCCTTCGAGGTGGTTTGCGCCAGTACCCGCGAGGAGGCGGTCGCCGCGGTGCGGCGCGAGGAGCCGCCGGTCGTGCTGCAGGATCTCGGCCTGCCGCCGGATCCGAACGGGGTGGAGGAGGGCTTCGCGACCATCGGGGAAATCCTGCGGCTCGCCCCGCAGACGAAGATCATCGTCGTCACGGGACGCGAGGGCCGCGAGCATGCGCTGCGCGCGATCGGCCTCGGTGCCTACGATTTCTGTCAGAAGCCGGTCGACACGCCGATGCTCTCGCTGATCATCGACCGGGCGCAACGCATCCACGCGCTCGAGGCCGAACTGCGGCAGCTGGCAACGGGCGGCGCCGGTTCGCCGCTCGACGGCGTGATCGCCGCGAGCGAGCCGATGCTCAAGGTCTTCCGCATGGTGCGCAAACTCGCGCCGACCCAGGCGACCGTGCTGGTCCTCGGGGAGAGCGGCACGGGCAAGGAGCGGCTCGCGCGGGCGCTGCATTCTCTGAGCACGCGCGCGAACAAGCCGATGGTCGCGATCAACTGCGCCGCGATTCCCGAGAATCTTCTCGAAAGCGAATTGTTCGGCTATGAGCGCGGCGCGTTCACCGGCGCGGTCAAGCAGACGCTCGGCAAGATCGAGGTCGCCGACGGCGGCACGCTGTTCCTCGATGAGATCGGCGACATGCCGCTGCCCCTGCAGGCCAAACTGCTGCGATTCGTTCAGGAGCGCGTGATCGAGCGCGTCGGCGGGCGCGAATTGATCCCGGTGGACGTGCGCATCGTCGCGGCGACCAATCGCGATCTTCAAAAGGCGATCGAGGAGAAGTTGTTCCGCGAGGATCTGTATTACCGCATCAGCGAAGTGGCGGTGACGATTCCGCCGCTGCGCGAGCGCGGCTCCGACGCGGTGTTGATCGCCAACTATCTGCTGCAACAGGCGTGCAAGCGGCACGGCCGGGCGCTGCCGACGCTCGGTCCCGACGCGATCGCCGCGATCGAGAGCTATCGCTGGCCGGGAAACGTGCGCGAATTGGAGAACCGCATCAATGCCGCGGCGATCATGGTCGAGGGCAAGCGCGTCAGCGCCGCGGATCTGTCGCTGCAGCCGGTGGCGGATGCCGAGATGCCACCGTTTTCGCTGCGCGAGGTGCGCCAGCGCGCCGAGGCCGAGGCGATCCAGCGGGCGCTCACGATCTGCGGCGGCAACGTGTCCAAGGCGGCTGAGCTGCTCGGTGTGACGCGACCGACGCTCTATGATTTGATCGGCCGCGCCGGTGCGGGGTCGGCCGCACCGTGAACGCGGGCCGGGCTGGAATTGCGAGACAGGTCGCGCGGCTCAACCGCCTGGTATGTTTGAATGCGCCACAGGAGGCGCCATATCCCGATGCTCGAGAAGACCACCGAAGCTGAGAAACCCGTTGCCGCGACGGCGGTGCAAAAAGCGCGCGGGCGCGCCGGAACGGGCGCGTGGATCACGCCGCGCCTGGCGATCGTGGTCGGCTTGTTGGCCTTCATCGCGCTCGTCTACTGGCCGAGTTCCATTGCGCTCGACACCGAGTGGCGCGACACGATCGACAAGACCTACACCCACGGCTACCTCGTGCTGCTCATCTCACTGTGGATGATGTGGCGCGACCGGGTGATGCTCGATGCCGCGCCGCTGCGACCGGTGCCGTTCGCGCTGCCGGCGCTCGTGGTGCTGAGCGCCGCCTGGCTGTATTTCTGGCAGGCGGCCATACAGGACCCGCATCTGCTGTTGTGCCCGCTGTTGCTGTACACGGCCCTGCTTGCGCTGCTCGGCCGCGAGGCGGCGCGTGTGCTGCGCTTTCCGATCGGATTCCTGTACTTCGCGATGCCGGTCTGGAGCGACCTGGTGGTGCCCCTGCAACGCTTGAGCGCCGAGGCGAACGGGGTGATGATCTCGCTGACCGGTCTGCCGGCCTACATGGATGGGGACTTCATCCGTCTGCCGGCCGGCACGCTGCGCATCGCACAGGGTTGCAGCGGCATGCATTTCTTCATCGTCGGACTCGCGCTGGCGGCCTTGTACGGTGAGGTGATGCGCGACCCGCCGCGGCTGCGTTGGATCTGGCTTGCGCTGATGGCCGTGCTCGCCCTGGTCGCCAACTGGGTGCGCATCTTCGTGATCGCCGCCATGGCCTACGCGACCAATATGCAGACCTACTTGGTCACGGTCGATCATTACTGGTTCGGTTGGCTGGTGTTCGTGGCCTGCTTCGCCTTCTTCCTCTGGGTCTCCGGCTACATCGCGAAGACGCAGCCGACCGCGCCGTTTGCCGCCGCCGATGCACCCGCCAATCCGGCGATGCCTGGCGCCTGGCGACTGATCGCGACGCTGCTCGCCTTGAGCGTGCTGCCTCTAGGCGTGTATGCCGCGCGCGCCCTGCACGCGTCAGCGGGCGGCCGGCTGACGATCGACTGGCCCGCAGCGCCGGGTTGGCGTGGGCCGCAGCCCTCGCTGCCGACGCGCTGGGTGCCAAAATTCCTGAACGCGACGACGAGCGGGCGGCGCGAATACGTGGACGCGGACGGCCATTCGGTCGATGTCTACCTCGTCGCCTATCGCCGTCAGCGCCAGGGCGCGAAGCTGGTCGAGTGGGGCAATACGCTCATCGGCGTGAACGGACTGCGGGTGCTTGCCAGCCACGATCGGGCGACGCCGCAGGGGCCGTGGCGGGTGCGCCAGATCGAGAATCCCTACGGGGAGCGTTCGCTGCTCTGGTCGCAGTACCGCATCGGCCGACGCCGCTTCGCCTGGCCTCGCGGCTCGCAGCTTTGGTACGGCGTCGCCGCCTTCGCCGGCGCGCCCGTTTCCTCGGCGCTCGCGCTGCGCGCCAACTGTGTGCCGGACTGCCGCGCCGCGGCTGCGCGCCTTGCGCGGGCGGCGGCCGATTTACAACCTACGCTGCGCGTCGGTGCGGCCCGACCGGGGGATTGATCGCATGAAATCATTGTCGCTGAGAATCATGGTGGTCGTTGTGATGGGACTGGCCGCGGCCGGGTGCGGTGCACTGATCAGCCCGCAGCACCGGATCGAGCGGGCGCGCGCGGATATCGCGACCGGGCAGTGGGGTGCGGCGGCGATCGAATTGCGCCAGGCGCTCAAATCCGAGCCGCACAACACCGAGGCCTGGCTCGTGCTCGCGCACTTGTCGCTCGTGGCCGCCAATCCAGGCGAGGCGTATGACGATGTGAATCGCGCGCTCAAATATGGCGCGAAGGGACCGAAAGTCGATGCGCTGCGCGTGCGCACCTGGCTTGCCACCGGCCGGGCGAAGGCGCTGCTCGGCGCCATCCAGCAGGGAAAGTTGCGGCTTCCGGAACCGGATCGCAGCGTCGCGATCGCCCGCGCGTACAACCAATTGCAACAACCCGCTCAGGCGCTCGCCGCGCTGCAAAGTGCGCTGGCCGTCAATCCGGTGCCGACCGCCGTGCGCCTCGCCGCGGCGACCGCGCTTGCGCTGCAGGGAAATTCGGACCTCGCGCTGCAACAGCTCGGCCTGGCGGCGAGCGCCGACCCACACTCGGTCGCCGCACCCTTGCTGCGCGGCCAGATCCTCGCCTCGCGCTGCCAGTTCGCGGCCGCCGCGGCGGCGCTCACGATCGCCGCGCATCGGGTCGTCGGTGCGACGACCTTGCAAAAGCGCGTGGCCGCCTACGCCGGGCTCGCCGATTCGCATCTGGCTCTGGGGGAGGTCCGGCAAGCGGCGAAGGATAGCGCGGTGCTGACGAAGTTGGCGCCGACCGCGCCGATCGCGCAGTTGATCGCCGCCCGCATCCAGATTGCGCACGGCGACCGGCTCGGGGGCATCGGCGCGCTCGAGCGGTTGGTCGCCGATGTGCCGACCTACGTCGAGGCGCGCATGCTGCTCGGCGCCGCGCAGCTCGAGCGCGGTGATTTCGAACAGGCGCGCGAGAATCTCGAACAAGTCATCCAGCAAGCGCCGGACAATCTACAGGCGCGCGAATTGCTGGCGCGCGTGCGGCTGAAGCTGCATCAGCCGGGCGAAGCGCTGAAAATTCTCGCCCCGGAGCTCGGCACCCACTCGATGGATCCGCAACTGTACGCGCTGATCGGCGCCGCCGGGCGCCGCGCTGGCCATCCGGATGCGGCCCTGCAGGCGCTCGTGCACACGGCGCGCGCACGACCGGGCGATCTTGCCCTGCAGCTCGAACTGGCGCAGGCCTACCTCGGCGCGAATCGCGCAAGCGATGCGCTCGCATTGCTCGAGAAACTCAAGGTGTCCGGCGGTGATATGCGTCGCGATACGTTGCTGCTGGCGGCGATCGGTGCCGTCAAGGGTCCGGCCGCGCAGACTCAGGCCGCGCAGCAGCTGGTGGCAACCCATCCGAAGAGCCTGCCGATGCGCGATCTGGCCGCCGTGGTGTACGCCTCGCAGCGGCACTTCGCGCATGCCCGCGCGCTGCTGCAACAGGCGCTTGCGATCGCGCCGAAGGATCTGCCGACGCTCGCCACCCTGGCGCGGGTGGATCTCGCGAGCGGCGATCTGAAGGATGCGAACGCCGCACTCGACACCGCGCTCGCCACGCAGCCGGGCAACGCCGCGCTCGCCAACGGGGCCGGCTTGCTGTTGCTGCAGGCAAACCAGTATGAGGCGGCGCTGGCGCGGTTTCACACGGCGTGCAAGCTCGCGCCGCGCAAAGCGGCGTACTGGTTCAATGCCGGCCGCGCTCAACTCGCCTCGAATCAATCGGCGGCCGCGCGCGAGTCGCTGCGCAAGGCGGCGCAACTCGAGCCGGATTGGCTGGCGCCGGTGAGTGCGTTGGCGTTGATCGATCTGCGCGACAAGCACGCCCCCCGGGCGATCGCGCGCGTGCAGCGCTATCTTGCCGCCCATCCGGACGATCCGGCGGCACTGACGCTTCAAGGTGAGGTGGCGGCGACAGCCGGACAGTACCCGGATGCACAGCGCGCTTTCGAGGCCGCGATGCGCCGCCAGCCGAGCGCCGCGCTCGCGGTGAAGCTGTTCGAGGTGCGCCGCGCGGCCCGGCTGGCGAACCCGCAGAAGCCGCTGCTCGACTGGCTCGCGCGGCGTCCGGACGACGCGGCGGTGCGCATGGAACTCGCCGCCTATGACATGGCGCAGTCCTCGATGCGTGCAGCCCAACAGCAACTTCAACAGGTTCTGAGCGAGGCGCCGAACTACGTCATCGCGTTGAACAATCTCGCGTGGGTGGATTCAAAGCTCGGCGATGCACATGCCGAGGCGCTCGCCGAGCGCGCTTACCAGCTTGCGCCGAAGCAGGCGAACGTCGCCGACACCCTGGGCTGGATCCTCGCCGGCAAACATCAGACCCAGCGCGCGCTGCCGTTGCTTGCGCAGGCGCTGAAGGCCGCGCCGGCCGATCCGCAGATGCAATATCACTATGCTTATGCGCTTGCCGAGGCTGGCCGAGGTGGCGAGGCGCGCGCGATTCTCGGCAAGCTGCTTGCCGGCAAGGCGAGCTTTCCCGCCCGCGCCGCGGCTGTACGCTTGTATGCAAAACTGAAGTCTTGAGACGTATTCACGGAACTTAGTGACTTAAACTGGTAGTGTAGGGAAATGGCTATTTCACTCGACAATCGCCGCTTTGTTTTGTGCGCTAGCGCACTGACAGCCTTGTTCTTGTGTGCCTTCGGCGCGAACGCCGCGCCCGCGGCACCGACGCCCCAGGGCGCGAGCAGCAACTACATCATCGGCCCCGGCGACACCTTGCAGGTGTTCGTGTGGCGCAACCCGGATCTGTCGGTGACGGTGCCGGTGCGTCCGGATGGACGGATCTCGACGCCGCTCGTGCAGAACATGGTCGCGGTCGGCAAGACCCCGGCGCAACTCGCGCACGACATGGAGGCGGTGCTCGGCAAGTATCTGCGCGCACCGACGGTGAACATCATCGTGACCCAGCCGCTCGGCGCGCTGAGCGCGGTCAAGGTCGTCGGCCAGGTCGTGCATCCGGAGGCCGTGCCGTACCATGAGGGCATGACCGTGCTCGACGTGGTGCTGCAGGTCGGCGGACTGACCGAGTACGCCGCCGGCAACCGGGCCAAGATCATCCGCAAGGAAAACGGCGGAACGCGGGTGATCCACGTCGAACTCGAACGGCTGATGAACAAGGGCGACATGCGCCAGAATCTGCCGATCAAGCCCGGCGACGTGTTGGTCGTTCCCGAAAGCCTGTTCTGAAGGCCAGCGCATGCCGTCCAAAAACATTCACGTCACGGTCCAAGATCTGCTCGATCAGTTTCGCGGCGCGCTGCGATTCCGCTGGGCCGCGCTCGGTGTCGCCTGGTGCGTCGGGCTCGCCTTGTGGACGGCCATCTTTTTCATCCCCGATACCTACGAGGCGACCGCGAGTGTGTTCGTCGATGCCCGCACGACGCTCAGTCAGGCGACCCAGGGCATCGGACTTTCCGACGACATCGCCAGCCAGATCCTGCGCGTGCGCGCCGCCTTGCTCGGCGTGCCGCAACTGCAGAAGGTGGCGGACCAGACGAATTTGTTCGCCGGCGCACTGACGCCGCAGGCGCGCCAGGCAGTGCTCGAGGGGATGTTGAAGAACATCGACATCACCGGCAATCTCGCGCCGAACAATCGCTCGGCGGCCGTGTTCAAAATCACCTATAAGAATCACAACCGTTTGGTCGCGCTGCACGTCGTCGATCGGCTCCTCAACACCTTCGTCGAGGGCACGCTCGGCGGCAAGCGCCAGGGCTCCGAGCAGGCGCTTAACTTCCTCAAGGCGCAGATCGCCGACTATGGGCGCAAGCTGTCCGATTCGGAACAGCGGCTCGCCGACTTCAAGAAGCAAAACGTCGGATTGATGCCGAAAGAGCAGGGCGATTATTTCAGCCGACTGCAACACGAAAGCGATGCGTTGACGCACTCCGAGGAGGCGCTCAACGTCGCGGTGCGCAAGCGCGATGAGTTGCACCAGGAGTTGCGTGGCGGTCAGCCGTTCATTCCGGGGTCCAGTTCCGCCGCGCTCGGCGGCGTCGCCGCCTCGGCGACCGACACCGAGGCGCAAATCGAGCGCGCGCAGCAACAACTGAATCAGCTGCTGCTGCGCTACACGGATAATTATCCGGATGTGATCGCGCTGCGCCAGACGATCAAGGAGTTGAAAGCGCGCCAGGCCGCCGAGATGGCGGCGGCACGCAACGGCGATGCGACGGCCGCCGCCCGCGTCGGGCTCGCCGCCAACCCCGTCTATGAGAAGCTCGAGGAACAATACAACCAGTCCCAGGTCGATATCGCCACGATCCAACAAGACATCGCCGATCGTCGCCAGCGCATCGCCAAATTGCGCTCCATGATGGGCAGTGCCCCGCAGGTCGAGGCGCAGCTCGCGCAGCTCAGCCGAAACTATGATGTCACACGCAAACAGTACAACGCCCTGTTGGCGCGCTTGGACAGCACCCGGCTCGGCCAGAAGGCCGCGGCCACCGGCACCGTCAAATTCGAGGTCATCGATCCGCCCACCGCCAAGTACCGGCCGGTCGCGCCGAATCGGCCGCTGCTGATCGTCGCCGCCTTGATCGCCGCAATCGCGGCCGGGCTCGGCGCGGCTTATGGTATGCACCTCATCCGGCCGGTCTTCGTCAGCACCCGTCAGCTGGCCGCGGTCACCGGTCTGCCGGTACTGGGAGTGGTTAGCATGGCCTGGCATGAGCGTTACCAAGCGCTGAACCGCCGTCGCAGCGTCCTGTTCGCGGGCGGGGCCGCCGGATTGCTGGTGTTCTGGGTTGCGGTGCTGGCGTTGCACTCCCACATTTCCCACTTCGTCCGGGGGCCGCTCGCATGAGTCTGGTCGAGAAGGCAATCCGCAAACTCCAGGAGAGCGCGCCGCGAGGCGTCGCGCCCGGCCAGGCCCCGTTGAGTCGAGCGGACGTGCCGGCGCCGCCGCCGCCGCCGCCGACGAATATTCCGGTGCTGTCGATCGATCGCGGTGCGTTGCGCGCGGCGGGACTTCTGCCGCCGGAACCCGAGGAGCGACAGCTCGCCCAACAGTACCGGCTGATCAAGCGGCCGCTGATTGCCAATGCCTTTGGCCGCGGTGCGGCACAGGTGCCGAACGGTCACTTGATCGTCGTCACGAGCGCGATGTCGGGCGAGGGCAAGACATTCACCAGCCTGAATCTGGCGTTCAGTCTGGCCGTCGAGCGCGACCTTCATGTGCTGCTCGTCGATGCGGACGTGGCGAAGCCGCACATCAGCCGCTTGCTCGGGGTCGCGAACAGCGAGGGCTTGCTCGATGCGCTGCGCGACCCCGACCTCGACATGGAGAGTTTGATCCGGCCGAGCGATGTTGCGAACCTGTCGGTGCTGCCGGCGGGCATGCCCTCACGCGATGCAACCGAGTTGCTCGCCAGTCAGCGCATGCAACAAGTGGCCGCCGCGCTCGGCGAGCGCGACCGGCGGCGGGTCGTGCTGTTCGATTCACCGCCGCTGTTGCAAACCACCGAGTCGCACGTGCTCACCCAGGCCGCGGGCCAGGTCGTCGTGGTGGTGCGCGCCGAAACGACGCCACAGCCGGTGTTGCTCGATGCGCTCAAACTGCTCGCCGGCCATACGGCGGTGTCGATGGTGCTGAACCAAAGCATGAAATCAGCCACTTCGGACTATTACTATTATGGCTACGGCGATGATCGCTCGACCTAGGATGCGGCTTGCGGCGGCGCTCGCCGTGCTGGCCGCGGTGGGCACGGCTCAGGCGCAATCCTTCCCGGGCTTCGGCGGCGGAATGGGCGGCGGGCTGGGCGGCTTCGGCGCCATGGCGCCCGGTTCAGGGCCCGGTTACGTGGATCTCGATGCGGCGCTTGCGTATATCGACAACGCGGATCTGTCCGCGACCCACCGCAGGCAGGACGAAATCGGCATGGCGGGCATCGACACGAATTACGATCATCGGGGCGGATTGCTCGATGTGCGCGCCCGGGGGACCGTCGACTGGATCCATTACTGGCATCACACCCTGCCAAGCGCGCCGTACGGGGCGTTGAACGCGGATGCGACCTGGGGTCGTTCGACGGGGCCGGCGCAATGGTTTGCGCAGGAGACCTTCAACGAGAGTCTCGCGAACCCGCTGGCGGCGCCGAATCTCTCCAACCTCGAGTACGTCAATCACTTCGCGACCGGGCCGGCGGTGAATCTGCACCTCGGCGCCACCGACCGCCTGAGTCTGCATGCGCTGTATTCCAATACGACCTACCAGCGCTCGGCGTACGGTTCGAACAGCTACGACGGCGGCGCGGTGCTCGCGCATGCAATCTCGCGCGTCTCCAGCCTGTCGCTCGCGGCCGATGAAGCGCGGACTGTGTTCACGAACCAGGCGGTTGCGCCGACCTACACCACGCGCAACGCCTCGTTGAGCTATGACGGCCACACGCCGCGTGCCGGGCTGACGCTGACCGCCGGTTACACGGAGCTCGACTATTCGGGCGCCTATCGCGGTGCGCCGATGTACCAGGTGCAGTTCAACTACCAACTGTCGGCCTTCTCCTCGATCGATCTGAGCGGGCGCAGCGGCTACTCGACGAGCGGCCAGGCGGCGGGCGCAAGCTTCAATGCACCGCTCAGCGCCTCGGTGCTCGCGGGCTTGTCGCCGGCGACGTCGAGTGCGGCACCGTTCAAGAGCGATCTTGCCAGTCTCGGCTGGTACTTCCACCGCGCGCGCACCTCGCTCGCACTCTCGGCGAGCTATGATCGGCAGCGCTACGCGAGCGCGCCGCTCGGCTATGCCTCGATGCAGCCATCGATGAACTTCGGGCAGATCACGGACAAGAATTTCTCAGCGACGCTGACGCGCCAACTGCGCCCGACCTTGTCCGTGAGCCTCGACGGCTATCGGTCGATACGCCGCATCGACACCCTCGACGCAAGTACCACCGAATCGATGTACGGCATCTCGGTCGCAAAGCGCTTCTTCAAGGCCTCCCTGACGTTCTACGTGCGGCGCCTGCAACAGAGCGCGGCCGGAGCGTATACCGGCCTTGGCGCGGGTGCGTTTCAGGCGAACACCGTCGGGATCCAGTTCACCTACGACCTCATCGGTCAACGAGCCCCGACCGGACCGTGAGCGCCGGCGTGCGGGTCGAGGAGGCGGTGACGGCTCCGCCGGACTGGGACGCGTACGTCGACCAGCACCCCCGGGCGAGCGCCTATCACCGCGCCGAGGCGGTCCGAATCGGCGAGCGAGCCTTCGGATTGCGCACGACGTTTTTGTGTGCGCGTGACGCACGCGCGCAGCTCATCGGCGCGCTGCCGCTGGTCGAACAGTCGAGCGCACTGTTCGGCCGCTTTCTGGTGTCGCTGCCGTTCGTGACCTATGGCGGCATCCTCGCCGAGGATCCGTCCGTCGCGGCGGCGCTCGCCGCGCGAGCGGCGGATCTGGGCCGCGAGCGGCGCGTCGACCATGTCGAGTTGCGTCACACCGAGGCGCTCGACGGGGTCGGCTACGCCGAACGCCTCGACAAGGTGTCGATGCTGCTGCCCCTGCCGGACTCCGAAGCGGCGCTCGCCAAGCAGCTTGGATCGAAGCTTCGCTCGCAGATCCGACGCGCCGAGCGCGAGCCGCTCGAGATCGTCTGGGGTGGCGCCCAATCCCTGCCGGCGTTCTACCGGGTGTTCGCCGCGGCGATGCACGGTCTGGGCACGCCGGTGTATTCGCGGCGGTTCTTCGACGTCACGCACGCAGCACTCGCGGACGTCGCATCGGTGTTGACCGTGCGCGTGCGCGGCGAGACGCATGCGGCGGCGATCCTGGTGCGTCATGGTCGGCGCATCGAGGTTCCCTGGGCGGCGGCGAGTCCGCTCGCCAAGCAGCTCTCGGTCAACATGCGGATGTACTGGGAGATGCTGAAGTATGCGGTCGACGCGGGCGCCGAAACCTTCGATTTCGGCCGCTCGAGCGTCGACAGCGGCACCTACCGGTTCAAGGCGCAATGGGGCGCGCAACCGATGCAGCTGCACTGGCACTACTGGCTGCCCCGGAACGCGCCGATCCCGACGCTCAATCAGTCGAATCCGAAGTACGCCCGTGCGGCGGCGTTGTGGCGACGGATGCCGCTGTGGTGCGCGAACTGGATCGGGCCTTATATCGTGCGCAAGCTGCCGTAGCGCGCGGTGCGCGTCAGTGGATCCACGAAGGCAGCCGGGTCATCGCGCGGAAATAGCGTTGCGTGGTGCCAAGCCCGATGCCGTGACGGCACAATTCGAAGCGGTTGAACTCGGGCAGCGGATTGGCACCGGGCAGGTAGGTGACGCCGAGCGCGAAGCCGGCGCGCCGGGTCGCCGCGATCACGCGCTCATCGAAGGAATCGCGATTGCCGATCGGGTAGGCGAGCGTGCCGACCTCGCGCTGTAACTTCTCTTCGATGCCGCGCTTGGAGTCGATGAGCTCGCGGTCGAGAGCCGCGTCGGTGAGGCGGGTCAGGTTCGGGTGCGTGACGGTGTGCGAGCCGAAGGCGATCCCGGCCGCGGCCATTTCGCGCACTTGAGCCCAGCTCATCGGGCCGCTGTGATCGGCGGCGCCGTGGGCGATCTCCCGGGAAAAGCGCCGGGTCCAGCCGGCGAGCACGTCGAGGCGCTCGGGATCGGGTAGATTCTTCAGGATCTCGTGCAGCCGGCGCAGGCTGCGGGTGCGTTCCGGATGCGTCGGGCCGCAGGGAAAACTCTCGGCAGAGGCCTCGATCGCCAGGGCGTGAGGTTCGACCCGATAGATCAGGTAGGCGGCGAGCTCGAACCAGAAGGGTTCGCCGGAATCCACGTAACCGGTCGCAATGAAGATCGTCGCCGGTATCGAGTGACGCTTCAGGATCGGAAAGGCGTAACGATAGGTGTCGCCGAAGCCGTCATCGAAGGTCACCGCGACCGCGCGCGGCGGCAGGATCGAGCGCCCATCGAGGTGCGCCCGAACCTGATCGAGCGACACCGGGTTCAAACAGCGGCGGATGTCCTGCATTTGCCACTCGAACTGCGCCGGGGTCGCGCTGATCAACTCCGGGTCGAACGGGTAGCTCGCGAGCGCGTCCGTCGGCATGATCCGGTGGTAGGCCAGCACGGTGAGCGCGGCGCTGTGCCGGTCGTGCAACGGTCGCAAGGCGCTCACGATACCGACGCGTTCGGCGAATTCGAGGCCCTGTTGGATCCTCCCCTTGCGGGCCGGTTTGAGTGCCGTGATATCTTCCTCGAGGAGGGGTGGGTGTGCCATCTGCTAAGAGTCCGCTTCCTTGCCAGGCATCGGCAGGATCATCGCAGAGCCTGCCGGGTTTGTGTCTGAACCGTATCACAAACGCGGATGATTTTTAACTGCGATCCCTTGACGTCCCGGCGCCTTATGTCACTCTCCCGGCAACGACATGCAGATCCACGATAAGCTCGTTGCGGGCCTGCGCTCGTACACGTCGCTCAAATTATTGACGCAGTTCGCCTCGTGGCTCGGCACGATCTACGTCGTCCGCCACCTCTCCAGCCATGCGCTCGGACGTTTCGGTGTCGCGCTGGTCGTGTTCAATTACCTGTCGATGACCTACGACGGCTCCTTGGTCGAGGCGCTCGTGCAACGGCCGCCCGAGACGCCCGCCGAGCGGCGTGCGCTGTTTACGCTGGTGGTGGGGATCGGCCTGGTGCTGGCCGGTGCCACCGCCGCCGCGGCCGGGGCGATCGGGCGGTTGGTTGGCGATGCGGCGGTCGCGCCGCTCGTCATGGGGGTGTCCTGCGCGCTCGCACTCACCTCGTTTTGTGTGCTGCCGCAGGCCGGGCTCGCGCGTGACATGGATTTTCAGCGCTTGGCAAGGATCGGCGCGGCGCAAGGCATCGCGGCGACGCTGAGCAGTGTGATCCTGGCTGGACGCGGTGCCGGTGCCTGGGCGCTGGTCGGTGGCCAGATCGTCGCGGCGGCGGTGCGTCTGGGGTTGTTGAATGCGGCACGTCCGGGGTTCCAGCGGCCGACGATCGCCGTGCGCGCGGCCTGCCGTTACCTGCATTTCGGGGGCCTGTTGTTCATCGATAATCTGTTGTGGCGCTGGTATACCTCGCTTGACACGCTGTTGCTCGGCCGCTGGTCGGGAACGACCCAGCTCGGCTTTTACAACCTCGCCCAACAGGTGGCCGAATTGCCGCTCGAGAAGATTTCGACCGTGGTCAACGATGTCTCGCTGCCGGCGTATGCGCAGCTGCGCGCGGCACCGGACGAGGCGGCGCAGTTGTTGCTGGAAACCCTGCGCAGCCATGCGACCCTCGGATTCCCGCTGTTCTGGGGCTTGGCGGTCGTCGCCCCGTACGCGGTGCCGGTGTTGTTCGGCGGCCGCTGGCAGGCGGCGGTGTTTCCGTTGACGGCGCTCGCCCTGATCGCGCCGCTGCGGCTGATCGGCAGCATCGAGACGCCGGCGATGACCGGGCTCGGCCGGCCGGGCGTGCTGCTCAGAAGCAAGCTGATCATCGCACCGATCATGACGGTTGCCCTGCTCGTAGGCTGTTATTACGGCGGCATCCGCGGCGCGGCTCTCGCCTGGCTTGGCGCGGTCCCCGCAGGTTATGCGCTGGCATTCCGTTGCGTGCTGGACGCGGCCGGCTTGTCCTATCGACAACTGTGGCGGGGCGCGCGCGCACCGGTCATGGCAAGCGCGCTGATGGGGGTCTGCGTGTTCGGCGCCAGCCGAGGTCTGCATCAGGCCGGTGCGCCGGCGGCGGCGGTGCTCGCGAGTGCCATCGGCTTAGGCGTCCTGATCTTCGCTTGCGCGCTGCGGCTCGTGGATCCGGAGGCGTTTCGTCTCGCGCGCGCCCGGGTGCTGCGATTCGCCGGACGCGAGGCGCCGCCGTGAAGCTGCGGGTCGATGCCTGGAGCGACGCGCAGTTCGCGGCCTCGAAACCCGCCTGGGATGATTTGCTGGCCTTGTCCGAGGCCGATCCGTTGTTCATGTCCTGGGATTGGCAATGGCGTTGGTGGACCCACCATGCCGGCATGCTCGGGGCGAAATTGCGCGTGCTCGCCGTGTACGCGGGCGATGAACTCGTCGCTCTGGCGCCTTTTTACCTGCATACCGTGGTGGTGCGCCGATTCTCGAGGGTGCGCCGGATCGAACTCATCGGCATCGCCTGGCGCGATGCGCGGGCGTTTTTCTCCGATTATCTGGATGTGATCGCGGCTCGCGGCTGGGAACCTTCGGTGCTCGAAGCCCTTGCGGGCTGGCTCGAGGCCGAGCCCGAATGGGACGAGTTGGTGCTCTGCGGTATCCGCAGCAGCGGCTTGGCGTGCCGGTTCGCCGGCCAGGAACTCCGGCGGCTCGCCTATGTGCGCGAGGTCGACCCGATGCGTGCATGGTGCGCACCGCTGCCGGCTCGATTCGAGGATTACGTGGCCGGACTCGAGGCGGAGGTTCGGCGCAAGCTCTTCAATCAGCGGCGCAAACTCAAGGAGCCTGACATCCAGTATGCGCAGCCGGGCGATATCGGCGAGTACCTCGGACAGCTCGCGAGCTACTCCGCGAAGCGCTGGGGGGGCGGTGCGCCCGCCGAAGACCCGCAGACGGCGTTTCTGCTCGGCCTCGGCGAGGCGCTCGCCGCCCGGGGGGAATTGCGCCTCAGCCGCCTGGTGACGGCCGAAGGGCCGCGATCGATTCTGTATGCCGTGCGCAGGAACGATACCGTATATTATGTTCAATCCGCGTTCGAGCCGGTGGGGTCTCGGGGGGTGTCGTTGGGGTACCTGCATTTTGGCTATGCGATCGAAGCGGCCTGCGCCGAAGGGGCCGCGCAGTTCGATTTTCTGGCCGGCGAGGGCCGCCATCGGGACTACAAGCAGGACTTGCGCACGGAAATCGTCACGATCGTGAGTTACCATGCGGTACGCGGTCGCCTGGCCGGATGGCTTTATTCCCTGTATGCGCGCATCGAACGGGCGCGGGTCTGAGCGGATGCGGATGAGTTTCGTGGCCTGCGTCACGGCCCCGGCCGTGCGCGATGGGCGAATATGTCACCTCGGCGGGTCGATGCGATCCCGTGGACTTTGACCTGATGGACAATCGAGACCCTTGAACCATGTCTGAAACCGAATCCCTGATGACCGCCGGGCCTGCGCCAATCCCGGGTGATGCGCACGGGCGCGGCATGCGCGAGCACGCGCAGCCGCGCGGCAGCCTGCGCGAGGCCTGGGGGCACCGGGAATTGCTGTTCTTTCTCGCCTGGCGCGACGTCAAAGTGCGCTACAAACAAACCGCGCTCGGCGTCCTCTGGGCCGTGATCCAGCCGCTGTTCACGATGGTGTTGTTCACGGTGCTGTTCGGCCGCTTCGCCAAGCTCTCGAGCGATGGCGTGCCGCGGCCGATCTTCTATTTCAGTGCGCTCCTGCCGTGGACTTATTTGTCGAACACCGTTGGCGCCGCCTCGATGAGCCTAGTGACAAACTCGAATCTCCTGACGAAGATCTATTTCCCGCGCTTCATGCTGCCGGCGGCGGTGGTGCTGAGTGGCTTGATGGATTTTCTGATCGGTTCGGCGCTGCTGGTGGGCTTCATCCTCTATTACCACGTCGGGGTCGGCTGGAGCTTGTTGCTGTGGCCGCTGCTGGTTGCGCAGATGGCCCTGCTCGGACTGACGATCGGTCTGTTTCTCTCCGCGGTCAACGTGAAGTACCGGGACGTGAAATATGCGATTCCGTTCGTCGTGCAACTCTGGATGTTCATCACGCCGGTCATTTACCCGGTGAGCATGATTCCGAAGGCCTACCGGCCGCTGCTTGCCATCAATCCGGCTGCGGGCCTGATCGAGGCGTTCCGACATGCGATCGTGCCCAGCTCGCCCGTGCAATGGAACCTGCTCGGCATTTCGACGGTGACGACGATCCTTGGCTTCGTCGGCGCTCTGGCATTCTTCAAGCGCACCGAAAGCGCCTTCGCGGATATCATCTGATCATGACGACGCCGAACAGCATCGAAATTCAAGCGCTCTGCAAGCGATACCGGCTCGGTACGGGTCATCGCACCGGGCAGCTACGCGAGCAGCTCATGCACTTGTTCCGTCCCCGGGCGGATGAGAGCCGGGAAGAGGATATTCTCTGGGCCTTGCGGGACATTTCCTTCACGGTGCCCGAGGGAGAGGTGGTCGGAATCATCGGCCGAAACGGCGCCGGCAAGAGCACGCTCTTGAAGATCCTGTCGCGGATCACGCAACCGACCACGGGCAGCATCCAGGTGCGCGGGCGGGTGGCCTCGCTCCTCGAGGTCGGCACGGGGTTTCACGAGGAGCTGACCGGTCGGGAAAACATCTATTTGAACGGCTCGATTCTCGGCATGCGGCGGCGGGAAATCGAGCGGCATTTCGATGCGATCGTCGAGTTCTCGGGCCTGTCGCAGTTCGTCGATACGCCGATCAAGCGCTTCTCCTCCGGAATGCGTCTGCGACTCGGCTTCGCGGTCGCCGCGCATCTCGATCCGGACGTGCTCATCGTCGATGAGGTGCTGGCGGTCGGCGATGCGGGTTTTCAGAAAAAGTGCATCAGCGCGATGGAGGACCTGCGCAGCGGCGGCCGGACGGTGCTGTTCGTCTCGCACAACATGGCGGCAGTCGAGAATCTGTGCTCGCGGGGCATCTGGATCGACAAAGGGCAACTGCGGCTCGATGGGACCTCGAAGGAGGTCATACGCGCGTATCTCGGCAGCTACAGCGGGGAAGAGGCGGGCGCTCAGGAACTCCAGATCGAGGGGCGCGGCGGAAGCGGCGAGGTGCGTTTCACGCGCGTCGAATTGCGCGCTTTGGACGGCGCGCCGGCGCCGATCATCCAGAGCGGCGACGGGCTCGTCATCCGCATGCATTTTCGCGCCGAGCGGCGCGTCGAACGGCCGGCTTTCACTGTGCGGCTGTACAGCAGCATGGGCACGCTGATCGCGGACACCAGCACGGGCTTGCACAACGTGGCGATTCCGGCGACCGGCCCGGGAGACGGCTACGTCGATCTCGAACTCGAGCGGCTGAATCTGGTTTCGGGGCGTTATACGCTGATGTTCAAGGTGGAAGGGGGGGTCGAAGGGCGCGTGTGGGATGAAGATGTGCGCTGCTATCTCGACGTCGAGCCGTCCGCCGATACCGGCACGGTGCGCCCGCTCAACAGCCGCCACGGGCTGGTCTACTTTTCGCAGCGCTGGAAAATCAACGGCGCGGCGGCGCAGGTCGAATTCGACGATGCACGGCGCGTAGACGCGGCCCTGGGTTGAACTCAGCGGACGAGCCAAACCCTCACGCGCCCATGCGGCTGCTCTTCCTCAGTCATCGACTGCCCTATCCGCCGCACAAGGGCGAGAAAATTCGGGCGCTGAACATCCTCAAACACCTGGCGATGCGGCACGAGGTCCATCTCGGCTGCTTGGTCGACGAGGCGCAGGATCTTGCGCACCTCGGCGCCTTGAGACCCTATGCGCGCTCGATCGCCTACCAGCGCGTGCTGCCCCTGGCGCGCAAGGCACTCGCGCTGCCGGCGTTGCTCGGAGCACGCTCGATCAGCGTCGAGTGCTTTTATTCACGTGCGCTGCAACGCAAGCTGGATGACTTGATCGAGCGCGAGCGGATCGAGGCGCTGCTGTGTTCCTCATCGCCGATGGCCGAATATCTGTACCGGTCACGACACGCGGCGCGGCTCGCCGGGCTGCCGCGGGTCATGGATTTGATCGACGTCGATTCGCTCAAGTGGCATCAGTACGCGCAGCATTCGGCCCCCTGGGTGGCGTGGATCTATCGGCATGAAGCGCGACATCTCGGCGCCTATGAGCGGCGCATCGCCGCGAGCTTCGACCGGGTGCTGGTGGCAAGCGCCCGGGAAAGAGACTGCTTCCCGGGCCCGGGATGCCCGGCGAATCTGACGGTCATGGGCAATGGCGTCGATCTGGACTACTTCTCGCCGCAGTATCGGGCGCGGCAGATGCCGGCCGGACCGAGTCTCGTCTTCACCGGCGTCATGGACTACCGGCCGAACGTCGATGCGATGTGCTGGTTCGCCGAGCAAATTTTGCCGCTCATCCGGCGCGCCCGACCTGAGGTGCGACTGTACATCGTCGGGAATCGGCCGAGCGGCGCGGTGCGCGCGCTCGCGAAGGATCCCGGGATCATCGTCACCGGTTTCGTCGACGATGTGCGCGATTACCTCGCGAATGCGAGCATTTGCATCGCGCCGCTGCGCATCGCCCGGGGGGTGCAAAACAAGATCCTCGAAGCGATGGCGATGGGCCGCCCGGTGATTGCGAGCCGCGGCGCCTTCGAGGGAGTGCAGGCTTTGCCGGGACGGGATCTGCTCGTTGCCGATGACGAGGCGCAATTCGCGGCAGCGACGATCGAATTGCTCGGCGATGCCGGGCGGCGCGAGGCGCTGGGAGTCAGTGCGCGCCGGTGCGTCGAGCGAGCCTATTCCTGGCAGGAGAACCTGCGCGTGCTCGATGAACTCTTTCCCCCGGGCAACCGGCAAGAGCGGAGGTCGGCATGAGCGGGAGAGCCTTTCGCATTCCCTGGGTCTTGCGAGAGGACGCCGGCTTGGAGCGGCGGCGCGAATGGGTGCGCCTTGGGGTGCCGGTGCCGGAGGGTTTGCTGCGCGAGGCCGATGCGGTTGCGATCGTCGATGCCGCCGACTGCCAGCTGCCCGGACAGGCACGGGCGCTCTCGCGGTGGCCGGATGCGACGATACGCTGGCTGCTCGTGGACGCACTAGCCGACGTGCCGGCGCACGGCGTGGCGCAGTTCGGTGTCCTGCCGGCGGGCGATGCCCGACAGAGCCGGCAGCCGGATGCGCCGGTATTGAAGCTCGAGCCGCAGGAGGAGGATTGGACGGTCGACACCGGCGCCGCGCGCTTTCGGCTGTGCCGCAGCGGCGAGGCCTTGATCAGTTCGGTGCGGGTGGGCGATCAGGAACGGCTCACGCCCGCGGGCGTCATGGTGCGCCTGCGGGGTTGCAGCGGCCGTCTGTACACCGCGGTCACCCGACGCCTGTACGTCGAGGAGTCGGGACCGATCTACGCCCGTCTGGTCGCCGAGGGGGTGTTCCGCGGCGAAGACGGCGAGAGTGCTCTCGAGTTCAAGGCGCGCTTCAGCTTCGTCAGCGGCGCGACGGGCCTTGACCTCGAGTACCAGATCCGCAATCCGCACGCGGCCTATCATCCCGGGGGCTTGTGGGATCTCGCGGATCGCGGCACGGTGTTGTTCGAGGATCTGTCGCTGGCGCTCGAGCCGGCGGGACCGGTCAACGCGCTGCACTGGTATGCCGAAAGTCCTGAGCGCCTGCGCCGTGAGGAACCGATCCCTTGGTCGCTTTATCAGGACTCGAGCGGCGGGGAGAACTGGGACTCGTCCAATCACGTCGACGGCCAGAATCGATCCGGCGTGCTGTTCCGTGGCTACCGGGTGCGATGCGGCGATGCCGGTGAGCATATGTTGATCGCGGAAGGCGATCGGGCGACGCCCGCGGTCGAGGTGCACGGCGCGGCGGGTTCGATCGCGGCGACGTGCGAGGATTTCTGGCAGAACTTCCCCAAGGCCTTGCGCTGGAACGGTGCGGCCCTGAGTGTCGGACTCTTTCCGGGTGAAAGTGGCGGACCGCACGCCTTGCAGGGTGGTGAGCAGAAGCGGCACCGCGTGTTCCTCGAATTCCGAGGGTCGGGCGAGGCTTCCTGCCTTGCGCAGCGGCAACGACCCCTGAGGGTCGCGATCGACCCGGATTGGGTGGAAACCTCGCGTGTCATCGAAGCCTTCGTCGCCGCAAGCCACGATCCGAATGCAGAGTATCTGCGCTACGTCAACGCCATCATCGAGGGACCGCATGCCTTCTGCAAGAAGCGCGAACTGATCGACGAGTACGGTTGGCGAAATTTCGGCGAGTTGTACGCCGATCACGAGGCCGTGCGGGATCGGGGTTCGAGACCGCTCGTCTCGCATTACAACAATCAATACGACTTCATCCACGGCGCGTTGGTGCACTACTTGCGCACCGGGGATGGGCGCTGGCGAGACCTCGGCGTGGAGGCGGCGCGGCATACGATCGACATCGACATCTATCACACGGATGAGGACCGGGCGGCGTTCAATCGCGGCTTGTTCTGGCACACGGATCATCACATGCCGGCGGCGACCTGTACGCATCGCACCTATAGCGGCCACAACGGCCGCGGACCATCCTATGGCGGTGGACCGAGCAATGAGCACAACTACACCAGCGGTCTGTTGCTCTACTTCCATCTGACGGGCGATCCGGAGGCGGCGGCCGCCGTCCTGGAACTGGCGGATTGGGTCATCGACATGGATGACGGTTCGAAGAGCGCGCTCGGGCTGATCGATCCGGGGCCGACCGGACTTGCAAGCAAGACGGTGGGCGATGATTATCACAAGGCCGGCAGGGGCGCCGGCAATTCGATCAATGCGGTGCTCGATGCCTATCAATTGAGCGCTAAACGGGCCTATTTGGACAAGGCGGAGGAGTTGATCCGCCGCTGTATCCATCCGGCCGACGATGTGGAGGCGCTCGGGCTGGCTGAGCCGGAATATCGCTGGTCGTACCTGGTGTTTCTACAGGTGCTCGGAAAATATCTGCAGCTAAAGTGCGCCTGGCATGAGCGCGACTACATGTTGCATTACGCCCGTGCGAGTTTGCTGCACTATGCGCGCTGGATGCGGGTGCACGAGGTGCCGTACAAGGATGTGCTGTACAAGGTGGAACTGCCGACGGAGACCTGGCCCGCGCAGGATATCCGCAAGTGCCATGTGCTGCATCTGGCGGCGCAGTTTGCGCCGCCTGCGGAGCGGCCCGCCTTGCGCGAGCGCGCGGCGTTCTTCTTCGAGCGCAGCCTCGCGGATGTGCTGAGCTTCACGAGCGCTTACCTGACGCGCCCGCTGGTGATTCTTTGCGTGTACGGGCATGTCCACGGCTATTACCAGACGCATCGGGACGATGATCGGGTCGAGGCGGCCCTGGCCTATAGCTTCGCCCCCGCGAGCCCGTTCGAGCCGCAGAAGCGTCGCTGGCGGCGCGCGCTGCCTGAGCGGATCCGGCGCTTGGCCGCGAAGGTCGGGCGTGCCGGCCTCGAAAGGATCGGCTGGCGCCGGTACTACACGCGGCCGTCGCGCCTGTGAGCCGCGAGCCGCCCATGCACCGACCCGCGCTCGCGTACGTGGTCAATTCGCTGCAACCGGGCGGCACCGAGAAGTTGGTGGTGGAGATGAGCCTCGCGTTCGCGGCGGAGTTTCGCGTGCTGGTGTTTTGTCTCGACGAACCGGGGCTTTGGGCCGGGAGCCTGCGTGAGCGTGGCATCCCGGTCTATGGGCTGTGGCGTCAACCCGGCCTCGATCTGCGCCTGTCGCTCGAGCTTGCCCGCCTGTTCCGGCGGCTGGACGTGCGCCTCATTCACGCCCATCAATGCACGGCTTGGTTTTACGCGGCCTTGTCCCGGATCCTCTACCGACGGGCGCCGTTGCTCTTCGAGGAACACGGACGCTTTTTCCCGGAGGTCGATCGAGCGCGGCGCCGCTGGGTCAACCGATGGCTCATCAATCGGCTCACACGACGCGTGGTTGCGGTCTGCGAGGACATCCGGCTTAGGCTCGAGCGTTACGAGGGGCTGGATCGGCGGTCGATCGAGGTCATCTACAACGGCGTCGCCGTCGAGCCGACGCTTGCGCCGGCGCACCGGCAAGCGATGCGCGGCGAACTCGGTTTCGATGCAACGGACTTCGTGGTCGGCACGGTGGGGCGCTTCGATGCGATCAAGAATCTGCCGATGCTGGTGCATGCTCTGAACACGGCGGCCGGACAACAGGCGCGCCTGCGCGGCCTGCTGGTCGGCGACGGGCCGGAGCGGGCGACGATCCAGGCGTTGATCGAGCGGCTTGGGCTCGGGGATCGGGTTCGTCTCACCGGTTTTCGGCAGGATGCGCGCCGACTGATCCAGTGCCTGGATCTGTTCGTGCTCTCGAGTTGGAGCGAAGGGACCTCGATGGCGCTTCTCGAGGCGATGGCCGCGGGCACACCGGTTGCGGTCAGCGCGGTCGGCGGCAATCCGGAGATCGTGGTCGCCGGCGAGACGGGGTGGGTGGTACCTTGCGACGATGCACCGGCGCTCGCGGCCGCGCTTCTCGACGCGAGTGGCGAGCCTTCGCGGCGCGAACGTTTCGCCGTCGCCGCGCAGCGGCGTTTCGAGGAGCGATATACGTTCGAGCGCATGATCGAGAATTACCGTGGTGTCTATCGCGCCTTGCTGGGAGCGTGCAGGGGATGAGCGCCACCGGCGCATTCGGCCGCTGCCGACGCCTGATCAAGGCGCTGCTGTTCGCGATCGCGCTCGGCGCGGCGCTGCAGATGAT
>VFSW01003447.1_pt1 | contig 23716 bp, 26 predicted proteins | sample 5358111 | NCBI WGS metagenome assembly VFSW01 (sample SAMN11554181, study PRJNA540505) | mine drainage metagenome | isolation source: sediment from site ElyBrook_90M | place: USA: Ely Copper Mine, Vershire, VT | collected 2017
GTACAAGCTCTCGACCTTTGCGCTCGCGACTGCGCAATCGCTTGCCGCACAGCAGGCGAGTCTTGCCGCGCAAGTGAGCTCTCTCGCGGCGCGCGTGGCGAAGCTTGAAAACGGTTCCATCAGCGTCGCAAGCGGGTCGCCGGTATCATTCTCGAGCTCGACTTTGGCGAACGCGCTCTCCGGTTTCGGCATCCTGGTTCAGAAAGGTATCGCGCAGTTCGGTACCGTCGTCGCCGATCAGTTCGTCGCGGCGACAAATGCGAGCGGTACGTCGAGCGCGGGGAGCGTGACGATTCTCGCGGGTAACACCGTCGCGCAGGTGAACAATGCGTACGCAGAGCCGACGACAAAAGTCTTCATTACTTTCAATTCGCAGGTAACGGGTTCCTGGTGGGTGAGTGACAAGACGAACGGCTCCTTCCGCGTCATCTTGTCCGCGCCACAGACGAGCGACGTCTCCTTCGACTACTTCCTCGTGCAGACACAGGGACAAATTGCGACCAGCACGCCGGACGGTACCTTTGTGCAAGGATCATCGGCGCAATCGGTCTCGTCTGGAAGTGCCGGTCCGAGTATCTCCGGCCCAGTCATCACGCTCCTCGGTGCGAATCCCGTGCATGTTCCAGTCGGCGGCACGTTCGTCGAGCCGGGCGTGACCGTTACCGACGCTGTCGACGGCACCGACCCGTACATCACGTTCATAAACGGCATACAGCAAACCGTCTCCTCGACGACGATAGACGCTTCGAGCCCGACGACCTACATCATCACGTACAAAGCGACCGATACGGCAGGGAACAGCTCTACCGCGATGCGGAGCGTCATCGTGGGGAATCCGGATGGGACGGTGAACCTCGGCCCGGCAACCGGAACAACGGGCGGCAGTTCGACCGCGGGGACGCCCGCGGCGGCCCCCCCCCCCACCACGACCGCTTCAACCCCCACCGCCACCCCATCGGCGCCCCACACGACCGCTACGAGTACACCGCCCTCAATCGACACGACACCGCCAGTGGTAACCCTCAACGGGATGGCGGCGATGATGCTCACGGTCGGCGGCACCTTCACCGACCCCGGAGCGACCGCTACCGATGCCGTCGACGGGAACCTTACGAGCAAGATAAAAGAGACCGGCAAGGTCGACACGGCGACCGTCGGTCTCTACACGCTCACGTATTCGGCGACCGATGCGGCAGGGAACACCGGGAGCGCTTCGCGCGTGGTAACGGTCGCCGCCGCAACCTCGACGCCGGCGACAACGTCCACTGCACCCGCCACCTCAACCACAACGCCTGCAACTACGACATCTTCAACCACCACCGACTCCTCAACCACGGCCGCTGCAACTGCCACCTCCACCTCTGCGACGTAGAATATGCAAATCGTTATTCTTACTACCGTCCACACATTTCTCAGCGACCTCGACCCGTCGGTGCGTAGCGAAGCGTACAAGCTCCTCAAGCGTTTCAGAGAGTATTGCGGATAATATAGCGCATATGCTATAATGCTTACTATGAAAAATAACGTTAAAATATACAAAAACAAAAGAGGAGTCGAGTGCGTACTGTTTGAAGACGCGTTGCGCGCCGAGTTGCGTAATCCTGAATTTAAGAAGGCGTACAACGCGCTTGCGCCTAAGTACGCCCTCATCAGCGCGATGCTCGACGCACGGAACAAAAAAGGTATGACGCAGGCGGACATTGCGCGCCGTGCGGGAACGACGCAATCGGCAATCGCCCGCTTCGAGTCCGGACGTACGAATCCGACTCTTGATTTCGCGTCACGGCTCTCTCGTGCCGTCGGAGCAAAGCTCGAGATCCGGCTTTCAAAATAAAATTTTTTCGTACAGAATCCAACAAATAAAAACGGCCTTGGGAAAGTATCCCAAGGCCGTCCTCAATACGGCAGGTCACTGGAGCATTCTTGTTGACACCCATCCTTTCTGCCCGGAGCTGTCGGTCACTTCTTCCCAGACGCCAGACTTCTTTCCGTCAGGATAGATGACGGTGCCGGCCGGCAGAACTCGGATGATGCCGCTCTTCTCGGAAGGTCCGTAGAAGAGATGGCCCATTCGTGCCATCGTGGCCGTTTGTCGTTGCGGTGGTGCAGTTGTCACGGTAGTGTCCGGAGACAGACCGCCGAGTTGCGTAACCATTTTACGGAACGCATCGAGGTATGCCATAGCGACGACTTGTCCGAGTGCGGTGTTCGCGTAACTCGAGACTCCTGCGCCGCCGAGAGCGCCGCCCGTCAAGATGCCGCCGCCGACACCGAAGCCGATATCCGTCTTCGAAGCTCTTCCTTCCGTCATCGCTACCTCTTCCGAAGATCGGGTATCGGTGACGGAAAGCGTGACGTCGGCGGATTTCTCGCTGAGCGTCAAATTGCTTGCGATGATGCCACCGATGCCGGGCACGAACGCTCCAAGGAGAGCGCCGACAGCATTGCCACCCGCATTGTTGTTGTTAGAAACGATGTCGGGCGTAATGAGGAAGTCGGCCGCTTTCACTTGGCCTTTTCCGATGTTGGAGCCGCGGCGCAGGTCGCCGTTGCTCGCAAGCGCCCGCTCTCGTTCGGCGAGGGCGAAACCGCGACCGCGATCGACGATCGTAAAGCATCCTGATTTCACTACGAAGAGCTTGATCAGAGCTTCCGGCGACTGCAGTTGAATTTGCTGCCACCAATTGTGATCCGGTTCGACGATTGCCGCCGAGCCGATGGGGCGCGGGCAGTGAGGCATCGTTGCCTCATTTTTCGCGCGCTGTTCAGATGCGGAACTCGAGCCGGACTGAATTTTCTCGGAGAGAGTAGCGCATCCCGTAATCGAAGCCAATGCGATAATAATCGCGACCGTGAGCGTCGAACGTATGATTGTGTGCATCTCGATCCCCTACGAAGTGTGAGAAAGGGCTACGGCGTCGCCGTGTCCGGAAAGAAAATACCACAAGATTACAGACTACGCCAGTAGGCGCTGAGCATCGCGCGAGATGCGGCTTTTAAAATAAAATATGCCTTGGGCCAAAGCAAGTTTGCATATACTACAGAATAGTACTAAGATATAGTGCATGGCTACCATTACCGTACCGATTAACAAAGAACTCGAGCATTTTATTGACGAGGAACTTTCGCACGGCGAGAGCGAGAGTAAGGCACATCTCGTGCGTTACGCCCTGGAACGCTTGCGTGAAGAACGGGCATTTCTCCGTATAGAAGAAGCGAAACGCGACGTGAAAGAAGGGCGCGTATACAAAGGGGATTTAAAAATATTACTGAAGAAATTCAAGTGATATGGAGTTTTTGTATACGGCACGGTTTCTCCGGTCGCTTAAAAAGTTGCCGGCATTAGTTTCTGATGATTGTTTGCGCGCAATAGAGTTATTTAAAAAAGGAGAAAAGAAGAATCTTACATTTCACAAACTGCACGGAAAATTAAAGGGTCTTTGTTCTTTTTCTGCAAATTTTTCGTACGGAATTGTGGTAAGGGTGGAGAAAAAGATCGTATATTTTATGGATGTCGGTTCGCACGTCATTTACGATTGAATCGCTCGACAAAAAATACTTATGTTTTTATTCTGCAACCCGAGAGAGCTCAATTGCTTCTTCATCCTTGAAAAAGGAGACATGGAATCTGTCAAAGAAACCTTCTTGCCCCAAAAGTATATTCATTTTTAAATTAGGTACGAAGAGAACGCGAAGGAGCATTGGTTCAGAGAAGCCAGCAATCCTCATATCCATTTCAGTGAGATACCCGCTCGTCGACTCCCCGACCACTCCAGCTATAAATTTTTCTTCACACTCTCCTAGATCTACATTTAGATATTTAGCTATCTCAGCATTAATCGTGGTTATGTCGGCTCCAGAGTCCAACAGAGCCATTTGCTTCATGGACTGATCTTTATAGAAAAGCTCCACTTCTACAAGTGGTTTCTTCACCATGTAGTCTCCCTGCCAAAACGGGGTATAGGGGTATCGTTTGGGAGTAGCCACGTTTATGTTACGCAAATGCAAAATACATTCCCGAGGCAGGGACTTTCATGTAAACAACCTCACGCTTTCCCACTTTTTCCTTTAGATCCATAAGGTCAGACGAAAACTCAATCACTTCTGTGTGATCTGGAGACAATGCCACCCACTTATTCTCATACTCTTTGGTTATTAGATTAGCAGCTTTCATATGAGTATTATACACCATTTTTAATTTCAGCCATTCATCCCCGCCGCGAAGCGGGCGGGGGTATGATGCTATACTTTTAACGTTGTCCGCATAATTTTTATTTTCCGTATGGCTATTCGCGTTGCTGTTAATGGGTTCGGGCGCATCGGACGGGCGTTTGCGCGCCTCTCGCACAATCGCGGCATCGAGCTTGTCGCAGTGAATGATCTCGGCTCGCTCGAAAATCTCGCCTATCTTCTCAAATACGACACGGTCTATCACAAGGCGCCGTTTTCAGTCGAGGCGAAAGACGGCGCACTTTTCGTCGACGGCAAGGAGGTGAAGTTTTTCCAGGAAAAAGACCCCGCGCAACTGCCGTGGAAAGATCTTGCCATCGACGTCGTCGTCGAATCCACCGGTTTTTTCACCGACTACGAAAAGGCGAACGCGCATATCATTGCGGGCGCCCGACACGTCGTCATCACCGCGCCGGTCAAGAAGGATTCTCCGCTCGGAGCGACGGTGCTCATGGGACTGAATGAAGATCGTTTTGCGGGCCACAAGATAACCTCAAACGCCTCCTGCACGACCAACTCCGCAAGTTCGGTCATCGCCATCCTCGATGCGGCCATCGGTGTCGAGAAGGCGATACTCTCGACGACCCATGCGTACACGGCGAGCCAGTCACTCGTCGACAGCCCCTCGAGAAAGGATATGAAGGAGGGGAGGGCGGCGGCGCAAAACATCGTGCCGACGTCAACCGGCGCCGCCATCGCGGTGACGCAGGCATACGAGCCGCTCGTCGCGAAGTTCGACGGCATCTCGCTCCGCGTGCCGGTGCCGGCGGGCTCCGTATCGGACATCACTTTCATCGCGAAGCGCCCGACGACGAGGGAGGAGGTAAACGAGGTACTGCGCACCGCCGCAAAAGATCCGCACTGGAAAGGTATTTTTGCGGCAAGCGATGAAGAACTGGTGTCCTCGGACATCGTCGGCGAACCATGCGCCTCCATTGCCGACTTGGGAATGACGCGCGTCGTCGACGGCAACCTCGTGAAAGTGCTCGCGTGGTACGACAACGAGATGGGATACACGGAATCGCTCGTGCAACACGTACTGAAAGCCGCCAATGCTTAAAATTTATTTTGCCGCCGATCATGCCGGATTCGATCTCAAGAATGCGCTCGTCGAGCACGTGCGCACGCTCGGATACGAGGTCGAAGATATGGGTGCATCGACTCTCGACGCTGCAGACGATTATCCGGACTTCATAACACCGTGCGCGGAAAGAGTTGCGGCGGAGCGGGGCACATTCGGCATTCTCATCGGCGGAAGCGGGCAGGGCGAAGCGATGGCGGCGAATCGTGTCGCCGGCGTCCGCGCCGCGGTCTTCTACGGACCGATGCAAGTGACTGCCGCACTCGATGTCGAAGGCGACCACTCCGAAGACGGTTATGACGCTGTGCGCCTCCCGCGCCGGCACAATAACGCAAATGTACTCTCTATCGGTGCACGTTTCGTTTCTGGAGATGAGGCCGATGAGGCTGTGCGCGTATTTCTCGAAACGCCGTTTTCGGGCGACGAAAGGCACCGCCGCCGCCTTGCGAAATTCTAAGAGAGGTATACTTGGTGCATGGGCCTCGTCGTTCCGGCCGTGCTCCCGACCTCGCGGAAAGACCTCGAGGAAAAGCTCGCGCTCTTCGCGCCGCTCCCTTCGGTAAGCCGGGTGCAGATCGATGTCGTTGACGGAAAGTTCGCGTCGCCCGCATCCTGGCCGTATGCCGCGGCGCTCGAGCTCCGCGGCATGGTCGAGCGCGGCGACATGCTCCCCGATACCCACTGTCTCGAGTACGAAATGGATCTCATGTGTTTCGATGCCGAGCGCGCGGCGGGGGATTGGCTCGCGCTCGGCGCCGCACGGCTCACGTTCCACGCCGAGAGCATTACCGACGTGCCGCGGCTTTTCGCGTCTTTGCGCAAGCGGTATGGCGGCGGCGCCGACCTCGCGCTCTCTTCTCTCGTTTCCTTCGGGATTGCGCTGAATATCGGAAGCGATCTCTCGCTCATCGAGCCCTGCCTCGGGGAGATCGCATACGTGCAATTCATGGGCATAGCGACTATCGGCAGACAAGGTCAGCCTTTCGACCGGCGCGTCCTCACGAAAGTGCGGACTTTCCGCGACCGGCATCCGGACATTCCCGTGCAGGTCGACGGCGGGGTCTCGCTTGAAAACGCGAAAGAACTTCTCGCGCTCGGCGTCTCGAACTTCATTGCCGGTTCTTCCATCCTGCGCGCCAAAGACCCAGCCGCCGCCGTCAGGGCCTTCGAAGCGCTCCAGAGTCCTTACGGCGTTTGATAGAAATGCAGTGCGGGGCGGCCGTGCTACTCTATATCCATGGCACTTGCGGACGGAGAAATCGCACAGCTTGAAAAGCATGCGGAGGAAATCCGAGAAACAATAATCGACATGCTCGTCGCCGCCGGGAGCGGACACACCGCGGGCCCCTTGGGCATGGCGGATATGTTCGCCGCATTCTATTTTCATATTCTCAATCACGATCCGAAGAATCCCGAGTGGGAGGGACGCGACCGGCTCATCCTCAGCAACGGCCACACGGTGCCGGTACGCTACGCGACGATGGCGCATGCAGGCTATTTCCCGGTCGAGGAATGCCTTACGTTGCGGAAATTCGGCAGCCGCCTCCAAGGGCATCCGGAACGCGTGCGGCTCCCGGGCCTCGAAACAACATCCGGTCCTTTGGGCGAAGGGCTTTCGCAAGCGGCGGGCATCGCTTATGCATTCCGTATGGACGAGAAGAAGAATCGCGTGTATTGCGTGATGAGCGACGGCGAGCAGGAAGAAGGGAATACCTGGGAAGCGGCGATGTTCGCAGGGAAGTACAAGCTCTCGAATCTCATCGCAGTTATGGATCGGAACAACATCCAGATTGATGGCATGACAGAGACAGTGATGCCGCTCGAACCGGTTGCGGACAAGTACCGCGCATTCAATTGGCACGTGCTCGAAGTGAACGGCAATGACAGCGCGGCATTCATCGCGGCGATCGAAGAGGCGAAGGCAATCTACGAAAAACCGACGCTCATCATCGCGCACACGATCCCCGGCAAGGGCGTGCCGGAAATCGAATTCGATTACCGCTGGCACGGGAAGCCGCCTACCAAAGAGGAGGGGAAGCGGTTCCTGAAAGAAATCCGCACGCTTGGCGGCAAGATACAAGGCGAATATGCTTAACAAGGACGCACATCTCTCCACGGAAGTGTTTGCGGATGACGTTGAGAAAGCGCCGACGCGCGACGGCTTCGGGCACGGCGCAGTCGAAGCGGGGAAAGCGGACCCGAACGTGGTCGTCCTCTGCGCGGATTTGGCCGAGAGCACGCGCGCGGAGTGGTTCGGGAAAGAGTTTCCGGAACGATTTATCGAGATGGGCGTCGCGGAACAGAATATGGCGGCCGTCGCCGCCGGTCTGGCGGCGGCAGGGAAGGTGCCTTTCATCGCGAGCTATGCGGCGTTCAATCCGGGCCGCAATTATGAACAAATCCGCACCACCATCGCGCTCAATGAACGGCATGTCGTCGTGTGCGGCATGCACGCGGGCGTCTCGGTCGGGCCCGACGGCGCGACGCACCAGATGCTTGAGGACATCGGCATGATGCGCATGCTCCCGCATATGACGGTTATCGCGCCCGGGGATGCCGAAGAAGCGAAGAAGGCGACCGTTGCGGCGGCAAAGCATGACGGGCCGGTGTACCTGCGTTTCGGGCGGGCGAGCACACCGATTTTCACGACCGCAGAAACGCCGTTCCAGATAGGCAAAGCGCTCACGCTCTGGGAGTCGGAGGCGCCGCAGGTCGCGATCCTCTCCACCGGTTCTCTGAGCCATGCGGCGCTCGCGGCGGCGCGCTCGCTTGAAGCGGCGGGCGTTCGGAGCGTCGTGCTCCACGTACCGACGATAAAACCGCTTGATGAAGCGGCGGTGCGAAACGTGGCGGAGCGCGTCAGTCACATCATCACCGTTGAGGAACATCAGGCGGCAGGCGGTTTCGGGAGCGCCATCGCGGAGTTTCTGGCGGAACATCACCCGATGCCGGTGCGCCGACTCGGCATCCAGGATGCGTTCGGACAATCGGGCGAACCGGACGAGTTACTCAAGCACTACGGGCTTGATGCGCTCCATATAGAAAACGCCGTGCACGATTTGTTTCGCGCGCAATGAGAATATGAAAGAAAGGATAAACTCTTATTTCGCCATACTGCTCATCACCATCGCCGGCGCCGGAGCGACCCTCATCATCGTGCATGTCGCACAAACGAAAACGCTCGGCAACATAGTGAACGGCAGTGAAGCGAGCTATGCGCCTCTCCAGCAGTCGATACTGAAGCCCTGAATGCTCTACTGGAATCGGCCAGAGTGCCGCGTCCGCTTTGCGGCGCGGATGAATGGCCGAAATCAAGTATGTGCGGCGGAGGCCGCATCCCTATCCAGCAAAACACCCTGGTGTCCGTCCGCCAATGCCCCGTCCGCTTGCGGCGGGGATGGCGAGACGGACTGTTTTACAACGCGCTGACCCTGTAATCCGGCGGCGCGCTCGCCAGGTATTTCTCTATCGCAGTGCGAGAGAGGAGGCCTTTTTGCGCGCCGATTTCCTGTACGACCGACATCGAGTTCACTGGCCCCCAGAGGAGCGCTTCGGCAAGCGGTTTGCCGAGCGCGAGCGCGACGACGACGGTCGACGTCGAAGCGTCGCCGGCGCCGGTGCGATCGAGCGGCGGCTTCGGATCCGGGTACATGGGCACTTTCAACATCGTTTCGCCGTCAGAGGCGTACGCGCCGTTCGGGCCGTCGGTGATGAGCGCTATCTTCGGGCCGAGCGCGCGCATCTTCACGAGCAATTCTTTCATGTCGGTCTCGCCGAGCTCCAAGATGCGCTCGGCCTCTTCCTTGTTGCAGGCGACCAGCTCCGTGGTGGCATAGAGCGGAGCGAGTTTCTCCTTTCCCATGGACATCTGAAAGGTGCCGGGCTGGAATGCGAGTTTCGTCTCCGGATGCGCGCGGAGCCATGCGGCAAGATCGCCGTGGAACGCTTCCGAACGTTCGCCGGCGGAGGAAAGGTAGATCCATTTCGGCGGCACGAATCCTTCGGGAATGAGGTAGGGATAGGATTCGTGCCGGATAAGGATGGTGCGTTCAGCCCCGTACCACAGCACGTAATGATGGTTTGTCGGGATGCCGTCGTTGACGGCCACATGACTCGCGTCAACGCCCTCCCGCGCGAAAGCCGCAAGCACTTGCTCGCCGTAGCGGTCTTTCCCCACGTTTGAAATGAATCCGGAAGAGAGGCCGAGGCGCGCCGCGGCGACCGCCGCGTTTGCCGCGTTGCCCACGCCCGGCACAAGAACGGAAAATTCGTAGGGAATCTTATCGCCCCATTTCATCGAGATGGTGCAGTTTTCATTATTGCGGTCGCAATCGACGCGCGCCTCCTCGAGCCGGATAAATTCGTCGACCGTCGTGTCGCCGATAGCGATGAAATCCATATAACGGGCAGTGTACCACGCGCCGCGCGCGCAATCCGGCCTCTCGCGCCGCATGCGCGTGATACACTGAGAGCATGAACGACCTCGTCGCAATCGCGCGCTCCCTCTTCGCTCCCGGGAAAGGGTTGCTCGCCGCCGACGAAAGCGTGCATACCGCCACCGCCCGCCTCGCTTCCTACGGCATCGGGACGAGCGCGGAGATGCGACGGCAGTACCGCGATCTCTTTCTCGGCGCTCCCGGAATCGAGCAGTCCCTCTCGGGCGTCATTCTTTTCGAGGAGACGCTTGTGCAGAAAGGGAACGATGGGGAATCCTTCCCCCGTTCGCTCGCCGCGCGCGGCATCGCGCCCGGCATCAAGGTGGACGGCGGCACCGAGCCGTTCTCCTCAAGCCCGCAAGAATTCATCACCACAGGCCTGCTCGGCCTCTCCGAACGCCTTGCGGAGTTCAAGAAGCAGGGCGCCGTCTTCACCAAGTGGCGCGCGGTCATTCGTGTCGATGGAGAACAATTGCCCACGGCGGCGGCCATTCATGAAAATGCAAAACGCCTGGCGGCGTACGCGAAAGACGCGCAGGCGGCGGGCCTCGTTCCCATCCTCGAGCCGGAAGTACTGCTGACGGGGAAACATTCGCGCATCCGCGCTCGCGCCGTCCTCGAAGAGGTGCTCACGACGCTCTTTGCCGTGCTCGAGGAGCACTCGGTCGATCGTGCGAGCGTGATTTTGAAAACGGCGATGGCGCTTTCAGGGAGCGAGAGCGGGAAGAAAGATACGCCGGAAGAAGTCGCCGAAGACACCGTTGCCGCGCTTCTCAGTAGTGTTCCGCGGCAGGTCGCGGGCATCGTATTCCTTTCCGGCGGGCAGACGCCGGAGCAGGCGACCGAGAATCTCGCGGCTATCATAAAGCACGCGCGCGCCGCAAGCGCTCCATGGCCGCTCACGTTCTCTTACGCGCGAGCGCTTCAGGAAGAAGCGCTCGCACTCTGGAAAGGGAAGGAAGAAAACGTCGCGCCGGCGCGCGCGGCTTTTCAAGCCCGCCTCGCCAAAGTCTCCGCCGCCGCGCGCGGCGAATAAGGGGCACGGCAGGCGTACCGGGTTGCAGAAAGACGGCCGGTACGGCATACTCGTTCACATGCTTACGCTCTCCGTAGAGAAGCGCATGAAAGACGGCGCCGGCGCGCCGGCGCTTCGTCGTGCGGACATGCTCCCGGGCGTCGTGTATGGCGCGCATCAGGCGGCGATGCCGATCGCCGTCGAAGCGAAAGCGTTCGAGAAAGTCTTGCGCGAGGCCGGCGAGGCCACGATCGTCTCGCTCACGGGTCTCGGCGCGCCGCTCCCGACGCTCATTCACGAAGTCGACCTCGATCCGCTCACCAACGCGCCGCGGCATGTCGATTTCTATGCAGTGACCAAAGGCCAGAAGGTCGAGGTTGCCATCCCGCTCGTTTTCGTCGGCGAGTCTCCGGCAGTCGTTGCCGGCGCGAATCTCGTCAAAGTGCTTCACGAGCTCGAAGTGGAGGCGGACCCGATGAATCTCCCGCACGATATCGAGGTCGATATCTCCGTGCTCGTTGCGCTCAACGATCAAATTCACGCAAAAAATCTTGCGCTCCCGGCCGGCGTCGAGCTCGTTACCGAACCGGAGGAAGTCATTGCGCTCGTGCAGGAGGTCGTCGAGGAAAAAGAAGAAGCGGCCGCACCGGCGGACATCGCCTCGATCGAAGTAGAAGAGAAGGGCAAAGAGAAGACGGAAGACACGGCGGCGCAGGACGCATAGGCCCGGTCATCGGCGTACTCCCCGCCGCCCCATCTCGCTGTGCTACACTGACCGCGATGCGTCGGTTTTTCTTTTTTTTGTTCGGATGCGCGTTCATTGCCGTCCCGGCGACGGCATATGCACAGAGCGCGGCGCAGGCGGTCGCAAACCGTCAGCAAGAGCTCCAGAACCAGCTCAACGCGATCGAGAGCCAGATTGCGGTACAACAGCAGTTGCTCGATACCGCCCAGAATCAGCACCAGACGCTCCAGACCCAGATAGACGCTTTTAATGCGGAGATACGAAGGACCCAGCTCCAGATTCAGGCGATCGATCTCACCATAACGCAACTCTCCGGCAATATCGTCGTGCATAATCAGACGCTCTCTTCTCTCTCCCACCAGCTTTCGGCGGAAAAAGAATCACTCGCGCAAATTTTGCGGCAAACCCAGGTGCTCGACGGCTATTCGATCGTGAGCGTCGCGCTCGGCTCGCAAGACGTCTCCGGTTTCTTCAGCGATCTCGACGCTTTCGCATCCATCAAGAGCAAGCTTGCCGATTCATTCAGCCAGATTCAACAGACGAGTTCTTCGACCGAAACCGAAAAGCAGGCGCTCCAGGCGCGGCTTGCGGAACAGGAACAATTGCGCACGGTCGCTCAGCTGGCGAAACAGTCGGTACTGACGCAAGAGCGCGAAAAACAGCAGCTCCTTGCCGAAACGAAAGGCGTTGAAGCGAATTATCAGACGCTCATCTCGGCGAACCAAAAGACCGCCGCCCAGATCCGTTCCGAACTCTTCATGATGCGCGACTCAGCGGCGATACCTTTCGGTACGGCGCTCACGTACGCCGAAGCGGCGCAAAAAGCCACCGGCACGCGCGCGGCGGTAACGCTCGGCGTGCTGAAGCAAGAGACGAATCTCGGGGAAAATCTCGGTACCGGCAACTGGCGCGTTGACATGGCACCGAATCGCGATCAGCCGATTTTCGTCTACATCACCAAGACGCTCGGTCTCGATCCGGACAAGATGCCGGTCTCGAAGAAGCCCTACTACGGATGGGGCGGAGCAATGGGGCCTGGCCAGTTTATCCCCTCGACGTGGGTATGCTATGGCGGTTTCGTGAACGTGCATACCGGCGATTGTACGAACAGCGCGGGCATGAACTGGAACCAATACTGGCAAGGCCCGTGGCAGTACGTCGCGTCCAAGGATCGCGTCCGGACGCTTACCGGCGGCACCTCCCCAAGCAACCCGTGGAGCGCGCAGGACGCCATCATGGCAACCGCGATGCTCATGGCGGACAACGGCGCGGCGGCGCAAACGCCGGGGGCCGAGCGGCTCGCCGCACTGCGCTATTTCGCCGGATGGACGCATGCGAACAATCCCGCCTATTCTTTTTACGGCGACGGCGTGATGGAGTTCGCGGCGCAATTCCAGCAGGATATCAACCAGATCAACGGGTCCTGAGGCCGGCGCTTCCGGAAATGCGAAGCCTGTGCTACCATCCGGAGTATGAAAAAGGATATCCACCCGGCACAATATCGCCCTGTCGTGTTCGAGGATCTCGCCTCGGGCGCGCAGTTCCTTATCGGCTCAACCATCGCGACGACGGCGACGGCGACGTTTGAGGGGAAGGAATACCCGAAGGCGATCGTCGAGATTTCCAGCAAGTCGCATCCTTTCTATACGGGAGAGGATCGCACGCTCGATAAGGCGGGCCGCGTGGAACGTTTCAAGCAACGCGCCGCAAAGAAGAAGTAGCGTGCTTCACGGAGCAAGTGATTTTTCGGTACATTGTATTTTTCTGCTGAAAAATCAGCTCGCTCTCGCGCCGCCGCGCTCCGAGAGAGTGTTAGAGTAACGGTATGGAATATTCTCCCGAATTCAAGAAGAATTTCTCCACCGCATATCTCGCGGAAGAATATGAACGTCTCGAAGCGGAAGTGGCGGGTTCGCTCCGTGCGGCCGGCTCCGATGCCGAGCTGATCCGGCTCGCCAAAGAAGACGAGGCGCATGCGCGCGTGCGCGAAGCCGAGATTCTTTCCGAAATAGGACGAATCCTCTCCAAAGAGAAAGAAGAAGAGACGCAACCGCGTTCAGTCGTCCTTGAGCTGCGCGCCGGCGCCGGCGGCAACGAGGCGGCGATTTTTGCCCGTGATTTGAAGGACATGTATCAGAAATATGCCGATCATAGAGGGTGGAAGACGCATAGCATCGATGATCTGACGCTCGAGATAACCGGTGCCGACGCGTATGACGCTTTACGCTACGAGACCGGCGTACACCGGGTCCAACGGGTGCCGCTCACCGAGAAATCGGGCCGCATCCATACCTCAACCGCTTCGGTCGCCGTGCTCCCTCTGCGCGATTTTTCAAAGATTGAAGTGAATCCCGCGGACATAGAAATGGAGTTTTCCAGAAGCGGGGGAGCGGGCGGACAGAACGTGAACAAGGTCGAGACGGCGGTGCGACTCATCCACAAGCCCACCGGCATCGATGTGCGGTCTTCGAGCGAGCGTAGCCAGCAGGCCAATCGCGAGAAGGCCATGCAAATTCTCGTGGCGAAAATCGAGCAGATGCACGAAGAGGAGGAGGCAAAAAAGCATGCGGCAACGCGGAAAGCGCAAATCGGCACGGGCGATCGTTCCGAGAAGATACGCACCTACAATTACCTGCAAGACCGCGTGACCGATCACCGGCTGAAAGAGTCCTGGCATAACCTGCCGAAACTTCTCGCGGGCGACATCGACGACATCATCAAGGCGTTGCAAGCGGCCGATACGGAATCCCCCGAGACAACGTCTTCGAGATGATTTCTCAGGAGAACATGCGGCCGGAACGCTTTCGGCTTGCGCAGGGAACGGAATTCGGGTAGAGTAGCGGGCAATGGGAGCAGGAGATACGACGACAGAACTGAAGCGCCTCTTCGACACAGGGGCGCATTTCGCGCAGGTGAAAAGCCGCCGGCATCCTTCGATGAAACCCTATCTCGTGGGCACCAAGGGGCGGCAGGAGATTATCGATTTGGTAAAGACAGCCGAGCAACTCGATGCCGCGAAGAGCGTCATGGCCGCGCTCGCAAAAGAAGGCAAGACCGTCCTTTTCGTCGGCGGGAAGATCGAGATTGCCGCGCTTGTGAAGGAAGCGGCGCAGAGTATCGCCGCGCCGTACGTGGCGGCCCGCTGGCTCGGCGGTACCATTTCAAACTGGAGTGAGATAAAAAAGCGCATCGATCGGCTTGCGGAGCTCGAAGACACGACTGCGACCGGCGCGCTCGCCAAACAGCATACGAAACTCGAACTCGTGAAGATGGAGCGCGAAAAAAAGCGGCTTACCGAGCGCCTCGACGGGCTCACCACGCTCGCGAAGCGTCCGGATGCGCTCCTCGTCATCGATACGAAACGCGAAAAACATGCAGTAAAGGAAGCGCTCGATGCAGGAATCCCGATTATCGCCCTCATGAGTTCGGACTGCGATCTCAGGGAGGCGGCGTACCCAATTGTCGCGAACGACGCGTCTCGCGAGACGGTCGGACTCATTCTCGGCGAGCTCACCGAAGCGTTTCAGAAAGGGCAGGCCGCATAGCCTTCTCCCGCGCTTCGGCAGACGGCCCACATGCGTTTCGTGGTATCATTTTCTCATTCCTATGGAAATTACAACCGACCTCATCAAGAAATTGCGCGACGCGACCGGCGTGTCCGTCATGCAATGCAAGAAAGCGCTTCAGGAAGCGAACGGCGATCTGCGCACGGCTGAAGTGCTGTTGAAGAAACATTCGGCCGCATCCGCTCTGAAAAAAGCGGAACGCGATCTTGCCGCCGGTACGATAGGGAGCTATACGCACGACGGCACTGTCGGCGCGATGGTGCTTCTTTCCTGCGAAACCGATTTTGTCGCCAAGAACCCTGAGTTCGGCGCGCTCGCGCGCGAGCTCGCGATGCAGGTCGCCGCAATGAACCCGCTCTACGTGACCGCCGATGAGATCCCGGAGGAAGCGAAGCAAGCCGCAATCGCGGTATTTGAAAAAGAGGTTGCGGATAAACCGGCCGCCATGCAAAAAAAGATTCTCGAAGGCAAGCTCGCCGCATACTTCCGCGACCAGGTGCTTCTCGATCAATCGTTCGTCAAGGATGAGAGCAAGACCGTGCGGGACCTCCTGAACGAAGCGGTACAGAAGTTCGGCGAGCGGGTCGAGGTAGGCACATTCGCACGACTCTCCGCTCGCTAATTGCCGTGGGGTATCTCGTCTTCATCCTCGTCCCGCTCGCGCTCCTTGCCGGTTTTTTCGCGCTCACGCAGTATGAAGCGCGCCGTGCCGCGCGATTCTTTGCCGTGCCGCGCGCGCGTTTCGATAACAAGATCGGACACATCGAATTCATTCTGACCCATGTCGATCTGAGCGCGTTTTTGCGCGCGGAGACGCGACGTATCGCAACGCGCATCGGGCACGATAGCGCGCATCTCTCGCTTCAGGCGGTGCGCGCCGCCGAACGCCTGCTCACGCGCGCTGTCCGGCGCTTCCGCACGGCGCGCGCGGTCGAGCGCCCGCCGCGCGAGAGTTCCCGGGAATTCGTAAAAGTACTCTCCGATTTCAAGGGACACCTCGACGCGACACGCCCTGAGATACCGGAGATATAGCCGCAGTCGCGACGGGATAAGTAAGCTTGCCCCGGCCGCACTCGGAAAAAATAAAAGATTACTTTCATTTTGTTCCTCATTTGCCGGGGTAGCTCAGTTGGTAGAGCAACGGTTTTGTAAACCGTAGGTTCGCGGGTTCGATCCCCGCCCTCGGCTCAGAGTTTCGTACTGGTTGCCGTCGTCGTTGCAAGCGCGCCTTTCGGGAATTGCGTTTCCAGGTCGGCAAGGGAAGTAAAACCGTAAGAATGTTTTCCATTCACAACGAAAGCGGGCAGGACATCCTGTACCTTGGTCACCGCGATGAGCGTCTTTAAGGCGCCAAGGTCGAGATTATAGTCGAAAGAATAGACGCGCAGGTTCGGATACGTGTTACGCAGGTAGGAAAGCGCGTACCCGGCCTTATCGCAATTACCGCAGTTGCCCGCATTGCTGTAGAAATAGAGGACTATCACGGGTTTCGTGCCGCAGGCGGCGGCAAGCTGTTTCGTAATGAGGTAGTCGCGGATTTCGAGCAAGGAATACTGGTCTTTTAGCCGCACGACCTGCGGATTATCGGTACCCAATTGGCTTTCGGCGTAGGAGAGACGGCCTCCCAAATCCGCCAGTTCTCCGGTCAACGTGGTCGATGAGGCGATACTGTCGCACGGCGCCGCCTCGAGCAAGGAAAACTGGGTGTCGAGAGAAAGAGTGTCGATTGAAATCTGATCCTCTATCGCTGAGAGTTCGGTGACGCGCGCGCGGTTCAGGTAATTGACCGTGTACGCGACGGTGCCCGCGAGCGCGATGGTGATGCCGAGAGCTATGAGTGCGTTGCGCGTGAGAAGCGACATACGCTCATTAACGCCAGCGGCGCTGTTTCCCAAAGGTGACATCGGCGGTGGCGCGCAGAAGCCATAAAGGCGCGATGAGGCCGTAGAGAAGCGCGTACGAAACGAGGCCGAGGAAAAGGCTCCCGGGCGTCTTCGAAAGACGTTTGCCGATTATCGTGAAGGAAAGCGAGACAAGCAATGCGACGATGCCGAACAACAGGAGGAAATTCGTCGGGAGATACATCCAATCGAACGTGCCATGCGGCAGGAGCGCATACGAAAGCGGGATGCCAGCGCGCACTTCGACGGCGAGGACGATACTGCGCGCGAGGGTGAAGAGCATGAGCAGGAAGAGCACGATGCCGCTCCCTATGGCGAGGAGCGCGGTCGGGAGCACGAGCATGCCGAGCGCGCCCTGCCGCCGGTCGCCGACAAGACCGCGATACTCTCCGAGCACGTTGCGCAGGAAGCCGGTTGTCCAGCGCGTGCGCTGCTTCACAAGCTTTGCGACGGTATGCGGCGCTTTGGTGTACACACGCGCACGGGGGGCATTCCCGATCTCGTATCCCGCCTGTTGGATACGGAGCGCCATTTCCATATCCTCGGTCTGATGGCCCTGCCGGAACCCGCCCAGCTCCGTGAGGACGGCGCTCCGGTAGAAAGAGAACGGACCCGGAGTAACATATATGCCGTTCACCGATGCTATGGCATGGCGAAGCGTGATGCCGAAAATGTATTCGGCATTCTGCATGTGCTCGATGAAATTATTCGGACGATGTATCGACATCGCGGCAGTCGTCGCGGCGACCCGCATATCCGTGAAGCAAGAGATGATTTCGCGGAGCGCATCCGGCTCGACGAACGAGTCGGCGTCGAGACAACCGATAAGCTCGGCATGCGTCAAAGCGATTCCCGCGTTCAATGCCGTATGTTTGCCTCCGTTTTCCTTGTGAATGATGCGCACCTGCGGGTGGCCGCTGAAACGCTCCATCGCCTGCGCCGTTCCGTCGGTCGAGCCGTCATTGACGAGAATGATTTCAAGTTTTTCTTTCGGATAATCGAGCGCGAGCAACGAGTCACAGGTGGCGGCGACCGTGGAGGCCTCGTTGTAACAGGGCACAATAACGGCGACATCCGGGGTCGCCGTGCTCACGGAACGCCGGCGCGTTGCGCGCGCCGGTTCCGAGAGCAACGTCACCAGGACGAATGATTCGAAGAATATAGCGATGAAGAGAAACGGGTACGCCACCATCTGAGGACTCATAGCGCAGAGCATAGCATTTTGCTATTCTTTTTGCATGGATTCGGTTCCCCAAAAAAAAGGGCGTTTGCACCCCATTTCTATCGCCATCCGCGACATAGCGGATATCTTCGCGCCGATGGGATTTAGCATCGCGTACGGTCCGGAACTGGAAGACGATTTTCATAACTTCACAGCACTCAACATCCCGCCGAATCATCCTGCCCGCAGTATGCAGGACACTTTCTGGATCAAGAATGAGAAAGATACCGTCCTGCGCACGCACACGACATCGGCGTCCGTGCGCGAACTTGAGAAACTCGCGCGGAGCGGCGGAGACGTCATGCGCCGTATCATGCCGGGGAAAGTCTTCCGCAATGAAGCGACCGACGCCACGCACGAAGCGCAGTTCTACCAGATTGACGGTTTCGCGGTCGGTCCGGCAGGAAGCGTGACGCTCGCGCATTTGAAAGGTACGCTCACCCATTTTTACCGAGCCTATCTCGGAGATGAGGCGAAGATTCGTTTCCGTCCGAGCTTTTTCGGCTTCACTGAGCCGTCGGTAGAAGTTGACGTCTGGTTCGAGACGCCCGGCAAAGAGGGCCGCTGGCTCGAGATGTGCGGCGGCGGCATGTTCCACCCGAACGTCATCAAGAAAGCCGGGCTCGACCCGAATCGCGTGTACGGTTTTGCCTTCGGAGGCGGGCTTGAACGGCTTCTCATGGTGAAGTACGGGATACCGGATATCCGTCTGTTCTATTCCGGCGATATTCGTTTCGTCTACGGATTCGACGAGGAAGAGATATGAAGATTTCCCGAAATGAACTCCAGAATTATTTTAGAGATCCGCTCCCGAGCACGGAGGGCATCGCCGACGCCTTCACCTCTCATTGTTTTGAAATTGAAGAGGTTGCCGGAGACGTTCTCGACATAAAAGTCCTCCCGAACCGCGTCGCCGACTGTTCTTCGGAAGCGGGAATCGCCGCGGAACTCTCGACAATTCTCGACCTGCCGATGAAGGACGAGCCGGCCGCGACCTTTTCGGATACGACGGTAGACATATCGCTCGCGCGCATCAATGCGATCCTCGGTGTGTGCTTTTCGCAGGCGGAAGTCGAGGACGTGTTCCGTCGACTCCGGTTCCGTGTCGAGAAAGACGGAGAGTCATTCCGCGTCGCCGCGCCCGCGTTCCGCACCGACATCGGAATTCCCGAAGAGGTGGCGGAAGAGGTGGGGCGCATTCTCGGTTACGAGCGGATTCCGGCGATCGAGCTCCCGCCGCTCCTCGAAGCGCCGGAGCAGGCGCGATACTGCGGTATCGAGCGAAAGAAAGACATGCTCGTCGCGCAAGGATTTACCGAAGTCTCGACGCAGTCATTCGCCGCGCAGGGCGATGTGTTCCTTGCGAACCCGCTCGATAAGACAAAACCCGCATTGCGCACTTCGCTCGAAGAGAATCTTCGCGATGCGCTTGCGCGTGCGCGGCACCATGCTCCGCTCGTATTCCCGCCGAAACAGGAGGCGAAGCTCTTTGAAGTAGGCACCGTGTTTCCGAAAGAGGGTGAATATCTCGAACTCCGGACGATCGAGCATACGGGAACGCAAGGCGAAGATGCGACGGTTGCCGATACCCTCTCTGTCGCGGGACTCGAAGAATACGGGAAAGGCTACGCGCCGAAACGGTATCGACTGAGCGCCTACAAACCGTTCTCTCTCTACCCGTTCATCACGCGCGATATCGCGCTCTGGGTGCCGCCCGCGACGCGAGCGGATGACATACAAAACAGCATTCGCGCGCATGCCGGCGCTTTTCTCGTCCGGCTCGACCAATTCGACCAATTCTCGAAAGGAGGGAAAGTCTCATACGCTTTCCGTCTCGTCTTCCAGTCCATGGAGCGCACGCTGACCGACGAGGAAGTGAATGGCGTTCTGGGGAATATCACCGCCGTACTGGGAGCAAAAGGCTACGAGGTGCGCTAAAAAACGCTCGAAATATGCTATACTGGAAATATCGCGAAAGCGGCTATTTCTATGGCGAAAACGGAAGATACCAAGCAAGGGAAAGGCGCCGTTTACGACGCCTCTTCCATTACGGTCCTTGAAGGGCTCGAACCGGTCCGGAAGCGCCCGGGGATGTATATCGGGACGACCGGCCCTGACGGACTCCACCACCTCATCTGGGAGATTTTTGACAACGCGCGCGACGAAGCGATGGGCGGCTATGCGAGCGATATCGAAGTCGCGCTCCTGCCGGACGGGCAGGTGCGCGTTGCCGACAATGGCCGCGGCGTGCCGGTAGGCATCCATCCGAAGACAAAAGTCTCCGCGCTCGAAACCATCATGACGACGCTCCATGCCGGCGGAAAATTCGGCGGCGCGGAGTCGGGCTACAAAGTCTCAGGCGGTCTCCATGGCGTGGGCGCATCGGTCGTGAACGCGCTTTCCGAGTACACGAAAGTCATCGTGCATCAGGACGGCGGCATACACATGCAGGAATATAAGATCGGCAAGCCCGTCAATAAGGTGAAAAAAGTCGGCACAAGCAAATCGCATGGCACCCTGGTCCTCTTCAAGCCGGACGCGTCTATTTTTAAGGAAGGTGTTGAATGGAATTGGGAAAAAATCGTCACGCATCTGCGCCAGCAGGCGTATCTCGTGAAGGGCGTGCGCATTACGGTCATCGACGCTCGCGCGCTCCCCACAGTCGCGGATGCCGACTGCTTCTACGTGCGCGAGCTCGCGCTTGATGTCCCTTCGATGACTTTCTATTTTGAAGGTGGCCTGAAGTCGCTCGTTGCGTTTTATAACAAGTACCAAACGCCCGTGCACAAGAACATCTTTTATGTCGACCGAGAGCAAGACGCCGTGGCGGTCGAGATCGCGCTTCAATACGTCGACGACATCACGCCGCGCATCACCGCTTTCGCGAACAACACGTACAACAGCGAAGGGGGCACGCACGTCACCGGCTTCAAGACCGCGCTCACGCGCTCGCTCAATACCTACGGCAGGAACGCGAACTTCCTGAAGGAAAAGGACGAGAACTTTACCGGCGAGGACGTGCTTGAGGGCATAACCGCGGTCATCTCGGTCAAGCTTCCGGAAATCCAGTTCGAAGGGCAGACGAAAGCAAAACTCGGCTCGGTCGAGGCGCAAGGAGCCGTCGCCACCGTTTTCGGCGAGGCGCTGAGCTCGTTCCTCGAGGAAAATCCGGATGATGCTCGCGCGATACTGAATAAAGTCCAGCTCGCGCTCAAGGCGCGCAAAGCGGCGAAAGCGGCGAAGGATTCGGTGCTCCGAAAAGGCGCTCTCGAGGGCATGACGCTCCCGGGCAAACTCGCCGATTGCCAAACCAAGAGCGCCGAGGAAGGCGAGCTGTTCATCGTTGAGGGCGATTCGGCCGGCGGCTCGAGCAAGCAAGGGCGCGATCGCCGGACACAGGCCATACTTCCGCTCCGCGGAAAGATTCTGAATGTCGAACGGGCGCGCATCGACCGCATGCTCGCTTCGGTCGAGATTCGCGCGCTCGTCGTCGCCATGGGCACTGCCATCGGCGATGTCTTTGATATTTCGAAGCTTCGGTACCACAAAATCATCATCGCGACCGATGCTGATGTTGACGGCGCGCATATCCGCACGTTGCTTCTCACGCTCTTGTACCGCCACTTCCGCCCGATCATCGAGGGCGGTTTCGTCTACATCGCCCAACCGCCGCTCTACAAGATTTCAAAAGGGAAGGCGATTGCGTATGCCTATTCGGATAACGAGAAAGAAGCGGTATTGAAAGAATTCGGCATCGCCGCGAGCGAGGTCGCGGTCGGTGCCGAGGGAGACGACGTCCCGGAAGAAGAGACCGCCGTCGCAAAGAAGCCGGCTAAGGCAAACATCCAGCGCTACAAGGGCCTCGGCGAGATGAACCCGAGCGAACTGTGGGAGACGACGATGGATCCGGCGCGGCGCGTGCTTAAGAGGGTACACATCGAAGACGCTGAAGCGGCGGACCGCATTTTCGATATTCTCATGGGCACCGACGTCGCCAGCCGGAAATCATTCATCCAATCGAACGCCAAGCTTGCGACGATTGACGTCTAACCTTTCGTGGCGCTAGAACCCATTTCAATACTCCGCTCGGGTATGCTCCCGAAAAGGTACGCCGTCTTTTTCTGCTGAAAAAGCGTCTCGCTCTCGCCTCGACAGGCTCCGAGAGCCCTTTCCCGAAGCATACCCCTCGCGTCGTCGAGAGTTTTGAAATGAGTTCTAGTTGCCGAGGATGGTTATCTTCGCGGAAGCGCTGTTGTTGTTCGTATTCGACTCGGTCACTGCGTGGTCGAAGTTTGCGGTGACTGAAATAGTCTGATTTACACCGGCATTCGGCTGACTGAATCCGAGTGTGTATTCGATATAATCGCCAGGATTGAGGCTCTGCTGAGGAACGGATTGGTAGATGGAGTCTGAGGAGGTCGGGATGGAAGCGCTGAAGCGCCACGGACCGGCGACATTCGTACCGACATTTTTCACGGTGAATTTGACCGCCGGGCTCTCTCCGTACGGTACCGTCGTCGTTGCGACGAATGAACTCGTCGACGTCGAGGTGAGATACCCGACCGCGTTGATAGTGACGATAAGATCGGGAAGGCCGGAAAGCGCCGCCGCGCCGCCGCCCAGCTGGTAGGTCCCTCCCGTCTCGGCGCCGGCAGTCGGCGTTACCGAGCGCGCCGCGCGCTCGCTCGACGTCGCTTGCGTCGCGCTTGTCGAGGCAGTCGAGCTTGCTATGCTGAAAGGAATCGTCGTCGATGCGGTGGGAACGACCGAGAGGGAAGGCGCCGGAGCGCTCGTAAAGATCTGGGAGAGCGATACCGCCGCCGCGCCGAGGCGGCCTATCGTGCTCGGGACGTAGCGCGCCGAATAGACGGCGAGCGACATGCCGAGGGCTATGAGCGTGAGAAAGCCTACCACCGCGAGGCCGTGTATGGCCGCGCGGCGTGGTGGCGTGGGTATTCCTATAGAGTTCATGGATATATATGTACAATACGGCAGTTTTTATGTCAAGTCCCCAGCACTTGACATGTGCGATACAATGGTGTATTCCTAGATAGGACTCTATGAAAGGAATCATCGATCTCGCTGTGCGGCTCTCGAGGGCCTCCGCACGTGCCTATACAAGAAAGTGGAGCTTTCTTGGCGTTTTTGCGTTCGTATTTCTCGGCAGTGTCTCTGCGCTTGCGCAACTCAACATTCTGCCGGACACGCCGCAGACACCGGCCACTCCATCCGTGGCATTTGCGGCAAGCCCGCTTGTCGCCGCAAGCACGAGCGGAGCGACATCGACTGTCGGGGCCGAATTCCCGACGAGCATGGTGATTCCCGCGATACAGCTCTCGGTGAAGATTGCGAATCCGGACACGACTGACATCAGCACGCTCGACCACCTGCTTCTCAAGGGTGCGGTGCGCTACCCGACCTCCGCACTGCTTGGCGAAACGGGCAACGTCGTGCTCTTCGGGCACTCAAGCTATCTGCCGATAGTTCTCAATCAGGCGTACAAGACTTTCGACGGTATCC
>VFSW01003448.1_pt1 | contig 23711 bp, 28 predicted proteins | sample 5358111 | NCBI WGS metagenome assembly VFSW01 (sample SAMN11554181, study PRJNA540505) | mine drainage metagenome | isolation source: sediment from site ElyBrook_90M | place: USA: Ely Copper Mine, Vershire, VT | collected 2017
GCGCCCAGTGGTACGACGCCAATATCTCGATTCCGGGCTGCGACAAGAATATGCCAGGCGTGATCATGGGGATGGCGCGCGTAAACCGCCCATCCCTCATGGTTTACGGCGGCACCATCAAGCCCGGCCACAGCGACTCCAGGGTTCTCGACATAATATCGGCCTTCCAGAGTTACGGTGAGTTTATCGCCGGCAAGATCGACGAAGGCGCGCGTCAGGAAATCGTCAAACATTCCTGTCCCGGCCCCGGAGCCTGCGGCGGCATGTATACCGCAAATACCATGGCATGTGCGATCGAGGCGATGGGCATGTCCCTGCCGTACAGCTCGTCAACACCAGCGGTCGATCCCGGCAAGCGCGATGAATGCATGCGCGCCGGACAGGCGATCAAGACACTTTTGCAGATGGACCTCAAGCCACGTGACATCATGACGCGCGCGGCGTTCGAAAATGCCATAGTGATTGTCATGGCGCTCGGCGGCTCCACCAACGCGGTGCTGCATCTTATTGCGATGGCCCGTGCCGTGGAGGTGAATCTCACGATTGACGATTTCCAGAAAGTCAGCAATCGAATCCCGTTCCTGGCGGACCTGAAGCCGAGCGGCCGCTACGTTATGGAGGATGTGCACAGGGTCGGTGGTACGCCCGCCGTTCTCAAGTATCTTCTGGAACATGGCCTGATTCGCGGAGATTGTGTGACGGTGACGGGGAAGACAATGGCCGAGAACCTCAAAGATGTTGCGGCCCTGGATCCCGGTCAGGACGTCATCCGGCCTGTTGACCGGCCGCTGAAGCAAAGCGGTCATATCCAGATTCTGCGCGGTAACCTCGCGCCTGGCGGTGCCGTCGCAAAGATTACGGGCAAGGAAGGTCTGCGATTCAGCGGTCCGGCGAAGGTTTACGACTCGGAAGAGGATATGTTACACGCTCTTGAGCAGCACCGCATTCTCAAGGGCGATGTGGTCGTGATTCGTTATGAAGGTCCGAAGGGCGGTCCCGGCATGCCGGAAATGCTGACGCCGAGCTCTGCGATCATGGGAGCCGGTCTTGGCAAGGATGTCGCGCTCATGACCGATGGCCGTTTTTCGGGCGGGTCGCACGGTTTCATTATCGGGCACATTGTGCCCGAGGCGCAGGAGGGTGGGCCGATAGCGCTTCTGCAGGATGGCGATGTTATCAGCATAGACGCCGAAACGAATTCTCTCAGCGTGGCGATCAGCGACGCGGAGATGTCCAGGCGCCGCGCGGCATGGGTGATGCCGCCCTACAAGGCACGCCGCGGCACGCTTTACAAGTACATCAAGAATGTAAAAAGCGCATCGGAAGGTTGCGTGACCGACGAGTAGCGGGTAGCGTTGAAAATTGCCGGAAGCGGCCGTGCATTACCTTGAGTTGCTGCAACTGCGGTGGTATCAGGGCAGGGACGTTTGGCGGACTTTCGGGGATTGCGCGGGTGCCGTCAGCTTGACGAGACTTCGTGGCACTGTTGTTCTGGCCAAAGTCAGCGCGTGGATTCTAGGGTTCGGCAAAGTCATGCAAGGAGTGCAGAGATATGGAACGGCGCAGCGCCGCGCGAAACTCGATCCCGATGGACGTGCTCATCCGCTACGATCTTTCGTATCCGCGGATATGGAAGACGCGCGATCTGAGCACTGGCGGGGCATTCATTTCCACTCGCTATGCGGACCTTGCACCCGACCTTTCAGTCGAGGCAGTTTTGGTCCTTAAGTACAAGGGCCAGTATGAACCGCACCGGATTTCCTGCCGGGTAGTGCGAGTCGACGCTGACGGTTTTGCCGTTGAATTCCGTGATTGTGGGCAGCGTGTACACTCTGCCCTTCTGGAAATGTTAGGGGAAAGTTGACTGATGATGCGGCTCGCGCCGGTTGCATGCCGCGACCGACCCGCGGTCAGCATAGCCACCTCAGTGGTAGGTGCGCGGACGGTAGGTCCGGTCGCGCTCCGGATTACGGCGGAAGACTTCGACCCCCTGGATTTGCTTGTATCCCAGGATCAGCGACAGCTTGTGAATCAGGGTCTTCCAGTTGAGGCTGTCGACGCGCTTTCGCAGGACTTCGTTTAGCTGCTTCGTGTTGCGGTCCATCTCTCGGTCGAGTATGGGCAGGGAATGAAAGTAGTCCCACCCGAGGAGGGCGAAGATCGTAGTAAGTGCCTTGATCGGCCAATTGGGGTTTTGCAGTCCGAACCACACAATTGCGCACGCGGCCGTGGCCAGCAACGCGTAGATTCCATAATGCACGGACCGGGAACGCGCATTCTTGCCATCCGCGAGGGCTGCACGCAGGCGCTGCTCGGTATCGCGGGAATCAACCGAGTGCTGATAATGCAGCTCGCGCAGAACTGCAAGCAGCTTTAGAAGCCGCTCGCTGTGATGTTTGTTCTCGATGCCGAACGAGTGTATGGCGGTGAGCAGGGATTCCCTGAATTCGCGGAACTGCGGCGTATCGGCCGGTTCTTCGAAGATATCAGCCGTGTGGTTCACCAGGGATCGCAGTTCGAGAACCTCTTCAACAGCAAGAGGGAAGCGCATTGACGTAATCTTGCTGTAAAATGCCGGAAAGCTGGCGGCCGTGAGGCCGTATTCCGCGAGACTGTCCGATTTCATCAGAGAAACCATTTTTCCTTTCCTCTCCTGACGCATCCTTACGCTGAATCGCCTGGCAATTTCATTTGCCAATCAGGCTGGCAATACCTTCTTGGGAGAACGCTGCTTTTTCTGTACTTCTGGCGCTGGAAGCGGTATGGCGTGTGCGGCAGGTGCCGGCAAAGTATAGCAAATCTGCCGCCAAACATCCCATGCCCCGGGGTGCAATCGGCAGTGGCGCCAGACCAGGCCGGTCATGCGGGCACTGGTACCGGCAATTGCAGCGTGATTTCAAGGCCAAATTCTGGATGGCTGAGCGGCTATTGTGCGCCGATGTCTTTCAAATAAGCAAGAAAAGCGGACCGCATTCGGCTGGAGAAGGGTGATCTGGCGCCGGGCCAGGAGCATTCGGGTGTTGATCGCATGACACCTCAAGGTGGCGCCCTTCATCGGCGCGTTCGGTTTTCCGGGAGGGGTCGACTCGGTTGATGCCGCTTCAGGCTGTGGCACGGACAGGCAAGTTAAGAAGCGGGACCGAACTGCTCCGGGCTCGCGGGGAATCGAGATTGTCGGCGGCGCCCCAGCATTTCGTGGCAACGCCGTGGCGTGAGCCTCACGCCGGTGGTGACTCTGCATACGAATCCGCATGTAGTCTTGAATTTCTTACGGCTATATCTTAACGACGTGAGTGATCTCGCCCGTGGATAGTGAATCAGGACTGGCGTTGAGTACAGTTTTTCGGGTATGTTTTCCAAAGCGGCATACCGGATTACAAGGAAAGTGGCGTCGGTGGCGTCTTTAATGAAGAATTCAGGAGCTCTGCCCGGCGGCATGATCGACGAAATGTTGAAAAGCGGCGCCAGGCGGCGGGCCGGGGTCTTCCTGGCGGGTCGACGACGGTCTATATGTTTTGGCAGGTGCGCTAAATATGAATTTGGCCCGGTCTGAGCAGTAATCACGGCACCATGCGGCACAAATATGATTGTGCCGGTCGCACGGAATTGCGGCTTAAAACGCCAAAGACCGGAATCATTGCCGGACAGCAAGAAAAGTCAGGACGAGGAGGCTCTATGGACAGAAAAATCATTCGACAGGATGGTTCTCCGGCAATTCCGGACGACGCGGTTTGGGTTGGCCGCGCCCTTTCGGAATCGCAGAAGCAGACCGGGCATCCGGATTCTGCGCGTCGCGACCGCGGCCGCAACTCCCATCAACGCATGAGTATTCGCACCGCGGTGCCGTATCAGGCACTTATCAACTACGGGATGAGCTACTCGGCCGTATGGCGGATCCACGACATCAGCATGAGCGGCGCGTTTGTCGAAATGGCGATGGGCAGCCTTGGAGCAGGGGCGCTGGTGGAGTTCGTCATCCGGTTCCGACGCGCAGGCCGCCCGGTGGAACATCGCCTTCCGGCAACGGCAATTCGAGTTCAGAGCAACGGTGTCGCGTTGAAATTCGGTGATTACGACGACGATGTCTACACCGATCTGATCAATCTCCTGTACGCCTGATGCCGTCTGTGCGTTGGCACCGGGCTTCTTCAACATCAGGCGCGCCCGAAAGTCAGTGGTTTCCGGCAGCAGCGAGCGCTGCGTCGGGTTCAGCCTGCCGCGGCAACGGTGCTTCGGCGTTCGGCGAGACACGATTGCCTCCGGAAGTCTTTGAAACCTCCAGGGTCACGCGCGCATCCGACAGCAGCTTCTTTGCGCCAACGAACGCAGTCATGCGCGCAATGCCGACCGAGATGGTGAGTGGCGGCAGAATACATTCGTTGGGAATCTCGATTCCGGTTTCGCTCACCGCCACACGCAAACGCTGTGCGAGCACCTGTGCGCCGGGCATGTCCGTGTCTGGCAGGATGAGAACAAAGCGATCATTCTCGTAGCGCGCGATCAGATCTGTCGGCCTGGCCTTGCGCATGAGTGTCTGGGCCAGAATGTACAGGGCCTGGTGTCCAACAACTTCGCCGAACTCGTGCTGGAATTCGCTGAAACCATCGATATCCAGCATTAGGATTGACAGAGGTCGCTTGTCAGTCGCGCTGCGCATGATCTGGCGACCAAGCATTTCTTCAATCCAGCGCTGATTATGCAGACCGGTGATCTCGTCGACATGGCTGTAGCGCTGGAACTTGTCCTGCATGTCGGCGACCTGGACCATCGTCTGATCGGGCGACCGCAAGTGGTGGATGAGGGAGAAAATATAGTTTCGCGCAAGAACATGTGAGCAGTTTATAAACTCGAGCAGACGATCTTCGTCAAGCACAAGAACGCGCGATTTCTTGTCTGCGATTGCATAACTCGAGGCGCTTTTCCGGCTGGCGATGGAAAGTTCTCCCAGAGATTCGCCGGCTTCTACCGTACCGATCGGATTGCTGGTTGGGCTTGCGAGGTGAATGCGAAGGCGACCGGAGAGTACGATATAGAGCACCTGACACGGTTCGCCGGGCGCCACCAGCACTCTGTTCGGTTCAAGTTCGAGGCCCGGGCAGGTCTCGAGAAGCGTCCTGATCGAGTCGTATTCGGATCCCTGCAGGAGCCTGATACGACCTGCTTCCTCGGGGCCCACTGGTGTCGTTGTATATGCAGATATGTCGTGAGTCATGGAGCGCCCCGATTTGGTACATCTGCCATTTTGTTGTTTTTGTGCCTGACTGGCATGATGCATAATGCATGCCAGTCAACAGGAATTATCCGGGGTTTGCACCAAACCACTGAAAATCCGCTGTGTTCCATGCCGTGGGCCAGGTGGCCCGAAGCGCCGGCAGCGCAGTGAGGACAATTGAGGGCGAGATCCGTCATGACCGAAACAGAGCGGCGTGCCGCAATACGCAAGCAGATTTCCCAGGACATCATGATCAACTATGGTTCGGTCAGCTCGGAGCCGTGGAAGACGCACGATGTCAGCACCGGCGGGGCACTCGTGGCAATGCCGGCAGGCAGCGTACCGCTGTCGCAGGACGTCGAAGCCATACTGACTCTCAAGCCGGATTACCGGCCAGGCAGGGAGCCGCCGACCACGGAAGTTGTGCGGATTCTCGCGCAGGTGGTGCGCGTGACGGATGAAGGGGTCGCATTGAAATTCTGTGATTACGACAACCGCACGTACACTGCTTTAGTGAAGCGCCTCTATGCGCCCTGAGCGAACGCGGCGCACGGGAAGATGATCAAATGTGGGACACCAGTCGCGCCTCCGGAAGAAAGCCGCGCACCGCGTCGAAGATTTCATTGCGAATTCCGGTAATCGGTTTCACCGAAACGAAAAGCAAATTGAGCCGCAGGTTGAGTTCGGCAAAGGCGACCGCATGGGCATGACACGCGCAAACGGCTTGGATCCGTGCGACAGCCGCTTGCAGCAGATGCTGAGGCAGTTCTCGCAGCCCGGGAATGAGAACCATAATATCGGCCAGCGCGCGGCCGTCGGCATCCCGCTCGGGAACCCTTTTGCGCAAGGGTTCAGCCGGCAGGATATCGCGATAGACTGTGAGTTCGGCCATTTCCGTTGATCTCCCGGATACTGAGGCATTGATTGAACCAGCCACAGCCAATAATGATAATATACGCCGCCGGCCGGGAAACGTCAGCAGCCAGACTGGTTTCCGCGTCGGCCCGGGTGAATCGTTTGTCGGCGGTGCCGATCGTTCGGCGCCTGCTTTCCGGTAGCGGCGGTTAATCCCATAGGCGGCTAGCCACGGGGGAAAGGAGGGGAAGGCAATGCCACTCAAGCAGCGTTCGACCGAGCGCAGACCCATTGCGCTTGATATCTTCATTACCCATAAGCTCGAGTACTCCGCCCGCTGGAAAACGCGCGATCTGAGTCTCCATGGCGCACTGATCGACATGGCGCATGATGATCTTCCGCCCGACTGCGATGTGGAGGCAATCCTGGCGGTGAAGTCACAACAGGGCGTGGAACATCACCGCATCCCGGCTCGCATTATCCGGGTTGGCGAGAAGGGTGTCGCCCTGCGCTTCCGCGGCTACGGGAACCAGACCTACGCCGTATTGGCGCACTTGCTGTATTCCGAAAAGCGGCCGCCTGCTTCTGTGTAGCTGCCCGCGGGACCTGCACCTGACGGGGAATTGCATCCGGTGCGTGCCAAGCCAAAAGCGCGGGAAAATGCGACGAAACGTGCAAAAAGCGCGCCCGACGGCACCCGATTCGATGTAAAAGAGTTTTGCACGCTGTAAAATCACCATATTGCATACCGGTTTTTTCAAGGGGCTGCGCCGTCGGGGTTCTTGAAGGCGCAACCCTGTGACCGGCCCTGGCACAAGGCGGGGCTGGTGATTTCAGGATTTCAGGATCCGGCAGCAGTTCGACGACAAAAGGCATTTGCAGCTATGAAGAACTTCAACAAAGGCCCATCATCCGGCAACTCCCCGTCTGCAGGCGCAGCGGATCAGTTCTGGCTCGCCTGCATTGCACAGCAGAACAGGGCGGTGCAGCCAGGCGCGACACCGGAAGACGCGCAGACTGAAGGTCGCATGCCCATGCCTGGCGATGTGCTCTACGAGGCGGCGGTGGTCGACCGGGGCTTGCGTCACGGCGCATGGAAGATCCGTGATATCAGCACCGGAGGTGCCTTCCTTGAAATGGATGTCACCCTGCTGCAGGAAGGCGCCATTGTTGAATTCTCGTTTCAGTACAATTATCGCGGCCGGCTTTTTGATCACCGGTATCCCGCCAAGGTCACGCGTATCCAGCTGAATGGCGCGGCTTTGCGCTTTGGTTATTATGATGATCGGGTTCGTTCGGATCTGATCAGCCTCCTCTACGGTCGATAATTCCCTTCCTGTTCCTGCAGTTACGCGTTAATCCTGTGCAGCGCCCTTGGCGGGGTTGACGTCGTTGCTGCGGGTGCTCATCATTGAAGCCCCATCAATAGCTACAAGAATAACGGCGAACGATGACGCTTTGGCGCCAGCAGTTTGCCCGGATCGGGCCATCCGCTTTGGTTTGGCTGGGTGCGACGAGGAGGAGGACAGAACATGGATAGCGACAAGCGCTTTGCTGCGCGCAAGGAAATCTCGATCGACATTATTGTCAACTTCGATCTCGAATACACCGGCCTGTGGAAAACCCGAAATCTCAGTCTTAATGGGGCCTTGGTGGATATGCCGAAACAGGATATTCCAGTGCAGGCGGAGATCGAGGCAATCCTGGCGCTTAACCATAATGATTATCTGGAGCAGCACCATGTTCCAGCGCGCGTAGTACGTACCGCTACCGACGGAGTCGCCCTGATGTTTCGCGACTATGAAAGCAGAACCTATACTGCGCTGGCAAAGCTGCTGTACGCGGAGTAGAGCACGCAAAAGATGCTGGTAGCCTAAGCAAACACCGAAATTGACCCGTTTTTTTGCATTGGTTCCTGCCTACGATGACGAACTTACGCAGTATCGCGGCAAGTAGTCCGCACCAGGCGCGACTCGACAGGCGATGTCGGACAGGTATAGTGCTGTCAAGCCATAATCATTGGAGAGCAGTTGGTGCGTGCTCGGTAATGACCACGTTCAACGGGTGAGGGCGCACGCTCTACATCAGGGCGATTGAAAATGGCGCTGCAATCAGAGAGAAGGAAACCGGTGTATCCGCCAATCGGCTTTTTCGGAGGGATTGACAACGCCGCTTCGCCGGATCTAGGATTGAGCCATTCTCAAAAAGAACGAGAAGAAACCCAACGAGAAGAAACCTAATAAAACGCATCATCCCAATCCGCCGCAGAGCGGAACAATCAGATTAATGATTCACCGCGCCCACGAGCGCACCAAGTCTTAACCAGGATGAATAACAACGTCCGAACCCCTCCGCATTCTTCATGCGTGGGCACAGACATCGGGACAGGGAAAACAAGGAGGCAGTATGCACGGCCACGCAGGGGTGCGGAGCAGGGGTACTAATTACATTGTTCAGCAGATTTCCTTTTTCTTCTCAAAGCACCGTTTCGGACGATTCAAGTACCCGGTCGATTCACTGAGCGCGTCGGCTGGTGTCGTGCCAACGGCGCCGGTGGTGAGAGACCGGACCTGCTGGCCACTACTAAACTGGGATACCGTTACCGATATCCTGGGCAACCAGTTGGCGAATGAATTTCTGCCCAGGGTTCCTGCGGCAGTTGGGCCTCGGACAGTCGGGCAGATGCCCTTGAGAACCGTGCTGCAATTCGGTGGCCTGATGTGTGCATTGGCGCAGGCAGGGCTTCTTGCATGAATAGGCGACACTCGTCCTTGCCGGCCTGCTCTGCATGATCTTGGAGCTTGTCGGTTTTGCTTTTCCCCGCCCCGGATATTACACGTGGGCTCCCTGGACTGGGATTCTTTATCTTCTTGGATGGAATGCTCACGGGAAGCGGCCGTCGTGTCTTGGATCTAGGTGCGCAGGTCGCAAGTGACAGGCCAAAAGCCGCGGCTGTCCCCCACCGGCATACGATCAAGGATCCGGCTATTGGCGCGGGCAGTTGTTAAAACCTGGGTCGATCTCGTCCTGATCTCGGAGGATTCGAAGCGGTCGCCTTGCTCAAAGACAAAGACCGGGTTTTCTCATTATCAGCACTCGTCGTCTTGGGATTCTGGGGTGCAGTTTGGTCGACCGCTGATTGATCCTAAAATATTACAAAATTTAGAAGTGAGGGGGGGGTAATTTTATGAAAACGCTGGTTCTGATACGCAATAGCCCAATAATTCCGGTTGCATTGGCGGCGTGCTTGCTGGCGGCCTGCGGGAATGGGGGCGGCAGCAGCGCGTCATCTATAGCATCACCCCTGCGTTCGATGGGTCCTCCGCAGGTACATCCGTTCGACATCGCCATCGACGGATCAGGCAATGTCTGGGATACGAACTACGGTAATGGCGCCGTCGGCAAGGTGTCAGGCGAAAGCAATGTATGGGAATTCAGCTCAGCCGGTACCTTCATAGGCACGTTTGTTGCTGGGTCATTTCCGCGCGGCATCGCCATAGACAGCTTAGGCAATATCTGGATAGCAAACGCGGGAAATGGTACGGCTGGCACGACGGCAGGCGACAGCAATGTATCGGAACTCAGTTCCGCGGGCGCGACATTGGGTACCTTTTCTGCCGGATCCTTCCCGCACGGTATCGCCATCGACAGCGCAGGCAATGTGTGGGTAGCAAACGCGGGCAGCGGCACTGCCAGCACGGCGGTCGGCGACAGCAACATTTCAGAACTCAGTTCAGCAGGTACAACATTGGGCACTTTTGCGGCCGGCTCCTATCCACACGGCATTGCGGTAGACGAGTCAGGCAATGTATGGGTAGCCAATGCGGGCAACGGCACTGCCGGCACGGCGGCCGGCGACAGCAACATTTCAGAACTCAGTTCAGCGGGCGTTGCATTGGGCACTTTTGCGGCCGGGTCCTTTCCGCACGGCATTGCCATCGACGGTTCAGGCAATGCCTGGGTTGCGAACTATGGCGATGGCACTCCCGGTACCGTGGCCGGCGACAGCAACATTTCAGAACTCAGTCCAGCGGGGACGACATTGGCAACTTTTACCTCCCAATCGCTCCCGTCGCACATCGCCATTGACCACGTTGGCAACGTTTGGGGTACGAACTATGGCAGCAACACTGTGTTCGAATTGCAAGGTAAGGCGACTGCAGTGGCCGTACCCCTAATGCTGCAACCTAAATAAGGTTTGCGATCGAGCCAGTTAGAAAACTAGGATTTGGAGTAGAACAAGCAGCTGGGCCACCGGCCGGCATTTCGATTACAGAAATGCCGGCCGGGTGTTCATATCGAGGCCAAACTACCCATACGGGTTCGTGTGTTTCCATATCAACTGCGTCAGCTTCTTTTGCCAGTGCGATTGCATGCGCACATTCCAGACCATCAGCGTGCTGACGCAGACCTTGTGGAGCTGCTCCAGGTGCAGCGCGAGCGCGCTGATCTGGAAGAGCATTAAAATGTTGGAGAGGTGCGGCGAGCGCAGGCGCAGATTTTTGTCCTGTGGGTGCGAGCTTGCCACCCCGGAAGTCTATCAATTCTGTGCGGCCATCTGCAGGATTAGCCCATGCGCAGTTGGCGCCCAATTGTCCCAAGATTCTTAAATCCGCTTGCCATTGCGTCAACCACTTATCTCTTCCGCAGACGCGAGAAGCGCTTGCAGTAAACAGAATGCAACACTGCACCAGGTAGTGTGCTTGTGCGAAAACCGCGCCGTATTCATGGTGGGTAATACCTGTGATCCTCAGCGCAACTTAATAATTGACATTTCGAACAATATCGATATATTGAGAGGCATGGATCAGGTAGCAGTCTTCAAGGCGTTGGCCAACGAGTCGCGACTCAAAATCCTGCAGTGGATGAAGGATCCGGAGAAGCATTTTGGCGATGCACCGCATGGACGGGCACGCGGGCGGGCGGTGTGCGTAGGCGAAATTCAGACGAAACTGGGGCTATCCCAGTCCACCGTCTCGCATTTTCTGGCACTCCTGCTGCAGGCCGATCTGCTGGTGGCCAAGCGCGAGGGGCAGTGGACTTTCTATGAGCGTAATGAAAATACCATCAAGGCGCTCGGCAGATTTCTGAAGGAAGAAATCTAGCCTGCAGTCTGTTGCCCCGTGAGGGGATTTTTTCGAACTTTATATATCGAAGTAACGAGATATATGAAAACCGCAATATATCGATAAGGAGAAAGACATGGAAACGCAACCGCTTTTGAAACCGGTCAGGGTTGGGCGCTATGAACTCAACAATCGTGTCGTGATGGCGCCCATGACACGCTCGCGCGCTGACAATCCGGACAAGGCTCCTACAGACCTGCACGTGCGTTATTACGGGCAGCGCGCCTCGGCCGGGCTCATTATCACCGAAGGAAGCCAGATTTCGCCCCAGGGTGTGGGCTATGTGCATACGCCAGGCATCCATTCGGCTGCGCAGATTGCCGGTTGGCGCAAGGTAACCGATGCGGTGCATGCCAAGGGCGGACGCATTTTCATTCAACTGTGGCATGTTGGTTATGTGTCGCACCCGGATTTTCACGGTGGGGCACTGCCGGTTGCGCCGTCGGCGATCAATCCGAATACCCGGGCATTCACACCCCAGGGCATGAAAGACACCGTAACGCCGCATGCGCTCGAGATTCACGAAATAAAACTGGTCGTGCGCGATTTTGTGCAGGCGGCCAAAAATGCAATGGAGGCAGGCTTTGACGGCGTTGAGATCCACGCTGCCAATGGATACCTTATCGAGCAGTTCCTGCGCGATGGCAGCAACCGGCGCACAGATCAGTATGGTGGCAGTATCGCTAACCGCGCGCGGTTTTTGTTCGAAGTAACTGGCGGGATCAGCGGCGAGATCGGTGCCGACCGCGTGGGTGTCAGGCTCAGTCCGGCCAATGCCTGGAACGTGCCGGCGGATTCGGATACGCGCGCACTCTATGATACGGTAATCGGCGAGTTATCGGGCTACAGGCTTGCCTATCTGCACCTGCGCGAATCCCAGGGAGATCTGTCGGCCATTGCAAACATGGTGACAAACGTGACAGAACACTACCGCGGCGTGTATAAGGGAACAATAATCACCAATACCGGATTCGATCGCGAGCGGGGCAACGAAGTGATCCGCAAGGGCAACGCGGACCTCGTGGCCTATGGCGCGCTCTTTATTTCCAATCCGGATCTTCCCGAGCGTTTTCGTTCAGGCGCGCCGCTGTCGCAACCGGACCAGGGGACGTTCTATCAGGGCGGATCAAACGGCTACATTGATTATCCGTCGATGCAATCCGCAGCTTGATTTATCACAACTGAAGTCACATCCAAAAAAGGAGAAAAATCCATGCAGAACGCAACAAATCTGGTCGGACGTATCCTGTTGGCCGCAATATTCGTGTGGGGTGGAATCGGCAAGATCAGCGGATATGCCGGTTTTGTTCAATACATGCAGCAAATTGGACTGCCTGGCGTCCTCACACCTCTTGTGATTCTGCTTGAACTGGGCGGCGGTCTTGCCCTTGTCTTCGGTGTCTATACGCGCGTTGTCTCGATTGCTCTGGCCGCCTTCTGCGTTGCCACTGCAGTGCTGGTGCATTATCACCCGGGAGACGAAATGCAGATGATCAATTTCATGAAGAACATCGCGATGACCGGTGGTTTTCTGGTGCTGGCTGCCTATGGAGCTGGCAAGCTGAGTCTGGACGCGAAGTTCAAGCTCAAGTGGCGTTAGGAGTTCGTCTGACCTGAATTGGCGGGCCATGATCATGGCCCGCCATCTTCTTTTTCATGAACAGCGTTTAAGGCCCGCAAGGCCGGGACCGAAGGTGATTTCCTGCAGTGCCGCCGGCCTGGTAGTGACGTGGCCGGCCGCTCATATCAATCATGGTGTCGAGCGGCGCATGCGCAATCTGCCTGAAGAGTATCAGTGGCGCGACAAGAGGCTTCGCAGCCGCGCGATCGGGGAATCTCCGATTTACCAGGCCGGTGCGAAGTTCGCCACTGCTTTTACAAACGCACGCAATGCCTCCTCGCGGGCGCATTTCATGTAATCCAGCCGAACCTCAGACTGGCAGCTTGATGTCCGAGGGTTGCCTGCACCGCTGCGGCCTAGATACCGAGAGATATGCTCGAGATTTCCCGCCAGGATTCAACCGGCGCCGAAATGTCCATGAGAACCAGGCGGTCCAGCGGTATGACATCCGGAATTCTTGCCTCGAGATCAAGCCGCAGATTATCGCGGTCTGTGTCGGCAAGCCGGCCGTAAAACAGACTCATGTGCGGTGCAAATACGCCTTCCTCCTGACCTAGCCTGGCTTGTGCGGCTACCCGCGCACGGGCAAGATCGCCGGTGTGCGGGAATTCCAGATAAAGGCAGCGGAATCGCCGGTTTTCCCCGTGGATACCGATAGTTTGCAGTGGCATGCGATGAAGCTCGGCGGCGAGATCTGCAACAGCGGGCGCCAATGTTTCGCGTGATGCCGAAAGACCGCCCAGCAAGGTCAAGTGAGGCGCAAACAATGGGCCGCCGCGGGATTGCGCCAGCTCGTGAATGATCCGGCCGAGCCGCGCGGCACATGCCGGCGCAGGCTGCAGCCAGATTGCGAAGCGGGATCGGCTCGACATCGCCTGTTCGCGTGTGACCGCAGGCAATTGAAGTCGGGTTATCATATGCAACTCCAATGCAATGCAAAGACTCGGAGGAACCCATGGCAGCTCAGAAGGAAGTCGCGGTCGTCACGGGCGTTGGTCCCGGGCTCGGCGCGGCCTTGTGCCGAACCTTTGCGCGCGCCGGGTATACGGTAGTCGGCCTTGCCCGCAGCATCGAGTTTACGCGCGGTCTTGCCCGGGAACTTGAGGAATCGGGAGCGTCTTTCGCTGCCGTACAATGTGACATCGAAGATCCGTCTTCCGTTGACAGCGCTTTTGCGCGCATCGACCGGGAAATCGGAGTGGTATCCGTCTATGTGCATAATGCCGGCCGGTTGCTGATCAGGCCGTTTTTGGAAATGACCGCCGCAGAGTTCGAGGGTATATGGCGCGTCACCTCTCTCGGGGCGGTTTTGTGCACGCAAAAAATCATACCGAACATGCTCAAGCGACGTAGCGGAACGCTGATTTTTACCGGGGCCACCGCGGCCCTTCGCGGGGGCGCAAGGTTCAGCGCCTTTGCCTCGGCAAAGTTCGCCTTGCGCGGTCTTGCCCAGTCGCTGGCGCGGGAATTCGGCCCGCAAGGCATTCATGTGGCGCATGTGGTGATAGACGGAATCATCTGGTCCGATCGCGCGCGTGCGCATGCCGGTGCCGACGAGAGGAATTGTCTCAAACCGGACGCAATCGCTGAAACTTATCTGCAGCTCGTCCGCCAGGAGCGCTCCGCATGGACGCAGGAACTTGATCTGCGGCCTGACGTCGAGAAGTTCTGACAGGCAGCGAGCCGCTACTGCCCGACTGCGATGCGGTTGACCACGTCCCTGACGCCAAACAGGTACCAGGCGTCGAGTTCAGCCATCCGGCGTTCCTCCTCGGTTGCAAGCAGGCCGTGTAGCGTGATGACGCTGTTGCGCGAATCCGCGCGTATCTGGTCCGAGTGTATCAGCGGGTCCATTTCGAAGACGAGTCTGAGGGCATCCAGAATCTCGTCGTCGTGATCATATTCGAGCGGCATGACATCCAGTTCATTAACCACGTCGCGGCAACCGGGGGTCCACCATGCAAGCACGCCGGCGAGGCGTTTGTGCGAAAGGCTTCCGACGCGACCGCTCAACGTTGCAACGCCGTCCTGTACATCGATCTGGATGCTGCCCCGGGCGTGCATTCCCGGGTCGCGCAATATGATTGAATTTCCCTTGGCGAGCGCGCTGATGTTGCAGTCCGTGAATACCTTTTCTTCCAGCAGGAAATCCGCAAGCGCATCGCGCACTGCCCCGTCCCCCTTGCGTTCGCCCGGTGTGACGCGCAGCCGGTCGATGGTATTGGCTATGCCGTTGAGTGTCCTGGCTTGCTCAAGCGCAACGCGTTTGGCCGCGATGCTGCCTACCTCGCCTTCGACTGTGAGCGCACCGTCGCAGAATGTAATACGGATATCGTTGTGGTGCATGCTGACGCGCGGTTCGTGCTCCAGTGCGGCGCGAATCTCCCTCAAGATGGACTCTTTCGCTGTCATGATCAGATCTCCGGTTGACCGTTGATGGGATGAATTTTGCGATTCCCGAGCTCGGCTGCGCATCGGATGGCAGGCTCAATGAGACAGGCCGATTATTGTCGAATGTGTCGGGCACGGACCGCGGCGGGTGTCCGACGGGTCGGGGTCAGTTCGTGGAGAAAGTTTTTGCTGGTGTATCAGGTGGACCACGAAAATGCATGCCTCCAGATTTCTACTGGTAACGCAGTCTTGACGCTGCCAGCACCGAAATCATTCTTTCAAGGCCCCATGTTACGAGTGTTCGCCAGGCCGGACAAGGGCCCCGGAACATCGTGCAGAACTGCTGCAGTTGCCATATATAACAATAACTTGGGTAGAAATGTTGAACATTCTTCATCGGCGGTGATCGAACCCGGGGCAGAGCTGCGAATTTGTCGGCATTGGGCAGGAATAATGGTAGAGTCTGTATTGTCAAGGAAGGTTTCATCCACCCCCGGGCCCGCGGTAAGGAGATTGCCATGGAGAACCGATGGAGTCCACGTACCGCCAGCCGCTGCGAAGTGACGGTGCGGCCACCCGGGCAGCGTCCGTATCAGGCGCGCGCCCGCGACATCAGCCTCGGCGGGTTGTTTCTGACGGACGTCCCGAATTTTCCCGGGCCGGATTCGGTCGTTGAGCTGGATTTCACGCTGAGTAGCGGCGCGGATTCGGTGCATCACCGCATCCCTGCGCAGGTCGTGCATGTCTGCGAAGATGGAGCCGGGTTGATGTTCTGTAATTTCGATGCAGCGAGTGTGCGTTCGATGCGCAATATGCTTTATGGAAATCCCCCGCGCCGGGCCGCGCGCTAGTTTCCCGCTGTCGCCAAAATTCCGGCGCTTGTGCGGAACTCATTGTTGCGCTGCGGGGTCATAGATTGCGCGGTGAGGATGACGCGCCTCAGGCGATCGCATGCAGGAGCGTGCGGGCACCAGATGACGGATTCCGGGACCAATAAATTATAGATCGGACATGGACATGTTTTACTTTCGGCGCGGCATGAAATGCCGCCCCGGGCGTCGGTGCAACGGCGCCCTGTTCCGCAATCTTGCTGGCGTCTATACTACTTCCAGGAATCCCAGTTACCTGGCAGTGCCGGACAAACGTGCCGCTATCATCAACTTTGTTTTCCCATAAAGAGTCCAAAATCGTGATCAAGCAAGAGGGTGGGCGCATAGCCCTGGGCCTCGCGGCCATTTTATTGTCCCGCATCCGCGGACGGATCTTCTCCAATGCGACAGGCGCGATGCTGATATTTTCGCTTTTTGTCGGCGGTTGCGGCGCTGCCACGGCGGCGGAACATTCCGCTGTGTTCGAAGGCGGTGTGCTGCGCGCAACGCTGGCGAATGGTCTCAGGGTCGTGATAGTGCGCGACATGCTTGCGCCTGTGGTCACCACCGAAATCAATTATCTGGTCGGATCGGATGAGGCGCCGGACGGTTTTCCCGGCATGGCGCATGCGCAGGAGCATATGATGTTTCGCGGCAGCCCGGGGCTGTCTGCCGACCAGCTGGCGAGTATTACAGCCGAGATGGGCGGCAATTTTGACGCTGACACCCAGCAGGCGGTGACTCAGTACTACTTTACCGTTCCTGCAGAAGATCTGGATCTTGCACTTCATATTGAGGCGATCCGCATGCACGGTGTCCTCGACAGTGATGCGCTCTGGTCGAAGGAGCGAGGCGCCATTGAGCAGGAAGTGGCGCAGGATCTTTCCAGTCCGCAATATGTGTTTTACACCAAGTTACTGGCGGCGATGTTCCGTGGCAGTCCCTATGCCCACGATGCTTTGGGAACGCGGCCATCTTTCGATAAGACAACGGGCGCCATGCTCAAGGATTTTCACGACACCTGGTATACGCCGAACAATGCGATTCTCGTGATCGTCGGCAATATCGAACCGCGCAAGACCCTGCACGAGGTAGAAAAACTGTTCGGAAACATTCCGGCAAGGAAGCTTCCGTCACGTCCGGCGGTTGCATTGCAACCGTTTGTACCGACCACGCTTAATATGCCGACGGATCTTCCGTACGGGCTTGCGGTAGTCGCTTTTCGCATGCCGGGACTGAATGACCCTGATTTTGCCGCAACCCAGGTGCTGGCCGATGTGCTGAACAGCGAGCGCGGAACGCTCTACGCGCTGGTGCCCGCCGGCCGGGCCCTGTACGCCGGTTTCTCGCTGAACCAGCTTCCGCATGCGGGTATCGGCTACGCCCTAGCGGCTTTTCCGAAGGGCGACCCCGGTCCGCTGCTGGTCGAGAGAATTCAGAAGATCCTTGCTGACGACATGAGGCGCGGATTTTCTGCCGATCTCGTGGCTGCTGCCAAGCGGCGTGAGCTCGCCTCCGCAGAATTCGAGAAAAACTCGGTTTCCGGGCTTGCCGGTGCCTGGTCCGAAGCGCTGGCCGTCGAGGGGCGGAGTTCACCAGATGATGACCTGCAGTCGATCGCGCGCGTCAGCGTTGCGGACGTCGATCGCGTGGCCAAGAAATACCTCATTCTCCATAGCACCCTGGTTGCAGTGCTTACGCCCCAGTCGTCCGGCAAGCCGGTTGCCTCAAAGGGGTTTGGCGGAAAGGAATCGTTTGCCGGAACCGCCACCAGACCGGTCATGCTTCCGGACTGGGCCCGCAAGAGCCTGCGCCGGCTGGAAGTGCCGAATTCGACGGTGCATCCCGTTGTGTCGCATCTTGCCAATGGAATACTGCTGATCGTTCAGCCTGAGTCGATCAGCAACACAATCAGCGTATTCGGCCACATACGCAACAACTCAACGATCGAGACGCCACCGGGAAAGGAGGGCGTGAACGGCGTTTTGGGTCAGCTTTTTGATTTTGGCACGACCTCGCTTGACCGGATCGCGTTTCAGAAGGCGCTGGATGACATTGCCGCCGATGAGTCTGCCGGTACTGACTTCTCGCTTGGCGTGTTGTCGGACAATTTCGATCGCGGTGTCGCGCTGCTTGCAGATAATGAACTTCATCCCGCATTGCCCAGGACAGCTTTCAGGATCGTGCAGCGTCAGGCGGCCGCAGCCGCAGGTGGGCTGCTGCAAAGTCCGGATTATCTAGCCGGCCGCGCGCTCGGCAAGGCGTTATATCCGCCCGGAGACCCGGTGCTGCGCGAGACGACGCCTGCGACCGTGTCGGCACTGACAATGCAGGATGTGAAGGACTATTATCATCGCGTCTTCAGGCCGGATATGACGACGATTGTCGTCATAGGAAAGATTTCTCCGGCGCTTGCGCGGCAAACTATCGAAAAGTATTTTGGCGGCTGGCAGGCCCGTGGCCCGAAACCGGACACGCTTCCGGCGCCAGTGGCGATCAACAAGCCGTCGGCCACGGTGGTGCCGGATTCAAGCCGTATTCAGGACAGCGTTACACTGGCAGTGAATCTCGGGCTGACGCGCTCAAATCCGGACTATTATGCCTTGCAGCTTGGCAATCACGTTCTTGGCGGGGCATTCTATGCGACGCGCCTGTATCGTGATCTGCGCGAACAGAACGGACTGGTATATTACGTGGCGTCATCTTTTACCGTGGAGCGGACCCGCGCGGTGTATTCGGTGGAATACGCCTGCGATCCGCCAAATGTTTCACGCGCTCGTGCCATCGTGGTGCGAGATTTGCGCGCGATGCAGACTACGCTGGTCAAGCCGGATGAGCTGCGGCGCGCCAAAGCACTGTTATTACGCGAGATCCCCTTGTCGGAGTCGAGTCTGAACGGTATTGCCGGGGGTCTGATTGCGCGTGTCGATCTGAAACTGCCGCTCGACGAGCCGACAATCGCTGCACATCGATACCTTGGTCTGACGTCGGCGGCTGTGAAGGCGGCCTACGCGCGCTGGCTCATGCCCGCCAATCTGGTTCAGATTACCGAAGGTCCGATGCCACGCTAGGCTGGCAGCGTTGCGTGAGCGGCTCAGCCGATCTGCCCGAGAAAATCGGCCTCCTCCTCGGTTAGTCCGGGTTCGTCGCCGGGCCCGGTCGGAACGGCGTCAGCGTCGCTGTATGACGGGGCTGCGCGACGCGGAATTCCGGCCGGCTCGACCAGAAGCGCAGCCTCATTGTTTACCGTAAAAACGCGGAAGGTGAAGACGCTGAGATTGTCTGTATTGGCGAGAAGAGCGGCGCCCGGCAGCGGCGCCGGAATCAGGACGACGAGGTGTGTATTCTCACCCGGTCCGGATCGTGACAGTTCCGGATAGAGGCGCCGGACCCAGAGGTCGCCGGCTTGGGTTTCGTGCCAGGCAGCGAGCCCGTTCAGAAGCGCCTGTGCGCCATCATCCGGTTCAAAGCTTATCAGTGTCGCACGCCTGTGGGCGTCAAGCGCCAGGATTGGACCGCCTGTGCATGGCAGTTCCGGATTAATCAGGGAGCAGGGCCCGATAATCGCCTCCAGAGAGCCCGCCACCAGATCCCGCAGAACCTGCTTCGATGGCGCCGGCGCGGGCCGAATGCGTGCAGGCATGTCAGCGCGTCTGCTGACCGTCAGGGCGCACCGTTCCGAATGCGGAATCGGCAAGCAGACCATCACGCACCAGCACATCGACAATATCGACGAGAAAGTCGGGCGCGGATGCGCCGAGACTGCTTGCCGACCCGGACCCGGGCATGACTGCACTGCCGATGTAGCCTAGCGTGCGCCCAAGGAAACGCATCGCACCGGCTGCGAGCCGGTCATAGTACTGCCGGCCTTCGGCTTCCTTCGTTGTGCCGACCACGATGACGTTGATCCGGATTGGTATCTGGCGCAGGGCCAGCTGCTTGATGGTAAGGTAGGCGTGCTTGAGTCCGTCCGGTGAGGGACGAACCGCCATTATAGCGCACCCATATTCGCGCAGGTGCGGATTTACAGGGTTGGCAACCGGAATCAGACAGACCTGTGGCGGCGGTTTGGTTCCGCCGAGCCCGTCTTCAAGGTGTTTGCGCAGACTTGCGGGGGAATCAAGCTGACTGCACAAAGCCGATGATCGCGGATCGGCGCTGCGCAGGCCGGACTCGACGTGCAGCACAAGCGCCGTAATCCCGCGCGCGTGCAGCGCGCGCGCAAGCGCATAGACAAAGATCTGGGTCAGTTCGGAATCGACCAGAACTGGCAGCAGTTGCGTGACTTTCGATACGGCAGGATTTTCCGATACGGCAGGTTTTTCCGTCGTGACCGTGGCAGGTTCGCTCAGGAAATAGTGACTGATGTCCCCCAGACGCTGGCGTGCGTCCTTGTTTCCGCGTTCGCGCAGGACGGCCATCAGAGATCCATCATCTCGACCGGTTCCTGCACGCGCAGGAGCGAGTTATGGCCGCCGACGTGGTTGGGAATGCGCGCGGGATTGACCGGGTCATCCTGCCAGCGTCCGTCGACCACGAGCCGGTACTGGTACAGTCCGGGAGTAACCATCAGAATTTTCTCCATGGAATCCCCGCTGATCTTCGTTTCCACGCCTTGATCCGGGATCCAGTCATTGAAATCGCCTGCAACCTGAATGTTTTTTGTCGCAAGCCCCGGGAATCGCAGGACAATACGTTGCGGCTGGGCGCGATTTGCCGGTCGCAGCGCAGGCCGTGGAGTGACAAGCGGCTGCGCACCATTGGCTGACGCAGGCACGGTATTGGCGACTTCACGTGCGCTGTCACGACGCCGTTCCGCAAGACCCCCGATCACTTCGTCCGCGAGGCGGTTGTATTCGAGAGCTGCGGTGCAGTCGGGATCGAAGTCGATGATCGAGCGACCATCGCATACCGCCTCCTTCAGGCGTACTGTGTAGTGCACCATGAGCGGTGTGACCTCGTCGGCAAACCGTTCCCAGATCTGGCGCAGAAGCTTTCGCGACAGTCGTGTGCGGTCATCCACCAGCGTTGGCAATATACGGATCGGTATGTCGAGACCGTATTTGGTTCGCAACAGCGCAATCGTCTCGCGCAGACGCTCAATGCCATCAATCGCAAAAAGGCTCATCTCCATCGGGATCAGCACCTGATCAGCGGCGCGCAGGGCGTTGATTGACAGAAAACCGAGCGCAGGCGGGCAGTCGATGATGACGAAGTTGTAGCGGTAGCGGAAGCGTGCAAGGTGCATCAAGAGCTGGCGCTCGCGTTCGCTATTGTCGGGGAGGCTGTGTTCGGCAGCAGCGAGAGAAATGGTTGCCGGGGCGACGTCAACTCCAGTGGCTACCTCCGGAAGGATGATTTCACCGAAGGATGCTTCTCCGGCAAAGACCTCGTAAAGCCCCGGAATCTCGTCACAGCGCATGCCAAGCCCGAGGCAGGCATGCCCCTGCGGATCCATGTCGATGAGAAGCACGCGCTGTTTCTTTTTGCCCAGGCAGGCCGCGAGATTGATCGCAGTTGTGGTTTTTCCGCAGCCCCCTTTCTGGTTGGCAATCGCAATAACAGTCATCTTTGTCGCCTCACTTTGATGCCGACCCCGGGATCGGCGATGGATGCCAGTTCTGTGCTCACCCGGCCGACCGGCCTATCGCCGGTTTGCGGCCATGACGCAGGCTGGTTGCTGCCAGCTTCGGTGGTCTGCCTGACCGATGAAGAGATTCGGCAAACAGTTCACCTTGCCATGGTGTCTGCGCCTCAGGTGTCATCCCGAGCTGCGTCAGCTGCCGTTGCAGTTCAGCCAGTGGCAGAATCCATTCCTGGCCACTGACCGCCTCGAATGCAGCGCCTTTATGGAACACCAATACCACGTCACCGGTGGCGACGATGGAAAGCTCCGCAAGCGGGTACGCCAGTGTGGGCAAGAGTCGCTGCAGGGAAACGATGCTTTGGCGGATATGCCGCAGTGATACGGCAGCATCGAGAAGTTGTTTGGCGGTCCGAAGAGCGACGAGATCAGTGAAACTGTAGCGGACGTGACCACCCGATGTATGCCGGGAAGGGACAACGAGTCCGGTTTTGCGCCAATAACTCAGTTGGCGACGTGTCAATCCAGTGACGATGCTTGCCTGATTGCTTGTGAACCCCAAGTCGGTCCTGGGCACTCGACCTCCAAGGATACGAACCGGCCCAAGGGTAGGAGGATTTGCGTGCAGAAGTCAAGAAAAAGTGACAAAAATGCGCAAAGTTGTCGCACTTGAATAGTTCTCCTCCGCTCCCGGTCGCTGACCGGGTCACAGACGGACCGGTTGCCGCATCGCCTGAATGTCGACCCGGACCATCAGCGCTACGCTAGAGGTGAACACCCGGCAGCTGATTGCCACTGACTATCGCGCTGAACGGTGTGTTTCAGTAGATATCGGTAAATTGATGCCTGATATTCACGCGAGATCAATCTCTGAGGTCGGCGCCCCCGGCTGGCGCGACGCTTGTGTCAGTCCCGGCACCTGGCGCAGTATCGGCAGTCAATGGAATCGGATAAATCATGGTACGCGAGGTAACTCAAAGATGATCGAACTTTTTACCGCCCCTACGCCGAACGGTCAAAAAATATCCATCATGCTGGAAGAACTCGGTCTTCCGTATACGGTGAGGCCGATCGATCTTGGCCGCAAGGAGCAGAAGGAGCCCTGGTATCTCGAGATTAATCCCAACGGACGCATCCCCGCGATCATCGATCATGATCTGGGTGACTTTGCAGTTTTCGAGTCAGGAGCGATATTGATCTATCTCGCGGAGAAGACCGGCAGATTTCTGCCCGCGGACGTCAAAGGGCGGTCGCGCGTAATGCAATGGCTCATGCTCCAGATGGGAGGTATTGGCCCGATGCAGGGGCAGGCGAATGTCTTTTACCGCTATGCGCCCGAGAAGATTCCCTACGCGATCGAGCGTTACCAGCAGGAAACACTGCGTCTGTATCAGGTACTGGAACGGCAGCTGCACGGGCGCGAATATCTGGCAGATGAAGTATCGATTGCGGATTTCGCGACTTTCCCGTGGGTGCGGGGTTACGAATGGGCCGGGCTTGCGATTGATGGATCTCCGAATCTGCGCCGCTGGCTTGATTCAATGGCCACGCGTCCGGCAGTGCGGCGCGGGCTCGATATCCCGGTCAAAGCGGACCGCGTCTCCCCCGAGACAAAGGAAAACGCAATCAGGACCGGTCGCAGCATCCTATGAGCGGCGCCGGCTGCGGTCAGCCTGTGGCCTGCCAGGGATTGGCCAGAGGCTTTTCCGATGTGAGAGTCTGTTCGCTACCGAAGTTGAAGTCCATGGTTTCGCCGGGCGGGCTTATGCTTTCTCCCTGCACGTAATCGAGGCCGCAGTTCCATAGCAATCCGAAGACACCCATGTCTTCGACGTGAATCGCAACACTCGTTTTGCCCGAAGACCTGGCATCGCTTGCCGCGTGCCGCAGCATTGCCTCGTCGGCGCACTCCGGCAGCGCACAGTTGATCCTGACGACGTCAACCGGCAGATCGGCAAGCTCGGGCGCGACAATCAGTTTCGGATTGAAGTCATCGAGCACGGTACCGGCGCCGATCTTCCTGGCCTGCTGAAAAAACGCGAGCGTGGAGGCC
>VFSW01003449.1_pt1 | contig 23706 bp, 17 predicted proteins | sample 5358111 | NCBI WGS metagenome assembly VFSW01 (sample SAMN11554181, study PRJNA540505) | mine drainage metagenome | isolation source: sediment from site ElyBrook_90M | place: USA: Ely Copper Mine, Vershire, VT | collected 2017
CCACCCCTGACTCGGTTCACGAACGACCGTCGCACGGGACCCGACCACCGCTTTGGACCTCGGCCTTTCAAGGCTACCGGAACCACACCCCGCTCGTCTCGGGTAGCCTTGCAAGCCGGTATTCAAATTCGCGCCACGGTGTGAATTCTTGGAGGAGTGCGAGAGCGGCCGAATCGGCACGATTGGAAATCGTGTGAAGGGAAACCTTCCGTGGGTTCAAATCCCACCTCCTCCGCCACGGGCACTCGTCACAACAGAGAATGCCCGCGAGACGTGAGGCGTCCCGCAGACTTCAGATCTGGGAGTGAAGTTCGCCGACGTGGTGAGAATTTAAGGCGGTTCGTCGAGAAGCCCGTCCGCGATAGTGCCCTCAGCGCCCGCCCGGGGTCTGATCAACCCGGTCCGAGTGACGAGTCCACGAACCGTTTCGGCTCGAAGTCGCTCGACGATCAGGAATCGGCGCTCGAGCCACCATTGACTTCAATTATTCAGACACATATATTGATAATCACTCGAGCAAGTACTCAGTTGTGGGGGCGATTATGAGAATTACGGACATTCTGCGAAGTCACCCGAGGCGATCAATTGCGGCCACGACGGTGGCGATCGTGATCATCGGGGCCGCTGCGGCGACCGCTTCACTGGCCTCCGCGTCGACCTCAAGCACCAGCACATTGATTGCGTGTGCGAACCACAGAGGAAGTCTGCGTCTCGTGTCCAACGCCACGGACTGCCACGAGGGTGAAACTGCCGTGCAGTGGAACGTCGTCGGTCCAACCGGTCCTCAGGGGGCCAGCGGACCGCGTGGCGCCACCGGGGCAGTGGGACCAGCGGGACCGACCGGGGCAACGGGGACGGGCGCAGCACCGTCGACTCCGAACAGCGAAGTGGTCGGGACACTGACATTCACGCCGCAGACCGGCGCGTCGGCGGGGACACCGCTGACCGTGAATCTGTATTCGTTCTCCTCCTCGATCGACCAAACATTGAACATTGGTTCGCAGTCCTCTGGAGCAGGAGCTGGCAAAGTCACCTTCAACCCTGCGACGATGACGATTCCGATTGGCGATGCGTCGCTCGCACTAACGGACAGCCTCGACAGCGGCAATCCCCTGAACGCGGTGTCCATTGTGCTCTTTGCTCCCAAGTCGACCACACCGGTCGAGACCATCGACCTGAATCTGGTTGCGGTCAAGAACGTCACCACTTCCAACGATGGCGCCCCCTCCTCATCACCCTTGGTAGCGGTCTCCATCGACTTCGGTGCGGTGCAATTCACCCTTCCCTCCAGCCAGAGCGCCTCATGGAATCAAGTGACGAACACGAATAATTTTGGCTAATCCACTTGGAACACGAGATCCTCGTCCCTGCAGTGATGACAAAGGTTCCTACTCAGGAGATACTGGCGCCTGATGGTCTCGCCGGTGATGAGAATAATTGTGTTACGGGGGCGCTGCGCTGCGGACGTTTGAGACTTTGACGAGAAGCAGATCCTAGGCGCACCGGTGACAGTCGTTGCGCCAACCGTTGCGAGACGCCACGCGCCAGCGAGCGCGCTCTAGGTACGTCGCGGTCAGCGCACATCGTCGAAGACAACTCTGACGCACGAACGAAGCCAGACAGAGGTGAGCACTCGCGTCAACAGAGGCGTTGCGGATTGAGAACTACCCTTGGGGAATGGCGGAACGTCTTGAAGTGGTGGGACTCACGCGTCGATTCGGCAACCTCACCGCACTCGACGACCTCTCCTTTGACGTGTCAACCGGACAAGTCGTGGGATTCCTCGGTCCCAATGGGGCCGGTAAGACCACCACCATGCGCGCGATTTTTGGCCTCACCGACCTCGACGCTGGGCGAGTTCGCTGGAACGGCGCCGACGTCGACGCTCCCCTTCGACGTCGCTTTGGCTACATGCCCGAAGAACGCGGTCTCTATCCCGGCATGCGCATCGCTGACCAGCTCATTTACATCGGGCGCCTGCACGGCATGAGTGCACTGCAAGCCCACAAGGCTACCCAGTCCTGGCTCGAACGCCTTGGCCTTGGTGATAGGGCCCAGGACAAGGTCGAATCGCTGTCACACGGAAATCAGCAGCGCGTCCAGCTCACTGCGGCTCTGCTGCACGGACCCGAGTTGATCATCCTTGACGAGCCCCTCGCCGGTCTTGACCCCAGTGGCATCGACGAGATCGGGGCCATCCTGGTCGAGCAGGCCAGAGCGGGATGCTGCGTCCTGTTCTCGAGTCATCAACTCGACCAGGTCGAAGACTTGTGCGAATCGGTGATCATCATCGACCACGGTCGACTGGTGGTGACGGGTCGCGTGGACGATCTCGCCAGGAGCGGATCGCGACGCCTCGTGGTACGCGTCGAAGGTGATCGTACGGGGGCGTGGGCCCGCGAGATCGACGGCGTGACCCTGTCGGAGGTCACCGGCGGCGAAGTGCGGCTGAAACTCGACGAGCACGTTGACTCCGACACCGTTCTCGAGGCCGCGCGCGGCGCAGGTCGCGTGAGTGAATTCGTCATGCGTCGTCGCCGCCTCTCCGAAGTGTTTCGCGAGGCGCTCCAGTGAAGGTCATTCGCTACGTCCTGATCCTGGTGGCCATCATCGTTGCGCTGGGCCTGCGATGGTGGCGTCGCCGACGACCAACCCGTGCTCGCGACAGCGCCCGAGCCGCGCGCCCGCCGCGCCGCGGCTTCGTCACCGGCGACGTGGCTCTCGTGATGAGCCGCGAATTGCGTGAACGGCTGCGCAGCCGCTTCTATCTCCTGGGTACGGTGATCATCTTGCTGGTGGTGGGCGCGGCAATCGTCATCCCGGTGGTCAGGCATTCGTCCGCGCCGCACGAGAGGATCGGCGTCGTCGGCACGCTCACGCCCGGGGCGCGCGCCACGGTGAGTGCCGCGGCGCGCGCCAACGGAGCGTCAGTGATTTTCGTGTCGGAGTCCAGCGTGGCGCGTTCGAGCACGGACATGACGGCCGGGAGAATCGACTTCGCCCTCGTGAACGGTCAAGAGATCCTCGTCACCACCCAGTATTCGCCCTCGGACTTCTCGACGACGGCTATCGCGGTGCGCACCATAGCGACGCGGCTCGGTGATGAGCGCGCCTTGGCGGCGGCCCACCTCACCGCCCAGCAAGCGGCGGCCCTCGCGAGTTCTGGACCACTGTCCATCGTTGCCCTGCACCACGGAACCACCAAAGGAGTGAACGCCACGTCCCTCATTGGCGTGATCCTGATTTTCATCATGCTCTCGCAGTACAACACCTGGATCCTCGTCGGCGTCATGGAGGAGAAGTCCAGTCGCGTCATCGAGGTGCTCTTATCGACGGTGCGCCCGATCAGGCTGCTCACGGGCAAAGTGTTAGGCATTGGGGTCGCCGCGCTCATGCAGGCGTCGCTGATCGTCGCCTTCGCCTTGGTGCTGTCCAAGATCGTCGGTTCGGACTTGCTGCACGGGACGGGTCCGCTCGAGGTCGTGAGCACCCTCGTGTGGTTGGTGCTGGGCTACTCGCTGTACTGCTGGGTCTACGCCGCCGCCGGTTCCATGGCCGAACGTCAAGACCAGGTGCAGAGCCTCGCGTTGCCGCTCAGTCTGCCCCTCATCGTGGGCTACGTGGTGGCTCTCACCGCCGCCAGTTCCGCGACCCCGTCACTGCTCGTGAAGATCTTCGCCTACATTCCCCTGACCGCGCCCTTCGCCATGACGGTTCTCGTTGGCTTCGGCGCAGTCACGTGGTGGCAATTCATGGTGTCGGTCGCCCTCACCCTCGCGAGCACTTTCGCGGTCGCCCGCTTGGCCACCGGGATCTATCGTCGGGCCATCTTGCGCACTGGTTCACGCGTGCGCTTTAGGGATTTTCGCGCGCCGAAATGATTCCGCGAGGACGCACGCAATGAGTTGATGCAGCGACAGCGCCGACGCGGTGCTCACGCCGATTGGGACATCGTTCTCCGACGACATACTGGAGGGGTGATGGATCTCTCCAATGTGCAGACGTGGCTCTGCGACATGGACGGTGTGCTCATCAACGATGGCGTGATGATTGCGGGCGCGGACAGGTTCTTGCAGCGCCTTCGCGCCACACGTCGTCCATTCATGATTCTGACCAATAACTCCTTATTCACCGCGCGCCGAGTCAGTGCTGACCTGGGGGCGATGGGACTTGAGGTGCCCGCCGATCGAGTGTGGACCTCGGCGCTCGCCACCGCCCAATTCGTCCACTCGCAACGACCCCGCGGTGCCGCTTTCGTCATCGGCTGCGAGAGCGTGCACGAGGCCCTCAAAGATGTGGGGTACTCCGAAGACGCGACCAACCCCGACTACGTCGTCCTCGGCGAGACCTGGGAGTACTCCTACGAGGACTTCACCACGGCGGTACGCCTCATCGAAGCGGGAAGTCATTTCGTGAGCACCAACCCCGAACCCAATGGCCCCTCGCTCGAGGGTTCTCTACCGGGGTGCGGGGCGATGGCCGCGGTGATCGAGTCCGCCACCGGCGTCTCGCCCTTCGTCGTGGGTAAGCCCAACTCAATAATGATCCGCGAGGCCATGGGCGTCGTGGACGCTTCCAGCGACTCCACGGTCATGGTGGGCGACCGCATGGAGACCGACATCCTCGCGGGCGTCGACGCCGGTATCAGCACCGTGCTCGTCCTGAGCGGAGCCAACAGCGCCGACGACGCGCAACGCTATCCATTCCAGCCTTCGCGCGTGGTTACCTCGGTGGCGGAGTTAATCGACGAGCTCTAGCTCGTTCCCTCCCCCACCGATGAGCCGCTCGTGGAGCCGAGGGCCGCAAGGAACGACTGCGCCCAATCCGACACGTCGTGGCGAAAGACTTTGCGGCGCATTCTCAACATGCGCGCCCTGATCTCGTCGGGCGCCGCCTTGAGGGCGAGGGAGATTGACTCCTTGATCCCGTCGAGGTCATGGGGATTCACCATGAAGGCACCACGAAGTTCGGCGGCGGCACCGGCGAACTCGCTCAGGATCAGCTTGCCGGTGAGGTTGCCACGACACGCCACGTACTCCTTGGCGACCAAGTTCATCCCATCACGAAACGGCGTCACGAGCATGATGTCCGCGGCCAAGTAGAGGGCCACCAATTCCTCGAAGGGCAGGTTCTGGTGCAGGTAATGGATGACCGGACTGCCCACCGATCCGAAGTCGCCGTTCATCGCACTCACCACCTGCTCGAGATTGTGGCGCTCGAGGTCGTAGTGCGCGTCGGACTCGCGACTCGGCACCGCCACCTGAATCACCACGTGCGTGCCCCCCACCAGTTCACCAGAGGCGAACATCTCAGAGACGGCGGTGAGACGTTGTTGTATCCCCTTCGTGTAATCGAGTCGGTCCACACCGAGTAGCACCACTTCGGGATCACCGAGGTCGTGCCGAATCTCCGCCGCGCGCTTACGCACTCGCCGTTCGGCGGTGGTCGCCAAAATCAGCGAGGTGTCGACGGTGATGGGGAACGCCCCGACCCGGATGACGCGACCGTCAAAATGCAGCACCGAATCGGTGCCGGTGGCGCCCACGAGACGGCGCGCAATGCGTGAGAAGTTCGACGCGGCGTGGGGAACCTGGAATCCGATGAGGTCGGCGCCCAGGAGGCCAGTGATGATGGCGCGGCGCCAAGGCAGTTGGGTGAAGAGCTCGCTGGGTGGAAAGGGGATGTGCAAGAAGAAGCCAATGCGCACGTCCGGGCGCAAGGCACGCAGCATCGCCGGTACCAACTGCAATTGGTAGTCGTGGATCCACACCGTGCCGTTGGGGGCCACCGATTGTGCCGCCGCCTCGGCAAAACGCCGATTGATGGTCTCGTAGGTGTGCCACCACGTACGGTGAAAAGTGGGGGCGCGAATGGCGTCGTGGTAGAGCGGCCACAGGGTGGCGTTGGAGAATCCCAAGTAGTACTGCTCGTACTCCTCGCGACTGATCGACACCGACTTGAGTGCGATGCCCTCGAACGTGCTCGGGGTGTCCACGTCGTCCGAGACTCCCGGCCAACCGATCCACAATCCGTTCCTACTCTGCAGCACCGACGTGAGCGCGGTGACCAGACCACCGGGACTCGGTAACCATTGACTGTTGCCTTGCGTCGTCGAATGATGCATGGGGAGTCGATTAGCGATGATGACGAAGTCAGATGTCTCGCACTCGCTGAGCACCGGCTGGAACAGACCCTTGATCGTCCCCTCAATGAGATCAGTGTTCGACAAGATCATTCCTCCTGGGGTCTCGCAAAATCTGGGATCGAACGGACGAGGAGAACTGGACAACCTCGAGCGTGGCGGAGTTCATGACGGGTCCTCTCAGGTCGCTGACGCGGGTCGATCGCTCATTCCCACGGCGTTCCACCAGCTAGGCGAACCCGCCGGTCCAATCGCCTTGCCGGTCGCGCGCTGTTCGGCGTCGATGACGTCCAACAGTGCATTGATAAGTGCGAGGTGCGTGAGCGCTTGGGGAAAGTTCCCGAGATGGCGGGCCGTCGCGGGATCGATCTCCTCGCCGTAGAGCCCGAGCGTGCTCGCCGCCCCCACCAACTTCTCGCACTGGCTGCGAGCGCGGTCGAGATCGCCGATCGCGACGAACGCCGAGACCAACCAGAAGGAGCACGCGGTGAAACTCCCTTCGGGCTGTCCCGCCAGGCCGTCATCGGTGACCTCGGGACGATATCGGTAGACGAAAGCGCCGTCGCTGAGATCGGTCGCGATGGCCATCACGGTCGCTCTGATACGTTCGTCGTCGACGGGCAGGAATCCCAACGTGGGCAGTAGCAATAGCGACGCATCAAGTTCGTTCGAACCGTACACCTGGGTGAAGAAGCCTTCCTCACTGACCCCCTTCTCGCAGATGTCGGCGTGCATTTCGTGAGCGGCGGCCCACCAGAGGTCGGCGCGCTCCCTCTCGCCGCGCAGCGCCGCCAGACGCGCACCGCGGTCGGCCGCCACCCAGCACATGATCTTGGAGAAGGTGAAGTGTTGGGGTACGCCGCGCACTTCCCAGATCCCGCGGTCCACTTCCTTCCAGGATCGCAGCGCCGTCTCGACCGCTTGGACCACGATGCGCCACGAGCGCTCACTGAGCGAATCACGAGATCGAGTGTGCTCAAAGACACAGTCGACGATCGCCCCGAGGACGTCGAACTGAGTCTGGTTGTAGGCCGAGTTCCCATTGCGCACCGGCCGGCTCCCCCCGTGGCCCGTGAGATGGTCGAGCTCAACCTCCGCCACGGCGTTCGCGCCGTCGACCGGGTAGAGGACCTGCAGGTTGCCACGGGTCCGTGGCGCTCCCGCCGTGGCGACCCGAGGTTCGAGCACTTCGCCGAGGAACGCAAGAAAATCGTCCGCCTCGGTGTCGAATCCGAGCCCGTGCAGCGAGCGCAGAGTGAAGGCGGCATCGCGGATCCAGGTGTAGCGATAGTCCCAATTCCGTTGTCCGCCGGGTTGCTCGGGTAACGAGGTAGTGGGGGCCGCGAGCATCGCGCCAGTCGGCGCGTAGGTCAGTCCCTTGAGGGTGAGGGCACTGCGCTGCAGCAACTCACGCCAGGGGTGGTCGGGGAAGTGACCCCCGTCAATCCAGTCGCGCCAGAAGCGGCTCGTCTCGGCCCGCGACACGTCCACTTCGGCACGAGTGAGCGGCGGCTCGACGTCACCCCAACTCAACACCGCGAACAGCGATTCACCTTCGATCAATCGATGGCGGGCGCGCACCGCGCGGCCCTCGATACCGAATCTCATATCACCGGTCAAGACCAGTCGCGGGACGTTGGGGTTGAGCGTCGCAACCTGCTCGTACGTGTTGCGGGTGAAATCCCAGACGGCGTCGTCGCGACCGTAGTCGAACGACGGCTCGCAGTTGAGTTGGACATCGACTCTCCCGTGCAGACACACCGCGGATCGCACCAGGACGTGTCGGGCGTCGAAATCTCCCGGGGTGCGTCGATGCGAATCGGAGCGCTCACCGTCTCGGTACCAAGGGGCCACCGCCATAAAGTCATTGACAATCAGCCAGCCACTGCGCGTTTGCCACGTCGTCGCCAGCACCATCGTGCCCGGCACGTATTGGCGGTGGGCCGGCACGGCACTGTCAATCGGCGCCAGTCGGAAAGACCCGGCCGCGCGGTCCAGGATGGTCCCGAAAATGCTGGCGTCGTGAGGTCGCGGCAGACACAACCACTCGATCGAGCCCGTGGGAGCGACGAGGCAACTGTTCTCGCAATCCGAGAGGAACGCGTAATCAGCGATGGGGGGAAAGATCGTCGCCAGAGCCTCTTGATTGGGTGGTCCTTCGGGCCGTGCGCCCGGGACACGACCGGCGAGGATGGGCGACGGCGACGTGTTCCCCCGAGCCAGCTGCTGACGAGTCGAGAACGAAGTATCGGGGCCTTCGGGTATCACGTCGCCGCCTTTTATCTTCGGGTGGGCCGAGGCCACACAGCTGAGGGATCAACCTGACATCTCAAGTACGTCTGTGGCCACCCTATCGACGATGCCACGCCGCGGGACCGGGATCGTCTCCGACGTCGGATTCGACGCGCGGCGGCGATGGCGGTCGAATCCTCAGCGTTCAAAGGGATCCGAGATCAGGTGACACTTCGCGTACGGGACAACACCCTGATGACTTTTAAGGAAAGTATCCGGTAACACTCAGCCAATCTTGAGACGGCGCGGCGCCGCGACAGCCACGCCGCGCCTTCACAATGAAGTTGATCGCAACGAGTCAAGAACTCCAGGAACGACACCATTCGATTTCGGGAACGTTCGCGCATCAGCGCTCGGCACCGGCCAGACGGAGTCGATCACGGCGGCCCCAGGCCCAGGCCAGGGTGGCGCGATCAATCGCCCGCGATCACCGAAGTGACTTTCTGCCCTAGGTGCGAACTCGTCGTCGTCCATAGATTCAGGAGCATTACGAGGTTTTAAGAATCGGCCAAACGGAGGGCGGCGTCGTGACGACGGAGTCTCTACCTGACGACGCGGTGAGCGGGCCGATTGGGCGGCTCTTCGCCTCGCGTACTTTTTTGGACTCGTTCGCCGACGGCATCGTCCTACAGGACCTCGATGGTCGCATCGTCGACGCCAACCGGGCAGCGTCGGATCTCCTGGGCGTCGACCGTGGCGATCTTCTCAGCCGCACCTCTTTTGACCCACTATGGCCGGCCGTCCACGAAGACGGCACGCCCTTCGCCGATGACGAGCGGCCATCCACCATCACTAGGCGCACTCGCGAGTCATGTTTCGGCATGGTCATGGGGGTGCAGTCTCCCCATCGAGGACTCACGTGGCTGAACATTGACACCTATCCCGTGGAGGTGGACGGCGAACTCATTGGCATCAGTTCCCTGTTCTACGACGTCTCCTCGGAAGTGTCCACCCGCGAGGAACTGCGTGCGACGACGGATCACCTTCGCATCCTGGCCAAGTACCCCGCCGACGTCGTTATCCTGGCTTCGCAGGATGCGGTGGGCCAGTGGTGCTCGGACTCAGTCACCCCATTGATGGGCTGGCAGCCCGAGGAGGTGATTGGCAAACGAATCGACAGTTTCGTTCACCCCGACGACTTGTCCAAGATCCTCCTCCTTCGAAGCCGTGAACCCGACGCCGTGAACGCGTCATTCCTGGTCCGACTGCGCCGTAAGAGAGGCGACTACCGGTGGATATCCATCTCGGCGCGTCGCTTCGTCGACGAGGTCACCAAAGAGTCACGCATCGTATCGAGTTGGCGCGATGCGCAAGCGCTGGTCGAGACCCATCAACGCCTCGAGTCTTCCGAAGCGCGATTCCAATTCCTCGCGGAGAACGCGTCGGACGTCGTGGTGGAGAGTGATCCCGCGTTCAACGTGAGCTGGGTGTCGCCGTCGGTCTTCGAACTCCTCGGATGGCGACCCGATGAGATGGTCGGCAGAGCGACCATCGAATTCGTCTTCCCCGAGGACCGCCCCGCCATCCTCTACGAGCGCGCCAACGTCGCGAGCGGCATGAAGCGCCAGCCCGTCAAAGCACGATTTCTCACCTCATCGGGCGCGGTGCGCTGGATGGTGGCGCGAACGCGATCCAATCTCGGTGCGGACGGCACCATCGTCTCGAACATGGTGTCGCTACGCGACGTGCACGAAGAGGAGATGGTGCGACACGAGTTCGCGGCCGCCGAGGATCGCTATCGACTCCTCGCCGAGAATGGCGCCGATCTGATCCTCCTTCTCGACGCTGACCAGGTATATCGGTGGGCATCGCCCTCCTCGATGGAACTCTTCGGTTGGCGCCCCGAGGAGATCATCGGCAAGCGCGTCCAGGACTTCGCGCATCCTGATGAAATCGCGGCGATCGTGCGACAACGTGATCTTCGCACCGACGAATTGTTCTCCATCGAACCCTTTCGTTTCCGTCGGGCCGACGGCGAGTACCGGTGGGTGTCGGGGCGTGGCCGCAACGTGCGCACTAGCGAAGGCACATTGACCAGTCGCATCATCGCGCTGCGCGACATCACGAGCGAGGTGCTCACCGAGCAGAGGTTGGAGCAATCTGAATCACTTTTTCGTCTCGTCCTCGAGAACCAGGTGGACGTCACCGCCCGTCTGAGCCCCGACGGAATCATCGAATGGATCACGCCATCGGTGTTCACCCTGCTTGGTCGCCGGCAAGACGAAGTCATCGGGCACAACATCGATGAGTTCTTGCACACCCAGGACGTCTCGGGCCTGGATTACGCCAAGGAGCAGATCAACGCGGGCGACCTGAGCCGCCTAGAGGCTCGTCTGGTGACCATCACGGGCGAAGAGAAATGGGTCGCCGCCAACGCCAAGCCGCTTCTCGACGACGTCGGCCGAGTCACTGGGTCGGTCGTCAACGTGCGTGACATCTCTCTGCAGCACGCGGCCTGGACCCAACTCGCCCAAAGCGCCAACCTCTTTCAACTCGCCCTAGAGTCGGCCCCCGTCGGCATGGCCGTCGTTGACCTCGACCGCTGCTTCGTCGCCGTCAATCCCGCCCTGTGCGACATGGTGAGCCGTTCGTCGCCGTGGTTGCTCACGCACTCGGTCGCCGACATTTTGGACCCCGACGACGATCAAGTCGATCTTCACATGCGTCGCGAGGCCCTCTCGGGTCGAGTCGATCACGCCGGTCGCCAAGTACGGCTACGCCGACCCGATGGAACGACCGTCTGGGTCGAACACGCCATCGGCCAACAGCGCGACGAGTTCGACCAACCACTCTCCTTCGTGTCGACATTCGTCGATGTGACCGAAAGTCGTGCGGCCCACGAGCAATTGCACTTCCAAGCGACCCACGACTCGCTCACTCAACTCGTGAACCGGCGAGACCTCTACCTGCGCGCTGAGTCACTACAACAACGCGTCACCCGCACCGGCGAGCACGTCGGCGTACTCTATATCGACATCGACGGCTTCAAGGTGGTGAATGACACGTTCGGACACTTCGTCGGCGACACCATTCTCACCGCCGCCGCTCGGCGATTGAAAGCGGCGGGACGAAAAGATGACGTCGTGGCGCGAGTCGGAGGCGATGAGTTCGTCATTCTCCTCACCACTCTTCACTCAGTCGACGATGCGCTCAGTGTGGCCCAGAAGATCGTCGAGGAGTTCCGCGAACCGCTGACGTCGGCCGGCGAGTCCATCACTCTGGGCGTCAGCGTGGGGGTCGCTCTGGTCCTACCCGCCGAGAGTGTCGACGATACTCTTCGGCGAGCCGACGCAGCGCTGTATCAGGCCAAAATGAGAGGTCGAGGGCGGGTCGTACAGTGGAGCTCGGACTTCACCTAGACCAGATTCGCTGCGTCACGCATCGACAACGAGACCAGCGCCGATGACGTCACCGACCTGTTGCGTTTCGATCAAGAAACCGTCGTGTCCCGCGCGAGAATTGATCAACACCATTCGCCCCGCGCCGGGAATGAGCCGGGCCAACTCCTCCTGCAATTCCCGGGGGTAGAGACGGTCCGAGGAGACGCCCGCAATCGTGACGCGGTGGCGAACGTTCTTCAGCGCCGCCACGACCCCGCCACGACCTCGACCAACGTCGTGATGATTCATCGCCTCACTCAGCACGACGTAACTGTTGGGATCGAAGCGGGCCGCCAATTTGTCACCGTGATAGTGCAGGTACGATTCGATGGCGTAACGACCCTTCTCCAACACCGCCTCGTCGTCTTGCACGTCGCGACCGAAGCGCGACTCGAACTCGGTCCAGGATCGATAGCTGAACTGCCCGATGCCGCGCGCGATGGACAGCCCCACCCGAGGTGACTCGCCCGTGTCGTAGTAGTCGCCACCGTGGAAATGCGGATCCGCTTCGATAGAGCGCACCTGCAGGGAGCACAACGCGATCTGATCGGCGGTGCCCGCCGCGCCCACCGCGAGGACGACCACATGGTCCACGCGTTCGGGGTAACCGACGACCCACTCGAGAGCTCGCATGCCACCCATGGAGCCCCCCACAATCCCCGACCACATCGCGATACCCAGATGACCGGCGAGCTCCACCTCGACGCTCACCTGGTCGCGAATCGTAATGACGGGGAAGCGTGAGCCGTAGGGTCGCCCGTCGCGCGCCAACGACGAGGGGCCAGTCGTGCCCTGACACCCGCCGAGCACGTTGGGGCACACTACGAAGTATCGGTCCGTGTCGACCGCCTTGCCCGGACCGATGATCTCGTCCCACCAGCCAGTACTCGGGTGACCCGCGCCCGCAGGACCCGCCGCATGGGAATCTCCAGTGAGGGCGTGCAGAATCAGGACCGCGTTCGAGCCGTCGCGGTTGAGCGCGCCCCAAGTCTCGTAGGCCACGGTCACTTCGTCGAGGTGACCACCCCCCTCGAGCGAGAAGCCCACTCCGCCGCGATCGAATGTGACGAACTGTCGTCGTCCGGGCTCGTCACCCGCTCGCCAAAACCCGGGCGACGTCAGACTCACGCGGATTGGGCCGCCCGGAAACCCGCCTCGAGGTCGGCCAGAATGTCCTCGAGGCACTCAATACCCACCGAGAGACGCACGAGGTCCGGCGTCACGCCGGTGGAGACCTGCTCGGCCGCAGTCAACTGCGAGTGAGTCGTTGAGGCGGGGTGAATGGCGAGACTACGCACGTCGCCCACGTTAGCCAGGTGACTGAACAGCGTCAGCCCCTCGATGAAACGGCGGCCGGCCTCGGTGCCGCCTTCGATGCCGAACGCCACGATGGCTCCGCCTCCCTTCGGCAGGTACCTCTGTTGACGCTCGTGCCACGGGCTCGAGGCGAGTCCGGCGTACTTGACCCAGGTCACGTCGTTGCGGGCCTCGAGCCAGTTGGCCACGGCCGTGGCGTTCGCGACGTGGCGTTCCATGCGCAGGCTCAGTGTCTCGATCCCCTGCAGGAAGAGGAACGAATTGAGTGGGGCGACCGCTGGACCAAGATCGCGCAAGTACTGCAGACGCGCCTTCAGGACAAAGCGCGCGGGGAACAAGAAATCTGGCAGTTGACCGAAGACCAGACCGTGGTAGCTCGGATCGGGTTCGGTGAAGGACGGGAAGCGACCCGAGCCCTCGTAGTCGAAGGTGCCGCCATCGACGATGACGCCACCAATCGAGGTGCCGTGACCTCCGATGAACTTGGTCGCCGAATGCACGACGATGTCGGCGCCGTGCTCAAGCGGGCGCACCAGGTAGGGGGTGGCCAGCGTGTTGTCGACGACCAGGGGGATCTGGTGGTCGTGCGCCACGCGCGCGACCCCCTCGAAGTCCAACACGTCACCCTTGGGGTTGCCCAAGGACTCGGCGAAGAACGCCTTGGTGTTCGGGCGCACCGCGGCGGCCCATTCGCTCAGATCGTCAGGGTCGTCGATGAACGTCGTCTCGATGCCCAACTTGGGCAGCGTGTAATGCAACAGGTTGTACGTGCCGCCGTAGAGGGACGACGAAGCGACGATGTGTCCACCGCTCTCAGCCAGGTTGATGAGCGCCAGGGTCTCAGCGGCCTGCCCCGACGCCACCGCCAGCGCGGCGACGCCGCCTTCGAGCGAGGCGATGCGCTGTTCGAACGCGTCCTGCGTCGGGTTCATGATGCGCGTGTAGATGTTGCCGAGCTCTGAGAGTCCGAAGAGGTTGGCCGCGTGCTCGGTGTCACGGAACACGTAACTCGCAGTCTGGTAGATCGGCACGGCCCGGGCGCCGGTCGCCGTGTCGGGCGCCGTTCCAGCGTGCAGCTGACGCGTCTCAAATCCCCATTCAGTCATTTCATTCTCCTCTGACACGGTCATTCACACTGCGACGCGACGAGGTGCCGCGCAACTGGAAATATTAACTAAATCCGATAGAACTAGTCAACTTTTAGCGGCCGGGTGCGAGCGCCCGTGACGACGGTGGACCGAGAAGTCAATTCTGGACCGAGCGGTCGCGCCGACTCAAAAAGAAATCGCGCAGGAGGGCGGCCGACTCCGGTGCGCCGACGTCGTAGGTGAGCGCCGCCTCGTGCAAGAGTCGCGGATCATTCAGCACGTTGTAGCGCGACCCGACCGCTCCGGCCTTCTCGTCCATGGCGGCGATCACTACGCGGTCGACGCGGGCATTGAGCAGGGCCCCTGCACACATCACGCAGGGCTCCAGCGTGACGTAGGCCGTCACCCCGTCCATCCGCCACCGCCCACGAGCGTGGGCGGCCCTGCGCAGCGCCACCACCTCGGCGTGGGACGTGGGGTCACGGTCGATCTCGCGGCGATTCTCGCCGACGGCGAGGACTTGGCCGTCACTCACCAGGACACAACCCACGGGGACGTCGTCGTGGGTCGCGGCCTCGTGGGCCGCCTGCAGGGCGATGCGCATGAACTCGTGGTCGCGAAGGTCGTACATAGTTGCACTCTAGAAGTTGGCCCACGAGAGGGGTCGGCCCGGGGTTGTAGACTCCTCGACGGAGGGGTGCGAGAGCGGCCGAATCGGGCAGTCTCGAAAACTGCTGTGTCTACGGGCACCGTGGGTTCAAATCCCACCTCCTCCGCCAGGGACGAAACGGGTGACCACGGTCACCCGTTTCGTCATCTCGGACGGGCGCGACAACACGCGAACTACGCTGGAGACGTCCGAGACATTCGGACCTCGTCGAGGAGTTCATCATGGTTTCGTCACTTGATTCATCGGTCGGCACCGAGCGCAAAGTCATCACCGAGTTGCCCGGACCCAAGTCTCAGGCTATGCAGGAGCGACGCAAGAACGTCGTCAGTGCGGGTGTGACCAACGGCTTCACCATCTATATCGATCGCGCCGACGGTGCGATTCTCGTGGACATCGACGGCAACCACATCTTGGACCTCGGCTCGGGCATCGCCGTCACCGGCATTGGTCACGCGGTACCCGAACTCATCGAGGCGGTCTCGGCCCAGGTGGCCGCCTTTACGCACACCTGCTTCATGGTCACCCCCTACGAGAGTTACGTCGAAGTCTGCGAGGAACTCGCCTCCCTCACCCCCGGCACCCACGCCAAGACCTCGGCCTTGTTCAACTCCGGCGCCGAGGCCGTCGAGAACGCGGTGAAGATCGCGCGCCACGCCACCGGTCGCCAGGCCGTGATTGTCTTCGACCACGCCTACCACGGCCGCACCAATTTGACGATGGCCCTGACCGCCAAGAACATGCCCTACAAGGACGGCTTCGGTCCCTTTGCCGGTGAGGTGTACCGCGTCCCCATGAGTTACCCCTTCCTCGACGGACTCTCGGGGGCCGAGGCCGCCGCGCGTGCCATTCACCAAATCGAAGTACAGGTGGGTGCGAAGAACGTCGCCGCACTACTCATCGAGCCGATCCAGGGCGAAGGTGGATTCATCGTGCCCGCCGACGGATTCTTGCCGGCACTGTCGAAGTGGACCACGGACAACGGCGTCGTCTTCATCGCCGACGAGATCCAGAGTGGATTCGGCCGCACCGGTGAATGGTTCGCCGTCGATCACGAGGGAGTCATCCCCGACATCGTCACCACCGCGAAGGGACTCGCCGGGGGCATGCCTCTCGCGGGTGTCACCGGTCGCGCCGAGATCATGAATTCCGTCCACGAGGGCGGTCTGGGCGGCACCTACGGCGGTAACCCCGTGGCGGCGGTGGCGGCCCTCGCCGCCATTCGCGTAATGCGCGAGCGCAACTTGGTGCAACGAGCGCGCGACCTGGAGAAGATCCTGCTCGACAACCTCACCTCGCTCTCTCGCGACGTCAACATCATCGGCGACGTGCGCGGACGCGGCGCGATGGTGGCGATCGAGCTCGTCGAGCCCGGCACCAAGAAGCCGAATGCGGCGGCGGCCAAGGGCATCGTCAAGTACTGCAACGACCACGGCGTCATCGCCCTGGCCTGTGGAACGTACGGCAACGTCATTCGCCTCCTGCCGCCATTGGTCATCACCGACGAGCAATTGACCGATGGACTGGGCGTGCTCGCCGACGCAGTGCGCTCGGTCAGCTGACGCAACGACCCGTCGATACCGCCGTCGCGTGCACGTGAGACAGTTCATGGCGGATTTGCGACACGGGTATTGCGTAGGCGCGTGACGAGTCGAATACCGCCCTTTGGACGGCGACACTCGCCACGGCACCGTGCACCAGGACGGGCGCGCCCGATTCAGTCGCGTTGAGCGAGCCATCAATCAGGTCCATCGTTCGAGTGAAGACGGGGCCACTGTAGATATCTCGACCCGGCGCGCTGACGGTGCCCAGCGAGAGCACCTGTGAGGACACGCGGTCACCCAGAGTCGCGTACCCCACGAGGTTGCCTCGCGTACCGCGTGACGCATCGGTACCCAGCGCCAGCGCCGGGGCGCCCAGACCCGTAACGCGCACCACCGCCACGTCCAAGCGTGGATCGAAGAGAACAACCCGACCCGGATGGGAATCGACGAAGATGTTCTTCTCCCCCGCCAGCGCGTGGGCCACCGTCATGACTTCACCCGGCGCCACGACGAAACCGGTGGCGAAGTTCGAGAGGCCACACCCGCCGTAGCCCTCGACCACCACGACCCCACCCGGCGACGCGACGTGGTGGGTGGTCACCAGCGGGCTGTGCGCGACGCTCGGCAACGTGGGAGCGACCACCTTGGCGAAGAGACTCGGTACGTTCAGTTGATTGAGAACACCTTGGAGTTCACTCTCGACCGCTGGCGGCGTGGGTAACACGCGCCCCACGTAACGCAGGATCACCGAATGGTTGATGGACTGACCCACCGAACCCCAAGGAACAACCGCCAGGAGGGCGGCCACCAGCCAACACATGAGTAGCGTCCCCGCGGCGCCCACGCCGGCGCCCAGCGCCGAGTCGGCCAGACCGAGGTGATTCTCGCGCAGCCGATTGGAGAAGACGCCACCGAAGAAACGCATGATCAGGCCGCCCGCGATCGTAGCGACGACAATGATGAGCACGACGTCCAGGGGCCGCCAGGCCACCTGGGAAATGTGTGGCGTGAGGGCAGTCGCGAGGTAGACGCCCCCCGCGAAGCCCAGGATGCGGCCCAGAAATCCCCCGAGTTGGCGCAACACTCCCTGGGACCAGCCTCGCAGGGCTGAGACCGCGACGAGCGACGCAATGGCTACGTCAATCCAACTCATCAGCACAGGGTAGACCCCAGCCCGTCGAAGCGCCCTGACGGCTCTTACTAGCATTGACCCACCAGGTTCCCCACGAAGGATTCGCTCTATGAGCCGACACATCATCATGAAGCGACGCATGGGTCGCGGCGCCCTTCTGATGTCGGGCGCCCTGCTCCTCGTCGGTTGTACCTCCGCGCCCGCCGCGCTCGCGGCGGTGGGCGTGCCCTCGCTCAGCCTCAACGCTCCGTTGACCGCGGTGGCGTGCACCTCCTCGGGCACCTGTATTGCACTCGGCGCGTCGGGAACGGCGAATGCGCCCACCACCACCGCCCAGATTCGTAACCACAAGGGTGTCTGGTCCACGCTCAACGTGCCGGCCGCACCGGTGGCGTCCTTCGACACCGGAAGTTGTGCGAGCACGCGATGTTTCTTCGGTGGCACGAAGTCGAGTGGTGAATTGCTCTGGTCCATCAACGCCGGCAACGGCAGTATCAATTCACTGGCGGGACCCCCGGGTGGTCTGGTCATGCGCGACCTCAGTTGCGTCAGCGACACCCAGTGCGCCGCGCTGGACGTGGCCGCCAACAATCTGATCCGCCTGTCCTACACCACGAACGCGGGCGCGACCTGGAGCGCCCCGAGGACCCTTCATTGGGCGTGGGCCACGGACACGGCGCTTTCGTGCGTCGCGGTCACCGACTGCTTCATCGCCAGCGCCTCGCCGGCTCACGTGGTCACCCTGCGCCACACACTCAACGGCGGCGTTCTCTTCTCCACCGTGTCAACGCCCGCCACGTGGCGCTCGCTGCGCTCACTCCAGTGCGCGCTGCAGTGCACCGCACTGGTCAACACCGCGTCCGCGTCCGCCATCGTCACCCAGGGCAACCAACACGTGTGGCACCAGACCAACCTGTCCTTCAACGCCGCCACCATGTCGTGCGCTACGACGTCGCTCTGTCTCGCGGTTGGCCAACTCAGCGGCCACACTCCCTCCATGGTCCAGTGGACCCCGCAAGGCGTGCACAACGTCGCACTGTCCTACGTCCCCTCGGAGCTGACCGATGTCGCGTGTCAGCCCCAGGTGTGCGTCGCCATCGGCGTCACCACCGTGGTGGCACTGCACCCCTAGGGCCGCATCGCCGCCCACACGGCCGCGGGAACCTTGGCCCACGACAGGGTGCACTGCACTTCGAAGATCCGACGTATCGCGAGGGCCGAGCGTCGGTGAGTGACGAACCACGCGGGCTTGGGCCACGCGACGAAGGGGCCGCGTACCACTGACTTCTGCGTTCGCGCGAACATCAAGGTGTTGCCGACCGTTCCCACCCCCGATTGGATGTCGGTGGGCGGGTGTCCGGGATATGCGCCCCAAGGGGTGGCGCCGATCAAGATCCCCAACGCGTGCCAAACGTTCACCCCGATACAGCCGTAGCGCAAGTCGGCGATGGCCTGGTCGACCGCCGTCTTCATGGCAACGCGGCGCAACGACCGCCGATCGACGAGCAGCGTCATCGACAAGGTGCCCTGGAGCACCTCGTTACAGAACTCGACCGCCCGCGCCACGAACTGCTCCGGCGTCCCCGCCTCGAGGGCGGTCTCGCTCGTGAGGGCACAGAAGGCCTCGACGTTGAAACAGATGTCGTCGTGATCGTTGGCGTCGACGTCACGAATCACCGTCCAGGGCATCCTGGCGTCGTTACGTGAACCGATCTGATGGGCTTCGGGGTGCACGCTGGTGAAGCGGTCGCGGCGTTCGAAGGCGCCAGGATAGTACGCACGTCGAGTGGGTATTCGCGCCAAGACCGTCTCGAGGGCATCGAGGAACTCGCGTCGCTGCGGCCAGTCGCGGTGCGTGATCAGCACGCGTGGCGTCAGGCAATTGAACCCAGCGTTGTTGACGAGCATGGTCGCCACGTGCTGGGCCTGGTAGCGCATCTGACGACGCGACCATTGACCCGGTACGACGATCACCGGCGAGACATTGCCCAGTTCCGCACTCACCGGTTTCTTCAATTGGACCTCACCGAGCGCCTTGTGACGCGCCCCTCGCTCGCCGGCGCCGAAGACCACGGCGTCATACGTCGCCCGCGAACCGGTGAGGTGCACATCGTCGATTCCCGGATGCTGCAACAAGTAGCCGCCAACGTGCACGCCACCCGTCACGACGCGTAGAAAACCGGCGTCAATGAATGCGGCCAACGCCCGCCGCCAGTACTCGACCAGGTAGTCGTTGACGGTATTCGCCTTCAGGACCACGACGCGTCCCTCGCCGATCAATCTATGTACGACGTCCTTGGGTGCCAGGGCGGCCACGTTGCCGGCGCCGAGCACCAGGCTGACGCCCGCGTGCTCAGCGGGCCGGGCGTAGGCTGCGGCCTGGGTCGCTCGCAGCGTCGCCTCATCCACTCCGGGTTCCATCCACACCTCGGCCCGGTCGCCGGTGTAGATCACGCGGTCCAACAGCGAGGCCGGCAGAACCTGCACCACCAGACGACCATCGAGGCGCCGGTGCACCGGTCCCGGGTACTGCGGACGACCGCGACGGGCAATATCTCCGAGGGAACGTCGATAATCCGTCAGCAATCGCACGAACATGCCGATTCCCGCGAGCAACTCCTCGCCCGCGTCATTGCCGCAGGGATCGAGACCCTTGGCCCGACACGCCGCGGCATTCCACTCGGGGGCCACCGCGCGAGTGTCGGCGATGACCCGTGACAATAGCGCCGCGCGCTGCGCCGCACTCGTCGCGGCCCAGCGCGGCGCATTCTCGCGCAGTTGGGCCACCACGGCATCGAGCATCTGGGCGTCGACGACGTCGAGACCCTCGACACTCGTCGGCATTATGTTCTCGCCCATCGCCCTCCCGTCGCTATGGGAGACTATCTCGATGAGTAACGCAGTCAACCCCGTACCACCAGGGTGGTATCCCGACCCCTCGGGCGAACGCCAGTGGCGCGTTTGGAATGGCGCTCAGTGGTCGGACGTGACCCGACCTTACGGAACACGCGACACCCTGGCGACCACGACGGGCCTCGGCGGACCCGAACTCGAGGCGCTGGGGGCCCTGCGTCGCCTGACGCAGTTCGGCATCTTGGCCTACTACGCGGGCTTCGCGCTGCTGGTCGGACTGATCACTCATTGGCCGGGCCACGAGCATCCGGTCTCGGCCCGCTTCGCGGGAGCCGCGCTCGGGGCGGGTGTCGGACTGACCATGATCGGCGCACTCTCCTTCGCCGTGTGCGTGAGGGGTCTACGCGGTCGCTGGACGGTCGAGGCACTCATCCCGGTGCTCAACACCTTCGCGGCGTCGTACTGGATGTCGCGACGCCTCGGCCTGAAGGGCTTCGAACTCCGATTGTTCGCCGACGTGCTGATCACGGTGGGTTTTGCCGCACTGTGCGGGTCCCAACCCTGGGTCGGTATTGCCCTCGCCGGCGTCGCCTTCACCCAGTTGGCCCGCGCTTACCTCGTGATCGACCAGATCAGCGGGCCGACCAAGGTTTCGCCCGCCACGCCCTAGACTGACCGAGCCGCGACCAACGAAGAGATGACACGCACCATGCCGACAACACCGTGGGGACCGCTGGCCGGGCTGATCGGGACTTGGGAATCCGACTTCGACGGTCTGGACGTCTCCTTTCACTCCGACAAGGGCAAGCTCGGTGAAACGAAGTTCCGAGAGCGCACCACGTTCGCCCCCTTCGGTCCGGTCAACGTTGGTCCGCACCCGCTCTACGGTTTGGACTACCGCACCGCCACCTGGCGCGAAGGGGATGCGACTCCCTTCCACACCGAGGTCGGCTATTGGATGTGGGATGGTGCGAACCAACAAATCGTCCGCTGCTTCATCGTCCCCCACGCCACCACGCTGATAGCGGGAGCCAACGTGGCACCCGAAGCGACCTCCTTCAAATTGGAATCGTCGGTGGGTTCCTCGAGTTATGGCATCTTGTCGACGACGTATCTCAACTCCCTCGCCCAAACCACTCGATTCGATGTAACACTCCGGATTGGCGACGATTTCTTCTCCTACGAGCAGACCACGGTGGTCGAGTACCAACAGAAGTCGACCGTGATCCTGCACACCGATCGCAACACGTTGCGCTTGATCAGTCGCGAGGTCTAGGCGACGACTCGCGCCGGGCCAGGCGGAGTGTGTGCCGATGAGATTCGCCGAGAGAACTACTTGCGTCGGGCTCTGACCACGACAAAGACGTAAAAGCACAGTGCGAGAACCGGCACCATGATGAGAACGAATCGCGCCGCTGGCAACGCCGCCCCGCGATGAGGGTTCAGCGGCATCGCGGCCGCCCAGTTCACGAGGTGGAGCACCCCTACAAACTAATGGCACGAGACGGTGTGTCTCGGGCCGGGCAGGCTGGTCACTCAGCCGTAGTCCGACAAGGATCTTGGCGAACTCTAACGCGGGTTCTAGGCCGACGGCGCCGAACGCGTCAGTTTCTCCAGTCGCGCAACGATGTCGGAGATGGCTTGGTCCTGGGCCAGCAAATGCTTCTGGATCTCCTCGGCCTCCTTCAAGACCGCTTCGGCGTCCTTGTAGGTGTCCTCCGATCTCTTGTCGGCGGCCGCGGCCTGGATGTTCTGGCCCACGATGATGATGGGCAAGAGGACCAGTTGCAAGAAACTGCTCGAGAGCCACACAATGACGTAGTAGGTACCCTGCGAGATGGCGGATGGGAGGGCCAGGAGTGCCAGGAGGGAGAAGACGTAGGCGGCCCACATCGTGCCCACCACGAGAGTTATCTTCAGACCGAAGCGTGCGTTGAAGCGCACGAAGGGATTCTTGTGATTCACGCGACGAACGTCGGCGGTCTTGACCGGTTGACTCGCGCGCAGTTCAGCGGCGCGGGGGTGACGCACGTATTCGTAGATATTCGCCATGCCCGATTCTCACACGCGCCAGGACGCGGCGTGCGGAATTGGCGACCTACTTGAGGTCGAGGTCGGGCGAGGTCTCCATGCCCTGGCGCCACACCGAGCGCGCGATGATCTTGGTGGTGTCGGCCCGTTCACGGTACTTCTGCGCGATGTCGCGCGACTCCTCCAGGAGTCCGTCCGACAAGAGGGTCGGATTCAGACCGAGTTCCAAGAACTGTTCGCGGCTGACGTTGAGTTCGTTCTCGGCCGCCTCATTGCGCGGGTTGGGCAGGAAGGCCACGTCCACGCCGGTCTGGCTGGAAATCAACTCGGCGAGTTCTCTCACGCGATACGTCTCGGTCACCTGGTTGAACACCTTGACGTGGTCACCCTTCTTCGGCGGGTTCTCGAGAGCGATCTGAATGCACCGCACCGTGTCGCGGATGTGGATGAAGGCGCGCGTCTGGCCGCCGGTGCCGTGCACCGTGAGCGGGTGACCGATCGCGGCCTGCATCAAGAAGCGGTTCAACACGGTGCCGTAGTCACCGTCGTAGTCGAAGCGGTTGATGAGCCGTTCGTCGAGCGACGTCTGAGGGGTCTGAGTACCCCACACGATTCCCTGATGCAGGTCGGTGATGCGCAGCGAGTCGTTCTTGGCGTAGAAGGCGAAGAGGAGCTGGTCGAGCGTCTTGGTGAGGTGATATACCGAACCGGGGTTCGCCGGGTGCAGAATCTCACGATCGACCTCACCATCGGGGGTGGGTACCTTGACGGTCAGGTAGCCCTCGGGAATCGGTGCCGAGCCACTCCAGCCGTACCCGTAGACACCCATGGTGCCCAGGTGCACGAGGGCGATATCGCGCCCACTCGCCACGATGGCGGCGAGCACATTGTGGGTACCACGGACGTTGTTGTCAACGGTGTAGCGCTTGGCAATAGTGCTGCGCATTGAGTAGGGCGCGGCACGTTGCTCGCCGAAGTGCACGATGGCGTCGGGTTGGGTCTCGCGCAACAGAGTCTCGAAGCGATCGAACTCCTCGGCGAGGTCCAGGTTCACGAAGCCCACGTTCTTACCGGTAAGTTCCTTCCACACACGCACCCGCTCACCCATTGGACGAATAGGAGTCAGCGATTCGACTTCGAGCTCGATGTCGATCTCGCGACGACTCAAATTGTCGACGACGACGACATCGTGCCCGATGTCCGAGAGGTGCAGTGCAGTGGGCCAGCCACAGAATCCATCGCCGCCCAGAACCAGTACCT
>VFSW01003450.1_pt1 | contig 23704 bp, 14 predicted proteins | sample 5358111 | NCBI WGS metagenome assembly VFSW01 (sample SAMN11554181, study PRJNA540505) | mine drainage metagenome | isolation source: sediment from site ElyBrook_90M | place: USA: Ely Copper Mine, Vershire, VT | collected 2017
GAGCCGCCCGAGCTGCCGCCCGAGGATCCGCCGCTCGAGCCGCCGCTGCCGCTGCCGGTCCCGCCGTCGTCCCCGAACCCTGGCGAGCTGTTCCCCGACCCGCAGGCGAAGAAGCCGGCACCGAGGGAGACGATTGCAGCGAAGGTGAGGATGTTGCGCATGTGGGCCCAGGATCTGTCATTCGCCTACCCGGGTCGTCAAACCAAGGCGCATCGAAGAGGTGCGAAGTCACCGTCCCGGGTGAAACCTTCCGCTTTGGACGCATGCTTTGGCCCCATTGTCCTACCCGGCCTGGGGCGAGGCCGTAGAGAGCCGTTGCACAATCGCCATGCATTGTGGAAGTGGTGAGCCAGCACATGCTCCGCCTTTCCTCGTCCTCGTCCCTGGGCGCGATCACCTGCGCCGTGAGCCTCTCCGTGGTCGCGTTCGCCTGCGGCAGCTCGTCCTCCGAGACGGCGCCGCAGCCCGACGCCGGGTCGAAGACCGACTCCGGGCCCCCGCCCGACGCCTCCGCCGAAGCCGCAGCCGAGGCCGAGGCCGGCCCCTCCGACGGCACGCCCAGCACCACCGCCGCCTGCACGCCGCTGTCGGCGCAGAACGGCACGGCGATCAACACCCACCACGGCCGCCTCGACGGCTACCTCGCCTACGTGGTCCCGAAGGACGGCGACTCGTCGTGCAACGGCGACGGCAGCCACGTCCACCTGCAGGTGCGCATGGACGGCGCCATCTACGACGTCGCCGTCGACATCGGGACCTTCACGGGCGACTCCAACCTCTACGAGGCGAACATGCCCATCCCGGGCGGCGCCTGGTCCGAGGGCTGGCACGACATCGGGCTGAGCTACCCGCAGCTGGGGCTGCACTCGACGCAGTTCACGCCCGAGGACCCGACCACGCTCGGGCAGAAGATCCAGAGCGAGCTCGCCGGGGTGAACCACATCTCGGTCTTCGGGGACGGGTACTCGACCGACAACGGCTGCCACGACGTGCACTACGAGAACGGGTCGGAGGACGGCGCCATCATCCTCGAGCCGCTCTCCCCGAAGGCCCACATCCTGTTCTTCCGGTTCTCGACGCAGTCGTTCTGACTGGGCCGCTTCGACACATCCCCACTGGAAATGATCGCGTGCACCTGCACCGAGACGGGCTTTTCACCGCGTCCCGGGTGGCCGCGGGGCGCTCCGGGGGGAAACTCCGCCCGCGTCCAGGTACGGCCACGGAGGCGATCGTGAAAGCAAGGCTCGGGCTCCCCCTCGTTCTCGTGATCGGCGTCGCCGGAGCGTGCTCCAGCGGCCCGCAGGACAGCGGCTTCAACGGCACCAACGGCAGCAGCTCGAGCGGCGGCAGCAGCGGGGGCAGCGGCTCGAGCAGCAGCGGCAGCAGCAGCGGGGTCAGCGACGCCTCGATCGGGACGTTCGGGGATGGTGGCAGCGGCAGCGGCGGCAACACCATGTGCAACGTCACCAACCAGAACGGCGACATGGACATGGACGGGTGGACGCCCGCCCAGGGCGACTGCAACGACTGCGATCCCAACGTGAACCCCGGCGCCATCGACGTGCTGCACGACGCCGACGGCGGGATGCCCTACTGGGGCAACGAGGACTGCAGCGGCATGCCGGGCGACAACGCGAAGCCGTGCGACACCGGCCTCGCGCTCGACGACGTGAACGCGGCCGACGGCGCCAAGGCCATCGAGCTGTGCGCGACCGCCACGATGAGCGACCGCAAGTACGGCGTCATCTCCGCGGCGTACGTGCGTGCCAACGGCGCCGCCTTCGCGCCCACCCTGCAGGTGGGCCTGGAGCCGTCGTGGGGGACCAACGTGCACGTCCAGGGTGGCGCCACCATGCTCGCCATGTCGAGCGGCTACTCCCGCACCGTCGGGCAGGCGGGGGCGTGCAACGGCATCTCGTGCCAGACCAACGCGACCGGGACCCCGCCCACGGGCTTCCCGCAAGACGATCCGGCGTGCCCGCCGACGCCGGCCATCGCCGACGACGTCGCGTTGGAGCTCCAGATCCGCGTGCCGTCGAACGCCACAGGCTACTCGTTCAACTTCAAGTTCTACTCGTTCGAGTTCCCCGACTGGGTCTGCGACACGCACGGGTACAACGACCAGTTCGTGGCGCTCGTCCAGCCGCCGCCCACGGGCTCGTACGTCCCCACGGGCTCGATGTTCGGCAACATCTCGTTCGACAGCAACAACCACCCCGTCAGCGTCAACATGGGGTTCTTCGACGTGTGCGATCCCACGACGCCGTCGCGGTTCGCCTCGCACTGCATCAGCGGCGGCGGCACCTGCCCCGCCCTTCCCAGCCCGTACTGCCCGCTCGGCACCACTGATCTGGCGGGCACGGGCTTCGACGTGTGGCACTCGACGGTCGGTCCCGCGGGGGCCACGCGCTGGCTCAAGACGCAGGCTCCCGCCGCCCCGGCGTCCATCATCACCGTGCGCTTCGCGATCTGGGACGCGGGCAACTCGCAGTTCGACTCGACGGTGCTCGTCGACAACTTCCAGTGGATCGCCAACGGCGGGACCGTCGCGGTCGGCACCAAGCCCGTCCAGTGCGCGGCTACGGCGCGATCCGCGCCGTCACCCAGCCCGCGATCGCGTCGGCGGTCTCCTTCCACGAGGTCTCGTTGAGGACCTCGTGGAAGAGGCCGGGCCTCTCGTCCCACGTCTTGTCCTTGCTCCCCGCCGCGTCGTAGAAGGCGCGCGCCCGCGCCACGCTGACGACGGGATCGGCGCCGCCGATGACCAGGTACGTGGGCAGCGACAGCGACGGCGCGCGCTGGATGGCGCGATCCTGCGCGGCGGTGGTCTCGGTGAACCATCGGGCCGTGGCGGTCTTGAACACCAGCGGGTCCTCGTCGTACGCCTTCGCGCGCGCGGCGTCGTGCGTGACGTCGGAGCCGTGGAGGCCCGTGGGCTGCGCGAAGGTGGGCACCAGGCGCGACGCCAGCTTGCCCGCGAGGATCTTGATGCGCGGCACCTGCAGCGCCACGCCGAAGAACGGTCCGCTCAGCACGAGCGCCCGCCAGGGCGTGGGCCGCGCGATGGCGACCGATGCGGCGACCAGGCCGCCGAAGCTGTGGCCCATGAGGACCGAGGGCACGCCCGGGAAGCGCCCCTCCACCAGATGCGTGAGCTCCGCGGCGTCGTCCAGGAACTCGCCGAAGCGGTCGCAGTGCCCGCGCCGTCCCTCGGCGTGCCCGTGGCCGCGCATGTCGATGGCGACCGTAGCGATCCCCTTCTCGCTCCAGGCGTCGGCCACGTGGGCGTAGCGCTCGGCGTACTCGGCGTAGCCGTGGAGCAGCCCGACGACGACCCGGGGTGGCGCCTCAGGGGAGGCCACGAACCGGTGAAGCGTGGGCCCCTTGGTGACCTCGCGAGCGAGGGTTCCCTGGTCGAGCTTCATGGAGGCGAGGGTACCGCATTGCAGCGGCCTCAGTACGCCCCCATCGCCGCTCCGAACCTCGCCGCGGGACCCGTCGCGCTCTGCGCCATCCACGCCACCCCGTTCCACACCCAGGTATCCGCGACGTAGACGCCGGCCGCGCTGCCGCCGAAGAGCACGACCCCGCCGTTCCACGAGGTCGCCGTGGCGCCTGAGCGCGCCGTCGGGCCCGTGACGCTCAGCTGCGTCCAGGTCGCGCCGTTCCAGACCCAGGTGTCGGCGAGGTCCCCGCCGTCGCTGCCGCCGAACAGCACGACCTGGCCGTTCAGCGTCGCGACCGAGGGGTAGAAGCGAGCGGGCGGGCTGACCGCGGGCGTGATCTGCGTCCACTGCGAGCCGTTGAAGACCCAGGTGTCGTTCAGGTAGGTGCTCGCGGTGTCCATGCCGCCGAAGACGACGAGCTGCCCGTTCAGCGACGCCGCCGCGGCCCCCACGCGCGCCGGGGGACCGGTCACCACGACCGACGACCAGCCGAGGCCGTTCCACAGCCACGTGTCCGACAGGTTCGTCGCGGCGGTGTCGGTGTCGTCGCCGCCGTACATCACGATGCTGCTGCCCATGACCCCCGTCGCGCCGCCGAAGCGAGCCACCGGACCCGTGGTCGCGATCTCGCTCCAGCCGCTGCCCGTCCACGCCCAGGTGTCGCCGTAGTTCGTCGTGGCCGCCGTCGACGAGATGCCCCCGAACATGACGAACTGTCCGTTCAGGGTCGCGCCCACGGCGTCGCCGCGCGCCACGGGCCCCGTCGCCGTCGTGGCGGTCCACGTCGCGCCGTTCCACAGCCACGTGTCCGCCATGCCCGCCCCCGTGGAGTCGAACCCGCCGAACATCACGACGCCGCCCGTCGGGACGAGCGAGGCGCAGTACGTCTCGAGGCTCGTGAGCGCGGCCGTGCAGTCGCCGCAGCTGTTGCACGTGAAGGTGTGGCCCGTGCTCGTCGTGTAGTCCGCCGAGTCGCACTGGGCGCCCTGCGAGGTGGTGCACGCCTGGTAGGTGGCCCCGCCGATGCCGCACGCTACCGGGGTGCCGCAGGTGGTCACGGGCGGCGTCTGCGAGGTGCAGTACGCGCCGAGGCTCGACAGCGCGGCCGAGCAGTCGCTGCAGCTGTTGCAGGTGAACGCGTGACCGTCGCTCGTCTGGTAGTCGACGCTCTGGCAGTTGCCGTTCAGGCTCGTCGTGCACGTCTCGTAGGTGAGCGGGCTCGTCTCGCACTCGGCCATGACGGTGCAAGTGGTGACCGGCGTGCCCTGCTGGGCGCAGAACGCGTCCAGGCTCTGGATCGCCAGCGAGCAGTCCGAGCAGCTGTTGCAGGTGTACACGTTGCCGTTCGAGACGCGGTACGCAATCGAGGTGCACGTGCCCTGCCCGTTGGTCGTGGTGCACTCGCTGTAGGTCAGCCCGCCGGAGCCGCACGCGTCGGAGGCGAGGCACGTGGTGCCGCCCTGCCCGCCGGAGTCGGCGCCCGAGTCGACGCCCCCGGAGTCCACCTCGGTGGTCCCGCTGTCGACCTGGCCCGCGTCGCCGGCCGGCTGCGCGCCGCAGTACGAGGCGAGCTGCTGCTGGGTCCCGGCGCAGCTGGTGCAGCCGGCGCAGGTGAAGGAGTGCCCGTCGCTGAGCTGGTAGACGATGGCGACGCACTGGCCGTCGCCGGCCGTGGTGGTGCACTCCTCGTACGTCACCCCGGCTCCGCCGCAGGCGGTGGCCGGTCCGCACGAGGCCCCCGGACCGCCGCCCTCGCCGGTGCTCGTGCCGCTGTCGGTCACGAGGGTGGTGCCGGAGTCGGGCGGCGGCTCGTTGCCCCCGCCCCCGTCGCCGAGGGCATTGCTGGAGCCCCCGCAGGCGGAGGTGGCGAAGCAGGCGAAGCCGACGGCGAGCGCAGCGGGGAGTGAAAGCCAGTTCATCGCAGAAGCGTACGGACGCTGCCGCGCGATCTTCCTCGCGGGCGGCTACAATGGCGGTGTGACGGTGAGCGTAACGTTCGGCGTAACGTTGCTCGCGGCGGTGCTCGCGTCGCTCTCGAGCGCGACCATCGCCGCAACGCCGTCGGCCATCGAGCCGCCGGCACCGCGCGCCTCCGGCCTCGCGAGCCGCAAGGGACCGACCGTCGACGCGGACGACGATCCGCCGCTGCTGGCGACGCTCGCGCAGGTGCACACGGGCGAGCGCGTCCCGCTCGACGACGTCACACCGTCCCAGTCTCGCTTCAGCACCCTGCTGTCCGACCGCGCGACGGGCGACCGGCGCGAGCTCGACGCGCGCCTGCTCGGCCTGCTCCGTCAGCTCGCCGGCAAGCACCCGGGCTCGCGCATCGAGCTGGTGAGCGGCTACCGCAGCTGGAAGCTCAACGAGATGCTCCGCAAGAAGGGGCACCACGTCGCCTCGCACAGCCAGCACTCCCTCGGCCACGCGTGCGACTTCCGCATCGTCCCCCCGGGCGCCGAGGTGGCGCTCGATCCGCGCGTCGTCGAGAAGGAGATCCGCGACCTGGGATGGGACGGCGGCGTGGGCGTCTACCCGACCACCGCCGACTGGTTCGTCCACGCGGACGTGGGCCCGAACCGGCGGTGGGTGAACTGAGCTACTTCAGGTTCTGCATGTAGCGCTGCAGCTGCGCCCCCAGCCCCGGCTGCTCGTCGGGCTGGGTGAAGTCCCACCGCGCGGCGCGCTCGGCTTCCTTCGTCCCGCCCGGGTTGCACGAGTCGTCCGTATACGTGCGGGGCACGTAGGAGAAGGGAGAGTAGTCGGGCGTCGACGTGAACAGATCGAGCGGCAGGGCGGCGTTCGCGATCTCCACGTTCGGGTAGGGTTTGCCGAAGACGTGCGAGAAGAGCTTGTGCAGGCTCGACACGTCGTAGTGCCCGTGGCTCACGTAGCCGCGCTTCACCCACGGCGACGCGAACAGCGAGATCGACCGGTGCATGTCCACGTGATCCTGCCCGGTCGACGGATCGTCCTCGATGACGATGACGAGCGTGCTCGCCCACTCGGGCGAGTGGCTGATGCCGTCGAGCAGCATGCCCGTCGCCTCGTCGTTGGTCGCCATCATGATGGCGGGGTTGGGATACCCGGGCGACATGCCGAACGTGTGATCGTTGCCCAGCCAGGCGTACGTGAACTGCTTCATGTCGCACGTGGCCTTCGCCCGGGCCGCGAGGTAGCACCCGCCGATGGTGTCGGGCGTCGTCGTGCTGCTCGAGCCTCCGGGCCAGTGCGTGTTGCGGAAGGCGAGGCCTCCGACCAGCTCCCCGTCGTTGTCGAGCGTCACGCCCTGCCCCTGGAGCCACGAGAAGACGCTCCCCTCGAGCGGCGCGCTGTAGTCGGCCACGCCCGGCGAGTTCACGTCGCTGAACTCGCCGCGGCCCCAGGTCACCACCCACCGCCGCTCGTCGACGTCGGACGTGCGCCCGAACACGTCCCAGTAGTGCCCCTGGATCGATTGCTCGGCGTCCGAGTAGTAGTTGTCCATGTGGGCGAACTCGGCGGCCCACTTGCGCGCGTTCGCCCAGATGCTGTCCTGGTACTGCGGCGACAGCAGCAGGGTCGCGTCGCCGTCGACGCCCGGCATGTCGCCGAAGAGCGCGTCGAAGGTCTTGTTCTCGCGCTCGATGAAGACCACGTGCTGGATCTGCTTGCTGGGCCCGCCGGAGGTGGTCTGCGGGACGGGGAAGTCGTAGGGTGCGCCGTTGCACTGGACGGTGGACTGCCCGGCGAACGCTTGAACGTTCACGTCCGTCTCGGCCGTGGTCGTCGCGGTGGCCAGCGTCGCCGCGTCCATGAACGGTACCGCCTGCACGCTGCCGCGCAGGTAGGTGCCGTTGTCGCCGTCGGTGTTGAGGCCGACCTCGCCGTGGGACCGCCCGTTGGTCACGTAGAGCGTCCCGGTGGAGGGATCGACCACGACCGCCGTGGGCCACCACGACGTGGGGATGCGTCCGAGCGGCGCGATAGACGGCGGCGTCTGCGTGTCGTCGACCTGGAAGACGGCGACCGCGTTCTCCGACGCGAGCGTGGCGTAGAGCCGCGACCGAGCCGCGTCGTAGGCGAGGCTGGTCGGCTCGAGCCCCGTGGTGCCGAGCGACACGGTCGTCGCGACCATGCCCGCAGGGCGGTCGATGATGGACAGCGCGTCGGACAGCCCGTTGGCGACGACCATGTACCGCGCGTCGAGGAAGGCCATGTCCTCGGGCTCCTTGCCCACGGAGATGGTCGTCGCGCTCATGGTCGACAGATCGAGCTGCGACAGCGGCATGACGTCGACGTTCGACGGGTTCTGCGCGTCGATCCACTCCGTCGCGTACGCGGTCTTGCCCGTGGGATCGTTCGGATCGAACCGGATCTCGAAGACGTCGGGCTGCGAGAGCGCGATCTGCGCGGTGACCTGGCCGTACGTCGCCGACGCCAGGCTGACGACGAGCACGTGGTTGTCGCTCACCTGCCCCACCAGCAGCGTGCCGGCGTCGGGCGAGACCGCGAGCCCCTGGGGGAACGTCCCCGAGGGCAGCGAGATGGTCTTCGCCGTGTCGGCCGTGAGCGTGCCGGCGGTCGGATCGAAGTCGTACGCGTAGATCTTCGAGTCGGGATCGGTGGTGCTGTCGTACCCGCTCGGCACCAGCAGGGTGTTGCTCGCGGCGATGAACGCCATGCCCCAGTTGAGCGCGGCGGGCGGGTCGTAGCGGACGCTGGAGGTGACGGGGTTCTGCGTCGCCGACGTCGAGAGCGTGGTGGTGCTGACGGCGCGCACCGAGTGCGTGGTGTAGCCGGTGTCGACGACGAAGAGCCACTGCGACGCCTGCGGATCGAGCAGCGCTCCCGACGGGAACCCGCCCGGGAAGTCCGTGAAGACCCACTCGTTGCCGGCCGGCTCGACGCGGCGTCCGTCGGGCAGGACGACGGGCGTCCCCGCGGCGTTCGTCTTCTCGACGGCCTGCCCCGACGGCGCCGTGGCCGTGCACTTGCCGGCGACGGGCTTGGGGTAGCTCCCTCCGTCGAAGCTGCCGCACGCGGTGGGATCATGAGGAATCGTGTCCCACGCGGCGAGCGCCGGGCACGTCCAGGGCGCCTTGGCTTCCTTGCAGGTGGCGCTGCACTCGAGGATGCACGACTCGCTGGCCTTCAGCCCGTCGATCCAGTCGCCCGGAGCCTCCTGCGGACCGGCCTCGGGCTGCGGCGACGGGGAAGAGCCCCCGCCGCTGCTGCCGCAACCGAGCAGCAGCGCGGAAAGCACGCAGGGAAGGAGCAGCGACGAGGAGCGCGGACGCATCGGACGCGTAGTGTAGCGCGAGCGCGTCACGGGAGCTTGACGGTAGCCTGCCCGAACCCGAAGTGCGCCACGTCGGGAGGCGACAGCCGCTCCCCGGTCAGCGCCGCCTTCGCCCCGTCGCCCAGCACGAACGCCGAGTAGCCCGCGACGAGCTCCAGCGGCGCCCAGGGAGACCACCGGAGCGTGGCGTCGATCTCGTGCCCGAGCTCGGCCTGCGAGGCGCTGCTGACCTGCGCGATGGTGACGAGGTAATCGGTCCGCCACGCGCCGCCAGCCTGCGCGAGCATCGCGTAGCGGTACTCCACCGCGGCCACGGCGTCCGTCCACGGCTCGATCGAGACGCGGGCATTGCCCTCGATGATGTTCGACCAGGCGAAGAGATCCATCGCGCCGTACCAGGTGTGCGCGTCGGGCAGGATGGGGTCGAACGTGGCGAGCTTGTTCCCGCCGCTCGTGCCGGTCGCGTACGAGCCGCCCAGGCGCACGGCGGGACGCAGCAGGACGTGCTCGAACGTGTACGCCACGTGCCCCGCGCCCGCGCCCGCGAGGCGATCGAGCAGCAGCGCGTCGGCGTGCCCGAGCTGCAGCGCCCCCTCGGCGCCCCAGGTGATCGCGTGGGCGTCGCCGTGAAGGCGCAGCGACGCCGTGTACGTCTCGCCCTTCACGCTCCCTTCGAGGCTGTTGATGGGGTTTGCCTGCGCGAACCGCCCCAGCCCGTAGAGCTCCGTCGCGAACAGCGGATCGAGGGCCCACTCGACGCGGGCCCCGACGAGCTCACCGTACGCCGACGGCACGGGGGTTCCGGCGACGGTGTCGGGATCGGAGAGGCTGGCGCCGAGCGCCTCGAACGACCAGTCGCCGACCTCGAGCCGGCCGCGCACGGCGTCGAGCGTGCGCGCGGTGGGCGACCAGTCGCTCTCGCCCAGCAGCCGTCCCTCGCCCCACGTGACGGCCTGACGACCCAGACGCACGAAGCTGGGGTGCGCGGACGCGGTGTGCGCCTCGAACCAGGCCTCGTACGCGCCGGTCTGCGCGAAGGGACCCGGCTGGCCCCACGCCGTCGACCCGTCCCCGAGGCCCCAGAGCCTCGCGTCTTGCAAGACGAGGCGCACCTCGAGCGGGCCTCGAGAGGCGTCGGCGCCCAGACGTGCCCGCTCGACGAGCGTGCCGTGGTCACGCGCGTCCAGATCCTGCCGGCCCTCGCCGCGCACGCGCGCCTCGACGACGGGGACGAGCTTCCAGTCGCCGACGGGGATGGACTCGGGCGCGGCCGGCGCCAGCTGCGCGCTCGCGGTGCCGGTGCTCGCCAGAACGACGAGGACGACGAGCCCGGCGACGCGCTTCACGCGGGCGAACCTACCACAACTGACCGGGCCACTTCGCGACGCGGAGGCGGCCGTGGCTCGAGCGCTCCGTCACCCCGGCTGGCCGCGCTTCGCGACGAACTCCCTGGCCTGGTCCAGCAGTCGCTCGCGCTCGTTGAGGCCCGGATCGGTGGTCACGGCGTCGAGCAGGAACTCGAGGATCTCCCCGAGGATGCGCCCGGGCTGCAGCCCCAGCTCGCTCATGAGGTCACGCCCGTTGACGCGAAGATCCCGCGTCGAGAGCGCGGCCCCCTCGGCCAGCACGCGCGCGACGTGCGCCTTGAGCTTTGCGAGCGACTGGAGGTCGGTCTCGAAGTCGCGCCCCTTGGCGCGCACGTCGGCCGAGTTGAGGACGTACAGGTCCTCGAGCCGGTCGGGCCCCACGCGCCGGATCCAGCGGCGCACGGCCGCGTCGGCCCACGAGTCGCTGTAGTGGATGAGGTGGTGGCGGACGAGCGAGACGATGCGCGCGCTGTCGTCGTTGGAGAACTTCAGGCGCGCCGCGATGGGCGCCGCGATCTCGGCCCCCACGCGCTCGTGCTCGTAGAAGGTGTAGTCGCCCGTCTTGTCGGACCAGGCGCGCGTGCGCGGCTTGCCCACGTCGTGCAGGAGGGCCGCGATGCGCAGGATGGGATCGGCCTCGCACGCATCCATGCACTCGGTCCCGTGGCGCCAGACGTCGTAGGCGTGCCACCGGTTCTGCTCCATGCCCACGCCCTCGACGAGCTCGGGGCAGGTGATCTCGAGGATGCCGGTGCGCAGCATCACGTCGAACGCGCGGGACGGTCGCCGGGCCTTCATGGTCTTGACCCACTCGTCGCGCACGCGCTCGGCCGCCACCTTGCGGTAGGTGTCGAGCGTGGGGCGGATGGCGGCCTCGGTCGCGGGATCGAGCGCGAGCTCGAGGGTGGCCACGAACCGGGCGGCGCGCAGCACGCGAAGCCCGTCCTCGGAGAAGCGCTGGACGGGATCCCCCACCGCGCGAAGCAGGCCCCGGGACAGGTCCCCTCGCCCGTCGAAGGGATCGATGACCGCGCCCGTGTCGGGGGCCACGGCGATGGCGTTGACCGTGAAGTCGCGCCGCGCCAGGTCGCGCGTGATGTCGTCGACGAACTCCACCCAGTCGGGCCGCCGTCCGTCGGTGTAGGTGCCTTCCCCTCGCAGGGTCGTCACCTCGTAGTGCGCGCCGTCTTTCACCACCGTGACGGTCCCGTGCTCGAGGCCCGTCGGGATGGCGCGGGGGAAGATCGTCATGAGCTCGTCGGGGCGGGCGTCGGTCGCCACGTCCCAGTCGCTCGCCGGTCGCGCCGACAGCAGGTCGCGCACACACCCCCCGACGATCCAGGCTCGCTTGCCGCGGGAGCGCAGCCGCTCGCAAACGTCGAGCACGCCGGCCGGGACGCTCCGCAGGTCGACCTGTCGGTCCTCCATACAGCCCCGGCTTATCACGAGTTTCTGGCGTCGGCGCGCGATGGAGCCCCCTCGGCTTGCATCGGAGCGAGGTAACATGGCGACCAGCGCAACCATGGCTCGAGACACGGCTCCCGCCGCTGCAGTACCCGCATCGGTCCCGGACCCGGTCGTCCCCCCGGCCGCCGCCACGCCGGCAGCGGCGACGAAATCAGCCGCGCCCGCCGCAAGCGGGCGCAAGCGCTTCATCATCCTCGGCGTGGTCGCGGTCCTGGCGTCGTCCGCCCTGGCCTACTGGCTCCACGAGCGTCACTTCGTCCAGACCGACGACGCCCAGGTCGACGGCAGCATCAGCAACGTGAGCCCCCGGGTGAGCGGCAACGTGAGCGCGGTCTACGTGGTCGAAAACCAGATGGTGAAGGAGGGCGACGTCCTGGCCGAGATCGACCCGGTCGACCTGCAGATCGCGGTCGACCAGGCCAAGGCGGCGGTGGCGCAGGCCCAGGCGCAGCTCGCCAGCGAAGACCCATCGGTGCCCATCATCGAGACGTCCAACAAGAGCGCGGTGGCCACGGCGCAGTCCGACCTGTCGGCCGCCGCGGCCGGCCTGGCCGCCGCGAAGAAGGACGTCGAGCAGCTCACCGCGCAGCTCGCGCAGGCGCAGGCCAACGACCGCACCGCGCAGCTCGACAAGGAGCGCGCCGGGAAGCTCGTCGCGCAGGGCGCCGTCTCGCAGTCCGACTACGACACCCACAACAACACGGCCGCCGCCTCGGCCGCCGCCGTCGACGCCCTCGAGCAGTCGCTCGCCGCCGCGCGGGACCGCGTGCTCCAGCAGCAGGCGCAGATCGGCGCCGTGCAGAGCCGGCTGGTCGAGGTGCAGTCGAACGCTCCCCGCCAGGTGGCGACGCGGCAGGCCTCGGTCGTCTTCCGGCGCGCCTCGCTCGACCTCGCGCAGGCGCAGCTCGCGCAGGCCGAGAAGAACCTGTCGTACGCCAAGATCCTCGCCCCCATCTCCGGCGTCGTCGCGAAGAAGTCCATCGCCCTCGGCGACCACGTCGCTCCCGGCCAGCAGGTCGTCGCCATCTCGCAGGTCGATCAGCTCTACGTCACCGCCAACTACCGCGAGACGCAGCTGCAGCTGATGCACCCGGGCCAGCCGGCCGAGGTCCACGTCGACGCGCTCGACCTGGACCTCCACGGCACGGTCGAGAGCCTCGGCGGCGCGACCGGCTCGCGCCTCAGCGTGCTGCCTCCGGAGAACGCCTCGGGCAACTACGTGAAGGTGGTGCAGCGCATCCCCGTCCGCATCAAGCTCGACCCCGGCCAGCCCGGCGCCGATCGCCTCCGCATCGGGATGAGCGTCGAGCCGTCGGTGACGGTGCGATGAGCGCGGCGGCGTCGCCGCGCGAAGCCCAGTACGACTACTTCGCCACAGGCTGGACGGGCGGGCGCAACCCCTGGCTCATCGCCATCATCGTCACGATGGCGACGTTCATGGAGGTGCTCGACACGAGCATCGCGAACGTCTCTCTGCCCCACATCGCCGGCAACCTGTCGGTCAGCCAGGACGAGAGCACGTGGGTGCTCACGAGCTACCTGGTCTCCAACGCCATCGTGCTGCCCATCAGCGGCTGGCTGTCGAGCCGCATGGGGCGCAAGCGCTTCTACATGACGTGCGTGGCCATCTTCACGCTCTCGTCGTTCCTGTGCGGCATGGCGCCGTCGCTCGGCTGGCTCATCTTCTTCCGCGTCCTGCAGGGGATCGGCGGCGGAGGCCTGGGGCCGAGCGAGCAGGCCATCCTGGCCGACACCTTCCCTCCCGCCAAGCGCGGCATGGCGATGGCCGTCTACGGCATGGCCGTCGTGCTCGCCCCCGCCATCGGCCCCACGCTCGGCGGCTACATCACCGACAACTTCGACTGGCGCTGGGTCTTCTTCATCAACGTGCCGGTGGGCCTGCTGTCGCTGTTCCTGTCCAACCGGGTCGTCACCGATCCCCCGCACCTGAAGGCGGCCAAGGAGAAGAGCGGGGACGTGGACTGGATGGGGCTGGGTCTCATCGCAACGGGGCTGGGCGCGCTCGAGGTCGTGCTCGACAAGGGGCAGGAGGAAGACTGGTTCGCCTCGTCGTTCATCACGGGCTTCTTCATCGTCGCCGTGGTGTGCCTGGTGTCGTTCGTGTTCTGGGAGCTGCAGCACGACAACCCCATCGTGGACCTTCGCATGTTCAAGCGGCGAAGCTTCGCGGTCGCCAACATGCTGATGCTCACGCTCGGCCTGGCGCTCTTCGGGTCGACGGTGCTGTTGCCGACGTACCTGCAAGTGCTGATGGGGTACACCGCGGAGCAATCGGGCATGGCGCTGTCGCCCGGAGGGGTGCTCATCATCATGATGCTGCCGATGGTGGGCATCCTGGTGAGCCGGGCCGACACGCGCATGATGGTGACCTTCGGGTTCCTGGTGCTCAGCGCGTCGCTGCTCTACATGGCGCGCAAGATCGACCTGCAGATGGACTTCAAGACGGCCATCGAGCTGCGCTGCTTCCAGTCGGTGGGCATGGCGTTCCTGTTCGTGCCCATCCAGACCATCTCGTACTCGGGCGTGCCGCCGCAGAAGTTCAACCAGGTGAGCGGCATCATGAACCTGTCGCGCAACATGGGCGGCGATCTGGGCATCACGTTCGTCACGACGTACATCACGCGCCGCTCCCAGGCCCACCAGGCGCTCCTGCAGACGCACGACACGCCGTACGATCCGCAGTTCCAGGCCCAGCTCTCGTCGATCACCAGCGCGATGCAGCACGCGGGCGCCTCTTCCATCGAGGCCGCGCACCGCGCGACGGCGGTGGTCTATCGCCAGCTGCTCCAGCAGTCTTCCCAGCTGGCCTACCTCGACGCGCTGTGGGTGCTGGGGATCATGGCGGCGTGCATGGTGCCGCTCGTGTGGCTCGCGCCGAAGCCGCTGGCAAGAGGGGCACCGGCGGGGGCGCACTAGAGGTTGAGGGCGCGTGGAGTCAATGGATCCGTCCCGATCCACACACTTTTCGTGAGCCGTCCGCCCCCCGTCCCGCGACTACGGGAGCATGAACGCCACGCACACCGCTCTGCCGCTGGTTCTCGCCGTCGTGGGTCTCGGTTGTTCCTCGCCGGCGGGGGACACCGCGACGAGCGGCAATCAGGAGCTCGACGCCAGCCAGTGCGCCGCCGCGACGCCGTGGGCGACGTGGACGTCGTACTCGGTCGGTCAGCTCGTCACCTACGGCGGCTCGACGTACGTCTGCGTGCAGGCGCACACGAGCGAGCCCGGGTGGAGCCCCGACGTCGTCCCCGCGCTGTGGGCGCCCGTGCAGTGCTCCGGCAGCGGAAGCGGTAGCAGCGGCGGCTCGAGCGGGAGCTCGGGCAGCAGCTCCGGATCGAGCAGCGGAAGCAGCTCGGGAAGCAGCAGCGGCGGCTCGTCGTCGTGCGATCCGAACGCGTGGGTCTACATGGGCAACGACCCCAGCGCGTGCGACGGCCACCTCGGCGAGTCGTGCGGGTGGACGTCGAACAACGAGAGCCAGGGCTATCACTGCCAGACCCTGAGCTGGGGAACCGGCTGCGAGCCGGGCGGCACGACGTGTCCGGGCGGAAGCGGAAGCGGCTCCGGCTCGAGCAGCGGGAGCAGCTCGGGCAGCAGCTCCGGGTCGAGCAGCGGCAGCAGCTCGGGCTCGAGCAGCGGCGGCGGCTCCGGGAGCAGCTCGGGAGGCACCGGCAACGCCCCCGCCTCGCTCGTGTTCAGCCCCTACAAGGACACCAGCATCAACATGAACTGGAACACCGACGCCATCACCACCGACGTGAGCGGCTCGGCCACGCCGCTGGCGAGCGACCTGCTCGCGGCGGGCGGCAAGACGATCACGCTGGCCTTCGCGACGGGCGAGTGCGGCAGCGAGAACTGGGCCGGCGTCCAGGGCGACGCGATGGCGACGGCGAACGTGTCGACGCTCGCGCAGTCGGGCGTGAAGTACATCGTCTCGACGGGCGGCGCCGCCGGCTCGTTCACGTGCGGCAGCGACGCGGGCTTCTCGACCTTCGTCGGCCGCTGGGCGTCGTCGGGCCTCATCGGCGTCGACTTCGACATCGAGGCGGGCCAGTCGCAGAGCGTCATCCAGAACCTGGTCTCGCGCATCCAGACGGGCCACGGCACCTTCCCGGGCCTGCGCTACAGCCTCACGATCGCCACCCTCGCGAACAACAACGGCGCGAGCACGGCGCAGTCGCTCGGCTCCGGCGTGCAGGACAGCCTCAACACCTACGGCGACATGGTCCTGGCGGCCGTGCGGAGCACGTTCGGCTCGAGCTGGCCCAGCTACGTGACGGTGGACCTCATGGTCATGGACTACGGCTCGCCGAGCGCGGGCGTGTGCGTCGTCAGCGGCGGCAGCTGCCAGATGGGCCAGTCGGCCATCCAGGCCGCCTACAACCTGCACGACCGCTGGGGCGTGCCCTACTCGAACATCGAGCTGACGCCGATGATCGGCCAGAACGACGCGAGCAGCGAGCAGTTCACCCTCGGCGACGCCGACACGGTCGCGAGCTTCGCGATCGCGAACAACCTGGCCGGCGTGCACTACTGGTCGTACGATCGGGACGTGGACTGCGGCGCGGGATCGGCGTCGGCGACGTGCAACTCGATGGGGAACGGGTACGCGGGGGCGCACGGGTATCTGAAGCGGTTTCTGGCGGATGGGCTGCACTGAGCCGCGTCCGGCGTCACGGTCTCGTGTCGCACGGCTCGCCGCGATGGGGAAGAAGACCGCCAGGACGCCAGGGGCACGGAAGTGCGTGGGCGGAGAGTACGACACGGCGTACCCCGCGCAATAGGACGGGCACGCTGAAGTTGATGACGAGAGCGAGCGGAAGCTGGGCAGCCTGGTCCGAGCACGCGATGCACCTCGACGGCCGCCTCCAGCACGGCCGATGCCATCCCATCAATCTCACCGCCCGGCTCCTCGAATCTTCTGGCGTCCCTGGCGTCCTGGCGGTTCATACACTCCTGTCGGTCGCCGCGGAGGAAATGTTGCGCGGCAAGGGCTGCTAACGCCCATGCCATCGGGGTTCATGGTCCAGAAGTGCCCAGAGCACGGCCGGTGCCACACTCAGAGCGGCGCGAAGTGCGCGAAAATGCGTGGATCGGGGCCCCGAATAAGTGTCCGCGGACACTTTCTGTCCGCACAGATTCTGTCCGGACCGAGTCAGTCCGGGGCGCCGCGCGCGTGACGCGGGTATCGGGACGGCTTCTTCAGTCCGGGGGCCTTGGGGCAGTGCCTTCCAGCCCTGGGCGCGGTGCTACTCCGCCGCCGCTTCCATCGCCGGCTGCGCCGCCTTCTTCGCCTTCTCCGCCCTTCGCACCTCGCGGTACGTCGCCACGTCTTCCTTCACGCGGGCCACGACCTCGGGCGCGGCCTGCGTGGCGCTCTTCACGAGCGAGACCACCAGGTGCGGGCTCTTTCGCGCGGTCTCGGACGACGTCTTCACCAGGGCCGAGAGCTTGCTGCCCCAGCGCGTGAGGCGCGACTGGGTGATGTACGGCGCGACCTCGGCGACGAGATCGGCCGCGGTGCCGGCGTAGGCGTGCGGGGCCTTGTGCAGCGTGGCGCCGAAGGTCTTGTCCTTCGCGAGGAAGTCGCGCACCTGCTCGGCGGTGACGCCCCGCTCCTGGTACGCGCGCTCGAGCTCCGCCGTCGCGGCCTGCTTGGCCTTGAACAGGTACATCTGCACGCGAGAGTAGAAGTTCACGCGGCCGTCGCCGCTGGTCTCGACCGGGCAGAAGATGGTGCCGGGGAACTTCTCGGTGATGGCCGACTGCACGCCGTCGGACACGCCGGCGCTGGGCATGCACCCGAACGGCTTCACGCTCAGCGTCATGTGCGCCTTCGCGTTGAGCACGTTCATGATGAGCTTCCCGACCTCCATGTGGCCTTCGCCGCCGCGCAGGTCGTTGTTGTAATACTCGTTGCTGATCCGGGCGACCTCGAACATGTCGGGCAGGTGGTAGCCGTACAGGCCCATCGCGTGCGCGAAGGTCTGGAACAGGCCGCGGACGACCTGCTCGGCCGCCGCGACGCCGCCGAGCTTCTTCGCGATGTCGAACGGACCGGCCTTGCCCAGGCCGTAGTACGACGTGTCGGCGCCGCGCAGGTCCTTGCGCTCGCCGGTGTCACGGCGGGCTTCCCAGATCGTGTAGAGGATCCACGCGGTGACGAGCTGGATGTCCACCTCGGCGCCCTCGCCCTCGAGGAAGCGCTGCAGCTGGTAGTTGCCGTCGCCCTCGGTCGTCATGGCCCAGAACTCGCCGATGATGCTCACCTTGGGCTTGGCCACGGTGCGGTCGACCTTCACGGCGGCCAGCAGCGGCTTGCACCTCATCATGGCGAGCAGGATGTTCTTCCGCTCCTGCAGCGCGCCGTAGATGATCTTCTTGCACTGGTCGATCGCCCTGTCGGTGTCGCCCGCGTTCACCTCGTAGGGGCGGATGCGGTAGCCCATCGCGTTGAGCACGTCGCCCGCGACCAGCGCCTTCACCAGCGCCCAGAAGAACGTGGGGTTCATCTCGAGGCCGCTCGCCTCGCCCGTGGCCTGCGACAGGCCGCCGGTCTGCTGGAAGAGCATGACGCGGAAGCCGTCGAAGCCCGCGTCGCGCAGCGCCTTGCGGAACTCGGTCACGTACATGCCGAAGCGGCACGGGCCGCAGGCGCCCGCCGTCAGGAACACGTAGTGGTCGATGACCTGCTGCGAGGTCATGCCGTGCTTGTCGCGCAGCGTGGACAGGAACTTCACCAGGTTGCCCACCGTGAAGTACGTCGGGTTGCACTGGCCGCGGTTGCCGAACTCCTTGCCGAACTGCAGGGCGGCGACGTCGGGGCAGTCCAGGGCCTGGACGTTGTAGCCGACGCCCCTGAGCGCGCCCTCGACGAAGTGGTCGTGCGCCATGGTGAGGCCACTGACCAGGATCGTGATGCCGCTCTTCTCCTTCTTCGTGAAGGTGAGGTTGGCCATGTCCTCGACCCACTGGTCGGTGGGATCGGCGATGTCGAGGCGCTTGCGCTCCTCGGCCTCGAACGCCGCGAGCTCCTTGTCGATGTCGACGACCGGGAGCGACTTCTTGTCCTTGAGGGAGAACGTGTTCATGGCGCGATCCTCATTCGTGGTTGAATCCTCACTCGGCGGCGGCTGACTCGGTCTGGACGGCGACGAAGCCGTCGGCGGTCTTCTTGCGTAGCTGGACGAGGCCCTTGGGGACCTCGGGGGGAGCGGGAGGAGGCGGCGGCGCCTCGTAGGCGCGGATGCGCTCGCGCGTCTCGGCGATGAGCGCCTCGATGGCGGGATCGGTCTGGTGCCGCGCGGCCAGCTGCTCTTGCTTGAGCGTGAGCAGCTCGAGGCGCTTGCTGGCGAGCGCGTGCTCCAGCTGTCCTTGCCGCTTGCGAGCGTCCTGCAGCCGCTCCTCGTGCAGCTTGAGCGCGTGGGCGTACGTCTTCACGCGGATCTTGATGCTGCCGCTGGGCTTGTTGGCGTCGATGTCGTGCAGCGCGGCGTACGGCGTCTTGCTCGTCTCGACGATCGAGTCGATGAGGCCGTACGTGGGCGCGTCGTGGCCGCACTTGAAGGACGACAGGTCGAGGACGACCACGTTCGGGTGGCGGGCCGCGAAGCCCGCGGCCCACACCTTCTGGGCGCTGTTGACCGAGTAGTTCTCTGGCCACACGTGGTTGAGCTCGAGGCCGGTCTTGCAGCGGCCCTTGTCGATGTCGGCCTTGTAGTACGGGTCGAGGTACTTCGGATCGCGCGGGATGCTGCGCACGCTCAGGATGGGGTACCCCAGGACCTGGAACTCCTCGGGGATGCCGTGGTTCAAGCCCGGATCCGAGTGGTACGGGCGACCGAGCAGCAGGATGGCCACGCGGTCCTCGTTCTCGACGGTGTCGAGGATGGCGCGTCCCTTGTCCTGCAGATCGCGCTCGAAGGCGTTGAACGCCTTCCACGCCTCGGCGCAGGCGAAGTCGTTCTCGTCCTCGGTGATGCCCAGGCGCGGGCCGAAGGTCTCGAACAGGCGCCGGCGCATGAGGATGGGCTCGACGAAGGAGAGCGCGGGATCCAGGTACTCGATGCCGCGCGTGGCGAAGAAGTCGACCTCCTTCGTGAACGCGGCCTTCATGACCTCGGGACACCCGGCGACGATGGGGCAGCTGGCGTTGTCGACCGTGTCGACCACCCAGTTGGGCACGTGCGTCAGGATGGGGAAGAACAGGTACTTGAGCGGCTTCTTCTCCGAGTGCACGTCGAACAGCAGGTTGTGGATGTGCGCCTGCGCGACCTTGCTGGGGAAGCACGGGTCGATGCTGCCGTATTTACCGCCCTTGACCCACAGCTCCTCGGTGGTCTCGTCGCTGAAGACGACGCCGGTCTTCGGGATGCCGATCGCCTCGAAGTAGGCGCGGAAGAACGGGCCGGTGGAGTAGAGGTTGAGCACGCGCGGGATGCCGATGCGCACCTTGCGCCGCGCGTCCCACGCCTCCTTGCTCGAGCGCTTGAACGGCCGGCGCACCGCCACGCGACGCAGGCCCAGGAAGCCCTTCTTCACCTGTACGTCGTCGGTGGGCGAGCCGTCCTCCGGCATGGGCGCCGTGTCGTAGACGTGCATGAAGGCGCGCTTGGACTCGTAGTCGACGAGGTTGGGGAACTCCTTGGCGATCTTCTTGCGCTCCTCGACGAGCGACAGCATGGCGTCCTTGCTCTCGACGGTGCCCTTCTCGCACGAGAAGCCGGCGATGTAGCGGCTGGTCGTCCCGTCGGGCCGGCGCGTGTCGATGAAGGTGCGCTTGCAGTTGTTCTCGCAGAAGTGGCAGACCGTCTCCTCGTCGTTCTTGGTCGTGTAGTCGAGGTTGATGGCGGCCTCGAGGCCGATGAACGTCGACCGGCCGCGGCGCTTCACCACGCGCAGCGTCTCCATCGCCGCGCCGATGGCGCCGGCCTCGCCAGTGTGCGGGTGGACGTACACCTCGGCCCCCGGCACGCGCTCCTTGATGTAGTCGACCTGCGCCTTGACGGCCGCGAGGTTGTACTGGGTGCCGCCCTGCAGGACGAACTTCTTCCCCAGCGACGCCATGCGCGGGATCTGCACCACGTACTGCCACACGTTCTTGGGCAGCACCTGGGCCAGGCCAGCGAGCATCTCCTCCTTGCTGAAGCCTTCCTTCTGGAAGTTGACGCGATCGGTGTCCAGGAACACCGCGCACCCGTACGAGAACTTGGGCGCGAGCTCGGCCTGGAAGGCGACGTCGGCGAACTGCGTGACGGGCACGCCGAACGAGTCGCTGGTGGCCTGCAGGAGCATGCCGTTGCCGGCGGAGCACGAGTTCGAGAGGCGGAAGTTCGCGATGTCGCCGTTCTTCATGAACAGGACCTTGATGTCCTGCCCGCCGATGTCGCAGATGACGTCGACGTCGCCGAAGAAGTGCACCGCGCTCATCATGTGCGCGACGGTCTCGACGATGTTCACGTCGCTCATCACGCACTGCTCGAGCACGTCGGCCGCGTAGCCCGTGGCGCCGAAGCCCATGATCTCCAGCTTCGCGCCCTGGTCCTGCTCGACGTAGTCGCGCAGCTGCGTGAGCAGCTCCTTGGTGTCCTGGATCGGGTTGCCCTTGGAGAGCTGGTAGGCCTTCGCCAGGATCTTGCCGCTCTCGTAGTCGCAGAGCACGGCCTTGCTCGACGTGGAGCCGCCGTCCAGGCCGATGACGGCCTGCACCACCGAGCCGCGCTCGAGCGGGACGGGCTCGTACTTGGGGATGGTGTAGAGCGACTTGAACTCGTCGAGCTCCGTGGACGTGCGCGCCAGCGGCGGCCCCGCGCTGTCGCCCAGGCGCGCCTTGCGGCCCGTGGTGATGTACTCGTGCAGGGCCGAGAGCGGCAGCAGGTTGCCGACCTCCTCGCCCTCGTGCAGGCCGAAGAGCACCGCGCCCAGGGCGGCGTAGTACTGGCTGTTCTCGGGCACGAAGATGAGCTGATCGATCGGCACGTCTTTCGGGTACGGGTAGCCGCGCTCGTCCCACGTCTGCGGGATGCGCAGGCGCCAGCACTCCTGCAGGAACGGCAGGTAGGTGTTGGGACCGCCGAGCAGCAGCACGCGGTGCCGGAGCGTGCCGCCGCGCGTGAGCACGCTGAGGTTCTGAAGCACGATGGCGTCGGCCAGCGAGCAGAGGACCTCCTTGGCCGGGATGCCGCTCTTGATGAGGTTGACGATGTCGGTCTCGGCGAAGACGCCGCACTTGGCCGCCACGTGGTGCAGCTTCGAGTCGTCGAAGTGCAGGCTGGTCACCATGTCGGGCGGCGCGTTGACCTTGAGGAAGCACTTGTCGATGGTGGCGCCGGTGCCGCTGGCGCACTTGTCGTTCATCGACGGGATGGGGGTCTTCTCGCCGTTGGCGCCCTCGCGGAAGACGATGATCTTGGCGTCCTGCCCGCCCAGCTCGATGACGCTGCCCACGTCGGGGTGCAGGTGCTCGACGGCGAGGGAGACGGCGTTGACCTCCTGCACGAACTTGGCGCCCGTGGGGGCGCACAGCGGGCCGGAGCCCGAGCCCGTCATGTAGATCTTCCAGTCCTCCAGCGGCCGGTCGGGGAAGGCCGCGAGGATCTGCTCCATCATGGAGAGCACGTACTCGGGCTGCTTGGTGTGGTGCCTCTGGTAGTCGCTCCAGAGGATCTGCTTCGTCGCCGGATCCAGCACCACCGCCTTGACGGTCGTGCTGCCGACGTCCATGCCAATCGCCAGGCGCGCTCGAACGTCTTCCATGCGATCCCTCACTAGACTGACGTGTCAGTCAGGTGAATGTCGTATCGGGTGCTACGGGCGCTGGGAAGCCCAAAAGGGGTCAGGGGGGCTCAGGATTCAGACTGACACGGGTGTCACAATTGCAGAGGGCGCTGGCAGGACCCCTCGCCTTCCACGACACTGGCGGCGACGAATGTCCGCGAAACCAGAGCACGGGTCGCCTCTCTATGGAGAGCGTCGCGCCGAGGCCGCTCGCCCGCTCGAGGAGCGCGCCATCCGGGCGGCCATCGCGTGCTCGGTGACGGGCGCCATCGCCAAGCTGACCGCCGGATTCTTCACCGGGAGCATGGCGATGATCTCGTCGGGCGTGGACTCGCTGGGCGACGTCTTCGTCTCGGTCGCGAACCTCTTCGTCATCCGCTACGGCAGCGCGCCGCCGGACGACGAGCACAACTACGGCCACGCGAAGATCGAGGGCCTGGGGGCGATGTTCGAGGGCGGGTTCATCTTCGCGGCCGGCATCTTCATCGTCTACCAGGCCATCATGAAGGCCCTGCACGGTCAGGTGGCGCACGACTCGATGCTGGGGGTCGCGGTCATGGTGCCGGTGCTGGGGATCACGCTGGGCACGGTGCTGTACCTGAGGAGGATCGCCAGGCAGACCGGCAGCCTCGTCGTGAAGGCCGACTCGGTGCACTACCTGACGGACGTGTGGGTCAACGCCGGGGTGCTCGTGTCGCTGGTGCTGGTGAGGGTGACGGGCGTGCCCCTCATCGACACCGTCATCTCGATCGGCATCGCGGTCTTCATGGTCTTCTCCAGCCTGGCGGTCGTGCGCGACGGGTTCGACCTGGTGATGGACCGCAGCCTGGAGCGGGACGTGGTGGCGAAGATCGAGGGGGTGCTGGGAGCCTCCCCGACGATCCAGTCGTTCCACGACTTTCGCACGCGCGGAGGCAAGACGCCGCACGTGGACTTCCACGTCGTGGTGCGGCCGGAGATGACGACGCGCGAGGTGCACGACCTGTACGTGGAGCTGCGCGATGCGATCCGGAAGGTGGTGGGACCGAAGACGCGCGTCCTGATGCACGCAGACCCGGTGGATGATTCGGACGAGGACGACGAGGCCGGGGAGGCCTGATCGACGCCGGCTACCCCACCTTCGGCCGCACGCCCGAAGCGGACCGCCGGACCATGCTGTCGGCCATGCGGAACACGCGGTCGACGTCCACGTCGGTGAAGAAACCCTGCGCGTCGATGATGCGCTGCAGCCAGCTCGTCATGAGCTCGGCGGCCTGCCAGGCCATGGCACGGTTGGGGTAGGCGCCATGGTTGGTCTGCTCCACGGCGCGAGACTCGTCGAACCGGAGCAACGCCACGCCCGTCATCCC
>VFSW01003451.1_pt1 | contig 23702 bp, 28 predicted proteins | sample 5358111 | NCBI WGS metagenome assembly VFSW01 (sample SAMN11554181, study PRJNA540505) | mine drainage metagenome | isolation source: sediment from site ElyBrook_90M | place: USA: Ely Copper Mine, Vershire, VT | collected 2017
CCCAGAAGCGCCATGTGACCGCCGTCAGCAACCGTGGGGGGGTGAACGAAAGGCTTCATTCGAGCTCGGCCAGCGCTTCGTCGGCTTGTTCCGTAGATGCGGTCGAAACAAACCCGAATCCGAGTCATCAATACCCCCGCTGGGCTCGGGGAGTACGAAGAAGGATGACGCTCAGGAGTCCGGCGTATGAGAGGGTGCCCCCGTCGGTTCGGGGATACCTTCGGCAGAGTCGCTTCAGCTCGTCGGGCGATTACGGCGCGCTTTTCGATCCGCTGCCGAGCGATGCCCGCGGCCTTTCGAAGGTGGTTCAGGGCCTCGTGGTTCACTATCGGGACACACGACTGAGTTCCGAGAAGATTCCGAAACGTCGGTTTCGTGAGGTGAACCTCCGTTACGTCGATGAGATGCTCGCTCGCCTGCTCGAGCTCGATCCGCGGCCGCTGACGCAACCACGCCGCCTCGATCGGAGACTCATCGGGTGTTGTCGCGATTTCGCCACTCTCTTCACCTCGATGGCACGTCATAAGGGGATTCCGTCCCGAATCCGTGTCGGCTTCGCGAACTACTTTGCCTTCGCACCCGCGCCCCACTGGATCGACCACACGATCGCGGAACGTTGGGAGGGCCCCCGAACCGGATGGAAACTAGTGGATCCGGAACAGAGTCCCCAACTAGCGCGAGAGAATCGCCTCCACTTCGACCCGACGGACGTCCCTTGGGGTAGGTTCATCTCGGGCGGCCAGGCGTGGACGAGATGTCGGACCAGAACAGCGGACCCCGAGAACTTCTGCGTGGTACCAGAGAGTCCGCCGCGCGGACTGTGGTTCGTTCGCAGCCGTCTGATGCTGGACCTGGCCGCGCTGAACCGCGAAGAACTCCTATTGTGGGATTCCTGGGGGGCGATGTCCCCGAACTCCAAGCTTTCGGGAACCGAACTGCGGAGCTTCGATCGCGCGGCACATGTTACCGGCCACATACCACCGCGCACGTCGACGGTGGCGGCGGTCTACCGGGCGGACGAATGGCACCCCCCTGCCCGCGTGTGGTGTTTCAGTCCCGTGTGTCGACCTTATCGCGAGACCCTCCGGGCTTAAAGCTAGCGAATCAGGCACAGGAAGTGGCTCCTTCGGCGCGAGGGGAGGATCCGCGCCCTAGCGGTCTGGATTGACCGTCCAGGACGCGGTTACGATTCCGCAATGGGTCGTACGACGTGCGTTTCGGTATCCGTGACCATCGGGAGTTCCACGATTGCGTCAATCACCGTGTCCATCAGGGCCAAATCGCGCCCTTCCACGATTGCGACGACCGATGGGCCCCCGAACATCGCGTCGGCCCGGACCACGCCCGGAATCTTTCGGATCGCCTGACACGCGGCCCGCGGGCCCGGGTTCGTGGTCGTCACGAAGACGTACGCTTGGACCGTCATGGAATCGTGTTCCGTCTTCGTCCAAGGGCGAGGGCAGCACGCGCTTAACCCCGTCGGACAGGAGGGGAGGGGCTCGCGGACGCGGGCGGATTCGGATGTAACGTTCAATCGATCCAGTGACCGAGAATCAAAGCAGGCAGCACCACAGCTGCCGGACGGACTCTTAACCACGGTCCTCTCATGACCTCTCGCATGAAGGTCGCGGTCTTCGTTGGAGCAAGCGTCGACGGTTTCCTCGCGCGCAAGGGTGGCAGGATGGACTTCCTCGCCGAGGAGGAGGCGGGACCGTATGGGTTTGAGGAGTTCATGGCAACCGTCGACGCGCACGTGATCGGACGGAAGACTTTCGACTGGGTCTGTAGGTCGATGCGCCAGCACGCGGGTGGCTGGCCCTTCGACAAGCCGGTGTTCGTCCTCTCCCGCCGCCCTGGGCGCTTGAGGATTCCCAAGGGCGCGAAATGCGAGGTAATCCGCGGGACGCCCGGCCACGTGATCTCTCTGCTCGCACGACGGGGTTTCCGAAGCATCTACGTAGACGGAGGCACCACCATCCAAGGGTTTCTTCGAGCCGGTCGTGTGGACCGTCTCATTGTCACTCGGGTCCCGGTGCTCATAGGAGCGGGGATTCCGCTGTTCGGGTCGATTCCCCATGACCTCCGGTTGCAGCATGTGAGGACTCGGGTCATCCGTAGGCGTTTCGTTCAAACCGAGTATCGCGTCCTGGGACGGTGAAGTTTCGGCCCATAGGATCGAACGGAGGTCTTTCGACGCACGTCCACGGTTCAATTTCTGACGGTAAACAGACCCGGGGATCGCGTCGTAAGTGCTCACCTCGAGCTCAGCGGACTTACCGCTGTGCGGCAGAGATTTCGTCGATCGCACGTTCGAGCTTGTCGAGGCAGTTGTTCCAACCGGGGAGCAGCTGAATGTGGACGTGTGGGGCGCCCCGACGGAGTTCCTCCAGCTTCTCGTGGACGACGGAGACGTGAGTCTGTCCTTCGGGGTCTGGCCGTAGTCGGACGGTGACGAGCGTGTCGAAGTACTCCCCCTTCTCCGGCTCTGTTCCGACGAACGCCCAACGGTAGACGAGCTCCTGCGGGGGGTCGATCTTGAGGAATCGTCCCTCGAACTTTCCCGTGCTCACTCCGTTCTGCGAGTGCCAAACTTCGAGCCGGCCGCCGACCCGGGCGTCGACGGTGACCCGGTCGACCGTGAGATCGTCAGGCGTTATCCACTGTCGAATCAAGTCCGGCTCAAGGAAGGCGCGGAAGACGCGATCGGGCGGAGCGTGAAGGGTCCGCTCCACCCGAAGTACAGCGGTTCGGCCGTCGGGTCCGCTCATCGCCTTCCACGCCCCCGGGGACGGCTCTCTTCGGAAAGGACCTCGTCCATCCGGTTCAGGCCCCCCTCCCAGAAGCGCTCGTAGTATGAAAGCCACTCCGCGGCCTCCCGAAGCGGACGGCCTTGGATTGAGTACATGTGCTGCTGTCCTGACTTGCGCAGGCTGACAACTCCTGAGTCCAAGAGCACCCGCAGCTGCTTCGACACTGACGGCTGGGACATACGGGACAGTTCGGCGAGCTCGTTCACCGAGCGTTCGCCGTGACGAAGGGCTTCGAGGAGTCGTCTACGCGACGGCTCTGCGAGGAGTTGGAAGACGTCGTTCACGGAGAGGACATGCCTAAAGGGATATATGTCTGTTTATGCATGTGTTCGAGGGTCCGGGGCGTCACACCGGCATCGTAAGTCTCCACAAATTGGGGTGTCACGAAGATGCGAAGAATCACTGCGAATGTGTACATGACCCTGGACGGACGTGGCGCATTCCCGAAGTATCCGGGCTCGGACCGGCAGACCAGGACCGCGAACGCCCTGTTCCGTCACATGTGGATCGCACGATATGGTGACGTCACCACCGTGGTCATGGGTCGACGATCGTTCCTCGGCCATCGGCGAGTCTGGTCCTCGAAAGCTCGGAAGCCCAGCGATCCGAAGTTCCTGCACGATTACTCGCACTACCTGGACAACGTCGATAAGGTGTGTCTCTCGCGCCGACTCAAGTCGCCGGGGTGGGAGAATTCTCGCATCCGGAAGGGTGAGCTTTCAAAGATCGTGGCGGAACTGCGGCGGGAAGAGGGCGGGAACATCATGATCGAAGGCGGCCCCCGTCTGGTCCAGGAGGTCCTTCGTCGCCGGCTCGCCGACGATTACTGGTTCTTCGTCATGCCGGTGGTCTACGGGAAAGGCCCTCGGTACTGGGGGAGGATGACCGAGCAAAACACCCTGAAGCTCCTCGAGGTCAAGCACGGTGAGGACGGGGAGATCATGCTGCACTACGCGGCTGTCCGGTAGTCAGGTTTTGCGTGTACGGAGGAGTGGATGTCAAGTAGTCTACGTAGGACAGTGCAGGAGTGAGAAGATGATCGATCACGTGAACGCGTACGCGCTGACCGTTCGGGACGTGAAGGGTTGCGCCGAGTTCTATCGGGACAAGCTTGGACTGAAACTTCAGGAGATGTCGGACGACTTCGCCTATCTTACCTTTGACAAGAAAGGCCCTGGGGTGGCTCTCGTCTCCGCCGAGGGCTTGGCTCAAGAGATTCCGAAGAATCGAGTTCGGCCCGATGAGAGCTTAACGCAGCGGAACTACTTTGCGGTCTTCCTTGAGAACGCCGATCAAGCGTACGAGAGCCTTCGCGCGAAGGGGGTCCGATTCGTTCAGTCGCCGGCGACCCGGCCCAACGGTCAGCGGTTCGCCTTCTTCGAGGATCCCGAAGGCAACCTGTGGGAGATCTCCCACTTTCCGAAGGAGTAGGCAGAGATGCCCGGGGAGACGCAGCCCCTCCCGGTCGACGAGGTCGCGCTGGCGCGCGCATGGCTCGACTGGCTGGCCGACACCCGCCGAGGGTACGTCGAGACCCTCCTCGGGCTGAGCGAGCCGGACCGGAGGAGGGACCGGGGTGCCTCCTTCCCCTCGCTGGAGGATATCTTCCTGCACATTCTCGATAACAACGTCTGGTGGCTGGAGAGCGTTCCTCAGGACCGACAGACGACCCACCACGGAGTAGAGGGTCCGCTCTCCGACGAGGATATCGAACGCGCGACAGAGCGCGTGGCGAAAATCGATAGGGATCTCGCCACCTCCCTCAGCCCAGTCGGCTTGACCCGCAGCTTCGTGGTGCACGGTGTCGAGGGAAGCGGGAAGCCGTACGAGATGCGGGTCAACCTACGGACGATCATCTGGCACCTCGTGGAAGAGGAGCTCCAGCACCGGGGGGAGATGAACGCGCTCTTCTGGCGTTCCGACGTGGAAGCTCCCACCCGCGCGTGGTTCAGCAGCTCCCTCGCCGAATAGGTTTCCTGGCCGCCGGGAACGGGGTGAGCCGTTCGGACACGCCCCGCCGGTCGGTTCTCTGACGGAGAACCACCGCTGGGGGTGAGCTCGAAGTCCTGCTCTCGAGCCCACTGCTCGTCGGTGCGTCCCATGCACAATCGGGGGGATGTTTGAGAAACCCAATCCCAAGGGGAAGGTCAGATTGGCCTTGAAGAACAGTTCAGGGGTGCATCGGTCTATCCGATGCCCGCGGAGGGAGTGCCTTGGCCGAGCCCAGGCGGTTGAAGGGCTGCTTTCCTCAGCTTCTTCTCGGCGGACAGCAGGCGAACCAATTGTTGCGCCTGCACGGAATACACTGGCAAGCCGGTGGCAGGGTCATTCCCGATTCGGAGAACCCCCATGACTACGGTTTGAATCTCGACCGTCGCGCCTTCCTTGACCTTGATCCTAGTCTTTCCGTCGCCCTCGTCGATGCACCACTCAACTAACTCGGCGTTCGCCAAGTTCGGCGCGGGCTGGATCATCGGTTCACGTCTCCCGTGTCTTTCTGCCACGCTGCGGGACACTGATTCGGCCGCGCAGCCACTCCGTGACGGGTCCCAGAAGGCTGTTCGAGGAGACGTCTTGGACTCGAAGCATCAGCATTGGCTTGTCAGGAAGGTGAAGTTCCCTCTCGAACTTGGCCATGGGAGCCGCTTCGACGGCTTCCCACACCAATTCCCCCTTCAGAAACCGCTGGGTGAGCGACTCCGAACCCTGACCACCCGCGAGGGCTTGGAATCTGAAGAGGACGCCGTTTCCCCAGAAGAACGCCGCAACCCCAGCAGCGTTCGACGGGACAGCCGCCGTTGCGGCCTGAATGAACTCCTCTGCGGAAGGATAAGTCGTGAGGGCCTTAATCTCGAGCTTCTCCCAGGGTTTGTACTCCACTTTCATCGTGCCTCTCTAAGCAGTCGTGGGGCTGCCGTGGACCCCAAGCTGGGACCCTTCGCTGAGCTGAGGAAACTGAGGGTGCCTGCTGGAGCTCCCAGTGAGACCCGTCGAGCCGCTCGCATGGACGGTCGGGATGAGTCCGCTCGCTTCCAAGATACCCCGCACCTCTGGGGGCAACTTAGCGAAGGTCTCTGGCATCCTCGTCCAGTCAATCATGTGGAACCACTCAGCCTTCTGGGCGAGCATGAAGAGGAACTCCTTGTCGCCGATTCCGATCTTCTCCCCGATTTCCTTGGGAATCGTCATCCGAAGAATCGAGTAGTCCTTGCCTCGGCGCGTGGGTACTCTGCGAACCCTGGCGACAAACGGCACTGCTGCGGCGCCGAATCGAATCGTCGTTCTCGAGAGTACCAAGGTCTCGGTTGTCACCGATACGGGAGCCGTGACGACGGGGCTTTGGTCCATGCAAAGCCTAACGCGACACGGCTTATATAAGTGTGTACATACAGGCCATGGTGTGGTAACACATGCCGCCCGAGCTTGAGCCGTTTGACACGGCCGTGCTCGTCGCCTTGGCTCAGGCCTGCAACGGCTCCCTCGCGGCCCACCCACCGATCCACGCAATTCAGTCCCGATTTCCTAAACACCTCAGGGGGGAGGTCCCTCGGTCTCTCGATCGACTCAGACGACAACAGTACTGTCAAAAACACCCCACCAGGGGCGAAGTTACGTGGCAACTGACGAGGGAGGGCCTCCGGTTGGCCGAGGACATCGTCCGAGGTTCCCTAGAGGCGGCGAATACCACCGAGAGCTCTCGTTGAGAGCAAAGTTGTGCAGCGAGGATCCCGAATGCTACGGCCTTGCCCCGGCCCGGTCCTCGAGGCAGTGAGGTACGTGGGCTCGAAACGGCTCGAGCCCGCGTGGGACTAAAGCCCCGCATTGGGTCCCGGTCCCGACTCGAGGGGCTCGCGGGTCGCTGCTGGACCTTTGGACCGACCCCTCAGATCGGGGTAGCATCTGAACGGGAGGGTCACTAGTGGGAACCATGGCAGGCCGAAAGACCAAGCCCCGTGACAGTGGGAATCGCTACGATTATCACGCATGCTCGTTATGCCTCGCATCCACCGGCTTGGAGATTCAAGGATACGTATGAGGCTACAAGCCGAATTCGAGGGACTTGTCGCGAGCACGAAGGCAAATATTGACATTGAACGACAGGCACAGGAAGTACGGACGAAGTACAGCCCGATGTTCACGCCGGCAGGCATTTCGGCGCTGAACCCGGAGATGTTCAAGGCATTCCTTCTCCTTGAAAACAACCACCACTGGAGCGGAATCCACAGATGGGGCGGAAGGCTGACCGCGAACCTCCCTCTTCTAAAGCAGGCGCTCCTGGCCATAGTTGACGAAGCCAAACCAGTCTCGGACAGAATTGACGAAGCCCGAGTGACTGTTAATGGTCTGGGCGAGGCCCTCATATCGGCGATTCTTCAGGTAGCCTACCCAACAAAGTATGGTGTCTACAACGCCGTCTCAGAAGAAGGGTTAGAGAAGATTGGATTGTTCCCGAGAGATAGTGTCCCTGGGTTTGACTCGCTCTCGACGGGTAAACGGTACGAGCTCGTCAACCGGGTTCTCAACGAACTCAGCACGAACTACGCAGTTAGCCTCTGGGCACTAGACACAATCTGGGGTGGGCTTCCGACCTCGAAAGAATCAGGGTCTTCTGGCTCAACACCCAAGGCTCAATCAGCATGGTGGGTCAACCAGGGTGTAACCTACCAAGCCGCTAGGGACGACGGCTTTCTCTGGGCCCCAAAGCTTGGCCGAGATGGTCGATCGCGGGAATACTGGCTGAACTTGAGGGAGCTGACTCCGGGCGACAGTGTACTTCACTACGTAGACGGCAAAATCCGTGCAGTGAGTCGTGTCTCAGCGGCTGGAGTCGATCAGGCGAAGCCTGCGAGCCTAGCTTCAGAGGAGTGGGATTCGGATGGAATTCTTGCGCGTACAACCTACCGCGAGCTCGAGACTCCGATCAACGTCACCGATATCGCTGCATCTCTTCGGGTGCCCGACGCAGGGCCATTCACGTCGACCGGGGGGGTCAAACAGGGCTACATTTTCCCGTTGAGCAAAGAATTCTACGATGAGCTCTGCCGACTTCATCCAGAGATCTTGACGGAGCTACCGGTACATCGGCCGACCGAAGTGTCGTCGGATGTAGCAACTCCCGATTACATTGAACCCCCTTGGGATACCATTCGGGAGAGAGTCTCGTCAACCGGGATTAAGATCCCAGCGGATGTCCTCGAGCGCTACCACCTTTCTTTGCGGGTTCGTCACTTTGTAATCCTGTCTGGCGTAAGCGGGACGGGCAAAACTTGGCTCGCCCAAGCCTACGCTGAAGCTGTTGGCGCGAAACTGTGTCACGTGCCCGTAGCGCCGAACTGGAATACCAACGAGGATCTCCTCGGTTACTACAATCCGATTCAGAGATCGTACGTGGACACCCCCTTCAGCCTCTTCCTTCGCGAAGCCTCTGCCGAATGGCGCAAGGCGACTGGCAGCGGAGAGTCCCCGAGACCCTACCACGTCTTGTTAGATGAGATGAATCTGGCTCGAGTGGAGTACTACTTCGCTCAATTCCTCTCTGTGCTCGAGTCACGGCCGAAGGATGGTGTTCGGACCATCCAACTGTCTCAGACCGAATCGGTTTCACTTGGTTCGAATCTATTCGTTATCGGCACTGTAAACATCGACGAAACCACCCACGGCTTCTCGGACAAGGTCTACGATCGTGCACAGCTCATCGAGCTCCCGATCGACAGACGGAGCATTCGCGAGCATCTCGAGCAGGTTCCGTACGCCGACATGGTAACTGAGCTCTGGGATCGGATCAAGGACGTTGCGCCGTTCGCGTATCGCGTGCTAGACGACATTCACTCGTACGTGTTGTCGGCGGAAGACATGGGCGAGCCTTGGGAGAAGGCCCTCGATGCTCAGATAGTTCAGAAGATACTCCCGAAACTGAATCGGGCAGACCCAAGGGTGGCAACGGTGCTCAAGGCGTTCGAAGAGGTTCTTCTCCCCGCAGACAAGTTCCCGCTGTCCCTCAGCAAAGCCAAACACATGTTGGACGGGTACAACGCGAATGGCTATTCCAGCTTCTTCTGACGAGCTCATTGAATTCGTTGACACCAACGGGAACAGGCTCGCCGCCCCCCGTGAATGGTCAAATGAATCAATCGGGGTTCGCATTCCGCCCTACGAGTGTCGTTCGCATCAGCTCTTCGTGAACGGCGAGCGTCTTCCTCTCACGGTCGTGTACGATGGCGCAACTGAGCAAGTCAAGGCATCATGGAGCAATCGATGGGCAACCGGTAGTTATCATCTCGAGCTCCGGCGGAAGCCAGCGGAAGGCCCGGAAGTTGTCAGGGTAGCACTGACCTTCCAAGTCTGGCCTCGGAAATTCTCCAAAGAGAGCTTCTCGAACTTGCTTCTGCAGCTGGAGATGCGACTCCCCGCGAAGGTGGCGGTTGCGTTAAAGGGACTAGGGTCCCTCTCCGGGATCAAGATCCTTCCGCCAGACCAGACGACAGTTGCCCAGGAACTTTATCGACTTCGACGGGCAGTAGAGGGTTCGCGCGAGAACTCTGGTCTTCCGGAGACCCTCGCCATTATCTCGAAAGACCCGCATCGAATGCTACGGGCGTCGGACTTCTGGGTCCAAACCGAGTTCTCGCGTCGACTCAACCCAACGGGACTGGTTCGAGTTGTCGCCCGCATGGGCAACATCACGGCGACCACTCAACCAAAGTTCGTGGTCGACACCCGAGTAGAACACACGTTTGACGTGTACGAGAATCGCGTACTCAAGTCATACGTATCGGAAGTAGAGCGGCGGCTCCGCACGTTGCGAAGGGCCCTGACCCCCCTCGAATCGAATGGCGGAGACTCAACAGAAATTACCCAGAGGATTGCGAACCTACTGAAACTCACTGAGGGTGCACACCGGGCCTCCTCCTTCCTGGAGGAGGTTGGCCACGAGCTTCCGGGGGGTCTGAGGGCATCGATGGTGCTCGCTCGACGACCTGGCTACCGGGCTGCATTCAAAGGGGTGATCGAGCTACGGAACAGCCTGGCCGCGAGGCTAGATAGTCCGGCTCTGGAGTCGCCGCTGGAGAACGTTCCGAAGCTCTACGAGATTTGGGCCACAGTGAGCGTTCTGGATTCGTTACTGGCCTACGCGAAATCGCGATCATTCCGTTTGACTCAGGAGAACCTCGTCGTCCGCCAGGGAGACGAGATATTTGTACGGGTCCTCGCCGGAGGAAGACCCGCCTTAGAGTTCAAGGATCCGACGGGCGAGATGGTCGTAAGAGCCATTCCTCAGAAGTCGTACACATCCCAAGGTGATTTGATCGCTGTGAGTTTCCTCCAACGGCCGGATCTTGTGGTCGAGATTTGGAAGGGAGGGCTTCCATCTCGCCTACTCATATTCGATGCCAAGTACAAACTCGACAGTGAAGCTGATGGCACTTCCAACTCGAGGCCGGTCAAGGATGATATCGATAAGATGCACGCGTATCGAGATGCCATCCGGACGAAAGACCGACAATTGGTCGTAGACTATGCAGCGATCCTGTATCCCGGGCCCTACGAAGGGTACGGGGGGCTGGTAGAGGCACTTCCGGCAGTTCCTTCTACGAGTGCTCTCACCCTCACGGATCAGTCATCCAGCGATCTGTATCAGAGACTCGATTCAGTGTGGGTCCGGCAGTTGGGATAGGCTCCGTACGGTATTGGATGCCGTTCCCGTGCCTACCGACGCCACGGTTTAATCCTGCTTACCATGATGTACAAGAACGAGGGTTCGGCACTGACTTCCGCGTTACTCTGCGCGCGGAGTTGTGGAGAACTGAAGGGTAGAGATGGTGACCAGGCCGCACCTTTACCTCACCAAGACTGACTACGTTAACGGGCTGACGTGCCCGAAATCGCTGTGGCTTGCCTTCAACGCCCCGGGGAGGTTGCCCAAGGCTGACGAGTCCGCGCAGTACCTCATGGACCAGGGACGACAGATCGGCGAGCTGGCGCGACGGAGGTACCCAGCGGGGGTGCTTCTTCCGACAGGGAGCGTCCGTGAGAACGATCAACGCTCCAGGAGGCTCGCGGACAGGCGGGTCCCTCTCTTCGAGGCGGGGTTTATTCACCCCAGTGGGGCCTGCTACGCGAGAGCGGACGTGCTCTTACCTATAGGAAAGGATGAATGGGACCTTGCCGAGGTGAAAAGTAGCGGGAGCGTCAAGGAGGAGCACCTCCACGACGTGGCCTTTCAACTCTACTGCTACACAGGCGCCGGGTTGAAGATCCGGAAGTGTTCTCTACTCCTTGTCAACACGGAGTATGAACGGTCGGGAGAGATTGACCCGATCCAATTCTTCCGAGAGGAGGATGTCACCGATGCGGTAAGGGGGGTCGAGCCCACCGTTCAGCCAAACGTCGGGCGTCTGCTCCAGGTTACGCATTCCCGGGAGTGCCCAGAGTTCGGGCGGGGCGAGCCATTCCACAAGGACGAGGGGGGAGTTCACGAAGACGATTCTATCTGGAAGGAGCACCCGGCTTCGGACATCTCGGATCTCTACGGAGGTGGCAAGAAGGTCCTCCAATTGCTAGAGGCGGGAGTCTTCAAAATTCGGGACATTCCGAAGAGTGTCGTCCTAACGGGGAAGCAGAGTGTCCAGCGCGCCGCCCATACGAGCGGTCGCACGCATGTAGACAGGAGAAAGCTCGCGACCTTCCTCGAGGGGCTGAGGTACCCCCTCCACTTTCTGGACTTCGAGACAATCTATCCGGCCCTCCCCCTCTTTGACGGGACCAGGCCCTACCAGCAAATCCCCTTCCAGTTCTCTGTCCACATGGTCAAAGCCCCCGGCCACAAGCCACATCATCACTCCTTCCTCTCCTTGGAGCCGACGGACCCTCGAGCGGAGCTCTTGGAATCCCTCCGTAAGGTGATTGGCTCCGAAGGGAACTTGGTCGCCTACCACCAGTCGTTCGAAATGAGCAGGCTGGAAGAGCTCGCGAGGTTTCTTCCCGAACACGCGAAATGGGTTAGGGCAGCGAAGGGGCGATTCGTTGACCTATTGACCCCATTCCGAGAGTTTGCCTACTACAACCCCGAGCAGGGTGGGAGCGCCTCCTTGAAATCAGTACTTCCAGCGATCACGGGCCACGGGTATGATGGATTCGTGATTGCAAATGGCTCCCAGGCCTCGCTAGCGTTTCTCCATGCGGCGTTTGGAACCGGGGATGGGAAGAAGGCTTCACTAAATGAGGTGAAGGAGATCAGGAGAGCGCTGGAGCGCTACTGCGGTCAGGACACGGAGGGAATGGTTTGGATCGTGGAAAAGCTTGCAGACCTCGCCAAGGATAGCAATAGTTAGACGGTCGTCAGATTGGATCGTGTGACTCTCCGGGTTACTCGACCCTTCCGCTCGGACAGGTTTGAACCGAGCCATGTGGTCGGCAACCCAACAATTATTCCCGCGAAGGGGCTCCGCTCTCCGGTGCCACAATGGCTGATGAAACAAAATGGAGATGCAGGAACTGCGGCATGATCGTGACAACAGGTGGATCTCGAGCCAATCGCTATAGTACTCCTGATCCCAAAATGGGTGGCCCCTGTCCACGGAGTTCAAGTGGGCACAGTTGGTCTGCTGGTTGAAAGAACCCCTTACCATTCGCCCCTGGCTCGCAGCAGCTACCACGCTTACTCAAGCCACCCCTGTTCCAAGGTAAAGCGGGTGGGGACGTGGCTGGATTCTTCGAGTCCCCCGCCTGGCGGCTGTGAAGCCACCGTAGCCCCCGTCGGGGAATCCCTCCTCTATTGAGAAGGGACCCAACGGGACGGACTCTTCTTGCAACTCCCAAGAAACGCAGGGGGGATAGGTTTTCAGGCGTCTCGTAGCTCAGTCGATATCGGATCTGCGGGCAGTGGGTGACGATTCGTTGACACGACGACCGATCTGCATCGACATCGACAATACAATCGCGGATACGGATTCGGTTTTTCGCCGAATAATTCAGACGGTGTCTCGCAATCGGGTCAAGCTGTTACATGAGGATGTGATTTGCTACGAATACGTGAGATGCAGGGACACCAATGGCCATCGCTTGTCACCCAACGAGTGGCAGGCTGTCTTGTCAGAGTTTCATCGAGAGGGCCTGTCTAACGCTCTACCACTCCCGGGAACTTCCACCCACCTAGCGCGCCTGAAACGAACGTTTGAAATCCACCTGGCGACGGCCAGGGACTCCGGGAGCTCGCAACTTACAAGAAGTTGGTTGAGCCTCCACCAGATCCCCTACGATGCGCTTCACTTCGTGAAGCATGGCGAGAAACACCGATTGCCGGTCGAATTCACATTCGCGATTGAGGACGACCGCGAGCAGGCATACGCATTCTACTCTACCGGCGTCCCTTCGATCATCCTGAGTCAACCATGGAACGTTGTCGGTCCCCACTCGCCGTTGGACCGTTTGCCCGACTGGGGAGCGATTGTGAGACGTCTTCTGAACCGACACGGCCGTACTCCGACGGTTTGAGCGGTCGACTCGAAGCCTCCGGGTTAGAGAACGGACCCGTTGAAGGCAGGCGCCAAAGACGCCATCGCCGAGACCGAACGGCTAGTAACGAGCAAATTTCGTAGAAACGACGCGCTAGCCACCCTGACTTCCCGCCTCAATTTTTGCTTCGGACCGGGCGAGCTTCGGGATGAATCGCGCCGCGGGGAGCCCCGGCGAGGTCCTATGTCGCAATTCGTCTAGGAAGGGATCGACCCCCACCGGGATCGGATGGGTCTCCCCGAGCCCGATCCAGTCGCGTTTCGGGCAGTCCTTCGCGCATTCCTCGACCGGTCCCCATCTCATGTCACCGGACTCGGCGTAGAATCGCTGTTGAGTCCGATTTCCCTCGGGAGGGAACCCGAGAGCAGTCCGAAGAAGGCGCTGGACCATCAGAGACGCGACGAGGCCGTTGTGGCTGATGACGCTTGGTGCTCGCGGAACGCCCCCTCCAATCTGCGCAGAATCAGCCACCAGGTATCGGAACGGGCCCTGTTGTTTGGGCGATTCTCTAGCGAGGGTTGCCTCCTCCCGGGTGTAAACACCCTGGCACTCAAGGCAGGGACTCCCGGGGCCGGCCACAGAGACCTGAGATCGGCCCACGATCCTCCCGTCGCTCTCGACGATGAGTTTTGTCCCGCCATCGATTACCGGGATCTCGAACGCGTAGGATACATGGTCTAGGACTTGGCGGGCAAAGGCACTATCAGCGGCATTCATGATCACGTCGCAGTCGAGCAGTGGTCGCAGACCCGCCCACTCCACTACACTCGCCGGATACGGTCGAACCTTGAATCCGGGGGCCGTCGCGGAAGCTCTCGCAACTTTCGCGAGATACGAGACCTTAGGCTTCCCGACGTCGGATCGATGAGCGCCCGAGGCTCGATTCAAGTTGTCTCGGCCGAGCTTGTCGAAATCGACCAGGACTACCTCACCGACTCCCAGTCGCGCCAAGTATTCAGTCAGAATGCTTCCGACGCCGCCCGCACCCGCTACACCGATCCTCAAGTCTTGAAGAATTCGTTGGCCCTCCACTCCCCACAGCCGAACCGTGCTAGCGGCTGCAGTCAGGTCAGTCGAGGAGGCCGCTCCAGCGCCTTGAAATCCAGTCTGACGCAGGCCCGTGACTCGGAACTTCTTCGCATCCATAAACTTCCCCCCATAGGGGCCGAAGAACTTCTTGGTCGCCTGGGCTGCGGTGGAGGGGCGAGGCCAGGAGTATTCCCGGACACGCCACCGACCATTGCCCCCCATGATGCCTGCTGCAAGCACTGAGCCGACCGGCATCGCTCGCCCGTTCGCGCACAGGAGCTCGCGCTCGGATTGAAGATCCGGGGAACTCGGAGTGGGCGCCTGCCGACTTAACTCACCTCCCGGGTGAGAGTGCACGATCAGGAGTCCAGAAGTTCCTCCTATGTGGGCTACTTCGGAAACCGCACGGCTGAAGTATTGTGCAGAGAAGGCGAGGCCCCCGCCCCTCTTCCAAGCAACCCATCCAGGCTCTTGCGGTATTATTTTTCGCAGGAAGAGAGTCCTCCGTATTACTCCCTCACCGGCGTGGATGATTCCAAGAAACCCCCTTTCGGGAGAGTACCCACCCTGTTGCTCGTCGCCGAAGAGGACGCGGGTGGAAGCTTGCTGGAGCTGTTGCGAGAGCACGAAGCACAGCTCGCTCATGCGATTCGAATGCGCCGCTCGTACCACGTGACTACCTCCAAGATGTCTTCCGGCGAGTTGAGCGCAGGGCCTGGCCCAATCTCCCCGCTCCACGTCCAGCTGTAGTAGTTATGCGCGCCCAAGCTCGATACAGGGGCGCACATGCCGACATCGGTAGACGCACCCTTGATCGGATGGTCTTGTATGGGGTTCAGTGGATCCGTCGTCACCATGCCGTGGGGATTCGCAACTGGGAACTGGAGTGGAACGCGGATCCATACGGGGCGCTCGTGCGGCTGGGGGTATTTCGTCGGGTCGAATCGGATTGCCGGAAGCCAAACGTACGCAAAGTTCCCGTCGACTGCGTCCACGCGAGCCCCGGGCATGCGCCGCTCTCGGAGGATCGCTATCGCCTTCCGGAGGGGTTCTGGCAGAGTCGACTCGTCCATCTTACGAGAATCCACCGCCTCCGGCGGTCACACGGAAGAACTTGCGGTCCGGTTGACTGAGGTCAACAACCTGGTCCGGCCGAAACTCGGAGACTGGGTCCCCGTTTCGCTTGTCCAATGCCTCGAGGAGGTGATCCTTCGGATCGCTGATCCCGGCTTTCTTAATCATGTCCCCGGCCAGTACGTCCTTCCGATCCCATGCCTCGGGGATGTCGTTGACGAAGACCTCGAAGTGAGTCCGCGCGCCCGCCTCTGTTGTAGCGACCATTTTCGTTTTCCCTGAGGGTCCTCAGCTACCCATGGCCGCAACCCCATATTAAGAGCATATTCTTAATAGTCTGAATACCATGAATGGACCGAGGATGCTGAACACCCAAAAGGCAGAGCCCACGCACTCTGGGACAAGGTTTCGAATCCACTTCGCGACGATCGGCTTTGAAGTTCAACGGATCGTAGCTCCAGCGGTCGCTCTCCACGCCGACCGAGCCGTGTTGCTCACCCACAGCGCCACGGATCGGGCGAGAGATTCGCTAGAGGAGGTTCGTACTCGCCTCACCAAGAACAAGATCCGGCCCTTGACCGTCCTATGCGACATATGGGACACGAGCGCGGTCGTGGGCGAGATCGGGAGCATCGTCGCCGCTGCCCCGGGGCAGGACTACTTTTTCAACGTCTCGACGGGCCCGAAGACCGCTTGCATTGCCGGAGCGCTCGCAGCCACGTTCTGGAACGTCCGACCGTATTACCAGCCAGTCGACTACAGCCGAAAGGCGCTACCGGGCGAGGGAGACCACCCTGTGGTAGGGCTCCCTAGATTTCTGACGACTTTCGCTGCCGAGCCTCTCGATGTGCCAGCGATGGCCGCTCTCTCGTTCCTTGTCGCCGAGGCAGGGCCTGTTTCCAAAGCAGGTCTGCTGAACCACATGACGTCCTCGGGGATCGTAAAGGCGAAACCGACCGCCAAGGCGGTTCCCCAAGCCCTTCACGGCCAGCTCGATACGATTCTATCACGGCTCGAGGCCTGGGGGTTTGCCAAGCGACTCGGCCGGGGGAGGGGTACGAGAATCGAAGTGACCCCACAGGGCAAAGGGGGCTACAAGATGTTTCACTATCTCCTATATCCGAAGAAGTTGCCTACAGGGTTACTCGACTGACTCTGAGGAGCCCTATCGCGGCCCCCTCTGACTTCGCCGGAGCGGCGTGTCCCAATGTCAGCCTTTCGAGCACGCCCCCACGGTTGATGACAGGGGTCATGCTGCGATGAGGGGAGGGGGACTTCACTCCCAACCGGTGCGTTGGGAAGGCAAGCTCCTTACGGGCCTCGTCAGTCTGGCCAACGTCATGCCTGACCAGCACTACTCTCTCCGGGCCCACGTCAGTACCGAGAGCCCCGACGCGATCAAGCCCATCCTCGACCGACTGTTCACCCGCGGATCGGTGTCGCAGACCGGAGACGGCAGAGAGTTCCTGATCGAAGCCGAGATGGATGGCCCGAGCGCGAGGGATCTGAATCGAGCTCTCCTCACCGAATTGCGTCGGGTCGAGAAGAGGACCCGACTGCGCTCCGAGTGGACCTGGAGGACTACGACCGAGCGGTTCTTTGACTACGTCCCAAAGGGCAGGCGAAGCCCTTCGCGCGCTCCTCCACCCCACGCTTGAGTGCTGAGCCTTTTCGCGCGTTCAACCTGCGGGTTTCCGAACGACACGCGGCGTGGCGGCGATCCTTGCGAGGTCTCGGCGCCCATCGCGGGAACGTATCATGTCCAATCGACCCGCGCGCGCCCCCCACGTCACAAGTCGGCAATTCCTCGGATGTCTTTCCAGCCATAGCCGATTTCGGGTAGCGGGCTCCCGCCGAGATGAGACTCGAACTTCTTCCGCACCGCGACCCCGCCCAGATGCTCGTAGAACCGGCGATACGGGTTCTCTTCAAGGACCCACACGATCATGGTGGTTCTTCCAATGTTCAGCAGATGACGCGCCACCTCCCGAACGAGGGCAGTCCCGACACCGTGTCCTTGGTGAGCCTTCAGGATGTAGATGGCTCCCAACTCTCCCGTGAATTCAGGATCCGCCTCTCGGTTGGGGCCGCAGACCGCGAATCCCACGATCTCTCCCCGCTCGGTGACCGCCGCGAAATGCGCCTGCCCCTCGGGCGGTTTGCTCAGCCATCTGCCAAATCCTCCGGCAAGGTCGCTCTCGTAGGTCATGCGATCCAGTCGTTCGTCGGGAACGATTCCCCGGTACGTCGTCTTCCACGTGTCCACGTGGACGCGGGTCATGCCCGCGAGGTCCTCGGGAACGGCTCGGCGGACCTTCACGGAGGCGGATGGGCGGAGTTCGGTCGGGTACTTCGGGTCTAGCTCGCTCATCGCGGTCCCCCCTCGACCCCGCGCGCCGTTCGTCCCGGCCCTGTCGCTCCTCGGCCGAGCAGACTTTTCCCAACCCGCGCACCCATGAAGCGATACACGTCGCGCCAGCCATGCCAGTCAGGCTCGGGTGACCTGCGGATCAGTTTCCATCCTTGGGAGACCATTAGGGGCTCGAGCACGAAGGGAGACCATATCGTCTGAGTATAGGGGGTAGAACGTCGCTTTCCTTCTCTCTGCGCCGAGATGAGAATCGCGCCGCGTAAGAGGTCGACGCCTCGGGTGACGGCCACCAAGCGGTGACCGCCTTTGTGTTGTACGTAACGCTTACCCCACTTCCGTTCGAAGAAGAGCTGCACAGAGTCACGGTAATCGACGATGAACCGAGCCGAGGGTCGTAGATGGCCGCGAAGCCGCCCCAACACACGCAATAGGTCGTGGGTCGTCAGATGGCAGAGGGCGTTCCCCAGGAGGACCACAGTATCGAACTTCCCGTCCAGCCGGACCCGCCGAAGGTCGGCCCGCAGGAACCTCGCTGTGGAGCCTCGTTCCCGAGCGCTCCGTCGGGCCTCCCGGATCATGTCAGGGTTCGCATCGACGCCGATGTAGCTACGCCCTGAACCCTCGAACAAGCGGGCGAGCGCGCCCCCTCCGCAGCCGAGGTCGAGCAGCGCGTGGCCGAAGCGGCGACGTTCCTGGCGTAGGACCCGCCCCAACCGCGCGAGCGTCTCAGGGTCCTCGGCGGAGTAACGACGGTAGTCCTCCGCGCTCCGGTAGAACGCTTCCAGTTCCTTCCGAGTCGTCACCGCTCGATCCAGAGGAGGGGAACACACTCCTCGTCATCAATCTCTCCCGCGCGCGTTCCTCGCAGTCCCCCGACGCGCGCGCGCTCCCTTTTTCGAGCTCACCGTCCCCTCGCTCGGCGAAACTGATTAGACGCGGCCGCATACGCCGATGTACGCATGAGTTACTATGTCGTCATCCGGGGGCCGTTGGGGATCGGCAAGTCCACCTTCTCGGAACGGCTCGCGAAGGTCATCGGGGCCGAGTATGTCTCCGTCGATCGGATTCTCGATGAGCCGGGCGTAGAGGAGTGGGACGAAGAAGCGGGGCATTACTCGGAACGGTGCTTCCACCGGACGAGCGATCTGGCCGCCGAGCGCGCCAGAACCTTCCTCGACCGGGGGACGCCCGTGATCTTCGACGGAAACTTCTACTGGAGGTCCTAAATCGCGCACCTTGTCGCGCGACTCAACTTTCCGCATCACGTCTTCACCCTGAAGGCTCCGCTGGACCTCTGCGTCCAACGGGACAGCCAGAGAGACCCGCCGCACGGCCGAGACGCGACGGAAAGCGTCTACGCGAAGTCCACCGAATTCGATTGGGGGGTCGGGATCGACGCGACCCAACCCGTCGAGTCCGTGGTCCGCGAGATTGCCTCGCACCTCTCTCAAGACCCGGCCCAGAACAAGCGGTGACGAGACCCCCCATTCGGTCGGACCCGCGAGCTCCTTTGGGCATCGGTTCGGGGGGGCCACGAGCAATCCATGGGTCCGAAACGTGTACGTTGACGAAGCATCCGACCCGACCGGTACCCCGGAGGAGCCCATCACGTGGCCGGGAGCCGCCGAGCAGCTCGTCCAGAGAGGGACCTCCGAAGGAGGTCAAGCGGTTGCCTCGAGGATCGCAAAAGTCGACTTGCGGGTAAGCCGGCCGCCTTCGTAGTCCCCAAAAAGGCGGATTCGTGTGAATCCGGCCTCCTTGAGTTCCTCCATTACCTTTGGGATCTGCAGAACCCGCGTTCGGGTCTCACTTGTCACGCGTCTTTCTACACGCCCCGCTCGGTTGATGAGCAGATGAACGAGGATCCCTCTCACGATGTCTCTACGGACAAAGGATTCCGAGAGGGATCGAACATACAGCTTCCGACCATTGTCGGCGCGGAAGACGTCGATCAGCGGGACTCCCGCCCGAGCAGACTCATAGGAACCAGGAGTGTCAACGTGGACCAACAACTTCCCTGTATCCTTCAAGTGGCGGCGCACGTTCCGTAGCGCACGGACTCGATCGCGGCGGTTCAGGATGAGCGGGTAGGAATCGACTGGTATCAGCGCGACATCGAATCCGATTGATAGGCGGAACCCGGCGAGATCGGTGTGGTGGAATCTCACCCGCCTTCTTGCCTCGGCGGGCAACCGCTCGAGCTTGGAGTTTGCATAGCGCAACATCTGGGCCGACTGGTCGATACCATCGACATGCCAACCGATTCGAGCGAGGGCCAACCCGACCCTACCCGTGCCACACATGAGGTCGAGGAGGCGCCCCGGTCGCCCGATTCTGCTCTTGTAGAACTCGATGTCATCGACCCACGCCGACCAGCACAGGTCGTAGAACTCGGCCTCCGCGTCGTATCCGGCTAACCGGCCGCGATGACTCATGACCTGAGACAACTGGAACGGATTTCGCTACGTAAGGTTGGGGGGACGAGCTCGCAAGTCCGACCCATGTGCATCGTGCACCTTTTGTGAGGTCTGGGTCGACCAGCGATCTGGGCTTAGCAATCATGGGGGTTGTCATGCCACTCCTTAACCCCCTAAGATCTCTCTCCGGACATGCGTCCGAGTGACGCGAGAAGGATAATCCGCCGTTGCTGGCCCGCGATGCCCGCCCGATTCGTCTCACTCTCGGGCCTCGGAGAGGACTTCCAATCGTTCGAAGTGGACAGGCGTTGGATCTTTCGCTTTCCTATCCGGCCCGAGGGAGAGGAACAGATTGCTCGGGAATGGGTGGCGCTCCCCGAGCTTGCGCCGCGCCTCTCACTTCCGGTTCCCCAGTACGAATTTCTTTGGGAGCCGACCCGAAGATACCCCCATCGCTTCGGCGGATACCGAAAGATCGAGGGCACGCCCCTGTTCGACATGTCAATCTCAGTGGCCGGGCGCCGCCGGGCGGGGGCCGAACTCGCCCGTTTCCTCTCGGAACTCCATCGGTTCCCACTCCGCCGAGTCGAGGGGCTCGAGATTCCGGTCACTTCGCTCCGTCAGTGTGTTCAAGCGCGCGTTGATTGGTCCGTTCGCATCTTCGAGAGCGCGCTCTTTCCTTATCTCTCGGAGCGCCGGATTCGCAGCGTCGTTGCAATGGGGGAGCTACTGGAGCGCGACCTCACCGTCGACGCCCCTCCCTCCCTTCTTCACGGTGACCTAGGTCTCGAGCATGTGCTGGCCGACCAAAAGACGGAGGCGATCACGGGGGTGATTGACTGGGGAGACCTTATGGTCGGGGATCCAGCCGCCGAGGTGCCCGTAATCGCCGGGGCTCCCGAAATTGGGGTGGCGTTCGCGCGAGAATATCGACCGCCGTACGATGACGGGTTCTCGCGAAGGGTCGACCTCTGGTGGCGGCTTTGGTGGATGCGACATATTGCGGCGCGACTCAGACGCACCGCCGAGTTCCGCCGGAAGCGGGTTCTGGAGACTATGTGGGGTCGTCTCAAGCGACCGCCCGCCCGCGAGTACATGCCTTCTCGGGCCAACTCAGCTCGGCCGTCCCAACCTCGCGACGCTTGAGGGTGATTCGGTCCCACTTACAACGTGCAGGTTTCGTGATAGCCTAGCCCGCCTTATCGAGAGCCATAGACATCGTGTGGCTCATCACCGGCGTGCCTGGAAAGCTCGTCGCATTGTTATCCGCCAGCGCTCCCAAGTCGGCAGCAGCTCCACGTCCGTGGTCGTAATCCAGCGAAAATCGCTGTGTTCTTCTCTGCCCAGCTCGACAGGCGAACGCGAGGAACACCGGACCAGGTAGTCACGCTCGTTCACTCGTTGCCATGGCCTCAGTGGGTGCTGGTGTGCATGTCTTCTGAAGAGACGTATCACTTCCCCCCGAAGGCCCGTCTCCTCCCGCAGTTCGCGAAGTGCACCGTCCCGAGGGGGCTCCCCCTCCTCAACGATCCCACCCGGTGTGTCCCACAGGCCCGGACTGAAGTCCATCCTCTCAGACCGACGAAGGACGAGCAAGCGCCCTGACCGGAAGACTGCGCAGCCCGCAGAGCGCAGGACCGGAGTCGAGATCCGCGTCACGACCCTGTAACCAAGCCGGCCGCGGATTTGAAAGGCGCCCCGTCGAAACGTGCACGATAGAGAATCCCTCCTTAGCCCAGGTCTTATGGCAACTGGGTCCTATGTCCGCCAGTTGTTCCGAGACTCTTAGATAGTGATGTTCGAGGGAGCACCAGCGGCCGTCGTGTCACTGCTACCGCCGGCGCACTATCATGCTGTCGAACAGCTCTGGGACGAACTCGAAGCGAAGTTCACCTTGAATGGAGTCCGCGGGACCCCCTATCCGCACTTCTCCTACTTGGTCGCGCGCCGACTCCATCAACCGGCTGTGCAACGACGTCTGACACGACTTGCAGCACGGTCGTTGCCCTTCTCGGTCGAAACCACAGGCGTGCACGTCTTCCCGGGACCGGTGCTCACCGTGTTTCTTGGGGTCCGCCGGAGTCCTCGTCTCGTACGTTTCCATCGCGCGGTGCGGCGCGCTCTCGGGGGCACCTCAGTTGGTTCTTCGCCGTTCTATCGACCTCCGGTTTGGGTCCCCCACATCACCCTTGCCGAGCAGGACATCCGCCCATCGCAGCTTCCCGACGTTCTCCAGTTCCTCGCGAGAAAGGATCTTCGTTGGACGCTTCCGGTGACTTCGGTAACCGCGTTTTGGGAGAATCAAGGAGCTGCGATCTTGGGTCCTACGTTTTCATTTTCACTAACCAAATGATCTCTGCGGTCGACTACCCCGAGCCTACCTGATCCATCGGCAAAGGGCACCTTACGTAGGGGCCGGGTCCGTCGAAGGCCCGGCAGACCCTTTTGTAGTGAGCGAGTTGTGTAACAGCCCCCTCCGGACCCGGGACGCGACGTTGGCGCAGGTCCCCCTCGGCAGCCCGACTCGCTGGGCGATGACCCGCCACGTCAGCCCCTGAGCCCCTAGCCTGGGTTTTCGCGCGGGGCTTGACTGCTGAGGATTTCCGCCTCGAATCGACCCTCCGGTAAACTTGTAACAGGGGACTCGGCGGGAAGTATTCGGTGGACCAGCGACGCACTTACCCGCCAGTGGGTAGAGGGCCCATCAGCCTCCCGCGGATCACAGTAGACGGAGATGGTGCGCGCATTGATCCGTGTCACGGTTCCCCGGTGCTTCTTGCCATACCGGTCATCGAACTCGACCCAGTCCCCGATTCGCAACACGGACAGATGCTGGGCCTCTCGGGCCCGGGATTCCTCCCGCACCGCCTCTCGCAGGACTTGGAACTCTTCCGGGGACAACCCCCGGAGCGTCTCCCGCCAGGCCTCTCGCTTCATTCCTCTCCGGCCATGTCTCTCTCGCTCAAGAAACCTCCAATCGAACCGAGCGACCTCCCAGCCAAGGGAGCGGTGTTCTCTTCCCTTGTGACTCCGCCTCCAGCAGCACGGGGGCGCGGGAGAATCGTCTCGCCCTCGCGACCAGTTCCTTCTCGGAGAGCCGGATCTGCCCCGGCCGGTCCGGGAACGTCTCCCACAGTGTCCTCGCCGTGGCCGCCTCGTACCTCTTGAGTCGGGAGGCCAGCCACCGATAGCGACCGCTCGCGATCACGCTCAGCACCAGCTCGAGGTCCACCCGGATCCGCCGGAGGAGTAAGGAGTCTCGTCGGCATGCCTGGTTACACGTCTTCCCTCGCTTCCTCGGCTGCCGCTTCCCAGTTCCGAGTTCTTGGTACGCGCGCGTTCGAGCGGCGGCACCGCCGGTCGTGCCATCGGTGCCGCTCCCGGGAACTCCGGTGCCGTGGTGAGATCGCCACGGTGCCGACCCGATGCCCCTCAACCCAGCCCGCGTCGCTTGTCCTCATCGAGGTGATCGGAGGAAGCCCGACC
>VFSW01003452.1_pt1 | contig 23702 bp, 21 predicted proteins | sample 5358111 | NCBI WGS metagenome assembly VFSW01 (sample SAMN11554181, study PRJNA540505) | mine drainage metagenome | isolation source: sediment from site ElyBrook_90M | place: USA: Ely Copper Mine, Vershire, VT | collected 2017
CTGTCCCCTGTCCCCTGTACCCTGTCCCCTGTCTCTGTCGCGGTGATGGGCGTGAGCGGCTACGCTGGCATGGAGCTGGCCCGTCTTCTGCTGCGTCATCCGCATTTGGCAGGTACGCCGCCGCTGTTCCTCGGACGCGCCGAGAGCACGCCGGAGCCGCTGGCCGCGATTCATCCTCAGCTGATGGACAGCAACGGCACCGGCCTCGGGCCGGGCGGCCTGAACATCGAGCCCTTCTCGTGGAAACTGCTGCGGTCGCGCGGAGTGAAGGTCCTCTTTCTGGCGACGCCGCATGAGCAATCGCGCGAGTGGGTGCCGCAGGCGCTGGAGCATGGGCTCCGCGTGATCGATTTGAGCGGGGCGTGGAGGCTCACAGAAGCCTCGAATCGCGCAGTCTACAAATTCCGCGATGAAGGTTCGGCCGTTGCGACCGCAGTGCAGACGAAGGCGGTCTACGGGATGCCGGAGCTGTATCGCGATCAGATTCGCGACGCAGACATCGTGGCCAACCCCGGCTGCTACGCCACATCGATCATTCTGGCGCTCAAGCCACTGGTCGAAGCGGGATGGATCGATCTCAATCGCGGCGTTGTGTGCGATTCGAAGTCCGGGGTATCGGGCGCGGGCAAAGCTCCCACGGCTAAGACGCACTTCATGCACGCGGCGGATAATCTTTCCGCCTATGGGCTTTTTTCGCACCGGCACACGGGCGAGTTGCTGGAGCAACTGAAGCTGACCGCGGAGCAGATTGTCTTTACACCTCACCTGCTGCCGATTCCGCGGGGGATTCTTTCGACTATCTATATAGGCTTCGCGGAACCGCACCAGACCAGTGACGTGGAGGCTCTGTATCGGAAGTATTTTGCGCAGAGCCCGCTGGTGCGGGTCTTCCCTGCCGGCCAGCTGCCCCAGATCCAGTATTCGGTGAACACCAATTATTGCGACATCGGTTTCCATCTGGCCGACGACGGGCGACGATGCGTGATCGTTTCGTGCCTCGACAACCTGCTGAAGGGCGCCGCCGGACAGGCGGTGCAGAACCTGAACCTCATGTGCGGTTGGAATGAAGCGGAAGGACTGAAATGAGATACGTTGTCAAACTCGGTGGCGTAACGCTGGAGAATCCGGAACTGCTGCACGGATGCGCCCGAGCCATTGCCGAGCTGGTGAAGGACGGCAATCAGGTAGCGATCGTCCATGGCGGCGGCGTGCAGCTGACCCGCACGCTGAAGCAGCTGGGCAAACAGAGCGAGTTTGTCGCTGGTCTGCGCATCACGGACGCGGAGACGCGCGACACCGCCTTGATGGTATTGGGCGGTGGCGTGAACAAGGCGCTGGTCGCGGCTCTCGGCTCCCATGGACAACCGGCCGTTGGATTGTCGGGTGGCGATGGTCTGGTTTTCCGCGCGCGCAAGAAGCGGACAGCTCCCGATCTCGGCTTTGTGGGCGAGATTGCCGCGGCCGATCCGCGCTGGCTGGAGGCGATCTGGCAGATGAGCGCGGTGCCGGTGATTTCGTCGATCGCCCTGGGCTTCGACGGCGAATACTACAACATCAACGCCGACGAGATGGCCGCGGCCTGCGCCGGCGCATGCAAGGCGGACGCGCTCGTCTTCCTGACCGACGTGCCGGGTGTGATGGACGCCGCCGGCAGCGTGATGCGGTGGCTGAGTATCGACCAGATCGCCGATCTGACGCGCGATGCCGTGATCACCGGCGGGATGCTGCCCAAGCTGAGCGCCTGCCGCGAGGCACTGCTGAATGGCGTGAAGCGGGTGCGCATTCTGCCCGCTTCGGTCGCGCAGCTTCTGCCCGATCTGTGCAGCAGCCGCGTGAATCAGGGCACCGAGGTGATGGTGGCATGAATACAGAGCTCAGAACACAGCCGGCACACCCAACAGAGAAGAATTCTATGAAACTCGAAGAACTCAAAGCAGCTGAGTCGAAGCTCCTGCTCGGAACCTACGATCGCTACCCACTGTTGTTCGAGCGGGGCGAGGGCGTGCACCTGATCGACGAGAACGGCGTCCGCTATCTCGATCTGCTCAGCGGCATCGGGGTCAACGCGCTGGGGTATGCGCACCCGGCGATCGAGACGGCCATCGTCGAGCAGAGCCGGCAGCTGATCCACATCTCGAACCTCTATTACCACCACGGACAGGCGGCCCTCGCGCTGCGGCTGACCGAAGCTACCGGGATGGATCGCGCCTTCTTCTGCAACAGCGGCACCGAGGCCAACGAAGCGGCCCTGAAGCTCGCGCGCGCGTGGGCCAAGCTGAAGCGGTCGGAAGGCCGGCATCTCGGCACGAAGTTCCTCGCCCTTGAAAACAGCTTTCACGGGCGCACGATGGGTTCGGTCGCCGCCACCTGGAAGGACAAGTACCGCGAGCCCTTCGATCCGGTCATGCCGGGTGTCGAGTTTGTGCGCTTCAACGATGTCGAGGACCTGAAGGCGAAGTTCTCGACCGACGTTTGCGCGATCCTGATCGAAGTCATCCAGGGCGAGGGCGGCATTCGTCCCGTCTCGAAAGAATTTCTGCAGGCCGCGCGCGACCTGACCCGATCCACAGGCGCGCTGCTCATCGCCGACGAGATTCAGTCCGGCATGGGCCGCACCGGCAAGTGGTGCGCCTATCAGCACTACAGCGTCCAGCCGGACGTGACGACGCTGGCGAAGCCGCTCGCAGGTGGTGTGCCGCTCGGTGCGCTGCTCTGCACGGAAGAAGCCTCGCAGGCCATTCACGCCGGCATGCACGGAACGACCTTCGGCGGCGGCCCGCTGGCTTGCGCGGTGGCACTGGCGGTCCTCTCCACGATCGACCGCGAACATCTGCTGGGTCATGTAACAGAAGTCGGCACTTATTTTCGCGGGAAACTCGACGCTCTGGCGAAACAGCACTCTGCGATCACCGAGGTGCGCGGGCTCGGCCTGATGCTGGCCGTCGAGCTGGACTCCGCCGATCTGGCAAAGACCGTATTGGGCGAAATGATGCAGCGTCACATCCTCATCAACCGCACCAGTGAAACCGTACTGCGCTTTCTGCCGCCTTACATCGTCACCAGGGCACATATCGACGAGTGTGTGGCGGCGCTCAACGAAATCCTGACTGAACAAACGGCGCAGGTTGCCGTAGCCCCAATTCCGGGAGGGAAGAAAATTGGCAACTAAGACCGTCGCCGTATCGGAACTCGATGCAGTCAGCCCTGATGTTTCGCTTGCAGGCCGCGACCTGTGTTCGGTCGCCGATCTGACCACTACGGAGTTAGCGGGTATCCTCGCCCTCGCGCATGACGTGAAGGTTAATCCCAGCGCCTACCGCTGGGCGCTGGACGCGAAGCAGATGGTGATGTTCTTCGAGAAGCAGTCGCTGCGCACGCGCCTCACCTTCCAAACCGCGATGAACACCCTGGGCGGGTCGGCGCTGTTTGTCGATCAAACCTCGTCGCCGCTGGGCGAGCGCGAATCGCTGGCGGACATCGCGCGCAACGTCGAGCGCTGGGTGCAAATCATTGTGCTGCGCACCTACGCGCACGACACCATCACCGAAATGGCGCAATACGCGAGCGTGCCGGTGATCAATGCGCTTAGCGATCTGGAGCATCCGTGCCAGGCGATCGCCGATTTCATGACGCTCGAAGAGCGCTTCGGCGATCTGAAAGGCTTCAACTTCACCTATGTCGGCGACGGCAATAACGTGTGCCATTCTCTGATGCTGACCGCGGCGCAGCTGGGCGCCAACTGCACCGTCGGCACGCCGAAGAATTACGCGCCCAAGGCGGATATTGTCGCGCAGGCTCGCGCCATCGCCAACGTCACCGGCTCGAACATCACGCTGGTGAACGATCCCGTGGGTGCCGTCACCGGCGCCGATGCTATCTATACCGACGTCTGCACGAGCATGGGCTTCGAACATGAGGCCACCAAGCGCGCGCCCATCTTCAAGCCGTATCAGGTCAACGAGACTCTGATGGGGATGGCCTCGCCGTCGGCGGTCTTCATGCACTGTCTGCCGGCGCATCGCAATGCCGAGGTCACGGATGCGGTTCTCGATGGACCGCAGTCGGTCGTCTTCGATCAGGCCGAGAATCGCATGCACGCGCAGAAGGCGCTGCTGCTCATGCTGCTGGGTTGCGGTAGGAAACTCAGCTAGATGGGAGCGATTCGATGAGGGTGCGGCGTAAACACCTGCGCCTATGGGCGGCGCTCCGACGACGTAAGCACGTGCCGTTCTGGGGAATGCTCACGATATGGCTGGTAATGAGCGCCGGATTTGCTGCATACAACTGGTTCCTGGTTCGGCAGGACGAATCGATAGCGCCACGAGAACACGTGGCACTGGGCACGATGTACAAACTGACGCAAGGAAGGCACGGCCCTACGGCTTCTTATTCATTTACGTTCGAGGGGAAGAAATATTACGGATCAGAGTCTGTTTCGTCCGATCACTGCTTCTGTGATGTGGCCGTTTACTTCGACCCGACACACCCGTCGACAAACACGCTTGTTGAGTATGGACGTAAGGCAAAGCTCGATCACGGAATGATGGTCTGGTGCAGTTACGGATCGTTAGTGTTGGCAGCGATACTGGGCTGCGTTCTGGCACTCAGGAGGCCGAAAAGCACGCCTGAAGGCGACTCCTTGCATGTTCAGGAGATTCGATAGCTCTGGGCTTTTCCAAACAAACGAAGAGACTCACTCTGAGGTTTTTGTAAGCAATGTCTGTAATTCTCGAAAATTTACCCGTCGGCCAGAAAGTCGGCATCGCTTTTTCCGGCGGCCTCGATACCAGCGCCGCGCTGCACTGGATGAAGCAGAAGGGCGCTTTGCCCTATGCTTACACGGCCAACCTCGGGCAGCCGGACGAGACCGACTACGAGGCAATCCCGCGCAAGGCGATCGAGTACGGCGCGGAGCAGGCTCTCCTCATCGACTGCCGCGGCCCTCTCGTCCGCGAAGGCATCGCCGCCTTGCAGTCCGGCGCGTTCCATATTTCGACTGCGGGCGTCACCTACTTCAACACCACGCCCATCGGACGCGCCGTCACCGGCACCATGCTGGTCACCGCCATGCAGGAGGACGGCGTCAACATCTGGGGCGACGGCTCAACCTTCAAGGGCAACGACATCGAGCGCTTCTATCGCTACGGACTGCTCGTCAATCCACGCCTGCAGGTTTACAAGCCGTGGCTCGACCCGGCGTTCATTGACGAACTGGGCGGCCGCGCGGAGATGTCGGCGTTCATGCAGAGGTCCGGCTTCGGCTACAAGATGTCCGCCGAGAAAGCCTACTCCACTGACTCCAACCTTCTCGGAGCGACCCACGAGGCCAAAGACCTCGAGCAGCTCTCGACCAGCATCCGCATCGTCGATCCCATCATGGGCGTTGCCTCATGGCGCGACGACGTCGACGTCCGTCGCGAAGAAGTCACCGTCCGTTTCGAGGAAGGCTTTCCCGTCGCGCTGAACAGCAAGGAGTACTCCGACCCGGTCGAGTTGCTGCTCGAAGCCAACCGCATCGGCGGCCGGCACGGCCTCGGCATGAGCGACCAGATCGAGAACCGCATCATCGAGGCCAAGAGCCGTGGCATCTACGAGGCACCCGGCCTGGCCCTGCTCTTCATCGCGTATGAGCGCCTCATCACCGGCATTCACAACGAGGACACCATCGAGCAGTATCGCGAGAACGGCCGTAAGCTGGGCCGGCTCCTCTACCAGGGACGATGGTTCGATTCCCAGGCCATCATGCTGCGCGAATCCGCGCAGCGCTGGGTCGCAAGCCCCATCACCGGCCAGGTCACTCTGGAGCTGCGCCGCGGCAACGACTACTCGATCCTGAATACTGAGTCGCGCAATCTTACGTTCCAGCCGGAGCGCCTCAGCATGGAGAAGACTGAGTCCGCCTTCTCCCCGCGCGACCGCATCGGCCAGCTCACCATGCGCAATTTGGATATTACGGATACACGCGCCAAGCTGATGACCTACGCTGCGAGTGGGCTCATTACATTAAGCAAAGGCTCGGAAATGCCGCAACTGAACAACGGGACCACGAAAGGCGAGTAGAGAACTATGACCGAACAACCCGCCAAAATGTGGTCCGGCCGTTTTCGTGCGGCCCCCGATCCACAATTTGAGTCCTGGCAGCGGTCGCTTCGTTTCGACGGACGCCTGCTGCCACAGGAAATCGCCGCCAGCAAGGCGCACGCCCACACCATCGCCGCGGCCGGCATTCTCTCGCCCGCCGAGTTGGAATCCACGCTCCGCGGCCTTGACGCTATCCTCGATCGCCTCGCCGTGCCAGGGCCCGGCAATTCCCTGCCCCCCGCGATCACCTCGTCCCAAGCCGAGGACATCCACCACTTCGTCGAGCTCTCCCTCACAGCAGAGATCGGAGATCTCGCGCTCAAGCTCCACACCGGCCGAAGCCGCAACGAGCAGATCGCCACCGACCTGCGTCTCTTCGTCCGCGACGCCATCGATACCACCGTCGCGCAGCTCACGGCATGGGCGCTCGCGCTCCTCGAAGAAGCACAGGATGCCGAAACGGCTGTCATGCCGTCCTACACGCATCTGCAGCGCGCCGAGCCCGTACTTGTCGCGCACTGGCTCCTCGCCTATGTCGAGATGATCCTCCGCGACATCTCCCGCTTCGAAGATTGCCGCACGCGCCTCAATTACTGCCCGCTGGGATCGGGCGCCGTCGCCGGTGCGACCCTCGCCCTCGACCGCAACATCGCTGCCCGCGAGCTTCGCTTCACCGCGCCCACGGCCAACAGCATGGACGCAACCAGCGACCGTGACTTCGCCCTTGAGTTCGCGCAGGCCGCCTCCACGCTCGGTGTCCATCTCTCGCGCTTCGCCGAGGAGCTCACCCTTTACTCCACCGCCGAATTTGGCTTCCTCGATCTGCCTGAAGAATTTTCTACCGGCTCCAGCGCCATGCCGCAGAAGAAGAACCCCGACCTCACCGAGCTGCTGCGCGGCAAGAGCGGACGCCTTCTCGGAGCCGCCACCACGCTGGCCACGCTGCTCAAGGGCTTGCCCCTCGCCTACAACAAGGACATGCAGGAAACCCAGGAGCCCGTCTTCGAAGTCGCCGACACGCTCCACGGCATCCTGCGTCTGCTGCCGGACTTCACGCGCGCACTCCACTTCCGTCACGACCGCATGCTGGCCGCTGCGCAGTCGGGATTCCTCAACGCCATGGCCGCGGCGACCTATTTGGTTCACAAAGGCGTTCCCTTCCGCAAAGCGCATGAAAAGATCGGCAACGCCGTTCGCTATTGTCTCGACAAGGGCTGCGAGCTGGGCGACCTGTCCCTGTACGAGCTTCGCCAGTTCGGCGAGGAATTCGGCGAGGACTTCTTCGCCGCCGCCTCGCTGCAGGCCACGCTCGACTGCCACGACGTCATCGGGGGCACCGCGCGCCAACGCGTGCGCGAGGCCCTGCAGCAGACGGAAGCCCGCGTCCGGCAGCTAGCCGAGCGCTACAAGATGATCCCTGCCGCAGAACCGGAGGCCGCCCATGCTGGTGCGTAAGGCGCGCCTCCAGGACGCAACGGACATCTATGAGCTGGTCAACAGCCTCTCGGGCGACGGCACCCTCCTCCGCCGGCCCTTCGCGGAAATCTGCGAAAACGTGCGCGACTTTACCGTGGCCGAGTCCGAAGGCGGAATCTTCCTCGGCTGCGGCGCGCTGCACCTCTACGGGCCGCATCTCGCCGAAGTCCGCTCCATCGTCGTCCGCCCCGAGGCTAAAAGCCACGGCGTGGGAGGCGAACTGCTGCAGGCGCTGCTGGCCGAGGCCGAAGAGAACGGCGTCGGCTGCGTGTGCCTGTTCACGCGCATCCCGGACTTTTTCTTCCGCTACGGCTTTCGTGAAGTGGAGGAGCGAACGGCGCTGCCGGACAAAATCTTCAAGGACTGCCAGAACTGCCCGCGCCTGTACAAGTGCGACGAGGTGGCGATGGCGCGCGGACAGGTGCCGAAGGTTTCGATCCTGGGACCGCGCGTGGAGGCCGAGCAACTGGTGCGGCTGAGCGTCTGAACAGCTCAGCCCTCTGTTCATCTACGGGTCCAGTTTCCCCCTGATTGGCGAATCGGCTACACTGTGCGGCGTCCCCCGAAAATCCCCAGACTCGCTCGGAGCCATTCGCGCCATGCCCTCTGCTCTCTCTGTCAAAATTGGTCCCCTGAAAGAGTCCGAACTTCCCGAAGCCGACCGCATCATGCGTCTGGCGTTCGGGACGTTCCTTGGCCTGCCCGATCCTATGGCGTTCATGGGCGATCGCAATTTCATGACGCCGCGCTTTCATGCGAAGCATGTCAAGATCCTGGCCGCACGACTCGACTCGCGCCTGATCGGGCACATCGCGGCATCCCGCTGGGGCTCCTTTGGCTTCCTGGGCCCGCTGGTCGTGCTGCCCGAGTTCTGGGACAAAGGCGTTGCGCAGGATCTGCTCGCGCCCACGGTGAAGCTCTTCGACCGCTGGGGCGTGCGCTACAGCGGCCTCTTCACGTTCGCGCACAGCGCCAGGCACGTCGGGCTCTATCAGAAATTGGGCTACTGGCCTGGGTACCTTACGGCTCTGATGACCCGTGCTCCCGAGCCGAACGCCGCGCCGCTCGAACCAGATGCGCTGCTCTCAACGCTCCAACGGACGCAGCGGGAGCAGGCCATCGTGGCGTGCGGGGAGATCACCAACCGGATTGAGAAGGGGCTCGACCTCACCCAGGAGATTCGCACCGTGCTGGCGCAGCGCAGCGGCGATGTCGTCCTCACGCAAAGGCGCGGCGCGATCGATGGCTTCGGCATTTGTCTGCATGGCGCGGGCGCGGAAGGCGGCAGCAAGACCTGCTACATCAAATTCGGAGCTGCGCGGAACCACGAAAGCTTCGAGCGGCTTCTCACTGCCTGCGAAGCCTACGCAGCCAGCCTGGGAGTCCCCGTCGAAGCTGGAGTGAACCTGGCCCGCGAAGATGCCTTCCGGCGCATGCGAGCGCGCGGGTACCGGGCCATGACGCAGGGAGTGGCGATGCTTCGTCCGCACGCAGCCGGATTCAATCGCCCCGATGTGTATGTGATGGACGACTGGCGCTGACCTTCCCGGTCAGCGCCCAATCGTAACAGTGGAAGCTACAATTCCGGCGCGAGCCGCTCAGTGCTGCGGCTGGGCTGGAGCGGTGGTCTGGGGATGGGCACCCTCCGCAGGCGGAGTGGCTGCCCCCTTCGGCGCTGCGCCAGCGGGCGGCGCTTCGGGCCGATGCGGTGGCGGCACGGGAGCCTTCATGCACTGCCCGCCCGGAGGCGCGCCGACGCGCGGATCGCTCTGGCTGACCGCTTCGATATCGAAGATCAGCTCCGCCTTCGGTGGGATCGGCCCTCTGCCGTTTTCGCCGTAGGCCAGCTGGTAGGGGATAAACAGCCGTCGTTCCCCGCCCATGTGCATCCCTTCGAACCCGGTGTCCCAGCCGGGAATCACCTGGTGGGCCCCATAGAGGAACTCGATGGGCTCGCTGCCCGGACGGTCGTGTGAGGAATCGAATTTGGTCCCGTTCGTCAGATAGCCGGTGTACTGGACGCTCAGGCACTTATGCGGTTCCACCGGCGCACCGGTCCCGATCTTCGTGTCGACGTAGTCCAGGGAGAAGGTTTCAGACCCTTCGCCCAGTTCCTGGCGAACCCCTTCGCTCACCAGCGGCGATGCGTAGTCCAGCTTCATCGTCGGCATGTGCGTGACCGTGTAGAGCGTCTTCACGCATGGCGCGGTTGCCGGAAGGGTGGGAATTTTCGGAGAAAGAGACGGCGCGGTCACGCAGCCACCCGCCGCGTGATGCGTTGCCGTGTTTGCCCGCCGCGATGCGGAGGTTGATGGTTTTGTTTGGGCCGCGAGGGGCCAGGCCGCAACGGCCACGACAAACAGAGAGGAACAGAAAGCACGCTTGTGGATCATCGCTACCCAGTGTATGCGAAGCCAGGCCCTGTGCGCTGCCACCCGTGGGTTGGGTTCACGAGTCGGGTTCAGTCTCTTCCCTTCGGCAAGGTCGGTTTGCCCTCGCGCGATGTACAATTCCCCCGGACCCGAGGAGCAACTCTGATGATGAAGAAACGCGTTTATCTGTCGGTTCTCATTGCAACCGCTTTCATCGCTGCGTTACCTGCTGCGCACGCTCTGGATAACGGCGTAGCGCGAACGCCGCCCATGGGCTGGAACAGCTGGAACAAGTTCGCCTGCAAAGGCCTCAACGAGCAGGTGGTGCGCGCCACCGCGGACGCCATCGCCGGCAACGGCATGAAGGATGCCGGCTATCAGTTTGTGAACCTCGACGACTGCTGGCAGAGCGGGCGCGACGCCAGCGGCAACATCGTCGTCGATCAGGAGAAATTCCCTTCCGGGATCAAAGCGCTCGCCGATTACATCCACAGCAAAGGTCTGAAATTCGGTGTCTACACCGACGTGGGAACGAAGACCTGCGCGGGGAGGCCGGGGAGCATCGGCCACGAGTATCAGGATGCGCGCCAGTACGCCGCGTGGGGCGTCGATTACGTGAAGGAAGACTGGTGCAACACGTTGCCGGGGCAGAATGCCGAGGCGTCCTATACGCTGATGCGCGATGCACTCGCCGCCACCGGGCGGCCCATCGTCTTCAGCATTTGCGAATGGGGCTCGAACAAGCCCTGGCTCTGGGCGGGGCCGGTGGGTAATCTGTGGCGCGCCACCGGCGACATTCAGGATTGCTGGAACTGCAAAAAGCCATGGGGCGGAAACGGGCTGGTGCAGATCATCGAGCTGATGGCTGCGCCGGGCGTCGAGAGCTACGCCGGGCCGGGCCACTGGAACGATCCCGACATGCTTGAGGTCGGCAACGGCGGCATGACGACCGAGGAGTATCGTGCGCACTTCAGCATGTGGGCGATGTTCGCGGCGCCGCTGCTGGTGGGCACCGATATTGCCAATATGTCCGCCGACACGAAATCCATTCTGCTGAATCGGGCCGTCATTGCTGTCGATCAGGATCCGCTCGGTGAGGCGGCTCGTCGAGTGAAGAAGGATGGCGACATCGAAGTTTGGTCGCGTCCACTTGCCGATGGCAGCCGCGCTGTCGCTCTGCTCAATCTGAGCGCGAGTCCTGTTTCGATTGGCGTGGGTTGGACGGACATCGGCTATCCAGCCGCGTTGCGTGCTACCGTGCGCAATCTGTGGAGCGATCAGGAAGTCAGCGATCAGAGGGACCACTATGCGGCGCAGGTGCCGTCGCATGGTGTCGTCATGGTGACGATCAATCCCCACGACTGACCCGTCACCGCGAACGCAATTCCGGCGGGAGATGGCAGCTATCTCCCGCCCTTTGTTGCATTTGCGGCACCATGCCTGCCTGTCGGACAGTGGAACCGGAGCACCCGTTTTTCCCGTGCGGTGACCACCGGGACTGCGCAGTAACCTGGTTTCGACCCCAAATACTTACTCTTCCGTTACGCAAATGGAATGGTGCTCTCCGGTCTCGCCGGTCAGAATCAGGTGTATTGATCGCGTCACCCCAGCTCCCAGACGCCATCGGACGAGGACAATCGAATGAGTCGTGCGACGCAGCGGTTGAGCAAACTTCTGTACAAGCAGCACGTAGACATGATCGAGTATGTCCTCCTGCTCTCTCTCCTCATCTGCGGCGCAGTCGCCAGTGGTGCGGCGTTGACGCATCAGATCGGGAACGAATTCAACGCGATCGCCAACGGTTTTTGATTCCTGGTCCCTCCGCACACACTGAACTCCGGCTTCTCACCCCTCGCTCCTTATTTCCTTGGCGTCCGCCCGGCAGGTTGCGGCCTGGGGAATAAGACACAGTCGCAGTGACAGGCTCCTGCGGGATTACGCCGTAACTATCTCGAATCTGACGGGATTCTATGGGGTTATGTTTTCCTGTCGCCCGCGCGGGTGCCAATCCTCGTTTGAGTTCTCCCACCTCCGTAATGCGCTGCATGGTCATTTCCTGCGAACACAGTAACGCGCGACCCGTTTCCAATTGATCCCCCGCTCATTACGCAAATGGAATTGTCGCGAGAGCGGGTTGCGCGCAGAATCAACCCATTGAATTCAACGCAGCCAGTCGAGTTCAACCGGATCATCGCTGATTTCTGATCGCGTCTCTCCTTGTTGCACCGCTTGTTACATTTGCCACGCTCCTGCCACCGTTCTCCCGCAGTGCTTCCGATGGGTGGGGTGATCTATCTTTGCCGACCAGCAAAAGCAGACCACTTCCACCTTCACGGGAGATATGTATAACCGAACCCGGTCATCTCACTCGGAGGTATTCGTCATGTTTCTGATCATCGCCCTAGCCGGTACATCGCTCATCGTCGCCTTCAGCGGGTTCGCGCTCCAGCTCGCCAGCGCAGTCAAAGGCAACTAATCCGCGAGCCGGCGCGTGATCCGGCACGTTTCATGAGGGACTGAACGATGTGGATGCGCGTCGCCAGAGCGCCAGGATTGGCTAACGGATCGATTCGTCCATCGACTCGAAGATGTGTCCCATTTTTTCCTGCTTCACCCGCAGGTACTGCTCGAAGCTATCCTGCGCGGGCACTTCCGCCGAAACGCGCTCGGCCACGTGAACCCCGGCTGATTCCAGCGCGGCCACTTTTTCGGGATTGTTCGTAATCAGCCGTACCGACTTCACGCCCATATGCCGCAGGATGCTCGCGGGCAGCTCGAACTCGCGGCAGTCGGCAGCGTAGCCCAGCTTGAGATTCGCCTCCACTGTATCCAGCCCCTGATCCTGCAGCTCATAGGCACGCAGCTTCGCCATCAGGCCGATGCCGCGTCCCTCCTGCTGCTCGTAGAGCAGGATTCCCACGCCCGCCTCTGCGATCTTGCTCAGCGCCAGTTCCAGCTGCAGCCGGCAGTCGCAGCGCAGCGAGTGAAACACATCCCCGGTGAGGCACTGCGAGTGGATCCGCACCAGCGGCGGCGCAGAGCGGATATCGCCCATCACCAGCGCCACGGCTTCTTCCTTCTCCGTAGACTGTCCACATCGCGCCGGATCGTCGCTCGAGTACACGCCTTCAAAGCCGAGAATGCGAAAGTGTCCCCAGCGCGTCGGAAAATCCGCATCCGCGACCTGGCGCACTGAAGCAATTGGCATACTTCGATTATAGAAGCCCGCCCTTTTTGCTGAACGCTGACTGCCGACTGCTTCTTTCGAAACGCCGCGCGCCGACCGTAGTTTTCTGTACCCTGCACCCTATACCCTGTACCCTGAATGCGTGCTGGATTCGCGCCTCATCCTCATCACCCTGCTGATCAAGCTCGGTGTCGCCGCGGCTGTTTCCTCCGCGCTGGGACGCTCGCGCGAATTTCAGAACCTGCTCTTCCGCGAAGACCGCACGGCCGGCCAAACCCTCGGCCTGCTGGCCTTTATCTGTATCCCTCTCAGCCTGGGTGTGTGGGTTCGTGTCGCGGTGCCTAACTTCTATGCCGCCGACATCTCGTTCGAGACCACCATCATCCTCGGCATCCTGATCGGCCCCGGTCCCGCCCTTATCGGCGCAACCGTCCTCTCCATCCCTGCTGTCCTGCATCGCGAATATCTCGCGCTGCCCTTCCTGCTGGCGGTCGCGATCACGGCCGGGATTTACGGCCGCTTCGTCGACAAAGAAGAAGTCTGGTCCTTCTCCCCCTTCGTCGACCTCAGCCTCTACCGCTGGGTGCGCCGCACGCTGCTGCGCCCCCGCATCGATCGCCAGATTCTCCTGCTGATCCTCATCGTCGCCATGGAGATTCTCCGCGAGTGGACGGCCCGCATATCCCACCACCGCCTGTTTGCGCTCACCTCCAACAGCTGGCCCATCCGCCTCGCTGTCTGGACCTGCGCGGCCATGGTCGTCGGCATTCCCCTCAAGATGTGGAATGTCACCCGCATCGAGCGATCCCTCGAAGAGCAAAAGCGGCTTCTGCTCGAGGCGCGGCTCGACGCGCTGCAGCGGCAGATCAATCCGCACTTCCTTTTCAACACGCTGAACTCCATCGCCTCGCTGGTGCGCTTCCGACCCGAACAGGCCCGCGAACTCATCGTGAAGCTGGCGAACATCCTCCGCAAGATGCTCAACGAGCACGACGCCTTCGTGCCCTTCCGCGACGAACTGGCGACCACCGACGACTATCTCAGCATTGAGATCGCCCGCTTCGGCGCGGAGAAGCTTTCAGTCGCCCGCGAGATCGATCCGCAGACGCTGGAAATTCCAGTGCCCAGCATGCTGCTGCAGCCGCTGGTGGAAAACAGCATCAAGCACGGACTCGAGCCGCGCATTGCCGGCGGCACGATCACGCTGCGCAGCCGCCTTGAAAACGGAAGACTCATTGTTGAGGTGGAGGACGATGGCGTCGGGATTGCGCCTGGACGCGCCCACACCAGCGGCGTCCTCCAGGGCACGGGCATCGGGATGAAAAATGTTCGCGAGCGCCTCGAAGTTCTCTACGGCGATGCCGCGATCTTTGAAGTGATGAGCCGGCCCGGCCGGGGGACGAAGGTGACGATCGCTTTCCCGGCACAGACCACCGACGGCGATCATCCAGCGGCGCGGGCCGCCCTCGCAGCTGACCAGGGACGCTGATCACAGAGACGACCGTCCCCGCTTAGCCCTTCCAGGCGCCCAGGATTCTTCGCAGCAGGACGATCTGGCCCAGGTGGTAACTGGTGTGCTGGCCCGCGAGCAGCACTTCCCGCAGCAGAGTCTGCCCCTCGCCCCAGGGAATGGTCGCGTACAGGTTCGATTCCGGATCGCCGACCAGCTTCTCGAAATCCGCCATGTCCTTTTTGACCGCGCGCACTGAAGCATCCCAGGCCTCGTCGTTTTTGGGCGCGGGTTCCTTCGGCCAGTAATTGTCAGGCCATTGCATCGCGACGTAATTGGGATTCGTAGAGAAATCCAGCAGATCGTGCAGGGCGATGCGGATGTGCTCCAGCTCCTGCCAGGCCGAATGTTCTGCGCCTTTGGGCACCACGCCACGGGCCTGCACCGGAAAATCGTCCACTACGGTTTTGAATTCGGCATGCGCCTCGCTGCCGCCCAGGAACTTCACCAGCTGGTCACGCAATGCGCGATCCTCTGTCTTAGCCATCGCTCTCTCCTCTTGCCTTGAGATGCCCGCAGCACACCACAAGGGTTCGGCTGATGCGGGACTGCGTGATCCGAAGCCTGCGCTCTACGCCGGCGTCAGCTCCGGCTCGCGCTTTTCCTGAAACACGTTGCCCATGCGGCGAATCTGGGCGCCCACGCCGCGCAGTTTTTCCTCGATGTGCTCGTAGCCGCGATCGATGTTATACACGCGATCCAGAATGGACTCGCCGTCGGCCACCCGGGCTGCCAGGACCAAGGAGGCCGACGCCCGAAGGTCCGAGCGCATCCCCGCCGCTGCCGATAAGGCGCTCGTTCCGCGCACCGTTGCGGTGCGGCCGTCCACACGGATATTGGCGCCCATGCGCACCAGTTCCTGCACATGCATGAAGCGGTTCTCGAAGATATTCTCCTTCACCAGCGAAGTTCCTTCGGCCTGGGTCGCCAACGCCATGTACTGCGCCTGCATGTCGGTGGGAAATCCGGGATATTCTTCCGTGGAAATATCCGCCGCCTTCAGGGTCCCGTCGCCGCGTACGCGGATCTGATCTTTTGCGGTCACCTCAACCCGCACACCGCAATCCTGCAGCTTGCCGATCAGAGCTGTCAGATGCGCCGGATTGCAGTGCGCGACGCACACATCGCCTCCGGTAATCGCGGCTGCGATCAGAAACGTGCCGGCCTCTATGCGATCTGGATTGATGCGATGCTTTGCGCCGTGGAGTTTGTCGACTCCTGTCACGTGGATGGTCGACGTGCCCGCGCCGTGAATCTGCGCACCCATCGCGGTCAGCAGGGCGGCCAGGTCGCTGACCTCGGGCTCGCGGGCGCAGTTTTCCATTACGGTCTCGCCTTCGGCCAGGGCCGCCGCCATCAGAACATCTTCCGTTCCGGTCACGGTGATTTTGTCGAAGACGATATGCGTGCCCTTGAGCCGTTCGGCACGCGCCTCGATGTATCCGTGCTCGTAGCTGATTTTTGCCCCCAGCATCTCCAGCGCCCTGGTGTGCAAATCGATGGGGCGCGCTCCGATCGCGCATCCGCCGGGTATGGAGACGCGCGCGATTCCCATGCGCGCCACCAGCGGTCCCAGCACCAGCGACGATGCCCGCATAGTTTTCACAATTTCATAGGGCGCGGTCGGATCTTTGATCGAGCGGCAGCTGATGGTCGTCCGATGCTGCGCGCGCCCGTAGCCCAACTCCACTTCAGCGCCCATCGAAACGAGCAGCTTACGCTCCGTTTCAATATCCCTGACCTGGGGAATGTTCTCCAGCACCACGTCGTCTTCGGTAAGAATCGCCGCCGCCATGCAGGGCAGAGCGGAATTCTTCGATCCGCTCACCCGAATCGTGCCCAGAAGGGGATTGCCCCCGCGAATCACAAATTTGTCCATAGTCCTCTTCAGATTAAATGCGCCGGCACCGCAAAAGATGCGGTCCCCCGCAGGCCGCGCACACAAGTGACTCCGCGCGCTACTTCTTCGTGGGCTGAGCCGTCTGGGGTGACCCCTGCGGCTGGTCCTCGGTCCAGATCACTTCGCCCGGCCGGGCGTAATGCAGCCGCTCCCGCGCCTCCCGCTCGATCGCATCGGGATCCGACTTGAGTTCTTTTACCTGTTGCGAAAGCCGGGCGTTCTCTTTCTGCAGCTCGCCGATCCGCTTCTGCACCGCCCGATCCTCCGCGCGCCGTTGCTCATAGACGCTGATCCCGTTCTCGCCGAAGATCGCGTGGTACCCAAACATCAGCGCCGCCATGATCACTGCGGCCGTGGCGATACGCCGCCGCATCCGATACAGCGCCTGCGCCGCCCGCCCCAACCATCCCGCTTGTTTCTGCTCCCCGATTGCTGGCACAACGCCGCCTTTACTAATCCCTGTTCCTCGGCCTTCAGGCCAAAACCCAGTTCTTCGCCGCCTGCTGCAGAGGTCCCTGGTCGCCCTCTTTACGTGCCTCGGAGTAAACTCGCACCACCGGCTCGGTCCCGCTCAACCGGTAGCAAACCCACGATCCGTCCGCCAGAATCAGCTTCAGGCCGTCGGTCCGGACCACTTCCACAACCTTCCGCCCGCCCACTTCCTGCGGATCATTCTTTATCTTCTCAGTGAACTTTCCCTTGACCTCGGGCGTCAAGCGGAAATTCTCACGATGGGGATAAAAGGAACCAACCCTGCCAAATATCTTCTTCAATTGTTCGCCCAGGCTCGTGCCGCGCACCGCCACCATCTCCGCCGCCAGCAGCCCGGCGATGACGCCGTCCTTCTCGGGAACATGGCCGCGAATCGTGAGCCCTGCGCTTTCCTCGCCGCCAATCGCGATCTTGTCCTCGTTGATCAGCTCGCCAATGTACTTGAACCCCACCGGCGTCTCGTAGAGCTGCACTTTGAATTCATCGGCCAGAGCATTGATCAGGTTGGTGGTGGCGACAGACTTCGCTACGCCGTTCTTCCATCCCCGCGTATCCACCAGGTAGTCGAACAGCAAGGCAATGACGTAGTTCGGCTGGACGAAGGTGCCGTCCCGATCGACGATGCCGAAGCGATCCGCATCCCCGTCGGTTGCGATGCCGATCGCCGCGCCCGTCTCCTTCATCTTGTCCCTGCAGGCATTCAGCAACTCGCCGTCCGGCTCCGGAGCATGTCCGCCAAACAGAACATCGCGATAATCGTGAACCGTGGCCGTCTCCACGCCATGCTCGCGCAGAATGTGGCAGCTGTATCCGCGTGCGGCGCCCCAGAAGGGATCGAATACGACCTTCAAACCTGCTTTTTTGATCGCCTTCAGATCCACCAGTTCGGCGATGCGCTTCAGGTAATCCGGCTTCACGTCGACCTGCTCAAACTTCGCTCCGCCATCCGCCGGCGACGGCACCTCGTCCAGCTTCTTCACATTCGCTTCGATCTTCTTCGTCACCTCCGGCAGAGCCGGCGCACCATCGGGCGTGGAGTACTTGATCCCGTTGTACTCCGGCGGATTATGCGATGCGGTGAAGTTGATCGATCCGCCTGTCTTCAGACGGCGCACCGCGTAGGCAATCGCGGGCGTCGGCGCCGCTTCCGGAATTACCAGCGGCGTCACTCCATGTGCGGCGAGCACCCTGGCCGCCTCGGCCACAAACATCTCCCCAAGAAAACGCGGGTCGCGCCCGACCAGAACCGTCTTCGGCCCGTCCTGGGCCGCAACGTACTGCGCAATGCCCGCCACCGCGCGCCGGATGTTGCCCAGCGTGAAATCTTCCGCGACAATTGCACGCCATCCCGAGGTCCCAAACTTAATCTCGGCGTTCATCCATTCCCCCGATGCCGTTCGGCCTTTATGATGCTGCCAGCGCGGTACTTCGGCGCCTGGCAAACCACCGATGATTGTACCCGCCACCGATCTGCGGATTGTCCTCACCACCGCCGGCTCTCGTGAAGAAGCCGAACAGATCGCCCGCGCTCTGCTGGAGGAGCGGCTGGCCGCCTGCGTCAACATCGTTCCCGGGCTTACCTCGATTTATCGCTGGAAGGGCGACGTGGAGACGGCCTCGGAATTTCTTCTCCTCATCAAGACGTCCGCAGCCTGCGCCGAACGCCTCGAAGCCACGCTGCGGCGCCTGCATTCCTACGAGGTTCCGGAATTCCTGGTTCTCACGCCAGAGGCCGCCGGCAAATCCTGGCTCGACTGGCTGCTGCACGAAACCGCGCCACCCCGATGACCGGGAATACATTTCTCAATCTCGCGGGACACGGGGCCACTTCACAAGGTTGTTTCGCATCGCACTGGTCTCGTCTCACTGAATGTGTGTCCTGGGCCCTTTCTGCCTGTAATGTCCGCGGCAAGGGAAGAGAATCCGCGCGGCGTTGAAGTCGACCGCTTCGTCCTCGACGAGATCGAGAGTGTCCCTCACATCGAGGCACTTCTCATCCTGTGGAACAGCCGTCCCAGTGCATGGTCTGTCCCGGAACTCGGGGTGTATGTCGTGCGCGCCTTCGCCTTCCTCATCATCCTCGCTGGGATCGTGAACAGGAACCGCCGCTCCAGCATGTAGGGGAGACGGGGCGGCCCGGATTTGCAGAACTCCACCGATTTGTCCCAAAGGGAAAGGGTGCGGGAGTATCCCCGCACCCTTCTGAAAGCCGAGCGGCGAACGCTAAACCTCGTTCGCTCCGTGGCACTTCTTGTATTTTTTGCCGGACCCGCAGGGACACGGATCGTTGCGGCCCACCTTCTCGCCCACGCGCCGCTGCGCCGGGGTGGAAGCGTCGCCTCCTCCCGCCATGCGGGCGTGTTCCAGCTCCTTCTGCTTCTTGCGCTGGAACTCCTTCTCGATGTCGTCGATCGTGGTAGACGGCGCCCGGCTGGGAGCCAGCGGAATCGGCGGCGTACTCGGCAGCCGGTGCCCGTTCCCGTCTCCCGCGACCCGATCGGCGGAGGCCACGCCTGGCGCCGGCGGCACCGCCGCGCGCGGCCGCGAAGGAATCTCCACCGGCTGACCGTCCGGTCCGACAATCCTCATCAGGAAGAGGAACCGCACCGTGTCTTCCTGGAACCGCTGCATCATGGCTTCGAACATCCCGAAGGATTCTTTCTTGTACTCCACCAGCGGATCCAGCTGGGCATAGCCGCGCAGGCCAATCCCTTCCTTCAGGTGGTCCATGCTCAGCAGGTGATCCTTCCAGAGCCCGTCGATCACGCTCAGCATGATCATCCGCTCGTGGAAACGCATCTGCGGCTCGCTGATCAGCTGTTCCTTTGCTTCATACTTGCCCTTCAGCCGCTCGAAGATCGCCTCGCCCAGCTCGTGCCGGGTCATTTCCGTCGGCTTCAGGCCCTCGGCCTCCAGATCGAACCCAAAGTGCGCGCTGAGCTTTTCCTTCAGCCCCTTTACGTCCCACTGATCCGGATGCACGCGCTCGTTGGCGAACTCATCGAGCAGGCTGCTCAGAATATTGGGGACGTAGTCCTCGACAATCAGTTCTTTCTGATCGAGCCCCTCCAGCAGCTGCCGCCGCAGTCCGTAGACCGCCTCGCGCTGCTTGTTCATCACATCGTCGTACTCGAGCAGATGTTTGCGGGCCTCGAAGTTCTGGCCCTCCACTGCTTTCTGCGCCGCTTCGATCCGGTTCGAGATCATCCGAGACTCGATGGGCATGCCCTCTTCCATCCCCATCTTCTGCAGCAGCGTCGAAACCCACTCGCGCGCGAAGATGCGCATCAGGTCGTCTTCGAGCGACAGATAGAAGCGCGACGCACCGGGATCGCCCTGGCGTCCCGCGCGCCCGCGCAGCTGGTTGTCGATGCGCCGCGACTCGTGCCGCTCCGTGCCCAGGATAAACAGCCCGCCGGACGAGATGACCTTCTCATGATCCGCTGCCGCGTCCGCCGCATGTCCCTGATACACGCGGTCCCAGTTCTCCTGGCTCGTCTCGTACTCCTGCCCCTGGTAATAGAAGCGCAGCATCCCCGGCGCCGCCATGGGATTGATCGCGCCCTCCGCTGCCGAAATCGCCCGCGCCAGCGCCTTCTTCACCAATTCCTGACGCGCCACAAATTCCGGATTGCCGCCCAGCAGAATATCCGTGCCGCGTCCGGCCATGTTGGTGGCAATGGTCACCATGCCCAACCGGCCCGCCTGCGCCACAATCTCCGCCTCGCGTTCGTGGAACTTTGCGTTCAGCACCACGTGACGCACACCCTTACGCGCCAGGATCTGCGACAACAACTCGCTTTTTTCGATCGACGTCGTGCCCACCAGAACGGGCTGCTGGCTCTCGTGCAGCTTCGCGATCTCATCCGCTACGGCGTAATACTTCTCCTTCGATGTCCGGAATACAACGTCGGAATTCTCGATGCGCCGCATCGGCTTGTTCGTGGGCACGACTACGATTTCCAGCTTGTAGATGTTGTCGAACTCCGAGGCTTCCGTCTCCGCCGTGCCCGTCATCCCGGCCAGCTTCTTGTACAAGCGGAAATAGTTCTGGAAGGTGATCGTCGCCAGCGTCTGATCCTCGCGGCGGATGTTCACGCCTTCCTTCGCCTCGACCGCCTGGTGCAGCCCGTCGGACCAGCGCCGCCCCGGCATCAGACGCCCCGTGAACTCGTCGACGATGATTACCTCGCCGTCCTTCACCACGTACTGCACGTCGAGCTTGTACAGCGAGTGGGCCTTGATTGCCGTCTCCACGTGGTGCTTCAGATCCCAGTTCTCCGGATCGGCGATGTTGCCGATGCCCAGCAGTCCCTCGATCTTCTCCCAGCCCTCATCGGTCACGGTGATCGTCTTGTGCTTCTCATCGACCACGTAGTCACCGGTCAGGATCTTCTCTTCCGGGCTCTTCTCGATCTCCTCGCCCAGTTCGAGCGACGGAATGATCCGGTTCACGCGCGCGTATTTGTCGGTGGTTTGGTCGGTCGGACCCGAGATGATCAGCGGCGTTCGCGCTTCGTCGATCAGGATCGAGTCCACCTCGTCCACGATGGAGAAGTAGTGCCCCCTCTGCACGCAATCGTTCAGTTCGAACTTCATGTTGTCGCGCAGGTAGTCGAACCCGAACTCATTGTTGGTGCCGTAGGTGATGTCCGAGCCGTAGGCTTTGCGCCGCTGGTTATCGTCCAGATCGTGGACAATGACGCCGACGGTGAGTCCCAGAAACTCGTAGATCTTGCCCATCCACTCGGCATCGCGTTTGGCGAGGTAGTCGTTGACGGTGACCACGTGCACACCGTGTCCGGCCAGCGCATTCAGATAAACCGGCAGCGTTGCCACCAGCGTCTTGCCTTCGCCGGTCTTCATTTCGGCAATCTTGCCCTGGTGCAGCACCATGCCGCCCAGCATTTGCACGTCGAAATGACGCATGTTCACGGCGCGCCATCCCGCTTCGCGCACCACTGCAAACGCCTCGGGTAAAAGGTCGTCGAGCGCCTGCTTCTCCGCGGCCACCCGCGCCTCTTCGTCCGTAATCCCTTCCAGCGCCGACGCAATCCGCGCCCGGAACTCCGCCGTCTTCGCGCGCAGCTGCTCGTCGCTCATCGCCTTCATCTGCGGCTCGAACGCGTTGATGTCCGCCACGCGCGGCACCAGACGCTTCACCGCCCGCTCGTTGCTGGTCCCAAATACCTTGTTGAGAACTTTAGTTCCGATCAAGCTTGAATCCTTCGGCGGTCTGTCTCGAGGCGTGGCGCGCCTGCTTTGCCAAAACCGCAATCCCATGCGAGAACTTCAGGGCTCCATCTTCATTTTAAGGTACCCCTGCGATTCGCGCCGTTGTCTCTGGGCTACCGGCTACCGGCCGTCCTACAGCGTCTTCAAATACGCCTTGGCCCGCTCCAGATCCGGAAACAGCCTCTCCTCGGCCTGAAACGCAGCCGAGTGGACGCACCGCCGCCCGTTCTTCTGCTTCACCGGATGCTTCAGGTGCAGCATCTCGTGGTACATCAGGTATTCGACCGCGTACCGCGGCGTCCCTTTCCGGTCAAAGACACGGCTCACCATGATCGTGTTGTGCGCCGGATCGTAGTGCCCCAGCAGTCGACGCGCCGTCACCTCGCTCCATGTCAGCAGCGGCCGTCCCATGAGCCCGTGGAAGAACTGGCGGTTCAGCGTCTCGAACACTTCGTCCAGATCGTACTGATCGCCCTTTGCTGAAAGAATCTTCTTGCGCCCCCGCGTCTGGCGGATGCGCTCGCTCTGCCGCACCACGGCCTCGCTCGTGGTGAATCGCCGGTACCGATTCGCATGTCCGGCATCGATCGGCTTCCGGTACAGCTTGGCCAGCAGGATGTGCGCGATCGCCCGCAGCACTGGCTCTGGCGCACCTTCGAGCAGATCGGAGAGATTCACACGAATCCGCCCTTCGCGCAGCCGGATCGTCGTGTTCAGCGACGTGAACCGGTAGAAACGAACTTCCATCGGAGGCATCGGAGCTCGCGGCCGGATCGTGCGATACTCCTCGGCAAACCATTCGTGCAGTCGGGGGGTCACTACCATCCCGAATCTCGCATAGCGCCGCGTGGAAATCAAGCCGCGCCGTGCACGCGTCTGCTCTGCAACCTGTCACCCGTAACCTGTAACCTGTAACCTATGCACGCAGTCGCTACCGAACGTCTCATCCAGCCGGCCCGCAATATCGAAGGCAGCCTCCGCCTGCCCGGCGACAAAAGTATCAGCCACCGTTACGCATTGCTGGGCGGACTGGCCGAAGGCACCACGCGGCTGACCAATTTCTCCACCGGCGCCGACTGCGCTTCCTCGCTCGGGTGCGTCGAAGCCCGCGGAGCCCAGGTCAAACGCGACGGGACCTCAATTGAAATCACCGGCACAGCAGGAGACTTCCGTCCCTCCTCCTCGCCTCTCGACTGCGGCAACTCTGGCTCGACCATGAGGATGCTCTCCGGCCTCCTCGCCGCCCAGGCCCCCGACACGTTCACCCTTACCGGCGATGCCTCCCTCTCCCGCCGCCCCATGGAGCGCATCCGCAAGCCGCTCGCCGCCATGGGCGCACAGCTCGACCTGACCGACGGCCACGCCCCCATCACCATTCACGGCGCGCCCCTCACGGCCATCGACTACACCACCCCAATCCCCAGCGCCCAGGTAAATACGGCGCTGCTC
>VFSW01003453.1_pt1 | contig 23699 bp, 19 predicted proteins | sample 5358111 | NCBI WGS metagenome assembly VFSW01 (sample SAMN11554181, study PRJNA540505) | mine drainage metagenome | isolation source: sediment from site ElyBrook_90M | place: USA: Ely Copper Mine, Vershire, VT | collected 2017
AAAAAATTCAGTAAAAAACAAATCGAACATGAGTAAAAAATCCTGCCACAAGCCAGACATGCAGTTGCATCAAGTGCAGTCAATCGCGCGGTCGCGGCGAGCCGCAAAAAATGCACTATAAAGTTTCTTCGATAAATGCCGATATCAATCTCAGGCGAATGGGAGCATGAAAAACTGCTTAGCCCGATCAAAAGGAGCGGTAATCATCGGCACGAGTATCAACAAGCAGGTAAACCAGACACGCTGCGACGGTTTCAAAACCATACCGCCTCGTGGATCCGTCGATTCGTTTACTCGCAGAAGCTGAACAAATGCGCATATTCTTCATACTGTTTATATTGTTGCTTTCAGGAGCATCGCAGGCTGCACCCGATGCGCTGAATGAAGCGCTGCGGGCTGAAGAAGCGGGAGATGACGCGAAGGCCGCAACCCTGTTCCTGCCGCTGGCGACAAAAGGAGATCCGGTCGCACAATACAATCTGGGCATCCTGTATACGCGAGGCCTGTCCATACAGAAAGATTACCGCGCGGCCGTGCAATGGTATCTGGCCGCTGCCGAGCAAGGGAACGCAGGGGCAGAGGCCAATCTGGCACAGCTGTATGAAAATGGCGAAGGGGTCGCGCAGGACTACAAAAAGGCGATGCAGTGGTCAACCTTGGCCGCCAGGCAGGGCGATTCATCCGCACAACTTCACATCGGACAGATGTATGCAGCCGGCCTGGGTGTACCGCAAGACTACAAGGAAGCGATCAAATGGTATCGCCTGGCGGCAGATCAAGGCAATGCCATCGCCAGCGCCAGACTGGGTGAATGTTATGAAAATGGGCTGGGCGTAGCACAAGATGGCGTGATGGCCGTCAAATGGTATGGTACGGCCGCAAACAATTCCAGCGACGTGAACAGCCGCAATACCTATTTGGCAAGACGCGCTGTTCTTGAAAAGGACATCACGAGCCGCCAGATAGCGGCGGAGCAAGCACGGCTTGAAGATGAGCGTGTCCAAACAGAGTCGCTGGCCCGTGCCGAAGCTGCACGCATCGTGGCAGAACAGGTGACAATCAATCGGGTTGTGGAAGATGAAAAACTGAAAGTTGCCGCCCAAGCCGCTTTCGACGCAAAAGTTCAGGCCCAAAAACTGGCCGATGTCAAAAAAGAACTGGCCGATGTAGAAAAGGAGCTGGCCAGAGTCAAGGCGGAAGCAGGAGGGCGCAAGGCCAGTCGCAGAAGCAGGCTTGAAAACGAAATGGCCAGACGCCGCGCCGAAATCAACGCTGAAGCGGCCAGACGCAGAAGAGAAATACTGGCGGCAGACAAACACGCCAAGAGCATGAAAACTGCCAAGACAAAGCAGCTCGTCAAACCCGACGTGCCGGTGCGTGAACATCCCTTGACGACCGCTATCACTGCCGCTGCCGAAACAAAACAACCCATCAAACCTGAAGCGCCAGTGCGTGAACACACATCATTGATCAAACCAGAACCTGCCAAAGCCACTCAGGGGACGGCCGTTGTCGGACAACGACAGGTATCCGGCAAAATCTCGGTAAATGACAAAACAAGATACCCGGCAAAGGTTGAACTCACCGACGAAGAACTGAAGCACCCCCTGATACGCGAACTTCAGCCATCAGCAGGCAGCATCCCCGGAAAACCGCTGATCAAAATAAAACAGATCGAATGGTCAAAAAAACAGGAAGACTCCCGATAAAAATCAACTCGTCAGTTGCAACGTGACCCCTGCCTCGCCATCTTTACATTGATATTCCGCTGCAATCGCCACGCCTGGCACGCAGACCAGCTCTTCGCCGCAGTACAGCAAGGGCAGCCTGTCGCGCTGCCAGGGAGGAACGCGATGTTCCTGAAGCAGATTTTTTAGGGTGCGGGTTGAAGCCTTAGACGACGGGCGCAGCCCCTCCCCGCCTTGTCGCAGCCTCAAGGTCACAGGTGCGCGCTGCAATTTTTCAAGGCTTACACCATGCCCTGTCGATTGCAAAAATCTGATACATGAACCTAGTGCCGGCCAGTAGAGCTCGGCTTCTCCCTGCCACCGCAAAACAAAATTCCGGTCAAATTCACCAGGGGTGCGCAACGCATAAATTCGTCCCTGATAACGACGAATCTGCCATGCGCCAAAACCGATGCAGACAGCCGCATCGTCCCGTGCACCACACAACTGATGCAGCATTTCGTCGAGTTGCGCAGACTGCGGCATAAGCGCGCCGAGTTGATAGAGATAATGGCGCAGCAGATTTTTGGCGCGCGGCAGACTCAGCCCTTGCAAAGTTGCAACGCCCAGATGCAACTCGCCACCCTCTCCCTCAGCCCTCTCGCCTTCGGGGCGAGGGAGTGAATTCACGGCATCCAGCTTCGCAAGATCATCGAGCAATTCGCCCGCCTCGGCAAAATGCTGCGCGCTGCGCGATAATGTATCGCGATAGGCCGGGAATTTTTCAGCGAGCTTCGGCAGCAAGCGATGTCGCAGAAAATTGCGCGGATAGGTATCATCCGCGTTGCTCTCGTCTTCCATCCATTGCAAGCCATGCGCTTTGGCATAGCCGATAATTTCATCTCGTGTGCTGTGCAACAAGGGGCGAATAACCTGATGTCTTCCGGCATGATCCAAATTTTCAGTTACCTTCGATGAGCCTGTCCTGAGTCCTTCGACTGGGCTCAGGACATGCTCATCGACTGGGCTCAGGACAGGCATGGCGCTCGCACCGCGCACGCCAGCGCCGCGCAACAGTTGCAAAAGCAAAGTTTCGACCTGATCGTCCGCGTGATGTGCCAGAGCAACAAAGTCGCACTGCTGCCTGGCGAACGCCTCATGACGAAGTTGGCGCGCAGCCGCTTCCAGGCCCTGTGCGCGCAGCGGGGCAATGTCTACCCGTTCGATACAGAGCGGAGTGTTAAGGCTTGCGCATAACGCAACGCAAAAATCCACCCACGCATCTGCATTCGGACTGATGCCGTGATGAACATGCAAGGCGGCGAGTTGCCAGGAAAAACGCGGTGCGAGCTCATGCAACAGATTGAGCAGCACCACGGAGTCCACCCCGCCGCTTAAGCCCAGCAGTATGGAACTGCCGGGAGGCAGCAAGCTCGAGATAGCTTCCTCGACGCGCCCTGCAAGATTAACCGAGCTCAACTTCCTTGTACTTGCCATAACTCATCAGGCGATTGAAACGGTCGCGCAGCAAGTCGTTGACAGGTTTTGCCTGTGCAATTTTCAGCGCATCCTGCAAAGCCTTTTTCACGCTCTGCATGGTCGCAGGATAATCCCGGTGCGCACCACCCAATGGCTCATGAATGATCTTGTCCACGATCCCCAGTGCCTTCAAACGGCTCGCCGTGATGCCCAGGGTTTCTGCTGCATCCTCCGCCTTGTCGGCACTCTTCCACAGGATAGACGCACAGCCTTCCGGCGAGATCACCGAATATGTGCTGTATTGCAGCATCAGCATCGCATCCCCCACTGCAATCGCAAGAGCCCCGCCTGAACCGCCTTCGCCTATGATGGTGCAGATCACCGGTACGCGCAACTCGCTCATCTCATAAAGATTGCGGCCGATCGCCTCGGACTGGCCGCGCTCTTCCGCACCCACGCCGGGGTAGGCGCCGGGCGTATCCACGAAGGTCATAATGGGTATGCCAAATTTTTCAGCCAGCCGCATCAGGCGCATCGCCTTGCGATAGCCCTCGGGCCTTGGCATGCCGAAATTGCGCAGGATTTTTTCCTTGGTATCGCGTCCCTTCTGATGACCGATCACCATGACGCTCTGTCCATTGAAACGTGCAAGACCTCCGACGATCGCCTTGTCGTCGGCAAAGCTGCGGTCGCCGTGCAGCTCTTCGAAGTCGGTAAACAGGTGCTCGATATAATCGAGCGTATAGGGACGTTGCGGGTGACGCGACACCTTGGATATCTGCCAGGGGGTGAGCGTGGCATACATCTCTTTGGTCAGCGCCTCGCTTTTCACTGACAGCTGCGCAATTTCGTCCGCGATATCGAGTGCTGCTGTATCGTCGTGCATATTGCGCAATTGCTCGATCTTGTCTTCCAGATCCGCAATAGGTCCTTCAAAATCCAAAAATGTGACTTTCATAATTAACCCTAGCTTGTAGCAAGTAGCAAGTAGCGGGTAGCCGCCAACGGATGGGTTGGATGCAAACTACCCGCCAGATGCTATTATTAAATTCATCGATGGCATCATATCGATTGCGGCGCGATGATACTACAAACCGGCGTATCGTTTGGCAGTTCCTCGTGAACGCATCTTTCAATCGTTCATAGGTACGACATCAGCCAGGCGACGGCGGCCCCGCCAGAACGCCCAGGCATCGGCGCGCGTCAAAAACAATTTTTGTATGCCGTCGCCGCCCAGCACGTCGAGTTTTAATTGTGTAATTTTACCAGAGCGCAGCGCCTGCCATAAAGGCTGCGCATAGCCTGTTTCAAAATCCTGCAATGCACTGCGCCAGCCTGAAAGATCGCCTTGTTGCAGCGCGCTGCGCAATCCCGTAAAGACGAGCAACTCATCATCTGCCTCATTGCGCCATGCAGGTTGCCAATCTAAAAAAGGAATGCTTGCCGCACTCGCCAGCATTTCCACCAGCACCTCATCGGAACTCGCAGAAGCGCTTTGGGATGCCGCGGCAACTTCAAAACCCTCTCCCCAGAACCACACGCTGTTGACCGGCACTTCACCGCGCGCCTCTCGCGCTTCGTTGACAGGGTGCGCAAACAGCAGCATCTGAATTTCGTTGAACAGCTGATGCCAGCGCTTTTCATCGGCACCTTTTGGCAGATTGCCATGTATGTTGCGCCCGGCCGCCTGCGACAGCGGCACCGTGATTATTTCCGGCAGCGCATCCAGCCGCACATACCAGCGACCCGGATGCGGTGCAAAAAATTGTATACCCTGATTATTAAAATGTTCGTTCAGGCTGGCGCAAAATAACGTCGCCTCTTCAGCACTGACAACGACATTGGGCAGCAGCACCACCTGCTCACGCTGCAAACGCACATGAACAGGATCGGCGCGCAGCCAGCAACCGGGACTTAGCCCGTCAAACGATGCCGAAATCGGTGCAAGCCCGCCTGATACCCTGAATATTTCGCACAACGCATCTTCCAGCGAAACATCCGTTCGTACTGAGCTTGTCGAAGCACCGCGCGCCAGAATTTTTTCCAGCGAAGGCAAATGCAACCCTATGCTCGCGCCAAAATCTTTGGGCAGGAATAAATCGGCGATGACCAGATGAACGTTTTTCATGCCGAGAAGTTTAACTCATATTATCCGCCAGCCATGCCAAAAAACTGACTAGCGTTTCAATCCTCGCCCACCCAAAAGCTGAATGTCATCGTGTAGTTTTTCACGCTTTTTGCTGCGTATTCGGATCGACATTTGATCTCTTTTACGCAGCGGAACCAGTAGGACTACCGTGGGAATCCCTGTTTTGGTTTTGACATAACCATATTGTTCTGCGCAAGCAAAAAATCATCATCGTCACAATCCAAAAATACACGGCATTACAAGAAAGTCCACCCACCTAAATCTCATAATGAAACACTACCGTGTCGAAAGACGTAACAACCGTTGGCTTGCCCAAATGATAACCCTGCGCATAATCGACGCCGTATGCACGCAGCAGCTCCATCGTAGCTTCATCTTCCACAAATTCCGCGACAGTCTGCTTGCCCAACGCGTGAGCAATCTCATTCATCGCTTTCACCATCGCCTGATCGACCCTATTGGTCGCCATATGTTTCACAAAGCGCCCGTCAATTTTCACGTAATCCACCGGAAGCTCCCTCAAATAGGCAAAAGACGACATCCCTGAACCAAAGTCATCCAGCGATGTCTTGCAGCCTATCTGCTGAAGCCTGGAGAGGAATACCTCCGCGAGCGACATATCACCGATAGCCGCCGTCTCGGTGACTTCGAATGTCAACGCAGCCGGATCAAGCTGGCTTTGGTGCAGCATATCGAGGATGAGATCACAGACGCTCTGATCCGAAAGCGTTTGCCCTGACAGATTGACGGAGTAACGCATTCCAGGCTTTGTTTTACGTTGCTCGACCAGGGTATCGATGGACTTGGCGATGACCCACTTGTCGATTTCAACAGCCAGCCCAAAACGTTCAGCAGAAGGCAAAAAGGCGCCTGGCATGATCAGTTTGTTGTGCTCGTCCAGCATACGGATCAATATTTCATATGACTCGATTTCTCCGCTATGCGTGGTCACGATAGGCTGACAGGCCAGCGCGAAATTGCCTTTCTCGACCGCATCCTTGATGCGCCTTGACCATCCCATGTCGGTGGACATGGCCGTGACATCTGCTTCATCCGTGGTATTGAATATATGCACCCTGTTGCGTCCGCCCTGCTTGGCAAGATGGCATGCGATGTCGGCGCGGGACAGAATCTCTGCCGCTGAACCTGTCTGCTCGTTGATGATTGCCACACCGATGGAACAGCCAATATCAACCTGCTCTACCCCCTGCTTGAACGGATAATCGGCAAGCGCCTTGCGAAATGCCTCCGCCGTGCTGTGCACCTGTTCTTCCGGAATGTTGTAGAGCAGAATTGTAAATTCGTCGCCTCCAAGCCTCGAAACCAGATCGCTCTTGCGGGCGCGCTTGTTCAGTATGTTGCTGATTTCCATCAACAGCCTGTCACCGGCCCCATGCCCCAGAGTATCGTTAACGTACTTGAAGTGATCAAGATCGATATAGAACAGCGCGTTAGGTTGTTTCGTTCGCCGGGTAAGCTCCACCAGCCGTTCCAGCGCCTCCTGGAAATAGCTGCGATTGTACAGGCCGGTGAGGCCGTCATGCTCGGCCATGGACTTCAGGTGCTCCATCATTTCCTTGCGGTCGCTGATGTCCGCGGCCAACGCCGTGTACATTTCCTCGTCGTCCAGCATGACCGAACTGATCTTGAGCGACATATGAAAGTTCGAACCATTCTTGCGTACGCCCAGCACTTCGCCTTCATGACCGATGAGTTGTCTGATCTGTGTGCGCATGAAACGCTCGCAATAACTTTCACTGCGGTTAAAAGTTTCCGGCGTTGGCATCAGCAGCGTGATCTCGCGTCCGATGATCTCGTGTGTCTCGTATTCAAAGAGCTGCTCTGCCGAACGATTGAAGCTGCTTATGAGTCCCAGTCTGTCGAAGGTAATGATGCCTTCGGCCGCATTGTCCAGAATCGCAACATACCTGGCTTCGCTCGTTGCAATCAGCCTGTTTCTTGCGATCAGTTCCTGACGCATCAGCTCAAGGTCATTGCCCAAGCCCGATATCTCCGAGATATTGCTTTCTACGTTCAGCTCCTTGTCTATCTGCCCGGATGCAATTTCCCTGCATGCCTGCTGGAGCAACCTGATCGGCTTGGTCAAACGCATCGCGAGCGATGCCACCATCAACGTCAGCGCCCACATGTAGACAAGGGCAAAAACGATGCTGCGGTGTATCATGTGACGCGCCTGCTCATTCAACCTGAGCTCATCGTAGCCGATTTTCAGTACGCCTGTGGCTTTGCCGCTTGCATCGTGTATGGGCTCGGACAGATAGTAGACATTGTCGCCATTCCCGCCGAATGCGGTATCCGGCGAGAACTTCAGATGACTGTCCTTGGTCATGCTGAACACTCCACCATCGACGCCTTTCAATCCTGTTATCTCGACATAAACCACGCCACGTGACTGTATCAAGTTGCTGAACATGCTCTTGACAGACTGATAGTCAGGATCATGCCCCAGCATTTCTGTCAATGAACGGGTCTCTTCGTGGACATTTTTTACGAAGAATTCCTTTTGCACATTGATCGACACAAAAAGAATACTCGACAGTAACAGCGTGCCGAAAATGAGCGTCAACACAAGTATTGAAATGATCATTTTGCCAAGCAGGCTGTGCATGAATATATTCAGCGGCCGCGCTTTTCCCGGCTTCCCATTTTCTGGCACTGCAGACTTGACTTCACCAGCTGGCACAACGCCTGCTTTAGTCAATGCCGGCCGCCTTGAGCACGATCTCCAGCGGACAAATTTTGGTGAACGCGCTTTGAAAAAGATTGAAGCCGATAAAAATGGCCAGCCACAACCAGTTCACATCCAGAAACAACGGACTGCCTTGCATGCCGAGCGCGACAGAGATCAGAACAAAAAAACCTGCCACCAACCTAACAATTTGTGTCGCTGTCATACATTTCCCCCGTCACCTGTTCATTCAAACACCAAGACAAATTCAACACTGCATTATGAAGCCAGCATTCCTAATATCGGCGTAAAGACAATTTACTTTAGGGAGTCACCGGTTCCCGGTTGATTATACTGTAATTTTTTACTTGCTCATAAGTCAGAAATAAAATCTATCGAAGCCCCTTTTTAATCATGCGCAAGTGCGTCGGGATGTTCGTGCGATCGGAAATAAATCAGCGATGATCAGATAAATACTTTTCATAGCGGCAAGTTTACCGCAACAAGCACAAGGATGATGGAAGCTGGATCAACATCGTCGCGACCGACGGCACAAAAACCGCGCTGGGCAAGTACATCAAGAACGAAAAGGAACGCAAAGATATCCACAAAAAACTCAAGCAGCGTCTCGAAACCGGGACGATGACCTTCGCAGAACTGCGCCAGCTCTATAAGCTGGCAGAGGGTGAAAATTTTGAATGCCAGCGCAAGAATGAGGAAATTATTCCAGTCGCATTGGAAGATCAATATCCAATTTCATTCGATGAACTGGATAAACAGTCTGCCAACTTCGACGAGAATGCCCCGCAAGGGGGCATCTCATCAAAGTGGCGCTTCGCGCAGTCTGGTAAATAATATTATTCTTTCGGTCCAATACATTTTTCACTATTGAGATTTACATAAATGATGACGGCATACTCATTTTACATTGTTGTCCTTCCCGCGAAGACGAGAATCCAGATGGCATATAACTCAGCATTACCAACAAAGCCAAGTGTTGTCCCAACTTCGTGGGCACTTGAATATTGCCTGGGTTCCTGCCTTCGCGGGAACAACGAAGTTATAACAATGTTTGTCATGAATTATGCAAAGATCAATAGGCAGCTTCTGGACAACCCATCAAGCATTTGCCAGTCCGTCCCCTGCTCTATGACAACCCCAGCCGCTCGCGCAATTCCGCGATGATGGCTGGATCAAGTGGCTGCGAGTTGTGCTGGCCCTTGCGTTCAAAATCCATGAGCAGCGCCTCGACCATTTCACGCCCGTCCTTTGTTTTGACCGCTTGCAGCGCGGTCTTGCCATTCAGTATCGGGAGTTTCTGGCTGGGCCAGTCGCGGTAATGCTGGCGCATGTATTCGGCTATTTGCGCCTGAACTTCCGGTTGGCTGTTGAATTCATCCTGCTCCTTTTGACGCTGTTTGGCCTGCACCGATCCGCTTTCTTCTTTCGCACGAGCAAGCATGGCCTGTGTTGATTCGATCACGGTGGTTTTGTAGCGCGCCTTGCCGGACAGCAGCTTTTCCATCAGCACCCTGAATTTTTTTGCACGGTTTTCGGAGTTGACCTCGGCGGTAAGCTTTGCGTCTTCGATGCAAAGATGACCCAGGATGGTGTTGTCCCAATCCTTGTGCATTTTGTTGCCGAGCTTTTCCCAGGCGAATTCGATCTTGCGCAATTCGCCGGCAGGGTCGTACTCCGCGCCAGTGAGCATGCTCTCTTCGTTCTCGGTCAGGTTAAGTTGCCGCAGGACGTCGAACGCTACACGCGGTGTGCATTCGAGGTCATAGATCAGCTTGTGCGGCAGCATCGGATCGCCATCGGTGTTTTGCAGTTTCGGCATGATGGGATTTAGCAGGCGATCAGTAATGTCGTGGTATATCTCCAACATTTCATAAACGTAATCCTTGAGCAATTCCGGCGTAAGCGGCAGTTTACGCTTCTGGATTTTACTGCGCAGGTCGAGGACAGCGCCCTTTTCCATGGGGGAAAACATGAAAGGCGCGCAGGCTTCCAGCAAGGTCACCTGATTCCCGCCTTCGCGGGAATGACGGATGTTTGCCAGTTTGGCAAACATGATGTCTCCTGGCTGCGTATGGTGCGAGCCGGATTGTTCGGTCACGGTTATTTCTTCGCCGGTCATGATGTCGCGCAACACGAAGCCTTCGCCGGGGCGCACTGACAGGACGTCATAGAAACTGAACGGCGCTGCGCAGCATTGCTCGATATAACGCGCGCACAGCGGATCAAGATGTTTTCCCTTCTTGTCCAGATAAGCCTGCGCCAGTGTGCGCCCGTCCAGCGCCTCATGTTTGACCGAGGTTTCGAGTGGTGCTGGCACCCAGTCGTAAAAAAACCAGGGCATGAATACCGGCATGTGCGGCGTGTCCGGGGTAAACGGCTCAACCTGCACATCGTCCCATGGCGACATGAATTCATCCCACGCTTCCAGCAGCGCTTCCTGACCAAAATAGCTGCTGCCGAAACCGAGCAGTTGCGCAGGCAATCCTTCAATCGCACGTCGTATCCTGCGCCAGAGAAATTCATCTTCGGGCTGTATCTGCTCTGTTTTCAGGCAGCATTGTTTGTATTTCTTTCCGCTGCCACAGGGGCATGGATCATTGCGACCCGGTTTCATGATTTTTCCAGACAACACTTCTTGTATTTTTTCCCGCTGCCGCAGGGGCAGGGATCGTTGCGGCCAACCTTGGGTTCGGGGCGAACGTAAGGTTCTTCGATAAAATACGGGTCATAAAAATTATTCTGATAATCCGTGAGATTTTTCAGACTGCGCTGCATTTCCTTTTCATCTTCTTCACGCCAGCGTATCTGGCGTTTGCTGATCGCATCAGGCTCATAGAATTCCCATGGATTCGTGAACCTTTCCCATGCAGGGGGGAAATATTTTCCTGCATAGGCCATCTCTATGCTCTGCATATCAAAATGTTTAATCCAGCCATCCTGTAAAGATTCCAATTCTTCCAGCAATTGCCGGTACTGGGGGCGAGGAAAATGCAGCAGCACGCTGCCAGCCGTCAAGCAGATTTCAAAATCCTCGTCCTCATCGGCAGCAATACCCGCTACCCATGCAAGCGCCAACTCAAGCGCTTCACCGCCCCGCCATGATGACGCAGCCATGACTGTTTCAATGGCATTGGCGCGCATGTATGAGTCCACGTCACTGTCCTCGCCCAGTTCACGCAGCGCAGACAGCACACTGTCGGGTTTGTTTTTAAAGTATGCGGGCCAGTAGCCTGCCAGCCAGTCCTGCACATCGTCGTTTTCATCAAGCGCCATGCGGCGCATGAGTTCCACCAGAAGCAGCCCCGCCTGCTCGCCTGGAATCTGGCCCAGGATCATCGGTGCATGCAGCATCAGCCACCAAACGCCATCGCCACTTTCATCGTCCCAGAGAAAATCATCCCGATGCAACATGGACAGGTGATCCGTCATCTCGTCGCCGCGCCTGGCGCACTCTTCGATCACATTGCGCGGAACTCGATCCTCGTTTTCGATCACAATATCAATCAATTCGGTCGGGCTAAGATCGGCAAGCTCTTCTCCGGTATAAGCCGGCAGTTCCATTATCTCGTTCACATCATCTCCTGACCGTCATTATCCGCCGGATATTTTACCCAACTTTCTGCCTGAAAAAAGCGCTGTTATCGTCAGATTGTGGCAAACTGTCTGCCTGTTCCAATAACGCGACCATTTTATCTTGCAACCCTACGAACTTTTCATCGGCCTGCGCTACACGCGCGCAAAGCGGCGCAATCATTTTATCTCCTTCATCTCGCTGATCTCCATGCTGGGCATGGGCCTGGGCGTGATGGCGCTGATCGTCGTGCTGTCGGTGATGAACGGCTTCCAGAAGGAAATACGCGCACGCATGCTGGGCGCATCCCCGCATCTGGAAGTGGTCGCCGACGGCGGACGCATGGATAACTGGCAAGCCATACTGGACAAGGTTGCACATGACCCCCAAGTATTGGCCGCCGCACCCTATGTGTCTGGACAGGGAATGCTGTCATTCGGCCAGAGCGTACAGGGCGTGATGGTGCGCGGCATCGATCCTGCAAAGGAGACTGCAATCACCGAATTGGCCAACAAGGTCAAGGCGGGGAAACTTGCCGATTTGCGCAGCACGGAATTCGGCATCGTGCTGGGTTCTGATCTTGCGCGTGCGCTGGGCGTCAAGGTGGGCGAAAAGGTCATGCTGATCGCACCGCAGGGATCGATCACGCCCGCCGGCATGATGCCGCGCTTAAAGCAGTTCCGCGTGGTAGGCATTTTTGAAATCGGCATGGCGCCTTACGACAACAGTCTGGCCTTGATCAACATCAACGATGCGCAAAAACTGTTTCAACTGGGGGATGCGGTGACCGGCATCAGCACCAAGCTGCGCGATATAGACAAGGCACCTGATGTGGCAAGCGAGCTGCAACGCGAGTTGCCGGACGGCCTTTACGCGAACGACTGGACGCACCAGAACAGCAACTATTTCAGCGCGGTCAAGATGGAAAAGAAAATGATGTTCATCATCCTGTCGCTGATCGTCGCGGTGGCCGCATTCAACATCGTCTCGACGCTGGTGATGGCAGTCACCGACAAGCAGGCCGACATCGCCATTTTGCGCACGCTGGGCGCATCGCCCTCCAGCATCATGAAAATCTTTATCGTGCAGGGCGTGGTGATCGGCCTGATCGGCACGCTGGCAGGCAGCCTTTCCGGCATCGTTCTGGCGCTCAATCTCGATGTGGTGGTGCCGTTCATCGAACACCTGTTCGGCGTGCAGTTCCTCGCAAAAGACGTGTATTACATCAGCGAGCTGCCATCCGATCTACGCTATCACGAAGTCATGCTGGTATCGGGCATCTCGTTTCTGATCAGTTTGCTGGCAACGCTTTATCCGAGCTACCGCGCATCGAAAACACAGCCTGCGGAGGCGCTGCGCTATGAATAACCAGGGATCAGGGATCAGGAATCAGGAATCAGCATGCGTGATTGTATGCCGCGACCTGAGCAAGACATTCACTTTAGGCAAGCTGCAAGTACCCGTGCTGAAAAACATCACGTTATCAGTTGAACACGGCGAGCGCATCGCGATCGTAGGCGCATCGGGTTCAGGCAAGAGCACCCTGCTGCATCTATTGGGGGGCCTTGACAATCCCAGCAGCGGCAGCGTACAGATACTGGGGCAGGAAGTACAGAAAATGAACGAAGTGCAGCGCGGCAAAATCCGCAATCAGTCGCTGGGCTTCGTCTATCAGTTTCACCATCTGTTGCCGGAATTCACCGCGCTTGAAAATGTCGCGATGCCGCTTCTGATACGCGGCATGAAACGCAAAGATGCTGAACCCGTCGCCAGCGCGATGCTCGAAAAAGTGGGGCTTGCGCATCGCATCCAGCACCTGCCCTCAGAGCTGTCAGGCGGCGAACGCCAACGCACTGCGGTTGCGCGCGCGCTGGTCACGAAACCTGCCTGCGTGCTGGCGGATGAGCCGACCGGCAACCTGGACAGAAAGAGCGCGGAAGATTTATTCGACCTGATGCAGCAGCTCAACGAACAACTGGGCACGAGCTTCATCGTCGTCACCCACGATCTTGGACTGGCAGCGCGCATGCAGAAAAGTTTGCGATTGGTGGATGGGGTATTGCAATAGTTTCAGCGCCGCCGCCCTCTTGCACGCCATTTCAGAATTACCACCACGCGCCAGGCGATGCGCACTGCAAAATATCCTGTGATCGCAAGGCTTAACGCCAGCAACGGCAGGCCAATCAACAGCGGCTTGCCAAGACCCGCAAGCCAGCTCCACAATCCGGCAGCATGCAGACTTGGAAATGCCAGTGGCACATCTTTCAGCTGCGCGCCGCTCACCCAGATGCCGATCCGGTAGGCCAGAAGATATAGCGGCACGATGGTGAACGGATTGGTGTAAAGCGTGGCAAACAGCGCGACCGGCAAATTGACGCGAAACAGAACCGCCATCAGCGTGGCGCATACCATCTGCAACGGCCCCGGTATCAGCCCGCAAAACAATCCGACCGCCACACCTCCCGCCACGGCACGGCGGTGCAGACGCCACAAATATTGATTTTGTAACCAGCTGCCGAACGGCTTTAGCCAGCGGTTAGCTTTTACCGATTCGTGATGCGGCAGCAACTTGCGCAAGAAATTTCTCATGATGCCATTCTACACGGTGCGTCTGCCGATCCTCGTGCAGCATCAGGCAATGCCTATTACCCGGCGACTGATTCGGCATTAATCTATGCCGCATGGTTCTCTTCACGATTTTTTTCACGCTGGGCGTATGGCTGCTGCAACAGCAGGCTGCGCTGCCGCCCTCTTCATGGGCATGGCTACTTGCGGGATTGCCGCTGCTGATTCTGCTCCAATTTATCAGACCCGTTCGGGCTGAGCCTGTCGAAGCCTTTGCTGACATTCAAAAACGGCGCATTTCGACAAGCTCAATGCGAACGGATTTAATGTCGCTTGCACTGCGCACCACCCGTTCTCTGCTGATCGCAACCTTCGCCTGCGGCACAGGTTTTTACTGGGCCGCCTGGCAAGGCGAGCAGCGTCTGGCAGTCAGCCTTCCCGATGCATGGCAGGGACGCAACGTTGCTATTGCAGGAGTGGTTGCCGAATTGCCGCACGAAAGCGAACGAGGTCAGCGCTTCAAATTCACCGTCGAAAAAACGCTCACGACGACCGTCAGCGTGCCTGAGCACATCTATCTTTCAACCTACGATGATCCCAAAAATCCACCGCCCATCCTGCATGCCGGTGAGCGCTGGCAACTGACTGTGCGCTTGAAACAACCGCATGGCACGAGCAATCCGCACGGTTTCGATTTTGAATTGTGGGCGCTGGAAAACAATGTGCGCGCCATCGGATATGTATACAACAAGAGTAACAATGTCAGGCTGGATGCTCTGGCCGACAGATACCGCATCGAATCGTGGCGCGAAGCGGTGCGGGATAAATTCAACGCTGCGCTGGGCGATGCGCCTTACAAAGGCGTATTGACCGCGCTGGCCATCGGCGATCAGGACAGCATTTCACAGGCGCAATGGCAGTTATTCAGACACACTGGCGTGATCCACCTGATGAGCATCTCGGGTCTGCACATCACCATGCTCTCCGGCATGGGCTTTGCATTCATCTACTGGCTGTGGCGACGCAGCACCCGATTAACCCTGTGGCTGCCGGCAAAAAAAGCCGCCGCCATCGCCGCTTTAATAGTGGCTTTCAGTTATACGCTGCTGGCAGGCTTTGGCGTACCCGCACAGCGCACCGTGTACATGGTGGCCGCAGCAGCATGCGCGCTCTTGATGTACCGCAATTTTTCACTCGGGCAGATACTCGGCATCGCCCTGATCGGCGTGCTGATTCCCGATCCCTGGGCAGTGCTCTCCCCCGGTTTCTGGCTGTCGTTCGGCGCAGTTGTGCTCATCCTCTACACCACATCCCACCGCATCGGACAAGGATATATAAAAGGCAATGCGCTCATCCCAAATGGATTAAATCCATCCCGGCGGGTTCCTGACAGGCAACTTCTGGTACTCCTGCGCGAATATGCCGTCGTGCAATGGGCGGTCACCCTGGGATTGATCCCGCTGATGCTGGCGCTGTTCGGACAAATTTCGCTCATCTCGCCCGTCGCCAATGCCTTCGCGATTCCCGTAATCAGCCTGATCGTCGTGCCTCTCACGCTGGCAGGCGCCCTGCTTCCCCTGGCTTTGCCGCTTCATCTGGCGCATCACTTGCTCGAATGGACCATGATACCGCTGCAATATCTGGGAGGATTGCCACTGTGGACCCAACACGCACCACCCGCATGGAGCATTGTGGCCGGCATGTTCGGTGCACTCTGGATACTTGCGCCAAAAGGATTTCCGGCGCGCTGGCTGGGAATATTTTTAATGCTGCCGATGTTTTTGAATTCTCCAGAGCCGCCCAAAGCTGGCAACTTGCGCCTGATCATCTTCGATGTCGGACAAGGCTTATCCGTCGCAGTACAGACCCGGCATCACGCGTTGCTCTATGACACGGGGCCGGATTTCTCAGATGAATCCGACAGCGGCAACCGCATCCTGGTACCTAGCCTGCGCGGCATGGGAATAAGTTCGCTGGACGGCATCATCCTGAGTCACGATGACACCGATCACATCGGCGGCACGGCTTCCGTCTTGCAGGCCATGCCGGTTGGCTGGGTCGCCTCACCATTCCCATTCTCCACTCCGTCATCACCCTTCGACAGGCTCAGGACGAACGGAATCAAAGAACTCAGGACAAACGGAATCAAAGAACTCAGGGCGAACGGAATTAATGCGATCCGCAACTGCCGAGACGGAATGAGCTGGAACTGGGACGGCGTGCAGTTCGATATATTGCATCCCGATAAAAACAGTATGAGCATTCGCCCACATGACAACAACCAGAGCTGTGTATTGCGCATCAGTACAGGACATGAACATATTCTGCTGGCCGGCGATATCGAAAAACCCGCCGAGCAGCGGCTGATCAGCGAGCATCGTGACCAGCTTGCCGCGAATCTGCTGATCGTCCCGCATCACGGCAGCTCAAGTTCTTCAGACGTAGATTTTGTCGCAGCCGTCCTGCCCGACTACGCGGTGTTTACTTCAGGCTATCTCAACCGCTTCGGACATCCAAAGGAAGAAATCCAGCACCGCTATCTCGACAGCGGAGCAATCTTGCTGCGTTCGGACAGGGACGGCGCGATTCTTATCCAGATGAATGCGCAAGGTTTGAAAGTTGAACGCTACCGCAAGACGCATCGCCGTTACTGGACACACCTAGACCGAAATACCTAGATATTTATGCATATTGTTATGCCAGATGAAAACTGAAAGACTGCACACTGGTCGCGAATCGACACCATGGGGGCATTATGCAATTGATAACCGGCATCCTCTTGATTGTCTCTCTGGCAATAACTGGGTGTGCCGAGTTGCCTTCTGTCAAAAATTTTTCTGCGAATACACTTGTCTTAGCTGGCTCTATTGACCGGATCGCAGAAGACACCAGCGCATCGTGCTTTCGACGACTGTCGCTGGATGTCCCGATCAAGGGAATAACCGACGAGAAACGCAACCAATACGCGGATGTATGCGACCAGTTGAAGCAGTCATCTGACTTGTTTATCGATCTCAACAGCACGACGCATGGCTATGCGCAAGTCCTGGGGCAGCTTGCTGACAACAAACTCGTGATATTTGACGCCGATGTGGCCGGCGTAAAGAATGCCATTGCAAAGCTTGAAAGCAGTACAGGGCAAGCCTATTTTAACGCTGCACAACTGAACGCGGTCGGGTCATTGGCCGATGTTGTGCTCAGGGCCGCAACAGATGCCTATCGACAACAAGAGATCCGACGTTTACTGGAACATCATGAGGACTTCGTGCAGCTCGCCGCCTTGCTTCAGAACTTTATCAGGCGCGCCTATTTGACCACGCTGGCTAACGAAGAGGGCAATCTCGGCAGCCTTGAAGAAATTCTCACCGACAAATACATTCATCTGGAACCATTGCGCGCGCGTGAACTGCTCGAATTGCTGAAACAGCAGAGGGTCAATCTTGCCGGGCGCAAAAAGGCGGCCAACGATGCGCTGTTCGGCATTGCAAAAATGGTTGAAGTACACAGGCAGTTGCTTCAGAGCGCTGACAACAGCAAGCTGCTCATCGGTCTCTTAAAAGACTATGGCCTGCAAATTCAAAACGTCAGAAAACAAATCAACTCTTCATTTTAATCATACAAACCATGCTATCAGAGAAAAAATTATCTTCTACACAGGCATTCGAGATTGCCGATTCCATGCAGGCCGCGGCTGCAACAACGCTCACTCTGCGCCGCACAAACAAGAACAGCCTGTCGGATCAGCAATATCAGGTGATGGTGGAAAAGGAAACCGCACTGCGCTATGACGCAGACCGATATCGCGCCGTCGGCATCAAGCTGCTGGCGAACAACGGCGCACTCACGACGCCGAATATTGTCAGCGCGATCGACCATGCAAGCCGTGCCATTAACAGCATCAAAGATGTAAGCCGGGTGCTCAACATCCTGAACAGCCTGGTCGCGCTGGGCGTCACGATAACAGGCGGCAATGCGCAGGCCATATTGACACAAATTTCAGAACTCAAGGCGACGATCAAGGCTAACACCTAACCATGGCAGAAAAAACGACAAATGTTAACCGATATTAACTCAACCTCCTCAGGAGCCTGACATGGCTCAAAGAGACATCAGCCAGAGCGCGATCGATCTGGTCAAATCCTACGAGGGTATTCCCGATGGAGACCCCGCGACGGTCAACATCGACCCTTATCTGGACCCTGTCAACATATGGACCATAGGATGGGGCCACGCCATCCGTTATGGCGGGCGTTTTTTGAAAGGCGAAGCAGATCGCGCCCAGGCGCGCGCACTCTACCCCGATGGCATCACCCTCGATCAGGCTGAAGCGCTGTTGCACGCCGACCTGATCGATACCGGGCGTGATGTGTTGACCATGCTGGCTGTCGCGCTCAACGATAACGAATTCGGCGCACTCACCAGTTTCGCCTTCAATGTTGGCGCCAATAATCTGCACAGTTCCACCTTGCTGAAAAAACTCAATGCAGACGATCGCGCGGGCGCTGCGGATCAGTTCACGCGCTGGGTGTATGCCGATGGCAAGAAGCTGCCGGGTCTTGTCAGGCGACGTGCAGCGGAACGCGCCCTGTTTCTCGCCTGATTTTACAAGGGACACAAACCATGAATATCATACAAAAAATTTTGTTGGCCTGTGTCTGTATCGCCGCCTGCATGACGGCATCTGCGATGACTGAGAATACCAACCCTGCCGGTAGCAGTGTGCCTTCAACCAATACTGTGGCACATGCCACGACGAATCCATCTGCCAATAAAAAACCCATCAGCGTTGTCATCGGGCAAGCCTTCAGCATCAAACTCAAAGAGGGCACAGACTGCGGCATGCTCAAGCCTCTCGACCAGGTCAGCCTGCTGGTTAACGGGATGGATACCGGCCTGCACGCACTGGGATGTGACCCGGCCACCGATGAACTGGCTTTTTCCCTTAAAAGAGGTGACATCACAGACCATACAGCAGCCAGCAATACGGCCTGGCAAACCATCCTTGGCAGCCCCTGGCAAACCGTCAATTCGGATTTCAAACGGGATTTACGCTTTACCGTGATCCAGCCCGCAGATTCGTCACAGGGTCAGAATCTGGGCAGTGGCAAACTGAGCCTGCTCATAGCCAGCCCGGGTTTCGGATTTATTGGCCTGGTTCTGGTTGCGGCAATGTGGGTTATGCTGGTGCGTCTGGGACGCGAATCAGGCATGTTGCGGGATGCCGATACCGGTAAAATCTTGAAGGATCGCACCTATAGTCTGGCCCGCGTACAGATGGCGTGGTGGTTTGCAATCATCATGGGCGCTTATATTTTTCTTTGGGCCATCACAAAAGAAATTCCCACCCTGAGCAGCCAGGCTTTGCTGCTGATGGGCATATCAGGCGTCACAGGTCTCACTTCAGCCGGGATAGATGCGAGCAGGCAGACAAAACTGCCTGTTAGCAGCGGTAAGTTTTTTGCCGACCTGCTAACCGATGTGGACGGCGTCACCATGCATCGCTTTCAAATGCTGGCGGTAACAATCATTCTGGGCGTGATGTTCATCATTCATGTTGCCAGCACGCTCACCATGCCTGAGTTTGACGCGACGCTGCTGGGGCTGATGGGTATTTCCGGCGGCACCTATCTCGGTTTCAAAATTCCTGAAAACCAGGCATCCGATGCGCCCGCCACGAACGTGGAAGAGTACAAGACGGGCTACACGCCGGAACCCTGATCGAAAAACACGCTGTTCTTGTTTGTAGCGAAAGCTGTGAGCGACGTGATGTGCGTTTTTTTACATGCTGATCTTTAGATAGCGGACTGCACAGTTGATTTCTAGACCGGATTATCTAGGCCTTCTGGGATATTGCCCGGCCCCCTTAAAAATGAAAGACTGCATAAAGCAGCAATACCCAAGTCAACGATCAAAGACGTCAGCCTCTTAGAAAATTATCACCTGATCAGAAAGCAGCAACGCAAGTAAAAAACCTGATGCAATCGTGAAGAATGATTCAGCTTTATAAATTTCGATAAGGGAGAATAAGAATGAATGAAATCTCAGCTCAAGAACTGACACAAGACGTCATCCAGAGCGCGGAGGCGCTTGGAAAATTTGCCAAGGACGAGAGCACCTTCCGGCTGTTGGTGGATTCTTTCCGGGCGCAGGATTACGAAGAGTTCCATGAGCTTTTGAACCGTTTCGAATTAGTTGATCGCTGCCATCTCGTTTGCAAGTGGCTTTGCTCAAAGGAGTGCTCGCTCATCTGCTTCGAGCTGTGCGGGCCGCCTCCGAAGGAATTGCCGCAACTCAGTCTGCGCGAGTTCGGCGAACTGACTGCCAGGATCACTTCTAACCAGGAAATCCTTGGCCATCTGGCAGGCGCTGTGATCGAGCGCGACGAAAAAACCTTCAAGGCCATCCTTGAGAAGCTGGGCGTCATGCAGTATTGCCATTACATCTGCCACTGGATTTGCTCTGTGCGCTGCCGCCTGATCTGCCAAATGCTCTGCGCGCCGAACAGGCCCCTCTATCTTATCGGCTGCACTCATCTGATCGATGCGCTGCAACAGGCAAGTATCGCGGTCGCCAGGTTACTCAAAGATCCCAAGACGCTTTCCGCTGTGGAAAAAGGCGTGCTCGCGCGTGACTGTATACAGGTGCGCAGCGCACTTGAAGGCGCAGAATTCCAGTGCCACTGGATCTGTCACTGGGTCTGCAGCTGGCGTTGCGTGCGCGTTTGCATACTGCTGTTCCGCCCGTTTGCACCTGTTCCTGTCGAGCATGAACTTCCGGAAATGTATGCCTTTGCGAAAGCGCTGGCAGTACTCGCCACCAAACCTGATTTAGTCGCAAAGCTTGTCGATGCAATCGAAGCCGAAAATACCGAAGCTTATAGTGAGCTGGTCAATAAACTTGAGTTAAAACCATACTGCCATCAACTGTGCCATTGGCTGTGCCGCTTGAGCTGCCGCCGTTTCTGCCTGTGCGTTTGTCCGCCTGTCGACACGATCCCTCTTTTCACCCACGTAGGCACATACCACGTGGACGCGATCTACGGCGACTTCCAGGCTAACGGCACGACGACGGCAGGCGGTTACGCGTTCACCCGCACGATTCCGTTGATCGGGATATTGCCCGGCTGGGAGTCGAGCAGTACCTACGAGTACCGCTTCCGCATTGCGAAATATCCGGGACTCGCCACAGTCGATGTGGACGCGACGATGATCAACGCAACCGTGATTGGACAACTCGAGTTCTGGTATTGGAATGGCCTGGCATGGACGACAGGTTCGACCGATTACTATGCCAATAACCCGGGAGCCACCTACAATATCCCGCAACCCCCCCCAGCTGCGCCACTGAACGTACCGGTAAACACCGATGTGCAGGCCGGTGGCTGGATCAAGGTGCCGCATGAAAACGACCTGACCATCGGTGGCGGCGGACGTTTCATCCCTCAAGGCAGACTGGTCAATCTGGACACAACACAATTTACCAATGAGTCATTTGACCTGACTGTACCTGCACCGGGACTCACGGCAGGCGACTCGATTCCGGCAGGCATTCCACCGCATTCGGAAAAACCAACTTACCAGATATTCTTCGAGGCGCGCAAGCAGGGCACGGTTGCACCTGTCTGGGCGAATAATCTTACCAAGATCGCGTTCAGCAACACGGCCTACAAGTACGTCCGGCACTCGGAATGGGATGGAGGTCCGTTCACGACCCGCAGCGTGTGCTCGCTTGACATCGCCGAGATGATAGCCCCTGGGTCAAGCGGTTGCGACAAACAAAAATCCCACATCCATACACTCTATACCTGCTATCACCCCTACCTTGGCAGCGTGCTGCTCTGGCTGCAGGGTCCGGGCATTCCTACCGGTCTCGGTATTCCGCCAATTCCTGTGCCACCGGCACCGTTCTCGTTCGCCCCGGTCATCACTGTCGACGAAGCCGCCTCAGGCGTGGCAGGCCACGATTTCGACCTCAGCACACTGAAGCCTTGTGCGTACATCCTCTGGATGTCGGCGACGGTCAATCTGACCGAAGGTTGGGGTCAGATTTCCAATGCGACAGACTGGGACATGATCGCCTTCTGCAAGGGAAGCTAGCACTGCACACAACAGACCACGGTGATACCTCCATGGTCTGTTAGAAAGCTGTTAACAATTAGTGTAAAAAAATTAAGGAGAAAATCATGAAGAACAAGACTCATAATTCATCTTTCAAACTCAGCCTGATCGCTGCCGCAGTGGCCACTGCCTTAAGCCCTGCGGCTCAGGCGACGGGTTATAACTGGACTACCGGGAGTTTCGTAGCTGGGATCACTGCGCCAGACCCGTTGCTGAGCCCGGACACGCTTACCATTAGTTCCGGTGGCACCAAAATTTTCAATGTCGATTTTTCCAACCAGAGCAACGTCACAATGACGGATAATTTGTATTTTCAGTATGGACATACCGTCACCAACTCGGGGACATGGGGTATCCAGGCCGATGTGGGTTTGTATAACAGTTACGCCGGCGGAAATTTCGTCAACAATGGCATCTTCCGTAAGAGTGCGGGGACAGGCACCACCACCATCGGCAACAGCATCGGCTTTACCAACAACGGTGGTACCATAAACGCTCAGACAGGAACCATCAACTTCAATGGCGGAGGTGCTGTTTTCAATAATGGCACGCAATTTACAGGCGCAGGGCATGTGGTCATCTCGAGCAACGCCAGTTTTGCCGGTATCATCAACTCCCAGAATCTTCAACTGACCACGGGCACCTTCACCGGAACTGGTGCGCAGATCAACGGCGCGGTGAACTGGACTGGCGGCACTGTAGCAGGCACCTGGACGGTCGCATCCGGCCAGACACTGAATGTCCAGGGCGGAGGGAACAAGTATGTGAATGGCAACAGCACGACCCTGATCAACAAAGGCATCATCAACGCCACCGGTGATCTGAACTTCCAGTACGGTGCTACGCTGACCAACAATGGCCTGTACAACGTACAAAGCGATGTGGGGCTTGTCTACGGTTACGCCAGCGGCAATTTCGTCAATAACGGCATATTCCGCAAGAGCGGCGGCACTGGAACCACATATATCGGCAACGGCAACAGCATCGGCTTCACCAACAACGGCACCATTGAGGCAAAAACCGGAACCATCAACTTCAATGGTGGCAGTGCTGTTTTCAATAATGGCACCAAGTTTACAGGTGCGGGTCAGGTGCTGGTCTCAACCGATGCCAGCTTCAATGGCGCTTTCAACGCCCAGAATCTTCAACTGACCGCAGGCACCTTCACCGGAACTGGTGCGCAGATCAATGGCATAGTGGACTGGAAGGGCGGCACTGTAGCAGGCACCTGGGAAGTGGCCAGTGGTCAGACACTCAACGTACAGAACGGCGGCACCAAGTACCTGTCTGGCGGTTTAAGTAGCCTCACTAACAACGGTACCATCAATGCCACCGACAAGCTGTACTTCGAGTACGGCGCTACGCTGACCAACAATGGCCTGTACAACGTACAAAGCGATGTGGGGCTTGTCTACGGTTACGCCAGCGGCAATTTCGTCAA
>VFSW01003454.1_pt1 | contig 23698 bp, 22 predicted proteins | sample 5358111 | NCBI WGS metagenome assembly VFSW01 (sample SAMN11554181, study PRJNA540505) | mine drainage metagenome | isolation source: sediment from site ElyBrook_90M | place: USA: Ely Copper Mine, Vershire, VT | collected 2017
GAGTACGATGCCGACGCACGACCGCGGCGAGAACGTAACGGCATCGGCATCGAGCTTTCCGTTCGCGACCGATTGCAAGAGCGCGGCGAAGTCGCCCTCGATACGAGGCAAGAGCACTTGCGCTTCTGGATCGCCGAAGCGCGCGTTGAACTCGATGACGAACGGACCCTCCTTCGTCCACATCAAGCCGCAGTAGAGCACGCCGAGGTATCGCTCTCCGCTCGCGGCAAGGCCGCGTTGCAGCGGTTCGAGGATTCGTTCGCAGACGACGGACTCGAAGTCGTCGGGAACGCCGCGCGGCGGAGAGTACGCCCCCATACCGCCGGTGTTTGGTCCGGCGTCTCCGTCGCCGGCGCGCTTGTAGTCGCAGGCGGCGCCGAACGGAACGAGCCGCTCTCCGTCGCACAGCGCGAAGAGACTCAACTCCTGCCCTTCGAGCCGCTCTTCCACGAGCACGTCGTTCCCGCCGCCCGGCACGCGCGACGCGCCGTACCATCGCCCGAGCGTCGCCTCAGCTGTCTCGCGATCGCGCGCGACGACGACGCCTTTGCCGGCAGCAAGACCGTCGGCCTTGATCGCGACGCCGTCGCCATACTCTTCGAGCGCGCGCAGCGCCGCTTCCAGCGAATGCACGACGCTCGCGCGCGCCGTCGGAATCCCGTAACGCTGCATGAAGCGCTTCGCGAAGATCTTGCTCGACTCGAGCCTCCCCGCAGAGCGATCCGGACCGAAGACGGCGATGCCGGCCTCGCGCAAGCGGTCGCCGACGCCTGCGGCGATCGACGTCTCGGGGCCGAGCACGGCGAGGTCGATTCGTTCCTCCACGCAGCGACGCGCGAGCAACTTGCCGTCCGTCGCGGGAATGGCCCAGTTGACCCCGCGGGACGCCGTTCCGGCGTTGCCGGGCGCCGCGAACACCGTATCGCACGACGGCGACCCCGAGATGCGCCACGAGAGCGCATCCTCGCGCGCGCCTCCGCCGACGACGAGCACGCGCATTACGAGTGCTCTCTCATTCCCACTCGACGGTCGCGGGAGGCTTTGAGGTGATGTCGTACGCGACGCGATTGACGCCCCGTACTTCGTTCACGATGCGCGTAGAGATGCGCTCCAGCAACTCGGAAGGTAGGCGCGCCCAATCCGCCGTCATACCGTCCTCGCTCGTTATCGCGCGGACCGCGACGAGATTGGCGTACGTACGGGCATCGCCCATGACGCCGACGCTGCGCACGGGAGTCAGCACGGCGAAATATTGCCACGGGTGCGGATCGAGCGGCGCGGCGTCGATCTCCTCGCGCACGATGGAGTCCGCCTCGCGCACGACGCGCAGTCGTTCTTCGGTGACGTCGCCGATGATGCGGACCGCCAAGCCCGGCCCTGGGAACGGTTGGCGGCTCACGATGGGCTCCGGCAGTCCGAGCACGCGCCCGAGCGAGCGCACCTCGTCCTTGAAGAGCGAGCGCAACGGCTCCAACAGCTCCAGGTGCATGCGCTCCGGAAGCCCGCCGACGTTATGGTGTGACTTGATCTTGTGACCGGCCTTGCTCTGCGGCGTCTTCGACTCGATGACGTCGGGATAGAGCGTACCTTGAACGAGAAAGCGCACGCCCGGTATCGCACGCGCCGCCTCCTCGAAGACGCCGACGAACTCGTGCCCGATCGCGATACGCTTGCGTTCCGGGTCTTCGACTCCGTGGAGCGCCTGCAGAAAGCGCGCGCGCGCGTCTACGGCGCGCACGTCCAGGTGAAGCACGTCGCGAAACGTGGCCACGACCTGCTCGGCTTCGCCGGCGCGTAGCAACCCGTGATCGACGAACACGCAGGTCAGCTGCTCCCCGACCGCACGAGCCACCAAGGTCGCCGCCACGGCCGAGTCCACGCCGCCCGAGAGGGCGCAGATCGCGCGCGCGCTTCCTAGCGTGGAACGAATCTGCGCGATCGACTCGTCAACGAACGACTCCATCGCCCAATCGGCCGGAACCTCGGCGATACCGCGTAGAAAGTTCGCGAGAACGGCTCGGCCGTACTCGGTGTGCACGACTTCGGGGTGAAACTGCACGCCGTAGATGCGCCGCGCCGAATCACCTATCGACGCGACGGCGCAGCGCTCGGTAGAGGCGAGCGTCGCAAACCCGGTGGGGAGCCGCACGACGGAGTCGCCGTGCGACATCCACGCGCGCGACGTTGCCGCGACGCCCGCGAAGAGCGGCGATTCCCGCACCTCTACGTGTAGGATGGCGGGCCCGTATTCGGCCCTGTCGAGCTTCACCAGTTCGCCGCCCAGATGGCGCGCGAGAAGCTGCATGCCGTAGCATATCCCGAACACGGGAATGCCGCTCGCGAGAATTGCGGGATCGAGGTCGGGTGCGTCCGGCACGAGCACCGACTCCGGTCCGCCGGTCAGCACGATGGCCTTTGGAGCTCGCGGCGCGAGCGCACTCCATGGCGTATCGTGAGGCAGAATCTCGCAGTAGATGCCAAGCTCGCGCGTCCTGCGCGCGATCAGTTGGCTGTACTGCGCTCCGAAATCGAGTATGAAGACTATACGGCGCTCCTCGCCGCAGCGATGGCCTCGTCGTAGTTTGGCTCTTGCGCGACTTCGCGCACGACCTGCACGTAGTGCACGCGGCCGTCACTTCCGACGACGATCACCGCGCGCGCAAGCAGGCCAAGCTCTTTGATTTCCAGACCGGACGCGCGACCGAAACTATGGTCGAGATAGTCGGAGAGCATTTGGAGCTTGACGTCGCCCTGCTCCTTGCCCCAACGCGCCTGCGCGAACGGAAGGTCGCGGCTCACAACGTATGCCGTGACGCCTTCGGGCAACTCTCCGACACGCGCGTTGAAGGTCTTCGATTCGAGCGAGCATACACCCGTGTCGAGCGATGGCACGACGATCAGCAGCGCCGCGCGCTTTGCGTCGGTAAGGCGCTGCGACGACACCGGTTGGAGATCCGCTCCCACCAGCGTGAACTGCGGCAAGGGATCGCCGCGGTGCAGCTCCGCTCCGACGAGCGTCTTCGGCTCTCCTTTGAATGTTACGGCGCCCGAGCGCTCCGTTGCTACCTGGGTCGTCATCGAATCCTCCTATGTGCAAACAGCGTCGAGGCATTCCGCATCGCGTGCCATGACTACTTCCATGGCGATTCGCTCGCCGACGGAGACGTCGCGGCCCCAACGATAGGCGGAGTACGGTGTGAAGCGCGTTCCTGGGGAGCCCGGAATGCGTAAGGATACGTCGTAGCAGACGAGCGCCTTCGGCGGCCCGGCAACGATCGTGCACTGCAGGGCGAACGGACCAATTACACCCGGAGGCCGTGCCTCGCGCGCCGCTGCGATGAACGCCTCGCCCATAGCAAAGGCCGCTTCGAGCATCGACTCGGTTATGGTCGCGGCAATGTGTCCGGCTTCCTCGAGCCGCATTGGAATTGCGCGCACAGCCTCGAACGCGCTCGGCGGAACGTTTCGCAGCCCCTCGAGGTTCGTCTGCCGGCGCGTATCGGTTCCGAGCAGCTCGAGCTCGCGCAGCACCGGCGAGTAAAAGAAGTTGAGGTTGATGGCGGGCCCGAGCAGATACTCCTCAATCACGGCGGTCGCGAGGCCGGCCTCCGTAAGCGAGCCTTCGTCGATAAGCCTGGCCGCGGCTTCACGATACTCTCGGGGAGACGAACAGAGAAAGAACGCGCGCTCGAAGCTGACGCGCGCGTGCGGCGCCTTCACGATCGCGAGCCGGTCGATCTCCTCGGGCGAGGAAAACTGCAACGGATGGAGGATTCCGGCTCGCCGTAGCAGCGCGTACTGGTTCTCGCCTTCGTCTCGCTCCTCGGCACGCAGCAGCCGACGGTTCCCGAAGAACGGCACGCGCATGCCGCGCTCGATCTCGTCGTACGTGTAGCGCTGGTGCAGGTATACTTCGAAAGAGCGGTTCGGAACGAAGACGGCGTCGCGCTCGAGCAGCATCTCCTGGACGTCCTCGTCGAGGATCTGCGTGAAATCCTCGAGCTCGATCACCTCGTCCACGCAGCCGCGCTCCGGAGGACCGGCGTAACGCCGAAAATACTGTGCATACGCGCGCTCGCGACCGCGTGCCGTGACGACCAGGCTGCGCAGTCCCTGCGCGCGCGCTCCGGCGGCAACGTCGAGCGCGGAATGGCTGCCGATGCAGCAGAGCGCGATTTCAGTCCTCACGCGGACGGTGCCGCGCCGAGGAGCTCTTGCGCTTGCGGGGAGTCTTGATATTCGACCGTCAGGATGCCGCGCAGATGGCGCGCTTCTTCTTCCACGGCCGGCGTCGACATGCGTCCGAGCATGCGAATGCACTCGTAGAGCAGCTTCGCCATGTCGCGATCGCGGGGATACACCTTGTGCATGTCGTCCACGGAACGCGCGACTTCGAGCGCGGCACCGCTCTCGCGATTCCCGTAGTGGTAATCGAGCATGAAGTTCACGTGCTTCATCTCGTTCTCGATGCCGAGCACGGACATGCGTAGCGGCCCGAAGTATTCATCCGCGGGAGCGAGCCTCGTCATATAGACATCGTGCGGAACGACGCTCAGGTGCGCGATGACATCCAGCTTCCCGAGACTGCGCAGCCGGTCGACGACGATCTCGGCATTCGCGCGATCGTCCGCCGTGTAGCCAGGAGCGTTTGCAATCGCGGCCCTCGCGGCATCGACGAACGCACCTGCGTACTGGGCGGGAAGATTGGCGATCGGAAAGGCCGGTTGTGCCGCACGCGCGCGCGCCTTCGAGCGCCACACCGGATCGTGCGTCAGCTCCCACCCGCGCCAATCGGCTTCCAGCGGCAGCACATCGGCCTGGACTTCGTGCGGGAATTGACGCGCGAGTGCGTCGGCGTCTTCGTTCGCGAGGCGCGCCAGCGTGGCGGGGTCCCCGTCTTCGGCGTTGACCCGCTCGAGCAACGCTTGGGCTGACTGGACGAGGCTCGGATCGGTAGCGTGATTCATCACCCAGAGGCAGGCTTCGCGCACGTACCACGTCGCGGCATCGTGATTGGTCAGCGGATCGTAGTGCAGCGCGAATCCAATCTGGACCGTCAGCGTTGCCAGCTCGCCGTACGCGGGGTCGCCCGGCCGTTGGAGCGAGTAGGCGCGACCGGCATTGAAAATCGTCGACAGGTAGCCGAGCTGATCGAAGTAATCCCAGCCGTTGGCCTGAGCCTTTGCGTACGCCGCTTTCATCTGTTGGTACAGCACCTGCGGGTCGGCCTCAAGCGTCGCGCGCGCCGTGCACGGGACGATGCAGAGAGCGGTCGCGAGGAGCGCTGCGCTACAAGACGCTCGAGTCATCCAGCACCATCGCGAGGTTATTGCTCAGCAGCGCGTTCTTCAGCTCCCGGGCGATGCGTCTGCCGGTCGACATCGGCTCCGAGTAGTAGAGGTACGAGTACGGAGAGCCGTCGATGAAGAGGTTCGTTCCCGCAACGATGCGCGCCGAGATCTCCATCACGTAGAACTGCATGTCGGGCGTAATGATCGTCTCGATGCAGAAGGCGCCGAACAATCCCTTCGGCGCGCAGAGCTCTCGACTAAGGCGCACGACGTTCTCGCCCATGAGGTACGCTTGCGCGAGCATCGATTCGCGCAAGCTCACCGGTTGATTGCCGACGACGACGTACGAGGGGTCGACGTTCATGCCTTCCTGCGCCGCCGCCGGAATACGCCCCAGCGAGTCGACGTTCGTCTCGTATCGACGGTCCATCGAGAGAATCTCCAAGCGGTCCTCGATCGGCGAATAGAAGTAATGAATGTAGAGCGGGACGCCGATGACGTACTCCTGGATGATGTACGCCTCTTGCAGGCGGGCCGCACGAGCTTCGAAGTCCACCGCATCGCGAATGAACATATACCCCTTTCCACCGGCAGCTCCGTAGAGCTTCACGATGACCGGCCGGTCGATCTCGGCGCCGCTGCGGAACTGGCGCGGGAGCAGCAGTCCGGCGCGCGAGAGCCACTCGCGTTGGAGGTCGCGGCTGGCCTCCCAATCCAAAACCGCTTTGTTCCCGAAGTACGGAATCGTCATCTGCTTGTGCTCCTCGAGCGACAGATACGCGACGAACGAGCCGTGCGGCACGATGATGACCCTGCGCTTCTGCAGCTCCGAAACGATCGATGGGAAGTCGGCGTAGCGCGGCAACGAGATGACTGCGTCGACGAATCCGAAGGAACGGTAGAGGCTCTCCATTTCGGCGTTGGCTATAGCAAGCGTCGGGAATCCCTCGTCGTGCGCGCCCTTGAGGATTTGCAGTGCCGAATGCGAGCCGAGCGTCGCGATCGTATACGGCAGGTTCACGTGCCGACGACCGCCGTTTCGATCGCGGGGTTGCAGAGCAGAGCGTCTCGGGCCCGCTCGAGCGTCTCTGCCGGAGCGGGCGCCCCGTACTCGTCGAAGAGCCGCCACGCTTGCATCGCGGTCTCGTCGCCTGCACGCACCCAGATTTCCCCCGCCTCCGGCGCGCTATGCGGCACGAGACCGACTTCGTGGAGGTTGGGGTTGAAGAGCGCCTCGTCGCGGCGGACGCCCTCGAGCGCCGCCGAATCGTCAGCCGCGGTGACGACGACGAGCGTTGCGCGCTCGACGCGCGCGACGGGCACGCCGAGGCGCCGTAAAGCAACGAGTGCAGTATACGCGGTATTGTCGGGAACCTTCAAGCGAACGGCGATTCGGCGCTGCGTCACGACGCTTCGACTCCCTTCACGAAACTCTCGAAGAGCACCGAACTCGCAGGAAAGACGCGTTCGGGGTGCGGTATGAGCGCCAAGACGTTGCCCTCGCGGTTCACGAGCCCCGCACAGTGTAGCGCCGATCCGTTTGGCGTCGCGGCATCGTCGACGCAACCGTCCGCGTGCGCGTAGACGAACGCAAGGTGATCGCCGGCTTCGATCTCTTTCATCTCGGCGTCTCGCGCTACCAGCCGGCCTTCCGCGTGCGCCGCCCATGCAGGCAATACCGCATCGGCTGCTAGCGCAGCCGTTATGCTCGAGCGTCGCGGCTCGACGGCCAGCTTGACGTACACATGCTTGCAGATGAAGTGCCGCGGCTCGTTGTGCGTAAACGCCGCCGTCGGACGGCGCGAATCGTCGCCTCCCGGCACGAGACCAGCTTCGAGCAGGATCTGCGCGCCGTTGCAGATGCCCATGACCAGCTTGCCCGTGCGCGCCCCGTCGATCACGGGGTCCATCATGGCGTCGTGCGCCGCAATGGCGCCCGCGCGAATGCGATCTTCATACGCGAAGCCACCCGAGAGCACGTAGGCGTCGTAATCTTCAAGCGTTTGCGCGCGATTCCAGTGCACCAAGCGTGCATCCGCGCCATAGGCGCAAAGCAGCCGTACCGTCTCCTCCTCCGAGTTGGTGCCGGGAAAGACCAACACGGCAATGCGCTTCATGCGTAGATCTCGTCGAGCGGTCGCATCCATGCCTCGTGCGCATCGCGAATGCTTCGGCTCGCTTCCCCGACCGCGATCGTCGGCTCGCCGAGCACCGTTCCCACACGCTGCGCGCACGGGGCCGTCGTCTCAAGAAGGAAGCCGCCACCATCCGTTCGCGCAATTCCGTCCGCTAGCCGTACGCCGAGCTCGTTCCCGGCGCGCGCTGCCGCGAATGCCATCTCCGCGGCTGCCGCGTACGCGTCGCCGTCCGCTACCGCATGACATGCGAGAACTGTTCCCTCTTGCATGGCGCGCAGTACCTCTTCGACGTCGTGCGTGAAGCACAGCGCCGAACCCTCCCGCTTCAACGCGGGCGTTACGACCCGCGCGACGTCGTCGATCACGCCGATACACGCGACGATTGCCGACGCCGGAATCGCTTTACCTGACGAGGTCTCGTTGTAAAAACTCACGTTTCCGGAGACGAACGGAAGGCCGAGGCCGCGCGCTGCGCGCTCCAGGCCGTCGACGGCTGCGACGAACTGGGCATAGTGTTCGGGATTCGTGGGATTGCCGACGTTCAAGCAATCCGTCAGGCCGATCGGGCGCGCCCCTACGGCGACGACCTTCCTCACCGCTTCCACGACGGCGTATTCGGCGGCGAGCCCAGGGGCCACGACTGCGTGCCGCGGATTACCGGCAACGGCAATCGCAACGCCCAGCGGCGAGCCCGGGATCGGCGCGACCACGCCTGCATCCGCATAGCCGCGCGGCACGACGGTGCAGCCGCGAACCACGGTGTCGTAGCGCCGGTAAAGCGGCTCCCGCGAGCATCCGTCGAGCGACGAGAGAGACGCCGAACAGTGCGGCAGCGCAGAGACCTCCTGCGTACCGCCATTCTCGCGCAACGCGAGCGCGGCCTCAAGGGGCTTCGTGAGGAACTCGATGTCGACGTTCATCACGGTCTGGCCGTGGTGCGCGAGCACGTACCGCTTCTCCTTCGTCACGTTGCCGATGACGACGGCGCGCGCGTTGTACGCGATCTCGGGAAGGGAGAACTCCTCGTTGTAGATGCGCAGCACGTCCGCGAGAACGCCGGGCGGCAACACGAAGATCATCCGCTCCTGCGTCTCGCCGACGGCAAGTACTTCTGTTGGCACGTTTCCTAGCGCGACGTTGATACGGTCGAGATCGATGCGCGCACCGTACCCTCCGGAGGCACAAATTTCGGCGCTGCACCCCATCACGCCGCCCGCCCCCAGGTCCTTGCACGCCGCCGAGATCCCGCGCTCGCGTAACAGCGCAAAGACGCGATACGTTGCACGCATGAGCACGTTCTTCAGGAACGGATCGGGAACTTGGACTGCGCCTTTGTTCGCCGACTCGTTCTGGGCGTCGAGCACGAGCGAAGAGAACGCGGCGCCGCCGAATCCGCTCGCGTCCGTCGCCTTGCCGACGAGGACGATCGGCCATCCCTCGCTTCCCGGCGGCGCGAAAGAGCGCAGGATCTCGCGCTCCTTCACGAGGCCGAGCGCGATCACGTTGACGACGCAGTTCTCGTTGAAACCTTCGTGAAAAAAGACGTCGCCGGCGAGATTCGGCACGCCGATCGCGTTGCCGTACGCCGAAATTCCGTCCACGACGGCCTGCGCGACGTGCCGCTGATGCGTCCCGGGCGTAGCGACGTCGCCGAAGCGCAGGGCGTCCGCGATCCCGATCACCTGCGCGCCCATACAGAGCACGTCGCGCACGATCCCACCGACGCCGGTTGCGGCGCCCTCGAACGGAACGATCTGGGACGGATGATTGTGCGACTCGTGAGCGACCACGACGGCGTAGCGCTCCCCCTCATGCTCGCCGAGGTGAAGGATGCCGGCGTCCTCGCCGGGGCCGAGCACGACGCGTTCGCCGCTCGTCGGAAGGCGCCGCAGATGCGCGCGACTCGACTTATAGCTGCAATGCTCGCTCCACTGCGCGTCGAACGCATAGAGTTCCACGCTCGTGGGCTCGCGTCCCAGAGCTTCGGTAATGCGGCGCCGCTCGTCACCGCGCAGCGCGACGTCGATCAACGTGAGTCGAATCCGGCGACGGCCTCGGCGACCTCCTCATAGGCGTGCTTCACGCGAGCAAGGCCTTCGGCGTCGCGCTGCGCCAAGTTCCGATAGATCTGCTTGTCGAGCATCGCCTCCTCGCGCCCCTGCGGCCAGATCCGCCACGAGTCATTGTCGACGACGTCTGCGAGCACGATCTCGCCGTTCCGCTCGCCCCCAGTCAACCGTCCGAACTCTACCTTGAGATCGACGAGCGTGACGTTGCGGTCCTGCCAGGCCTCTTCGAGTGCGTCGAACGCCTCGCGCGCAAGCTCGCTCATTCTCTCTACTTCCTGCGGTCTTGCAATGTCGCGCGTAACGATCTCGTCCACGACGATCATCGGATCGTGACGCTCGTCGTCTTTGAGGAAGAATTCGACGACGCGGGGATCGAGAGGAGAGCCACGTTGCACGCCGGGGTGACGCTTCGCATACGAGCCCGCGACGATGCCGCGCACGACGACCTCGAGCGGAATCATCGCGCAGCGTCGCACGAGCATCGCGTTGTCGTCCACGTCTTCGCCGCCGCTGAGAAAATGCGTCGGCAAGCCCCGCCGGTTGAGAAAGCGGAAGACGCGCGACGGCGTCAGCGCCGCAAGCCGGCCCTTGCCGGAAATCACGTCACGCCGCGCTCCGGCGCCCGCCGTGATTGCATCCGTCTGCTCCACGATGAGGCACTGCGGCTCGTCGGCGCATTCGTAGAGCACCTTGGTCTTGCCGCGTACGATCTCCGCACCCTTGCTCTGCTGCATCATGATACCTCACGTTGCTCGGGGAACTTCGCGAGGGCGTCGATGCGTTCCGCGAGCCGGCGCGCGCGAACCGGCGCCGTACCGACGTAACCGCTCGGATCGAGCAGCCGGCGAATCTCCGCAGGGTCGACGCGCGCCGTCAACGCGGAGTTCTCGGCCAAGAGATGCGCGAGTGGGTTGTCCTCTTCACGCTCGAGCGCACTCAATGCCGACATCGCGGCATCGCGAAGCTCGGCGTGCAGTTTTTGGCGGTCGGCACCCGCACGCACGGCCTCCATCATGACCGCCTCGGTGCCGGAAAACGGTCCGTACGTCCGGAGGTTCTGCGCGATGCGCCGTTCGTCGACGCGCAGGCGATCGAGCACGCGATAGGCGAGCGCGAGCAGTTCGTCCGTACAAAGCATCGCTTCAGGCAAAATCGTGCGCCTGTTGGCGCTGTCGTCGAGCGTACGTTCCAGGTAGTTGGTCGCCGCATTCTGCCACGCGACCGACGCGTATGCGGGAAGCAGACGTGCGAGCGAGTCGATGCGCTCGCTCAAGATCGGATTGCGTTTGAACGGCATCGCCGAGCTGCCGATCTGGCGTTCTTCGAACGGCTCCGCGAGCTCCCCGAACGGCGGAGCGCTCAGCATGCGAACGTCCGCCGCGAACTTCGACAGCGACGCACCGAGGCCGGCAAGCGCCGAGAGGAGCATAGAGTCGAGCGAGCGCGAGTAGACTTGGCTGCTGACGTCGCTCGCTTCGAGCCCGAAGTGCGCGAGCACGCGTCGCTCCATCTCCTCCGATGCGCCGTTACCGCCGAGGAGCGCCTCGTATGCAGCGCCGGTGCCAACCGCTCCGCGCATTCCCTTTGCGCGCAATTGCTCGAAGACGAAACGCAGATGCTCGTAGTCGGCAAGGAGATCCTGCGCGTAGAGCGCCAGGCGATACCCCACCGTCGTCGGCTCGGCCGGCTGCAGATGCGTAAACCCCATGCAGACGAGATCCGCGTACTCCCGAACGCGCTCGCCGAACCGGCCGAGGAGACGGCGCAGCTCCGCACCGAGCAGCGAGAGCGCGCGACGTAGGCGGTAGATCTCGACAGTATCCTCGACGTCCATCGACGTCGCGCCCAGATGCAAACGCCCTCCGCCGACGGGTGCCTGGGTCGCGAAAAGGCGAAGCTCGGAGACGAGATCGTGATGCGTCTCTCGCTCGATCGCGAGCGCTGCCTCAACGTCAACGTCGCGCGCGTGCGCGCGTAGATCCTCCAGTTCTTCGAGGCTGACGAGTCCCGGTTGCGCCTCGGCGAGCGCCACCCACACGGCGCGCCAGAGCCTGCGGCGCTCGCGCTCCGAAAAGAGGGCGCGCAGCTCGGTGCGGCCGTAGCGCCACGAAAACGGCGACGCGTAACGGTCGTACGTCATCAGCGCCCCAGCATGGCGCACTCTGCACTGATGCGCTCGACCAACGTGCGGTAGTCGGCCGGGTCGCTTCCGGCACGTCCGGTCACGATCGCCTCCACGCCGCGAACCGCGCGCTCGTAGGCGTTGCGCGCGCGGCTTGCGCCCACGCGCCGCGCGATCGGTCGCAACGCGCGTTCTCTCCACTGAAGACGCTGCGGAATCGTCCCGCCGGGACGCGCCAGATCCCAGAGCAGCGCGTATTCGGTTGCGAGAGCCGAGAGCAGCGGAATCGCCGCCCCGCGTGGATCCAGCGCGAAGAGTTCTTCCACGATGGAAAATGCCTCGGCAATTCGGCCCTCGACGAGCGCGCCAGCGTAGCGATAGGCCTTCGGATCCTCCACGACCAGACTCTCACGCTCCAAATCATCGAGCCCGATGCGTTTGCCGCCGAGGGAAAGCTTTTCGAGGTCGTTGCGCACCGCTGCAAGATCTGCGCTGCTTGCGGCGAGTGCCGCGATCGCGCGCGGCTCTGCCTTGGTTGCGAGCGTTGCGAGCGTCTCCTCGACGAATCGCCGGCGCACCTCTTCGGTCGTCGTGGTGTCGATGCGTAAGGCCGCTCTTCCGGCGAGCGCACCGAGGGATTGTGGGCGTTGTGACCGCGGGGAGAGCAGGTCCGTCACGACGAGCGTGTTGCCTTCTGGGACGCTCTGCGCCGCCTCCCACAGATCGCGCCGCTCTTGCGCGCGCAGCGTCTGCGCGTCGCTTACTGCGACGACGCGACGCTCGGCGAGAAACGGCATCGCTTGCACGGCTTCGCGTACGCCGGCTGCGTCGCCCACGTCGGCCGCAGCGATCCGTGCGAGGTTGAGATCGCGCACCTCGATGGGCAGCAGCCGGTCGAGCACGATGTCGAGCGCACGCTCAGCCAGCGTCTGTTCCGTTCCCTCGATCACGACGAGCCGGCCGATCGCCGGCGCTTTGTCGACAAACTCGTAAAACTTCACCGAATGCTCTCGCCGTAGGGTGGACGCAGCACGCCATGCTCCGTGACGAACGCGGTGATCAGCCGGCGCGGCGTCACGTCGAAGGCCGGATTGAAAACGCGCGCCTGCGCCTGGGCGACGCGCGTGCCGCGGATCGTCGTGATCTCGTCCGGATCGCGTTCTTCGATCGGAATATCCGCACCGCTTTCGATCGAGAGATCGAACGACGAGCGCGGGGCCGCAACGTAAAAGGGGATGCCGTGGTGCGCGGCGAGCACGGCGAGCGCGTACGTGCCGATCTTGTTTGCGGTGTCGCCGTTACGGGCCACGCGGTCCGCCCCGACGATCACGAGATCGACGTCCTGCCGCGCCATCGCGAAGCCAGCGGCGCCGTCGACCTGCAGCACCGCGTCGACGCCGGCTTCGCGCAACTCGAGCTCGGTCAAGCGCGAGCCCTGCAGCAGCGGGCGCGTTTCGTCGACGAACACGGTCGGCCGCTTTCCGGCGCGATGCGCGGCCAAGATGATGCCGAGCGCCGTTCCCCCGGCCCCCGTTGCCAACGCTCCGGTGTGGCAGTGCGTGATGATGCGTGCGCGCTGCGGAATCAACCCGAGGCCGTGCCGCGCAATCGCGGCATCGACCGCCTCCTGCTCGCGATGGATCGCCTCCGCCTCAGCCAACATGTCGTCGGCCGCCAAAACGCGGTCTACCGCCCACGCGAGATTGACGGCCGTCGGCCTAGCGGCGCGCAGGCGTGCCGCTGCCGACGCGAAGTCGGCGTCGTCGACGATCGTGCGGCGAAGCAACGCAACGCCGTACGCCCCAAAGATGCCGATGCAAGGCGCCCCCCGCACCGCCAGCGATGCGATTGCATCGACGAGCTCTCCGAGCGTGCGCGCAGATTCGACGCGAACCTCGATCGGCAGCGCGCGCTGATCGACGTAGCGTATTGCGTCGCCGCCCCAGGCGACGGCTGCGGGAAGCTTAGACTTCGGCAGGAACGCGGGCGGCGTAGCAGTCGCGGCAGTAGACCGGTCGATCGCCGCGTGGACGGAACGGAACGGTGGTGTTGACGCCGCACTGCGCGCAGACCGCTTCGAAGCTCGGTCGCGTCGAGCCACGCGTCGACGCGTCACCGCCGCTCGCGCGGCGCGCCTGACGGCAATCGCGACAGCGCACGGGCTGATTCGCAAATCCTCGCTCGGCGAAGAACTGTTGCTCGCGGACGCTGAACACGAACTGGGCGCCGCAATCTTTACAGGTAAGAATCTTGTCTTCCACGATAGGACCCTCTGCGTCGTTGATCGAGGCCCCTTCTATGCGCCTCGGGGCCGCGAATCCCTGCGCCTCACGCTACGCTCGAAAGCCGGCGCGGGGAAGGTTCGAGGGCGTGACTGTCAGCGCCGCGGCTGCGAGCGCGGCGTCGTACCCTTTGTTGCCGCGCTCGGGATCTGCCCGCTCCTCCGCTTCTTGCTGCGTCGTCGTCGTCAGGATGCCGAAGCCGATCGGTATGCCTGTCGAAAGCTGCACCTGCATGATGCCGCGCGCACACGCTCCGGCAACGAACGTGAAATGCGGCGTTTTGCCTTGGATCACCGCTCCGAGTGCAACCAGCGCGTCGAAACGCTCCGCCGCAATAAGATTCCGGCAGAGCAGTGGGATCTCGAAGCAGCCCGGGGCGTCGTATAGTGCGACGTCCTCGTCACGTACGGCGCACTCGCGTAGCGCCCGACGCGCTCCTTCCACGAGCTGGTCCGCGATCTCAGGATAGAACCGCGCCGCTACGAGCGCGAAGCGCTTGCCGCCGCAGTCCGGGAACGGCGCGGGGCTCCGCTCCCGCTTCACGAGGCGAGATGGCCGAGCTTCGCGCGCTTGGTTGCGATGTAGCGCTCGTTGTGCGGCGTCGGCAGCGTGTGGAGCGGTACGCGGGACGAGATCGTGAGTCCGTAGCCCTCGAGTCCGAAGATCTTCCTCGGATTGTTCGTGACGACGCGCATCGCGCGTATGCCGAGATCGTGCAAGATCTGCGATCCGATCCCGTAGTCTCGCTTGTCCACGGGAAGCCCCAGGGCGATATTCGCCTCGACCGTGTCCGCACCGCGATCCTGCAGTTCGTACGCACGTAGCTTGTTTGCAAGACCGATGCCGCGGCCTTCTTGGCGAAGATACAAAAAGACACCGCGTCCTTCAGCAGCGATCATCGCCATCGCGCCGTCGCGCTGCGCGGCGCAGTCGCAACGCAACGAGTGCAGCGCATCGCCGGTGAGACATTCCGAATGCACGCGCACGAGTACGTCTTTCCCCTCGCCGATATCGCCCATGACGAGCGCGACGTGCGCGTTGCGGTCGACCGTGTTCTCGTATGCAATGCCACGCCACGTACCGCTCGTCGTAGGAAGCGTAAACTCTGCCACGCGCTTGACGAGCTTCTCGTTGCGCATGCGATAGGCGATCAGGTCCTTGACCGTGATGAGCTTCACGCCGTGGCGATCGGCGAAGCTGCGCAAACCGTCGCGCCGCTCCATCGTTCCGTCGTCGGCCATAATCTCGCAGATGACGCCCGCGGGATAGAGCCCGGCCAGCCGGGCGAGATCCACGGCGGCTTCGGTTTGTCCCGCGCGCACGAGCACGCCGCCTTCCCGAGCGCGCAACGGAAACGTGTGCCCGGGGCGCAGAAAATCCGACGGCCGCGCTTCGGGATCCAACAGCTTCTTGATGGTCGCCGCACGATCCGCAGCGGAGATTCCCGTCGTCGTCAGACCTCGCGCCTCGACGGAGACCGTAAATGCCGTCTCATGCAAGGCGGTGTTGTCGCTCACCATCTGTGGGAGTTGGAGCTCGTCGAGCCTCCTCGCCGGCAAAGGGACGCAGATGAGCCCGCCGCCGTGGCGCCGCATGAAGTTAATGGCCTCCGGCGTTACCATCTGGGCCGCCATGACGAGGTCGCCTTCGTTCTCGCGGTCCTCGTCGTCGAGGACTACGACCATCTTCCCGGCGCGGATATCCGCGAGCGCGCCATCGATGCTATCGAAGGGACTCGACTCTCCCGTTAGCTCTGACGCGAGCGTAGGGATGACGTGCGTCAACCGCTGCAACGTGCGGTATGACGGCTCGCGCCGCCCGGCTCGCAGCAGCGAGATCGCCGATTCGGTCAAGCCCGCACGCTCCGCTAGCTCGGCCGCGCTAAGCCCGGCTTCCTCCATAGCGGCATTCAACCGCCCGGCAAACCCCTTTTCCATTATTATAAGCCTAGGACTGCACTTGACGATTGTCAAGTCAAAAGGCCAGCCAGTCGAGGAACCGTGAGCTCGCTCGGACAAAAAGAGACGCCGTACACAATCGGGGTCGTTCCGGGTGCGTGGGCGCGCGATTAGAAAACGACGATCGGCTTGACGATTTCGGCGCGCGCGAGCGCGCGATGGGCCGTCGCCGCGTCCTCGAACGCAAACGTCTCCGCACCGACCTTTTCCGCGGTTACGACGCCGCGCGCCACGAGCGCCAACGCCTCGCGCGTGTCGTTCGGCCCGCTCGAATAGCTCGCGACGAGCCGCAGGTCCCTAAAATACAATCGCTCCGCGTCGAAGGCAGCCGGAGCACCGGGGTCGAGCGGCGTGAACATGACGACGGTGCCTCCGGGCCGTACGCTCGCGAATGCGCTGCGAAGGGCCTCCGTCGTTCCAGGTCCGCAGACGACGACGTCGGCGCCCTCCTCGACGTCCTGCGGGTGGAGCGCGAGCGCACCGTTTCGCGCTGCGAGCGCGCGGCGAGCCTCGTTGAAATCGCTTGCGAGCACGCGCGCTCCGAGCGCGCGCGCCGCGAGCACGTGGAGTTGTCCCATGACGCCGAGTCCCATCACGAATAGCGTCTCTCCCGCGCGCACTCCGCCCCTCCGGAGCGACTTGACAACGCAAGCCAGCGGCTCGACGAGCGAGGCGTCTTCGAACGAGACCTCGTCTGAAAGGCACAAGGTATCGCGCACGTTCTCGTGCGGAACGCGAAAGTATTCGGCCATACCGCCGGGATCGATTGCGCTCGCGCGCCAGCGCTCGCACTGCACGAAATCTCCACGCGAGCACGCGGCACACGCAAAGCACGGTGCGTGATGGTGCACGAAGACCCGGTCTCCGATCGCGAACGCGCGGCCCGAATCGTCCGAGGGCGGTTCGCCCGGCCCCACAGCCGCGACGACGCCGGCCGGCTCGTGACCGAAGACCAGCGGCGCCTTGCGCTTGACGTACCATCCCATGACGTCGCCGCTGCAGATCCCGCACGCGCGCGTTCGTACCAGCAGCTCTCCTTCGGCGATCTGCGGAACCGGCCGCTCTTCGATGCGAATGTCGTCAACGGCGTAAAGAACGGCGGCTCTCACGGCTCGATGCAGACCTTCATACCTTCGCCCGCATCGAGGCGCGCAAACGCATCCGCGATTTCGCCCAACGGATACGTACGCGTTATCAGCGGCGCAACGTCGAAGCGCCGCTCGATGAGCAGGTTACGCGCGCCGCCGACGGCGCGGGGCGTAAAATGGAAGGGACTGAACAGGCGGATCTCGTCGTAGTGCAGACGCGAGGCATCAAAGGCGACGCGCGATCCAGCCGCAAGGCCTCCGAAGAGCGACACGGTGCCGCCTCGCCGCACGAGCGACGGAGCCTCCTCCCACGCGCTCTGCGTTCCCGTACATTCGATTGCCGTGTCGGCGCCGCGCCCGCCTGTTCGCTCGCGCACGGCGCGCACGACATCCGTCGCACGCGCGTCCACCGGATCGAAGCCGTACGAACGTGCGCGCTCGAGCCGCTCCGCGCGCCGCCCGATGAGAATCGCGTCGAGGCCTCGCTCGCGCAACATGAGCGCGTGCAGCAGCCCGAAGGCACCGTCGCCGACGATCGCGACGCTCCCTCGCGGCCGCGCCGTCTCAACCGAGTGCACGACGCACGACAGCGGCTCCAGGAACGCCGCCTCGCGATACGACATGTCCGCAGGCTTGTGAAAGCAGTTTTGTTCTACCACAGCACGCGGAAGCGTGACGTAATCCGCGTACGCCCCGAGCACCATCGTAGACATGAGGCGCTCGCAAAGCTCTTCTTCTCCTTGCGCGCACCAGAAGCACGCGCGGCACGGCGCGGTATGCACGCACATCACGGGATCGCCGGAGGCGAATGCCGTGACGCCCTCGCCCACGGCCGCGACGTCGCCCGCAAACTCGTGGCCGAAGCGCGGTGGCGTCGGCATCTGCGGGTGACCGCGACGGTACGTCTTCAGATCGGTTCCGTCGGTCAATGCGGCGCGAACGCGCACGAGAATCTCGCCGGCCTGCGGTGCCGGTCGCGCCTCCTCGCGCAGCTCGATGCGACCCGGCTCGAGCAGCACGGCCACACGCGACGTCGCGCTCAAACGCGCACCGAGTCCGCGATCGCGTAGCGCGCAATCGGATCGATCTCCACGTTTACCCGGTCTCCAGCAGCGCGAAGCCCGAGGGTCGTGCGGGTCAACGTCTCGGGAATCAGCGCGGATTCGAACCATCCCTCGCCTACGCCAGCCACGGTCACGCTCACGCCGTCGAGCGCGACGAAGCCCTTCTCGGCGACGGCTCGTGCGAGCGCGCGCGGGCGCTCGATGCGCAAGCGCTTTCCCTGTCCTTCGTCGGCAACGGCGAGCACGCGCAGCGCCGCGTCGACGTGACCGTACACGAAGTGGCCGCCCATGCGGTCGCCGAGCCGCAACGCGTACTCCAGGTTCACCGCGTCACCTTCGCGCCGGCCTCCAATCGTCGTGCGCGCCAGCGTCTCCGGAACCACGTCGAAGGAGATCGCATCGCCGTCGATGCGCGTCGCGGTCAGGCACACACCGTCGACGGCGATCGAGTCTCTTACGCACGGCTGCTCCACAACAACGCCCTCGCACGCGACGCGCAGCGTCGCCCCCGAACCATCGCGCTCGAGCCCAAGCACGGTGCCGCGGTGCGCGATGAGCCCGCTAAACATCGAAGCGCCCGCTGAGCATCGCGTCGTTGCCGACGCGCTCGAGCCGCTCGAAGCGCAGACGGCGGGGGCTCCCGTCGCGCTCCGTGCCGGCGAGAACCGACACGGCTGTTTCACCATGCAGGACGATCGGCGCGATCGCCCAGTAGATCTTATCCACCAGACCGTGCGCGATGAGGCGCGCCGCCAGCGTGGGACCACCCTCGCACAGCACGCTCGCGATTCCGCGCGCGTGCAGCGCCTGCAATGCGCGCTCGAGATCCAGCTCGCCGTCGTCGGGCTCGCCGACGTAGAGCACGTCGCCGACGCCCTCCAACGCCGAGAAACGTGCGCGCGCGCCCGCCGGCGCCAGCACGATCGTGCGCGCGTATCCCGGCACCGGCGCGAAAATTCTCCGGTCCATCGGGACGCCTTCGGTCTCGCAGAGCACGATCCGCACGAAATCGCGTAACCGCTGCGCCACCGGCCGTACCGTGAGCTGCGGGTCGTCGATGCGCACGGTTCCCGCGCCGATCATGACGGCATCGTACGCATACCGGAGATCGCGAACGTACAGCCGCTCTTCCTCGGACGTAATCCATTCCGCAACGCCCGGTCGCGAGGCGACGTAGCCATCCAGCGACATCGCCATCTTCAATGCGACATAGGATCGCCGGCTCTCGCAGCTACGCGCAAAGATCGCTATGAGTTCGCGCGCCGCATCGTCCTCGATGATCTCCACGCAGACGCCGCTCTCGCGCAACGCCTGCGCGCCGCCACCGCCGTACGACGTCGGGTCAGCCGTACCGACGACGACGCGCGACACGCCCGATCGGAGAATCGCCAGCGTGCACGGCGGCGTCTTGCCGGCGTGATTGCACGGCTCGAGTGAAACGTAGAGCGTTGCCCCGCTCGCGTCGCCCGCCTGCGCGAGAGCATTGACCTCCGCGTGCACCTCACCGGCACGGTGATGGTAGCCCTCGCCGAGCACCGTCGCGTCGCGCGCGACCACGGCGCCGACCGGCGGATTCGGCGAGGTATTGCCGATCGCGCGCGCTGCCAACTCGTAGGTGCGATCGAGAAAGAGGCGATCGAGGTCCGAGATCACGACCGGTCGTGATTCGGCGCCAGCGCAACGACCACCGCTTCGCGCACCGTCGCGCCTGCCGCGCGCAGCGCGTCCGCACAGTCGACGAGCGTCGCACCGGTCGTGCACACGTCGTCGACGAGGACGACGCGCTCGCCGCAGAATCGTTCGCGACAGACGAACCGGCCGCGCGCACCGAGCCGCGCCGCCCGCGAACGGCCGCGTTGCGCGTCACGATCCGCGCGCACGAGCGACTCTCGCAGCCGCATGCCGCCGATCGAAGCAGCCGATCGCGCAAGCTCCACGCCGCCGTCTATACCGCGCGCTCTCTTGCGCGCCGCAGTCGTCGGCACCGGTACGAGAATCGACGGTCCGGGGATCCACGCAGCGAGCCGTTCGCCGAGCGCCAGGGCGACGTCGCGGCGTCCATCCTTGACTGCCAGGACGGCGCGGCGTAGAGATCCCGCGTACTCGCCGAGCGCGCGGACCTCGAGCTCCGCCCGGCGTTCGACGCACGAAACGGCCTCGGCCGCGCACCGATCGCAGTACCCGCTTCCGGCGCCGTTGCAGCCTCCGCACTGCGCCGGGAAGAGAACGTCCAACGTTCGCTGCCACATGCCCATCGTTCACGCATCGCAGCGCCGCGACGAGTGTTAGGGCTCGTCGTTAGCGACGATTGCATGATTGAGGTGCGTGCCTGTAGCGACGCGATAGCACGCGCCGACGATGGAATCGGCGACGACGGCGCCGCGCTCCACAACGGCGTCTTGCCAGAGGATGCTGCGCTCGACGCGCGCGGCGCTCTCCACGACGACGCCGTCGCCGACGACGCTCGGGCCCCGTACGACGGCGTCAGGAGCGATCCTCGCCCCGCGTCCGATCCATACGTCGCCCCGCACGTGGGTCTCGGGGAGCGAGAACGCGCCGGTGAGAAGATCCCGCGTAACCCGGCGATACTCCGCAGGCGTGCCGATGTCGCACCAGTACGCCCTCTCGGCCTTGAATCCGTAAAATGCGGCGTTATCTTGCTGTAGCTTCGGAAAGACCTGCTTGCCGAAATCGTACACGGCGTTCGCGGGAATGCGCTCGAATATCGACGGAGAGAACACGTAGATGCCCGTGTTCACGAGATGGCTGCGCTCCTCGCCCGGTTGCGGCTTCTCCTGAAATCCGACGACCTTCCCATCGTCGTTCACGACGACCACACCGTATTCTCGCACGTCGTCGCACTCTACCAAGCCGATGGTAGCGATCGCTTCCCGATCGCGGTGAAACCGGACCTGTGCGTCGAGATCGAGATTCGTGATGTCATCGCATCCGACCACAACAAAGGGATCGCTCTCGCTGAGAAACTGCTGCATCAGTTTTACGGCGCCGGCGCTTCCGCTCAAGCTCGGCTCGTCGAGATACGTCAAGCGAGCCCCAAACCGCGAACCGTCGCCGAGCGTCGCGCGAATCGCATCGGCAAAGTAAAAGACGTTCGTCGCGATCTCCGTGATGCCGAACGTCTTCAGATACCGAATGACGTGTGCGATATTCGGCTCGCCGAGCACCGGAACGAGCGGCTTGGGAACCGTCTTCGTCAGCGGGTACAGCCGCGTCGATAGACCGCCCGCGAGAATCATCGCCTTCAGGAGCCTCTCTCCTTTCTCGCGCCGAGCTCGTCGCGCGCGACGAGCGCTACGAACACCGGCAGTGCGAGTTGCCGTCGCCAGCGCTGAGGCTCCTTCAGCAAACGATAGAGCCACTCGATCCCGAGCTTTCGCCAAGCCACCGGCGCGCGCCGGACCTTTCCGCTCATCACGTCGAACGATCCACCCACGCCGATGCCCACACCGCAGCCCGTCGCCTTGAGGTGCTCGGCAAGCCAAAGTTCCTGGCGAGGAAAGCCCAAACCGCAGAAGAGCAGCTGCGCGCCGCTCGCGCGAACGCCTTCGGCCACGCCTGCGCTCTCGCGCTCCTCGAAGTACCCGTTCCGCGCTCCGGCAACCGCCAAGCCGTGATACCGGTCGCGCAGCCGGTCGGCGGCAGCCTGGGCAACGCCTTGCGCTCCGCCGAGAAAATAGAGCCGGGTGCCCTCGCGCGCGGCGCCCGCGCAGAGAACCTCGATGAGTTCGACGCCGGTGACGCGACCGCGCAGCCGCGCACCGCGCCGTCGCGCGACCCAGAGCAATCCGACGGTGTCGCACAGCGAAAGGGCGCTAGCGTTGATCGTCGCACGAAAGCGCGCGTCGCGCTGCGCGTACACGACCATCTCGGTGCCGAGCGTGACCACCTGCGCGCCTTCGCCCGTTCGCGCAAGCGCGAGAATGCGTTTGCCGGCCTCGCGCGCGTCGACGTCGTCGAGTCTGCAGCCCAGGATTTGCACTATGACATGACGGTGGTCGCGTACGGCGCCAGCAGGGGCCGCAGCCGGTCGGCAAGTGCTGCCGGCATCGCATCGAGCGGCAACCGGCACGTGCCGACGTCGAAGCCAAGCTGCGCCATCGCCCACTTCACCGGAATCGGGCTCGTCGTCGCAAAGAGCGCGTCGATCAGCTCCAGGAGCGACGCATGGATGCGCGCCGCTTCCGCAACGTCGCCTCCGCGGAACGCGTCGAGCAAGCGCCGGTATTCCCGCGAGCACAGATGCGAGGCAACACCCACGACCCCGTCGCCGCCGAGGGCCAACGTCGGCAGGAAGAGATGATCGTCGCCCGCCCATACGACGAATCCGTCGCTGCGATCGCGCAGAATCGTGGCGATCTGCCTGAGATCGCCGCTCGATTCTTTCACGCCGGCGACGTTCTTCTTGCTCCGCGCCAACTCGAGCAGCGTTTCGGGCAACATATTGGCGCCCGTGCGACCGGGAATATTGTAAATGAATACCGGCAGGCTCGTGGCGTCGGCGACGGCCGAGAAGTGTGCGATCATCCCCCTCTGGGGCGGCTTGTTATAATATGGAACCACCGCGAGGATGGCGTCCGCGCCGGCGGCTTGCGCGTCGCGCACCGAGCGAACCGAGTCGCGCGTATCGTTCGATCCGGCGTTTGCGACGACCAGCGCGCGCCCGCCGACGGCCTCTTTGACGGTGCGAACGAGCGCCTCGCGCTCTCTCGCGTCGAGCGTCTGCCCCTCGCCGGTCGATCCCGCCACGACGAGCCCGTCGTTACCACGATCCACGAGCCAGCTCGCGATCCGCTTGGCTTCGTCCGCGTTCACGCCGCCTCGAGCGTCGAAGGGCGTCACCATGGCGGTGAGAATCGCGGCCTTTCGTTTCATGCTACCGGATCTCCGACGTCGAGTCCAAAGCGCCTGTGTACCGCCTCTTCCGCGCGCGCGCCGTCTTCCATCGGCACGAGCACCGAGATCGTGACGTTGCTGTCGGTGCAGTGGATGATCTCGACGTTTTCCTCCGCAAGCGCCGAGGTCAGCTCGTAGATCACCCCGGGCGCCTCACGCATGCCGTTCCCCACGACCGAGAGCTTCGCGCAGCCTTCGCGCACGCGCACCGCCACGTTTAAGTCCCCGAGAAGGCGGCGTACGTCGTTCCCACGGTCTCCCTCGACGACGAACGCCACGCCGGCTTGATTGATCGTCACCTGATCGATCGAGACGCCGGCGTCGGCGATGCGACGAAACATCTCGATCTCGGTCTCCATCCGCCGCGTCGGATTTTCGATGTCGCCGCGAATCACGCGTACCCACGTGAGGCGTTCCCAGAGCGCGACGCCGGTGACGGGCCGGTGATGATCGACGCTCTCGTCGACGAGCGTACCCAGATCGGTGGCCAAACCGCGAATGCGATACCGCGTTCCTGTGCGGCGGGCATACTCGGCGGCCTTGTAGTGCATGACCTTCGCCCCGTGCTGCGCGAGCTCGGTGACCTCTTCGAGCGTTGCGCGCTCGACGCTCCGCGCGCCGCGCATGCGCCGTGGATCGGCGGTCATCACGCCGCTGACGTCGGTGTAGATGTCGACGCGCGGGGGGCCCCGCGCGGGGCCCCGGGGGGGGGCCGGGAGGGGCGGCCCCGCCCCGCCGCGGGGGGGGGGGGAACCCCCCACGCGGGGGGCGG
>VFSW01003455.1_pt1 | contig 23697 bp, 20 predicted proteins | sample 5358111 | NCBI WGS metagenome assembly VFSW01 (sample SAMN11554181, study PRJNA540505) | mine drainage metagenome | isolation source: sediment from site ElyBrook_90M | place: USA: Ely Copper Mine, Vershire, VT | collected 2017
AGGTCATCATCGTCGACACCTTCACCGGCCGCCTCATGCCGGGCCGCCGCTGGTCCGACGGGCTGCACCAGTCCATCGAGGCCAAGGAGGGCGTCAGCATTCGCAAGGAAGACCAGACCCTTGCCACCATCACCTTCCAGAACTACTTCCGCCTCTATCAGAAGCTCAGCGGCATGACCGGCACCGCGGAAACCGAGGCCGCCGAATTCGAAAAGATCTACAAGCTCGAAATCGTCGTCATCCCCACCAACAAGCCACTTCTGCGCATCGAGAACTCTGACGTCGTCTTCCGCACCGCCAAGGAGAAATACAAGGCAGTCGCCGACGACATCGTCCGGCTGCACGAAAAGCAGCAGCCCGTGCTCGTCGGCACCACCTCAATTGAAAAGAGTGAGCTGCTTTCCAACATCCTTGCACGCCAGGGCGTCCGCCACACCGTTCTCAACGCCAAGTTCCACGAGCGCGAAGCCGAAATCGTCGCGCAGGCAGGCCGCCTCGGCATGGTCACGATCGCCACGAACATGGCTGGCCGCGGCACGGACATCCTGCTCGGCGGCAACGCCGAGTTCATGGCTCGCCAGGAACTCGTCAAGAAGGGCCGCGCACGCGCCATCAGCGTCGCTGAGGGCGCCATCAATCCCATGGCGCCCGCCGGCTTCCTTCGCTTCTACTACCAGGGCCAGGAGTTCGAAGTCGCCGAACCCGAGTGGAACGAGACCTTCGCCATCTACAACCAGGATGCGCTTTCCGAGCACGGCAAGGTCATCGAAGCCGGCGGCCTCTTCATTCTCGGCACCGAGCGTCATGAGTCGCGCCGCATTGACAACCAGCTCCGCGGACGCGCAGGCCGCCAGGGCGACCCCGGCGAATCGCGCTTCTATCTTTCCCTCGAAGATGACCTGATGCGCATCTTCGCCAAGCAGTGGGTCAGCACGCTGCTCGAGCGCCTCGGCATGGAAGAAGGCGTGCCCATCGAGTCGAAGATGATCTCCAAGCGCATCGAGGGAGCGCAGAAGGCAGTCGAAGCGCAGAACTTCGAATCACGCAAGCACCTTCTCGAATACGACGACGTCATGAACAAGCAGCGCGAAGCCGTCTACGGACTGCGCCGCCAGTTGCTCGAAGGCGTCGAACAGCGCGAGCTCATCCTCGAAGACTACGTCGGCGGCATCCTCAGCGCCGCACTCGATGAGTTCGCCGGTGAAAACGTCCGCCCCGACCAGTGGAAACTCAAGGACCTCGACGACCGCCTCATGGGTCAGTTTGGCATGACGCTCGAAGGAGCCGGAATTCACACGCAGGAGCTGACTCGCCACGAACTCGGCGACGCCATCTTCGAGAAGCTCAAGGAACACTACGAGGCCAAGGAAAAACTCCTCGGGCCGGAAACCATGCGCTACCACGAGCGCATGGTCATGCTCTCTGTCATCGACGGTCTCTGGAAGGATCACCTCCTCGCGATGGATCACCTCAAGGAAGGCATCGGCCTGCGCGGTTACGCGCAGCAGGACCCGCTCGTTGCCTACAAGAAGGAATCCTTCGACATGTTCGAGGCCATGATGCTCAAGTTCCAGGAAGACACCGTACGCTTCCTGTTCCGGATGCAGATCATCGGGCCCGACGGCCAGCCCGTCCAGACCCTCTCTGTGCAGCGCACCCCCGTGCCGCCTGCCCCGCCCGTGGCCAGCGCCGAACTGCCCGCTTCACAGCAGGCTGCGCCCCGTGAGATCTCCATGCCCACGCGCCCGCCGTCCACGACGATCGATACCATCGAACGCGAGTTCCATCGCAAAAAGCAGCGCGAGCTCGCCGTCGCATCACGAGCCGGCGCGGGCGAGGCCACGCAGCCGCAGCAGCGGCACGTGGGAGACAAGGTCGGCCGCAATGATCCCTGCCCCTGCGGCTCCGGCAAGAAATACAAGAAGTGCCACGGCGCCGAACAATAGTGCGGCGCAGCTTCGCGGCGGGGCCCGCCCGCTCCGCCGCGCTGCATTTCATCCTCGCTCGAATTACTGGCCCAGATTAAAATCCACGTTCACGTTCACCGTCGACGTCCCCGGTCCCGGCGCAAACCTCCACTTCCGCACTGCCTCCTGCGCCGCCTCGGAGAGCACCGCGTTGCCGCTCACCGCCTTGACGTCCGCGACTTTGCCGTCCGCATCCACCGTCACATCCAGCTTCACTACGCCCGTCACGCGCATCCGCTTGGCAATCTCCGGATACACTGGCGACACCCGCGATTTCACCGCGCGATCCTCCGCCCGCCCTTGCAACGCCACCCCAAAACACATCACCAGGATGCCTGCAACCATGCTGCGCTTCACCGCGCGCAAAATCCTTGCGCCCACCACCACTTCTGCTCGTCCCATCATCGCTCCTCCTGACGCGGTCTTGCTGCTCAGTCAAGCTATCGGCACAGATGCGGGAGACGTGAATGTGCATCTCACATTCCGCTGCTCTTTCCTATCTTGCTTTCATTGGAATCCCGCACAGCCAGGCCGCTCGCTCTCAGCGCGCCAGCGCCGCCTGGACGGCTTCGAACGTCAGATCACTGGGCACGACAGAGTGCTCGGCGCACCACTGCTCATAGAGCCGCCCATAGCTCAGCGTCATGTACGCATCCGGACTCACTCCCAGCCGCGCCGCCGCCGCGTCAATCCACTCCGCCGCGCCTTCCAGCTCGGCAAAGTTTCCAATCGGCGTCTCGTCCACCACGCAGTGTCCCACGCCATCGGACCACTCCGTGCGCCACTTCTCATAGCGAAACGCCCGCACCAGCCCCAGCGACACAAACATCTCCGCCAGCACCGCGCCATCCGCTACTTCCGTCTCCGTCTCCACGCGATGCTTGTGCCGGTCCTCGCCAATCCCGGAATCGGGAATGCGTTTGTGCGTCACCAACCAGCGCCCGGCATACTGACGCAAGCGCAGAATCTCCGTCCGCGCCCGCATCGCCCGGTCGGGCCAGTCAAACAACACGTTGCTCTCGAACCCGCGCACCGTCTCCACGCGGAACCCCGCCGCACGCAGCCTCGCATCCAGCGCTGCCAGGTCCTCCACGCGAAACTTGATCTCCGTCTCGATCGCCATCGGTTGCAGTGAGTATACGGAGTTGGCCGCGCCCCCTGCCAGCAGTGACAATAAAGCTGTGAAGACCCTTCGCCTTAGCGTGGACCCCGCGCACCCCGAAGCACCCGCGTCCCGCATCGCCATTGCGCAGGCTGCGGAGATTCTGCGCGGCGGCGGCCTCGTCGCCCTGCCCACGGAAACCGTCTACGGCCTTGGCGCCAACGCTCTCGACCCCGCCGCCGTAGCCCGCATCTTCGAGGCCAAGCAGCGCCCCGCCTGGGATCCCGTCATCGTCCACATCGCAGGCTCAGCCACCCACAACCCCATGCTCCGCTCGCTTGTCACGGACGTTCCCGATCCCGCCCGCAACCTCATCGCCGCCTTCTGGCCCGGCCCGCTCACGCTGCTCCTGCCGCGCTCAGCCGCCGTATCCGACGCCGTCACCGCCGGCCGCCCCCTTGTTGGCATCCGCATGCCCGCTCATCCCGTCGCCTTCGCCCTCATCCAGCAAGCCGGCGTCCCCGTCGCCGCGCCCAGCGCCAACCTCTTCGGCCACATCAGCCCCACCACCGCGGCTCACGTTCTCGACGACCTCGACGGGCGCATCGACGCCGTCCTCGACGCAGGTCCCGCCGAGCATGGAGTTGAATCCACCGTGCTCGACCCGTGCCAGACACCCATGGTCATCTACCGCCCCGGGGCCATCACCGCCGCACAAATCCGCAGCGTCGCCGGTCCCGTCGAACACTTTCAGCAAGCAGCCCCGCTCACGAAAGCTCCGCGTGAGGCGCTACCCTCGCCCGGCGTCGGCCTGCGCCATTACGCGCCCCGCGCGCACCTCATCTTGGTGGAAGATTCTCTTGAGGCCCTGCCCATGGCGCTCGCGAACGCTGCCGCTTCCTGCGCCGCCCGGCACATCGGCATCCTGCTGCCCACGGAGCTTGCCGCTCAGGCTCCGCGCGCAGCAGAAGTTTTTCCCTGGGGCCACTGGTCCGCGCCGGAGGAACTCGCCAGCCGCCTCTATGCCGGCCTGCGCGCGCTCGACGCCGCCGGATGCGACGTCATTCTTTGTCCGCTTCCGCCCGCTGCTGGCCTTGGCGCCGCCATCCGAGACCGCCTGCGCAAGGCCGCGCACTCGCCGTCTTAGTAGCCGCCTGCCGGCCCCTGCTCGCCCTGCTTGTACATGTACTTGATTGCTGACTTGTAAACGAGCACGCGCATCTTTCCGCGCACCTTCAGCGCGTTCCTGTCATACCACTCGATGCAGCCTTCAATCCGTTTTCCATCCGACAGCACAATCACCATCGGCGTCTGCGCCTGAATCTGCTTTTGCAGATAGAACGCCTCCGCGTGACTTTGCGGCAGCTCTTCGCCGAGGGAATGCGTCGTCAGCCGAACCGGATGGGCGTATGCGTTCTTTCTCCGTCCCGGCGGAATCGCGCCGCCGGATTCGTTCCCCGACAATTGCTCCATCGCGTAGGGATTCATTCCGTTGCCCTCCTCGGGCGTCTGGCGCGCGTCGTCAGCACTCGCAAAGATAGTCGCAACCCATACACCACGGAACACGATTGCACATCAGTCAGGACGCATCGGGCTGCTGCCTGAACATTCGCGCTCTTCATGCAGAGGATTGACCCGCACAGCAAGGCAGCATCTCCCGTTGCGTCAGCGGCGACTCCTTTGGGTTGCGAATACGTGTTCCAGATCGTACTCGAAAAGATGCCCTGCTCCGGGTCGAGGTTGCCTCTGGCTCCGCTCCAGCCGTTCAGCGCTCTGCCAGCCCTACCGCCATCGCATCCAAAGAGAGTGAACGCAACAGGTTGCGCCGCATGCCCTGTTCCACTTGTCCTAGCGCGCGCGCCGCTCCGTCCAGCCAGTCCACCGTCACGAGCTGCGCCATCTTTCCCAGCTCGGCCTTCATGTCCACATTGCGAACAAGCTGCGGCGTGCCCGCAAGCGTCAGCAGCAAATCCTCAATCAGGCTCCCCAAAGCCCGCAGCAGGTTCAGCGTCTTCTCCTGCCCATCGGCGCCCGCGCGATACGTCTCCGTCGTGCGAAAGAGCTGCGAGTAGTCCGGCTCGCGCAGCGCCGTCGTCAGCACCACCAGCGCATCCTGCCGGCTCGTCAGATACACGCCCAAATCGAGTGTGAGCGCACGGCCTACCGCACCCTCGGCAAGCCGCGCTGTCAGAGCCCGCTCCTGCGGCTTCAGCTCTTTGCGCCGCTCCGCCAGCAGCGCCTCCAGTTCCTCAGACGGCAGCGCGCCCAGCCGGTGCAGCACCGCGCGCGATCGAATCGTCGGCAGAAGCTCCTGCGGATTCTCCGTCAGCAAAATCAGCGAGGTATTCGCCGGCGGTTCTTCCAGCACCTTCAGCAGACTGTTCGCCGCTTCCTTCATGAATCCTGATGAGGTAAAAATCGTGATCGCGCGATGCGCCTCGGCCGGCGGCCGATAATACGCTGCGTGAATCACCTGCCGCACCTGTCCCAGCTTGATCAGAAGCTGGGGCGGGTCCGGCGGCACAATCAGCACATCCGGATGCGTCTGGATCAGGATGCGTGTCTCTCGCTTATCCGCATCGCGCATCTCCTCGCGCGCTGCCACCGCCTCGGCCACACGCTCTTCCAGATTCGCCGCCTCACCGATGCGCTCGCAGTTCGCGCACCGTCCGCAATAGTCCGGCAGCCCATCACTCTCCGGCTTCTCCAGGCAGTTCACCGCGCGCGCCAGCATCAGCGCCAGCGTGTACTTGCCTGCGCCCTTCGGCCCCGCCAGAATCAGCGCCTGCGGAAACCTCCCCGCGCGCACGCTCTCGCGCAGCCGCGTCACCGTCGCCGCATTCCCCAGAAATTCCTTGAAGCTCACAGTCCGAGTCTATTGCATGCGGCGCGCCGCACGCTCCGCAGCCCGCGCCCGGATGCCGCTCTTCGGCCGCAGCGTAATCTTCGGCTGCGGCTCAATCCGCTGCCCAGGCTCCAGCACCAATCTCCAGCGCTGCGCCAGCGTCGCCAGCACCAGCGTTGCTTCCATCCACGCAAACGACTCCCCGATGCACTGCCTGCCGCCTCCGCCAAATGGAAAATAGGCAAACCTTGGCCGTCCCGCTTTCGCCTCAGCCGTGAATCGTTCCGGGTCAAATCGTTCCGGCTCCGGAAACCACCGCGCATCCCGATGCACAATGTACTGGCTAAAGAAGACCATCGCCCCCTTGGGCAGCGCATACGGCCCGATGCGCACATCCTCCAGCGCCTCGCGCCCCATCGCCCAAGCGGGAGGATACAACCGCATCGACTCCGACAGCACCATCGCCGTATATTCCAGCCGCGGCAAATCCTCAAGCGTCGGCAGCCGCCCGCCCAGCACCGCATCCAGCTCCGCGTGCAGTCGCGCCTCCGCTTCCGGATTCTGCCCCAGCAGCAACCACGTCCACGCCAGCGCGTTCGCCACTGTCTCGTACCCGGCCAGGAAAAGCGTCAGCACCTGGTCGCGCAGCTCCTCGTCGGTCAGCTTCAGTCCATCGCCGCCCGCCCCGTCATCGCGCGCTGCCAGCAACAGCGAAAGCAGGTCTCCGCGCTCGTCCTCTGCCGCGGCATGCGCAGCCACCTCCGCATGCCGCGCGTCAATCATCCCCTTCACCACCGCATCCAGCCGACCCTTGGCCTTCCGGAAGCGCCGCATCCCCGGCAAGGGTGTCTTCAGCAGCAGTTCGGCGCGCGGCAGCGCCACCAGGTAGTTGTAGAGATCCATAATCGCGTTCACCTGGTCGTTGATCTCCCGGATCTCCGCTGTCACCACAGTGTCAAAAAGCGTCCTTGCCGTAATCTGCAAGGCCAGCCGCATCATCTCCGCGGCAACATCCATCGTCTCGCCTGGCCGCCACGTCCCGCTCACTCCCGCAGCAAGCTCCACAATCTGGCTCGCGTACCGCTGAATCCGCTGCCGATGAAACGCAGGCGCCACGATGCGCCGTCCGCGGCGATGCGTTGCACCATCTGAAGTAATCAGCCCTTCGCCCAGCAGGATCTTCATCCGCTTCTGCGTCCGGTCCTTGCCAAACGATGCCGCCTTGTCAATCAGCACCTCGCGAATATCGTCCGGCTCATTCAACAGCACCACATCGTTCCACAGAATCCGGTAGTGCGCCGCCCTGCCGAACCGCCGCAAATGCTCAAACAGCAATATCGGATTCCCCGGCTTGAAAAACCGATGGAAGAGATAAAGCGGCAGGTTCAGCCGCAGCCCCGGCGGAAAGACATACCTGCCCCGCTGTACTGGAGCATTCGCCACCATCTGTGTTCCGATTTCTGTCGTTTCCACAATTCGAGCCTATTGAATCCTTGATGTCCTGTCGAACGCTGCATCGATCGCGTCAATCAACGGACGAGCCTCCGTGCAGCCTGAGTCCGAAAAGAAAAGAATGTCAATGTCCCTTGACACGATAGGGAGATTTAGGTAAAGTTTCCTTGTCATATTGTCAAGGAGACAAGTCATGCCCCAAAAGAAACTCGCCCCTGCAATACGCCGCTACATCTTTCGCTTCTTCACTGCCATGACGCTGTATGTTGTCTTTCTCGCCGGTGCCGTCTGGGCCTTTCCCCGTTTTCACCCCACCGGACTTCTCGCCTACCTGCTTGCGATCCTGCCTGCACTTCCCATCATGGCTGTGATTGGCGTCGTCGCCCTGTACATCACCGAAGAGCAGGACGAGTTCCAGCGCGCCCTGCTCGTGCGGGCTTTACTCTGGGGGATCGGCTTAACTCTCGCCGTCACAACGGCCTGGGGATTCCTTGAAGTCTTCTCCCTCGCCCCGCATCTCGATCTCTACCTCGTCTTTCCTCTCTTCTGCGTTCTGGCTGGCGCTTCCAATGGAATCGTGAGGCTGAACTACAAATGAAAAACCACCTCCGCGTCCTTCGTGCCCAGCGCGACTGGTCCCAGGCAGACCTCGCAGAGCGACTCGGCATCTCCCGGCAATCCGTCAACGCCATCGAGACCGGCAAGTACGATCCCAGCCTGCCCCTCGCTTTCAAGCTGGCCCGCGTCTTCGACACCACCATCGAAGCTATCTTCACCGACGAGGCCTAAAGCGGTTCTCCGGTTGGTGCAGTGCGAAAGAACAACCGCTGAGTGGCGTTTTCCCCAAGAAAACGTTACCCTGTTCCGGTCTTGAAACTCCACGTGAACTGGAGAACTGCTCAAAGCAAATGCGGCGCAGGATTTGCTCCCGCGCCGCGCCGTACCCGCTTCACATCCGCTTCAGGGATGCATCACCAGCGTCTGGTCCACCTGGAAGCTCAGTACAGACTCCGCCGGCACCGTCACCTGTTTCCCGCGCGTCATGTACTGCGTCAACCCACCCAGCGCGCCGCCGGCCAGCGTGCCAATCCCCGCGCCTTTGCCTCCACCGAAGATTGCGCCCATCACCGCGCCCAGGCCTGCGCCGCCGCCCGTGTACTCGGCCGTCCGCTTGTTCATCCCAAAGCCCGCCGACCCGTTCTCTGCCACCGACGAGCTGTCCACGCGATACTCCCTGCCGTTCAGCGTCACCGAATACAAATCCAGCGCCAGGTTCTTGCTGCTCGTGGTGCCGCCCTGCGCGGTGCCCTGACTCATATCCACCACCTGCAGCTTCGCCGGCGTGCCTGCGGGAATCCCCACCGCACCCGTGCTGTCCACCACATCCTGCTGGATCTTCGCTGTATACAGCTTGCCCAGTGAGTTCTTGTTGCTGTCAATCGTCTCATCGGTCCGCACCGAGACCTGCGTCCCCTGCGGAATCACGATGGACTGCGGCCCCGCTCCCGGCCCTGCCGAAGTCTGTGCATACTGCATCGGTGCACCGCCCGCCGGAGCCTGTCCCATGTAGCCACTCGGTGCCGGCGGCACGTTGCCTTGCGCCATTGCGCCCGCCGCCTGCGCGCCATATTGCTGGGGTGCCTGCTGATAGGCCGGTGCAGCCCCGCCCGCCGCCGCTCCGCTCTGCGAACGATGCTGCGTCAGCACCAGCGACGACACGTCCCGGATAGGAAACACGTAGGCAATCCCATTCGACCCGCGGAACGAAATCCGCGTCACGCCCACCCATTGTCCCGTATACATCTGCCCGTTGCGCAGCGATACGTTGTCGGATAGGTTCGAGAACACAACCGTCTGCACGTCCGCCATCGGAAACGTGTACTGGATGCCCTCACTGTCCTTGAACGTGAGATTGCCGCTCGGCTCCCCCGTGTACGTGCCCGAATAGCTCTTGCCATCGCGCAGCACCACGATATCCGCCTGCGCCAGTACGGCCGAGAAGCACAACATTGCCAATGCAAGAACAACAGCCCTCTTCATCTGGATCCACCTTTCCCGGAGCTGCTTGTCGCAGGCGTGCTCCCGCGGAAAACCGGACTGGCTGGCTTGTCCTCGCGCTCCGGACACTTGCTACGTTCTCACATCCGCGCCCCGCCTTGTCAATCGAACATGCATCCTTTTGCCTCCACTCCACACTTCCCCGCATCCAATCAACAACCAGCCCCGTACAATACAAAGAGAGAGCCCCCGTCGACCGATGGCCGAAGCAGCCAAACAAGATCCCCGGAAGTCCAGCAACACCTCCCAGGCCCCCGCCGCGCAGCCCTCTGTGCGCAAGGCCGAGGACGACCCGGTCGGCAAAGTCTACGACTCCCGCCTCATCCGCCGCCTTGGCCGCTATCTGCGCCCGTACTGGCTGCAGGCCACCATCTCGTCGATCTCCGTCTCGCTCAAGTCGCTCTGCGACGTCGCTGGCCCCTACCTCGTCAAGGTCGCGCTGGATCGCTACCTCACCGGCAGCCACAGCGCGGCCACCAACTGGCTCACCCGCCGCCTGCCGCTCGACCCCATTCGCGGCGTCACCGTTCTCGCCGCCATCTACACCGCGGCCCTTCTCCTCTCTTATCTCTTTGAGTTCGTCCAGACCTACCTCATGCAGTGGACCGGCCAGAAGATCATGTTCGATCTGCGCCGCGACATCTTCCGCCACATGCAGCGCATGCACGTCGGCTTCTTTGATCAGAACGCCGTCGGCCGACTCGTCACCCGCATCACCTCCGACGTCGATGCCATCAACGACATGTTTACCGCCGGCATCCTCGCCATCGTCGATGACTTTTTCAACCTCACCATCATGGCCGCCGTCATGCTCACCATCAACTGGTGGCTGGCCCTCATCGCCTTCTCTGTCCTTCCCGTCATCCTCATCGTCACCCGCCTCTTCCGCAACTCCGTCCGCGAAAGCTATCGCCGCGTCCGCTCCGCCATCGCCCGCATCAACAGCTTTACGCAGGAGCACGTCAGCGGCATGAGCGTGGTCCAGCTCTTCAACCGCGAAGAACGCGCCTTTCGCGACTTCGAGGCCGTCAATCGACAGCACATGATCGCGTTCAAAGACACCATCTTTGCCTACGCGCTTTACTACCCTGCTGTCGAACTGCTCTCCACCATCGCCATCGCCCTCGTCCTCTGGCGCGGTGGCTTCAGCGTCATCGCCCATGGCTCCGTCACCATCGGAATCCTCGCCATGTTTATCCAGTACTCGCAGCGCTTCTGGCGCCCCATCCAGGACCTCAGCGACAAGTACAACATCCTGCAAGCCGCCATGGCCGCATGCGAGCGCATCTTCAAGCTCCTCGATACGGAACCCGAGATCGTCAGCCCCGCTCATCCCCGCAGCGGCGACGGCTCCAACCGCATCGAATTCCGCCGCGTCTGGTTCACCTACCAGAAACTCACCCCCGAGCAGCAAGCCGCCGTCGAGCGCGCTGCGCAGTCCAGCGCCACCGCCGTCGAACTCGCCTCGCTCCAGGACATCGAGTGGATTCTCAAGGATGTCAGCTTCACGATTGAACCCGGCCAGACCGTCGCCATCGTCGGCCACACCGGCGCCGGCAAGACCACCCTCACCAGCCTCATGATGCGCTTCTACGAGGTCACCGCCGGCCAGATCCTCATCGACGGCATCGACCTGCGCGAGCACGACCTCTACGAGTTGCGCCGGCACTTCGCCGTCGTCCTCCAGGACCCGTTCCTCTTCACCGGCACCATCGCGGAAAATATCCGCTTCGGCAACGACGCCATCTCAGACGCCGATCTGCACTCCGCCGCGCGAGACGTCAACGTCCTCGACTTCATCGAAAGGCTGCCCGGCGGCTTCAACGAGCCCGTGCTCGAGCGCGGCAATTCCCTCTCCACCGGCCAGAAGCAGCTCATCAACTTCGCCCGCGCCCTCGCCTACAACCCGCGCATCCTCATCCTCGATGAAGCCACCTCCAGCGTCGATACCGACACCGAGCTGCGCATTCGCGGCGCATTGGAGCGCATGGTCGAGGGCCGCACCAGCGTCCTCATCGCGCACCGCCTCTCCACCGTGCAGCGCGCCGACGCCATCCTCGTCATGCACAAAGGCCAGCTCCGCGAAATGGGCACCCACCAGGAACTCCTCGCCCACCGCGGCCTCTACTGGAAGCTCTACCAGTTGCAATACAAGGACCAGGAATTCGCAGTCCCCGCGCCCGCGCAGACACCCTCCGTCGCACCCGCCGTCTAATTGCCTCGCTCGTCATCGAGCAGGCCGCTATCTCAGATGGGCCAAAGCTCCCTTTTCCGCCACTTCGTGGTTCAACACTGGCAGAAACCGCCTGTCCTTAATCAATTGTCGTGCGCACACTCAAGATTGCGCTGCGCCCAGCGATTGCCTCCGCCGCCTTCCGTGACGTATACTATGTATGACAACCTATACGAGGTATCCCGATGCTCGCTGTTCGCGTTCCAGACGCTCTTGAAAACCGGCTCGACAAGCTAGCCAGATTAACCGGCCGGCCAAAGAGTTTTTACGTGCGCCAGGCGCTTACTCAGCATCTGGACGAAATTGAAGATACATACACCGCACTCTATAGACTGGAAAATCCCGCTCGTCGCTGGACCCTCGAAGAACTCGAAAAAGGGTTTGACCAGAGCAAATGAGCGTGACAAAATTCCGCTCCGCGCAGGAGCCTCCATCGTGGACCGTCGAGTTTGACGACCGAGCTCGTCGGGAACTCCGCAAGCTCGACCTCAAGGTTCAGAAGGCCATTCTGCGCTATCTACGCGAACGCATCGTGGGCGCGACCGACCCACGTCTACTCGGCAAGGCGCTCCGCATGAATCTCGCCGGCCTTTGGCGCTATCGCATTGGCGATTACCGTCTCATTTGCCGCATCGAGGACAGTCGCTTCGTCGTCCTGGTCATTCGCATCGGCCATCGACGCGAAGTGTACGAGGAATAAGCTTCGAAGGAAGTACACCACGCCCCGCGCCGTCTGGCGCTATGATCTATCGAGCCTGTCTCACCCCGCCAGGCTCTTCAGCACGCGCACGTTCCGCTCCTCGTCCCCCGGCTCATCCACCGGCGTCTCTGCGATAAACGCGCAATGCGCAAAGTGCTTGTCGTGCAGCAGCCGCTCAAACGGCTCTACGCCCATCGTTCCCTGCCCAATATGTTCGTGCCGGTCCAGCTTCGAGCCGCGCTCTGCCTTGGCGTCGTTGCAGTGCCATACGCGCACCGACTCATACCCCACCGTCGCCGCCACCTGCCGCATCGTCTCCTTATAGCCCGCCTCGCTCACCATGTCGTAGCCCGCCACGTGCGTGTGACAGGTGTCCAGGCACACCGCCACCGGCGCATGCGCGCGCAGCCGCGCCACCAGCTCGGCCACCTGCTCAAAGCTGCCGCCCAGCGAAAACTCCGCGCCCGCCGTATTTTCAATCAGGATGTGAAACGGCGTTCCCTGCCACGGCAGCCCATCCATCGCGCGCTCAATCGACTCCGCCGCCAGCCGCAGCCCCTCGTCGCGCGTCAGTCCCTTCCACGAGCCCGGATGCAGCACCAGGTACTCCGCGCCATACTCGAGCGCCCGCTCAATCTCCCCGCGAAACGCCGCAATGCTCTTCTGCCGCACATCGTCCGACTGGCTGCACACGTTCACCAGGTAGCTGGTATGAATCACCAGCGGACCCACATCCAGCTTTGCGCGCAGCTCCTTCATCCGCTCGGCCTGCTTGCGGTCGACCTTCGGCGCGCGCCACATCCGCGGGCTCGACGAAAAAATCTGGAACGTGTTCGCTCCAATCTCCCGCGCCCGCTCCACTGCGTTCGACGCCCCGCCCGACGTCCCCAGATGAATCCCGATTCGCTTTGTCATGCGGATAGTCTAACTGGCCTCAATTCCCACCAGCTTCATCGCATCCGGATCCCAGTGCACAATCGTTCCACGGTCATAGCTCAAGTTGCTCAAGAGCGCCGCTCCCGCCGCGCGATACCCAAACACCGCGTCCTCCACCACCGGCTTGCGCGACCGCACCGACGCAAAGAAATTCTTGAAATGGTCGTAGCTGTCGCTGTAGCCATGCGGTGCAACATACTTCTCAAAGCCCACCGGCGGCGCTCCCTCAAAATGCTTCCTCGGATACTTCGCCCGGTACGCTGTCTCAATCTCCTGCTGCATCGCCTCGGGAAACGTCTCCACCGTCAGCCCCGGCTCGGTCTCGCGCGGCACGCGGCTCACCGTCACCCCTCCCCAGCCAATCTCCATCGTGCCTTCTGAGCCTGTAAACACAAGACTCTCGCTCTCCTCGCCTCCGTCCACAAAGTTCACGTGCAGGCTCAGGTTGAATCCCTCGCGATAATCAAACAGCCCCAGCATCACATCCGGCACATTGCGCCCGTCATTCCAGAAGCGCAGTCCGCCCGTCGCCATCCCGCGCGTCGGCCCATGCGAGCCCGTGATGAAATGCGTCCCGCTGAACAGGTGCACAAACAGGTCGCCCGCAACGCCCGTCCCATACGCCTTCCACTTGCGCCACTGGAAGAACTGCTCCGCATTGAACGGGATCTGCGGCGCCGTGCCCAGAAACCGCTCCCAGTCGCACGTCTCCGTTGAAGCATCCGGCGGCACCGTGTAGTTCCATGCGCCCATCGACGAGTTGCGGTCCCAGTGCGCCGTCACCATGTTCAGCTTGCCAATCGCGCCCTGCTCCAGAAGCTCCTTGGCCTTCGCATACAGAACCGAACTTACCCGCTGGCTGCCAATCTGCAGAATCCTTCCCGTCGCGCGCGATGCCTCAATCATCTCCGGCCCATCGCTGTAGAGATGAATCATCGGCTTCTCGCAATACACATCCTTGCCCGCCTTCATCGCGTCCACGCTGGCCTGCTTGTGCCAGTGGTCCGGCGTGCCGATGATCACCGCATCAATATCCTTACGCGCCAGAATCTCCCGGTAGTCGCGCGTCGTGAAGATCTCCTTGCCCCACAGTTCCTTGCTGCGCTCCAGCCGCCCGTTGTAGCAATCGGCTACCGCCACCAGCTTCACGCCCGGCACCTGCACCGCCGTCTTCGTATCGCCCTGACCCTGGCCACCCGCACCAATCAGCGCAATCTGAATCTGGTCGTTCGCACTCAGCGTTCGCGCCGGTTCTTCCTCCACCACCAGCGCATGCAGCCGAGGCGCAATCACCGTGCTCACTGATGCCGCTCCCGCCGCCTTCAAAAAACTCCGCCGATCCAATCCGCTCACAACACCCTCCGCATACACCTGGATTTCTGCCGCATACCACCATACACGGCCCGAATCCCTCATCGCCTCTTGTCCGATCGATGACGCCTTCGAGCGCAGTCCAACCGCGCCCTAATCGTCGTCGTCCTTCTGTGTCTTGGCCGACTTTCGTTTCAGCATCGCCGGCGCGGGCACATCGCCCATCGCGTCCTTCCACAGAATTGCGTTCAGCTTGCGCGCATCCGCACGGTCTGCATGGCTGAAGTCCATCTTCATGCTCTCCCGCGCGCCCTCCGCCTTCTGCGTGTTCGCCGTATAGATCAGCCCGTTCTCGCGATTGGCATAGTCCGCATCGAACGCCGGTTGATCGCCCGGCCCCGTAAACAGCGGCGTCATCAGCGAAGCAAACGCATCGTTGTTGTTCATCGGTGGCAACCCCAGCAGCGACTCCATCGTCCGCACCACGCTCACGGTCGAGTAGAACCGGCTGTCCACAAACGGCATCCCGCCCTCGCCGTGCGGCGCATATTTGCTGATCACCAGCGCATAGCTGCGATGCGCGTCCACATGGTCCGCGCCGTTCTGCGCATCGTCCTCCAGAATGAAGAACGCCGTGTCCTCCCAGTACGGCGAGTGCGAAATCGCCTCCACCGCGCGCCCCACCGCCAGGTCGTTGTCGGCCACGCTGGCCTTCGGCGTCGGCATGCCCGGCCGTGTTCCCGCGGTGTGATCGTTGGGCAGGCGCAGCTGGATAAAGTTCGGCATCGTGTCCTTGCCCTGCTCCTTGTCCGCAGCCCACTGCTTCAGATGCCGCAGAAAAATATCCACGCGAATCTGGTCCGGCACAGAAAGATTGAAGTCCGGCGTCTCCTGCGCAAAGTGCCCCACAAGCTCCGGCTTCGTCGCCGTATTCGCCGCCATCAGCGGAATCGCCCACGGCCACTTGTTCACATCACCGCCCCACTCCGCCGGCAACCTCTCGCCCGGCTTCACCGCCGGCTTCGCGCAAGGGTGCCCGCCCAGCATCGGCCCCAGTTGCGGATCCGCCGCCGCAGGCTCATCGCAGAAAATCGTCGAAATGTACTCGCCAAAGTGGTAGTAGCTCTTCCCATGCGCCGCCAGGTCGCCCCACAGATACCCGCTCGACGGCTCATTCACATCGGGAATCTTCTCCAGCAGCGGATAACCGTCCGCCACCACGCCCTCGTAGTCATAGGTGCGCTCACTGCCGCGATACGACTGCTGCCACGTCTTCTCCAGATAATCCGTGCCAATCGCCGCGTTCGACCACACATGCCCGTCGCCTGACACCTCTCCCGAATCAAAGAAGTTGTCCAGCACGCCAAACTGCAGCGCCAGCTTGTGGATGTTCGGCGTAATCGAAGCCCCGTACATCGTCAGGCTCGCATCGCCGTTGCCCACCGGCTTGCCATCCTTGCGCAGGTCGCCCAGCACCTGGTCATACGTCCGGTTCTCCTTGATGATGTAGATTACGTGCCGGATCGGATGCGCGCGCCCGTTCGCAAACGTAATCCGCTGCGCCGCTGCCTTCATGCGGTTTGACTCCAGCACCGTCTCCGTCCACTGCGCCATGTGCGGCGCAATCTCGGCCTCCGGAATTCGCGCCAGCGAACCATACAGAAGCGTCGCAATATACGTGCTCTCTGAGTGGTACTTCTCTTCGCGCGTCTCCGCTGTCTCGCGCTGCGGAGAGTTGTTCGGCCCTGTTCCCTGCCCCTTCCCCGTCGCCACCATCAGTTCGCCGCCATTCGCCCCCGGCACAAACGCCATCGCAAAGGGCAGCCAGTCTGTCGGGATGAATCCCTCCGGCTGCACCATCCCTGTGCGCTCCATCTTCGCCGTCAGCTTGCGCGCATCCAGCACGGCCACCGCGTCGCTCGCCATATTCGCCACATAGAGTTGCGTGCCATCTCGATTCACCGCCACGGCCACCGGCTCCGCGCCGAAATAGCTCTGCCCGGGCAGCCGCACATCAAAGTAGCCCTTCACCGCAAACTGCCCCGCACCGACGTTCACCGCCGCCACCGCATCGCGGTTCGCCAGCGCCACATACAGCGTCTTGCCATCCGGCGTCAGCGCAAACGCGCACGGATGCGTCCCCGGCACCACCGGACTCGACGGCTTCAGCAGCCCCAGTTTGCGCCCCACTGTGTCATCCGTCAGCCGCAGTTCCACAATCTCCGACGCATTCCACAGCGCCGCAAACGCCCGCTTCCCATCGCGAGACAACGCCAGTGCCCCCGGATACACCGATGGCACCGCGCGATTCTCCGCCAGGTCAAACCTGTGCTCCACCGCGCCTGTCGCCGCATCCACCAGCAGCACTGCGTCCGTCAGGTTCTCCGCCACCAGCAACTTCTCGCGTCCATTCTTCGTCACCACCGCCAGCGCCGCCGGATACGGCACGCCCCTGTCGCCTTCGCGCTCGCCAATCAGCCGCGTCACATGCCCCGGCGCAAGCTGCTCAATGGGCAGTTTGATAAACCGCTCCGCCTCCAGCTTGCCAACCACAAAGCGATACACCGCAATCCCGCTGCCCATCGCATCCTTGCCCTTGCCCTCGGGGTCCGTCAGCGAAGCCATACTCACATACAGATGCGTGCCGTCTCCGCTGATGGCCAGCCCCGAGTACAGCGTCTGCTTCGCCTTCCGCGCCAGCGTCCGCGCATCCGGAAAATCCGCCAGCGCCCCCGTCTGCCGGTCCAGCACCGCCAGCGACTGCTCGTAGTGCGACTCATAGGTGCCATAGCCCGCATTCACCGTCACCACATACCGCCCGTCCGGCGACACCGCCAGCGACATCGGCAGACTGTTCAGCCGCTCCGGCGTACCCGGGATCGGCCCCATCCATTCCTTACTCGTCGGCAAGTCCCGCGTCTGCGCCGGCACGTGAATCCTCGCGCAAACGCCCGTCAACAAAACAACCATCCACATCGCCCGTCTATGCATGGCAACCACCTTAGCAAAACCTCCCGCACCGCGCCTTTACAGTCCTGTAATACCGACGCCTGCAATAATGATTGCCATGCGCAAGCTCTTCACCGCCGCACGCATCTGGAACGGCTCCCAGCTCATCGCGGATCCCTTCCTGCTTGTGGAAGATGGGCGCATCGTCTCCCTCGCATCCCGTGCCGACGCTCCCCTGCCCACCGGCGTCCCCGTCGAAGACTTTCCAGATGCCACGCTTGCCCCCGCTTTCTTCGATGTCCACATCCACGGCGCCGCCGGTCATGACGTCATGGAGGCCACGCCCGCGGCCCTGAGCGCCATCAACCGCTTCCTCGCCACCCGCGGCACCGGCAGCTTCCTCGCAACCACCGTCACCGCCCCGCTCGATGCCACCCTTCGCGCCGTCGAACAGCTTGCCAGCCTCATCGACGCGCCGCCCACTCCCGGCCATGCGCGCCCCATCGGCATTCATCTCGAAGGCCCGTTTCTTTCGCACGAAAAGCGTGGCGTGCAGCCCCCCGAACATCTGCTCGCGCCCAGCATCCGCACCTTCGATCGCCTTTGCGACGCAGCCCGCGGCCACGTCCGCCTCATCACCCTCGCGCCCGAGCTGCCCGGCGCGGCCGAACTCACAGCCCACGCCACTTCGCGCGGAGTGCGCGTCTCGCTCGGCCATTCCAACGCCACGGCTGCGGAGACACGCGCCGCCATCGCTGCAGGAGCCGCCAGCGCCACCCATACCTTCAACGCCATGCGCGCGCTCGATCACCGCGAGCCCGGCATCCTCGGCGTCGTCCTCACCACACCCGCGCTTTACGCGGAACTCATCTGCGACGGCATCCACACCGCGCCGGAGACGGTCCGCCTCTTCCGCAGCGCCAAAGGCCCCCAGCGCGGCATCCTCGTCACGGACGCCATGAGCGCCGCCGGCATGCCCGACGGCGAGTACCAGCTCGGCGGTTTCACCGTGCAGGTCGCCAATGGCCGCGCCATGGCCCGCGGCGTCCTCGCCGGCTCCGTCCTCACGCTCGACCGCGCCCTCGCAAACTACATTGCCTTCACCGGCGCAAGCCTCCAAGAGTCCCTGCCGCTGCTCACCGCCAACCCCGTAGCCATGACAGGGCTCACCGCCAGCGCAGGCTCGCTCGCCCCCGGCTCACGCGCCAACTTTGTTGTGCTTGAAAATTCCGGCCGGCTGCGCGCGTCCATCCTCGACGGACAGCGCGCCACTTAAGTCGTCTGCGACTCCGCCAGCCGCTGCGCGCGCCACACCGCGCCCTCAATGCCCACCACTTCCTTCGTGCCCACCGGCATCTCCGGCGCCGCCTCCTTCAGCCGCGCCACAAAGCCCTCGCGCACCATCCGCGACTTCCCAATCACGCTGCCGATCCACGCCACCGGCACCTCGCCCGTGAGCCCGTGCTTGCGCTGCAGCTTGGCCCGCACCAGCAGCACAAATTCCGCCAGGTCTGTCGCTGCCTGATGCAGCACGCCTACGCTCACTGCATCGCCCTCTTCCGCCAGCTTGTCAATCGCCGGTGCCAGCGCGGCAAAATCCGGCCCCGGCGTGCTGTCGCCCAGGTTCACCAGCTCTTCAATCGTCTTCGTTCCCCAGATGCGTCCCACCGTCTCCAGCACGCGCGTCGGCTCCTCGCGGTCATACGCGCGCAGCGCGCGCCGCACCGCATGCAGTCCAATCCAGTAGCCGGAACCTTCGTCGCCCAGCCGCGAACTCCATCCGCCCGCGCTTTCGCGCTCCCCATTCGGCGCCCGTCCAATGCAGTTGGACCCCGTCCCCGCAATCTGCAGAATTCCCGGCCCGCCGCGAAACGCTGCGTCCAGGGCGATCACCTCGTCGCCCACAATCTCCGACTTCGCCACACCAAAGTCCTGAAAGACCGCCGTAATCCATTCCTTCACGCCCGGCATCGTTGCGCTCGCCACGCCCGCCGTCGCCGCATCCACCCGCTTCACGCCCGCCTGCTGGTAAGCCGCACGCAGAACCTTGCGCAGATTCTCTTCCGCCGCCGCCTCACCCACCCGCAACCGCTTGATCGATCCGCCCTCCACGAAGGCCAGAACTCGTTCGCCCTCCGCTACTGTCGCCCGCGTCCGCGTGCCTCCGCCGTCGATCCCAAGAACCAGTCCCATGCTCTCCCCTACTTGCCGTTCATTGGCGCCGCGTCTGCTCCATCGTCCCGCAGCGTTCCCGCCAGCACATTCAAGCTGCCGTCCGTCTTCGGCGCATGCAGCCCCAGCATGTGCGCCAGCCATGGATACAGATTCACATTCTCAAACGGCAGCACCGTCTTCCCGGTCACAAGGTCCGGCCCTTCGGCAAAAAAACTTGCCTTCATCTCCTGCATCACCGCCGGATCATACCCATGCGCGCCCGGATTCGGCATCTTATCCGGCTTGCCCGCTGCGGGCCCGAGCGCGCGAATCGCATACGGTCCCGTCGCAATCACCACCGGATCGCCCTCCCGCTCATTCTTGCTGTAGTGCAAATCGCCCGGCACATTCTTCCGCCGGTACACCTTGAACTGGGAACTCGCCTTTTTCAGCTGGTCATACACGCGCTGCCGGTCGGCCTCCGTCTTGCCATACAGCAGCATGCCCGCCGTCTCAAATCCACTCAGGTCCGCGAACTGGTCCAGCGTAATCCACCCGCCGTCCACCTTCGCCATCCCGTGATCGCTCACCACCACCAGGTCCACCGGCAGCCCGCTCGCATCCAGCCCCTTCTTCAGCTTTCCGACCATCGCGTCCACTTTGTGCACCGCCGCCCGCGTCTCCGGCGCATCCGGCCCAAACTCGTGCCCCTCGTGGTCCGGTTCGGAAAAGTAAAGGGTGATGAAGTGCGGCCGCTCGGCCTCCGGCAGCTTCAGCCACTCCAGCACCTGCGCAACCCGTTCGTCCTCGCCAATCTTGTCGTCGTAGCGCAGAAAATACGTCGGCCTGTAGCCCGCAATCTCCGCCTCCGACCCCGGCCAGAAGAAGCACGCCGTCCGCATCCCCTCGCTCTCGGCCAGGCTCCACAGCGGCACGCCGCTGTACCAGCTCCCGTCCGTCACCGCCTTCGCATCGCTGATTGCGTAATGCGCCTGCTTCGCCGGATCGTAAAAGCTGTTCGCCACCAGCCCATGGTGCTCCGGGTAGAGCCCCGTCACAATCGTGTAGTGGTTGGGAAATGTCAGGGAAGGAAAGCTGGGAAGCATGCCCTCGGGAGCCCACACCCCCTCTTTGCCAATCGCCAGCAGATGCGTCGCCCCGTCGCGCTTTGCATAGTCCCACCGAAACCCATCCAGCGAAACCAGCACGACATAATGCGCCTTTCGCGCTGTCTCGGAGTTCGCCCCGTGCTCAACGTGCAGCACCGGCAGCGGCGATGCGCTGTGCGGCGCTTGTCCCGCAAGCCATCCGCCGCCTGCCGCCAGCCAAACCGCCAGAACCGCAGACGCAAACCAGCCAGGTGCGCGACCTCGCATGCCGTTTACCTCTGCATCAGCTTATCGCACGCAGGGCATCCGGGCATCGCTCGCTCCACGCGCTGCAGCGCCTCGATCCGCTTCCAATGCTCTGCTAGTTGCTCGGTGGCGGCGTGCCCGCGCTGGCCGCTGGCGCCTCTGCGGGAGCAGCCGCGGGAGCAGCCGTCTGCCCCTTCGAGAAGCCTCGGATATACACAATCAGGCCCTTCACCTCGTCATCCGTCGCTCGCGACTTATCCTCCGGCGGCATCTTGTCGTTCCCTTTCCGGATCTTGTCGAATATCTCCTGATCCGTCTTGTCCGCCAGAGCCTTCGGGTCCGTCCAGTTCGAGAGCGTCAGGTGCATATCCTTGGCGATGTCCGTGTTGCCATCCCCGTTCGCACCATGGCACATCGCACAGTCGATCGTGTAGACCTGCTTCACTTTGGCAGCCGCCTTCGACTTCGAATCCGACTGCGCCTTGGCATCCGGCTGCGCCTGATCCTCCGCCTTCGCTCCGGCCTTGGCATGGGAATGCGCCGCTGTCTGCTGCGCCCCGGCAAAAGCGCCGGCCGTCACCACAATCGCAACCACCACGGCAGGGAGCATGAACCGCTTCAGCATATCTCTCTCCTCAGTTGCAGGTGTCCTGTTTCGCATCATGCAGCTGTTCGTTTGAAATTCCATCGCATTATAGGCCCGGCTGGAAGTGAGTTGCATCACACAAGTTTGCGCCTGTATCCACATCGCCCACAGCCGCATTCCCGTTGTGGTATACGTTCCTTCATGTCCCGCACCGCCTTCCGCGCCGTCACACTCCTCGCCGCCTTGCTTTTCACCGCCTCTGCCTTCGCGCAATCTCCGGCCCCCACGCCTCCGCTGGGCCCACCCATGGGCCCTCCCATGGGTTGGAACAGTTGGGACGCCTACGGCCTCACCATCAACGAAGCCGACTACCGCGCCAACACCACCGTCCTCGCCGGCCTCCGCCAGTACGGCTGGACCTACTCCGTCGTCGACGAGGGCTGGTACATGCAGGACCCCTTCGCCGCCACCGTCCCCACCCGCAAATACGTCTGGGACGCCAATGGCATCCTCATCCCCGCCCTCGGACGCTTTCCCTCCGCCGCCCACAACCAGGGCTTCAAGCCCCTCGCCGACTGGGTCCACGCCCAAGGCCTCAAATTCGGCATCCACATCGTCCGCGGCATCCCCCGCGAAGTCGTCCATCTCAATCTCCCCATCGCCGAAACCAGCTTCCACGCGCAGGACGCCGCCGACACCGCCGCCACCTGCCCCTGGGACGAAGGCAACTACGGCGTCGCCGACAACCCAGCCGGCCAAGCCTACTACGACTCCATGCTCCAGCTCTACGCCGCCTGGGGCCTCGACTTCATCAAGGTCGACTGCATCAGCGACCACCCCTACCGACCCACCGAGATCCGCCAGATCGCCGAAGCCATCCGCAAAACCGGCCGCCCCATCGTCCTCAGCCTCTCGCCCGGCCCCACCCAGCTCGCCCACGCCGCTGAGATCGGCAAATACGCCCAGATGTGGCGGACCACCGACGACCACTGGGACGTCTGGCACGTCGACCACAAGCCCGGCGCAGGCGAATTTCCCTTCGGCCTCCGCGACGCCTTTGACCGCCTCGCCACCTGGGCCCCCTATGTCCAGCCCGGCAACTGGCCCGACGACGACATGCTCCCCGAAGGCGTCCTCGCGCCCCATCCCGGCTGGGGAGACCCACGCACTTCGCGCTACACCCGCGATGAGCAGCGCACCGAGTTCACCCTCTGGGCCATCTCCCGCTCGCCCCTCATCATGGGCGCCAACCTCACCCAACTCGACGACTTCACCCGCTCCCTCATGAGCAATGAAGAAGTCCTGCGCCTCAACCAGACCGCCGTCGAGAGCCATCCCGGCGAACTCCCCGCCGACCCCACCGCCCGCCAGGCCTACCCGCAGCGCTACTGGATCGCCCGCATCGGCGGCCCGCACCCGCGCACCTACATCGCCGTCTTCAACCTCGCCGACGCGCCCACCAAAGCCACCCTGCCCTGGATGGTCTTCCACCTCGGCAACGCGCCCCACGCCCTTTACAACGTCTGGGATCAGAAGCACATCCCTGCCGCCAGTTCCCTCCACGTCGAGCTCCCAGCCCACGGCTGCGCCCTCTTCCGCCTCGAATAAGCGTCCTCGCGATGCGGGCAACCTGGATCGGGACAGGCCCTGGATCAGGGCACGAATTCAGTCGTGCCAATCCGCGTACCCAAGACTCTTGGGGCTTCCGCCCCTCGAATAGCCCCTACTTCGCCGCCTCGCGCAGCGCCGGCTCCATCGCGGCCGCTGCGCCATGGCCCCGCCACAGCACCTTCTCCGCCGCATCCAGCAGCATCACGCAGGGCTCATCGTCCTCCGTCACGCCAAAGTAGCTCCGCCACGCCGCCTCCTCCTGCGTCAGCACCACAAACCGCTCCTGCTCGTCCGCCGTCAACCCCTTTTTCATCCCGTTCCGGATCATCCCCCGCACAAACCCCGGCGCACCCGCCAGCATCGCCACCTGCCACACCGCCACGCCCTTCAGTGCCGGATCGGCCTCGACCGCCTTCACCCACGCCCCCGTTCCCGAAC
>VFSW01003456.1_pt1 | contig 23694 bp, 23 predicted proteins | sample 5358111 | NCBI WGS metagenome assembly VFSW01 (sample SAMN11554181, study PRJNA540505) | mine drainage metagenome | isolation source: sediment from site ElyBrook_90M | place: USA: Ely Copper Mine, Vershire, VT | collected 2017
GCGGGCCGAATTGCTTCATCCGACTATCCAGGCCTGTTAAGCGAAAGTCCTGAATATAATAGTTCTAACACGTGATGACAGGGATTGTTACTCGTTCTAATAGCAAGGAGAGTCATGCTCTCACCATCTCAAGGAGAGAAGAGTACCTCATGTCAGACCTGTGGATCCCCGTAATTGCAGCATTAGGAAGCTCAGCCCTGACCGGGATGGTTGCCTTCGGTCTAGAGTGGCGGCACTCTTTCCGAGCCGAAAAGTCGGCACAATCAGAGCGGCGAGTCCGTGCCTACTACATGCTGCTCGCTCGGTCAGGAGTCATTGTTTTCACTGCAGGTGGACTCCATACCATGATGGAAGCAAGATCTGGACTTCGGGAGGGACTCAACGTGACGTTGGGTATTCAGAAGCCCCTCGACATGTTGGAACTCACAGATCTCCTGCGTACTGACCTTCAGCCCCTCTATGAAGCCTGGTCAGAAGTATGGGCAATCGGAAGCAAAGAGGCCATCGCCGAGGCCAATGATCTGGTTGCACGCTGTGGATCGGTGATGGGTGCAGCCACACGGCGTGGAGAGACGAGACCTGCACTCTTACGATTCCTCACGGGCGAGAAATGGACACAAGAACAGCTCAACCAGTGGAATGAAGAGCTAAAAGGCCTGGCAGTGGCTCGCAAACGACTTGCGGCCATCGCACGGCAGGAAGCTGGCGTTGAGATAGCAGATCTTTTCGCAAGCAATGGGTCAAAACACGTCTGAAGGCTATTCTGGCTTCGTGTATCTACTGAGTGTGCCACTGTACTATGACCCTTCCTTCTTTCTCTCCTTATATGTCATATTTGTTGATCATCGCCTGCTGTAAATCCGCTCTACGTCTCGATATGAAGCCAGTTGCAGCTTGAGAACACTTGTTTGTCAGCATAGGGTACTGGTGGTCTGGCATTGGCCGTGATATGCTCACTGTGAGTGAATGAAAAGGATGGGTGCATGCCTCGAAAAATCCGCCAATTGCGTGCTGACCTACGCAAAGCGGGATTTGCACTGAAACGCACACGAGGCAGCCATACGACATGGCAGCATCCAAATGGACCTATTGTTACCGTTTCAGGCAATGATGGTGACGACGCGAAGCCTTACCAGGAGAAGCAGATTCACGACGCTATCCAGGAGTCCAAACCATAGGAGGTGACCATGCCCCCCCAAAATCTTCATTATTCCATGATTATTGAATGGTCTGATGCAGACCAAGCATTTCTCGTGACTTTGCCGGAATGGGCTGGTCAGGTTATCCAGCCTGTGACACATGGTGATACCTACGAGGAAGCTGTGAAAAATGGGCATGAAGTGCTTGATATGCTCATCGAAGATACTCAGCAGGATGGAAAGCCTCTCCCGACTCCAAAATTACACGTGGCTTGATGTGCCCCAAGGGACAGGGCAAATTGCAACTCCTTTGGGTCACGATGGGTGTCGCTTGCTACGAAGCCTCACTACACCTAAAATCAAGCCCAGCGGGGACTTAAAATCCCTTGGGGTGACCCCCCGTGCGGGTTCGAGTCCCGCTCGCCCCACCTACATCACACCTGGGCTTTCAGCAGAAATGAGATAGGTTGGCAGCCACGCCGATATACAACCAAAAACAAAGGAAGGAAATGCGTTATGAGCACTCATGATGATCTTCGAACGGTACTTAAAGCCATGCTACAGAAAGCAATGGAACAAGGGATCCATGTTGTACGGGGATATCCGCGATTACTCAATTATCCCCAAGTTGAATGGGAGAGAGAATGGACAGAATACTTGGATGTAGCGCAACTAGCTGGGGCCGCTCTTTTATATTTATATGACGATCCGTTCATATTGGAACGAGAAAATGTGCTGAAGGTTATCGGCCAAAAGGGGGAAGTAGAGAAACAGAGGATCCCGGCATTGCCAATATTGGAAGATGATGAAGACCAATGGCTATCTTCTCGGCTCATGGAGCAAACAAACAATTGGAGTAGCTATAACCAGCAGATAGGTCATATCGAGTGTCTTTGGTTCAAGGAAGGAGTCGGGCACCACTTAACATTGGATACAGAATGGTACCTTGCTTATAACGAAGCTGTGGAGAGAGCATTCATTGAATCAGATGGTGTTGAGGAAGAGAATAGACGTGTTCGCAAGAAGGAGCAGGCAGTAGAGCTTATGAAACGAGCAGAACAGCTTGCGCGTCATGAGCGATTTGAAGATGCCTCAAGTAGTGAGAAGCGCCAATTTATGGCAGGGCAAATTTTTCCAGATCTGGCACTTGATCCATATAGCCTTTCACAGGTCGTTAGTCTAGCAGAAATGATTTACTGGTGGGAAATTGAGCCAGGGATGCGCTCCACAAAAATACAAAAGGCTCGTGACTTGCGAATGCGCGGGGAAAGCATTAAGAATATTGCCGCCATTTTAAAAATGTCAGACGCAAAAGTGAGGGCTGCGATTGAACTCGTAGATTCTCAAAACAGATTAATCACAGATATCAAAAAGGAGATGCAACGTGTATGGGGGAGCATCAAATTTAATGGCGATGGAGACCAATACGAATGGCTAAATATGAATTATGGCATTAGCGAAGAAGATGATGTACGTTGGCAACTCATCCTAGAGAAGAACCAAGGCGAATTGGATGAAGACCATGATCCTGAAAATTTGGCATTTTTGCGTGATGACATTGCCATCGAGGCTTTCCTAACAAGGTTGCTGCAAAAATACCGAAGTAACACTATTCCCTATTCTCAAGCAACTAATCTCTAATAGTTTGAATTTGCGGAATGCTTCTCCAGAGCATTACTCCGACCAGCAGTCTTCACCAAAACCAGGCTTGAGAAAACAACACCGTTTGCAAGCCAAAATCCCTGATGTAAAGCCGATTTCATAATCTGGTAGCATGGGGTACTGGTGGTTAGGACAACCCAAATGATACACTATTCTCTAGGGTTCTGAGACATGAACAAAAGAGGTGCTTTTCTATGGCAACCATCCCCGAAGAAGTGACCGAGGTGCTCAACCGCTTGCCGCTTGACAAGCAACAACAGGTGCTTGATTATGCGCGCATAGTAGAGCAAGCCTCGTCTGCGCCACGCTCAACCCTGCCGCCAGGCACGCCATTCAAGGTATTGCGCGCTTTCAAGCCTACTATGTCACGCGAAGCTGTTGATGAAATGGAGCGCGCCATTAATGAGGAGTGTGAGCGCATTGAGCCAGATGACGACGACCTATCTTTTTGATACCAGTATGCTCATTCCATTCTTGCGCAAAGATCAGGCAATTCAGCAGCGTATCGCTTCAAGTGGCATCGGATATGTCAGCACCATCGCCATCGGGGAACTCTTTAAACGAAATGCTGCCACCCTTCGTCGCGGTGTGCTTCGCCATCCGTGCAAATACGTTGCGAGCAGAAAAAGATGCTGCTGGCAAAGCTCCCCCCGATCCTGGGATCTCTCTGTTGAAAAGTCCCTGCTTGGTCACAGGGGCACTTGTCGCGAGGCATCCGGTATGGTATCATGAGGGCGGGCAGGCTCGGCGAGAGCATGCGCGCCCACCACACGCTGCCATAGCTCAGCGGATCAGAGCATCGGTCTTCGGAACCGAGGGTCGGGGGTTCGAATCCCTCTGGCAGCGCCCTCTCGCGTCGCGTGGAGAGCCACGTAGGAAATCTCCTTGGCGCCTATCGCTTCAATCCGGAGCGGTCCGCTGGCCGACTGGAGGCGCGCGAAATTGCTCTCTCATCCATCATAGCACGCATGCAATATTGCGCTGAGTGTCAGCGTCTGGCCCGTATCTGTGACCGGGCCGTGAATGGCTCACGCCTCACTGTGAGCAGGCCGTTACTCTCGCCTGTTATTTTCTCCTCTATGAGCGGTTTCATCGACACCAAGGAGGAGGAGTATGCTCAAGCACCGCATGGCACTCGCCGCTGTCACCATCTGCATGATGGCACTCCTAGTGGCGGGAGCGATCACCCCAGCACCTGCGCAAGCCGCAGTCGTCGAAATCAGTAAAGTCACGCTCGGGGAGACCAGCATCGACGCGCCCGCCTTCTTCAGCACGAGTGGCGCGTTCCAGGGCACGCCTTACAGTACCGTCATTGCCTGGACGGGCACCGATCAGCGCCTCAACGTGATGACAAGCACCGATGGCCTGCACTATGGCCACAAGATTACCCTGAACGAATTCGCGGCTGTCAGCCCCAGTGTCGTTCAGCTCTCCAATGGAGCGGTCGTTCTGGCGTGGATCGGCTCTGGCACAGACACGGCCCACCACGTCAACGTCCTGTACAACGTCTACGGCACGCAGAAGAAAGTGACGCTCACTCAGACGAGTATCGGCACGCCAGCGCTTGCCGTCTTCAAGGGATCGCAGACACTCAATGGCAATTTGACTCTGGCCTGGACAGGCACGGACCCCAACCATTCCTTGAATGTGATGGGGATCTTGCTCACGTCCGATGCGTTTGGCCTTGGTCCCAAGAACGTCCTCTCGCGGTTCAGCAGCAACGCCGGGCCTAGCCTCCAGATGATCGGCAACGCTGTCGTGCTGGGATGGGCCACCAAGACGACGCATCTCAATTTCGCCAGCTCCAGCGACGGCGCGACGTTCACCTCGGCCCTCGGTGATGGGCTGGTGCAACTGAGCACGGCTGCGCCGGTCATGTATTTCCACGAGAGCGAAGGCGGACCCTCGTACTGGATTGCTTGGACGGGTACGGATCCGGCCCATTATCTCAATCTGCAGTGGACATCGCGCTATCCCCAATGGCCAGATCCCGCGCACACCAAGACAGTACTCGGCGAGACGGCCCTGGGTGGGGTTGGATTGGCTTTCAACGATGGTAGGGTGATCGCTTGGACAGGCACCGATCCGGCTCATCATCTCAATGTTGCCCGACTCGACCTGTTCTGAAATCGTGTCACAAAGGCAACTACGAACGCCACAGTCCAGGGGTCCTCGATGCGAGGTCCCAATAGACATAGGACTTTCGCTCAGAGCGCGATGTGAGCCAGTGGGCAAGCAAGCGCGGGCGAAAGTCCTCGATGCATAACTCCGTGACACACCCCATGCCTCAAAGGCAGGGGCTTCTCAGCTAGGCTGAGCTATTTGCGGGGTGTCCGCCCGAACTACGGGGGCATATCGCCCTCGATACGTGGAATCAGCTCCTCGATCTGGCAGGCCCAAACACTGGCTCATCGCCAGTGCGCTCCCAAAGGGAGAGCACATCACGAACAAACAGGCAAGAGTGCTCGCGCGATGGTCACCTACGGGCGACGCGCCATTCACTCCCAGGTCTGGAAAGCCAGGGACACTCTGGCGCATTCTTGGTAGAACCAGCCCACCGAGGTCTTGCCGTGCTGGTGCGTAAGGTTTGCTCTCCTTGGGGGCCGAACTGGCGCCACAATCGCCCACCGCGCAGAACAAAATCGTATATACTCAATGAGGGGCCTTCTGCAGAGGATGTTCCGTTATCGAGAACTGACGCTAAAATAAGGAGCGCGCTGAATGACTGATATGAATGGCGCGCACGGACACTCACGCGATCTGCCGGCGGGCCGCTGGGTGTCGGAGGGCGGGCGCATGCGCTGGGTGCCGGCCCGCGAGCGCGCGATGGAGAACGAGGAGCGCGCCGATTCTCTCGATATGAGCGGCGTCGATCTCGATGCTCTCGACGAAGCCACGTGGGCCAGCGACAACCCTCCCTTGCCGGCGGGCGCGTCTGAGCGCGACAAAGCGCGCGCGGTGCTCGCCTGGCTCAGCCGCCAGATCGCCGAGGGGCGCGAGCGCGTTGCTCTCGCCACACTTGAGCTGCGCGAGCAGCGCCTCCACCGCGACGAACAAGCCGGCCCTCGCCGGCGCCGCGGTCCCACCGCGCCCGATCCCCTCGAGTTCGAGATCGCTCACGAGGAAAGCGCGGTCGAATGGCTCGAATCGGCGCGCGAGGTGCTCAGCGACGAGGCCGATCGCAATCCCCCCCGCGCGTTGCTCGAATGGTACTTATGGATTCTTTCCGCCGGCACGCCAATCGAGCAGCAAGGGGACGATCCCCTGGCGACAGCGCGAATCGCCGGCGAGCGTGAGGCGTGGGATCGCGCGCGCCAGCACGCCGAGCACCTGGCCGCGCGCGACAGCGAGGACGACTGACGATGGCCACCGCCCATCAAAAACCGCCTGAAGAAATCGTTGAACCCACGCCTGATTTCGCGGGGCTGATCGCCGCCGCCAAACAACTGGACGAAGAGGCGATCGAGCAGCTCTATCGGCACTGCCTGCAGGTCGTCTATCGCTTTGCGCTCGCGCACGTCGGCTCGGTGCACATCGCCGAGGACGTCACCTCTGATGTCTTTCTCGCCTTCATCGAAGAGATCACCAGGCTGCACGCCAGCGACGAGGAATCGTTGTTGGCGTGGCTGCTGCGCGTGGCACGCAATAAGATAACCGATCTGCGCCGGCATGCGTCAACTCAGGTCGGGCGCAACATCGCCTCTCTCGACAGCGCCGTGGCGGGTCAGCTTGTTCAGTCGATTGGACCAGCCGCCGAAGACGTCAACGATCCCGCCGCCATCATCGAGCGCCAGCAAGAATGGGCGGCGCTCGCCAGTGCGCTCAGCACCCTGACCGAGGAGCAGCGCACGGTCATCGTCTATCGCTACATCCTCGATTTTGATGTAGATCGTGTCGCCCGCTTGATGAGCAAAAAGGCTGGCGCCGTGCGCGCCTTGCAGTTCCGCGCGCTTGAGATGCTGCACAAGCATCTCAAGCGCTTAGAGTTTGGCACGTCGCGCTGCGCTTTTGAGAGGGGAGGTCGCCATGAGTGACGATCCCATCGATCGCTTTGACGCGCTGTGGCAGTCGCAAGGCAGCGCGCAGGATGCGAATAGGGCGGAAGGTGATCTGGCAGCCGCGCTCGATGCCGCTGCGGATGTCTCGCGGCTGGCCGACGCCACGCCCTCGCGCGCTTTTGCCGAAGAGCTGCGCCAGCGCCTGCAATCACGCGCGGCAGAGCTGCGCCGGGCGCCGATAGCGCTGCCCACCAGGCGCCCGGCCGTCAGAGTGACGTGGTCCGGCGTGCTGATCGCGGCGGCTGTGCTGGCGGCTATCTTCGTCACCATCAGCACTATGGTGGTCTACTCCAGCACTATGAGTGGATTGCTGCCCGACGCTGCCACCGCAACGCCGACACCACAAGCAACCCATCACCCTTCGATGACTCACTCCAAAACGACCCCGACGACGCCAGCGCCTCACATGCCTCAGCCGACACCCGCCCCCACGCCCAGCGCGACCTCCATCGGCATGAAGCCGATCGCCAGCCCCACGCCTGAGCCGTGCGACGAGCAAGAAGAGGCGAGGAAGCTCGCACTGCGCTATAGCAAGCTCTATGACTCGGCCGATCAGGCGCTCGCAGCCGTTTGCGGTTTGCTTGGCCTGGGCATGACTCCCGACGATATCAACCGCACCTATGATGTCGTGGAGTGCCACACTCTGGTGCCAGCAGGCGTGAGCGACACGCGCGACGCGATCGTCGCCGCCATCGACGTGCTCTTTGGCGTCACCCATAACGGCGTAGGACCGCCCCCTTTGCCGGGAGTGTCGCTGCTGTCGTCATCCACCTACGCCTTGGCCTATCCTGACTGTTGTACACAGTCGAGCTGATGCGAAACCGACAAAAGGCCTAGCGCTATGCAGCACGTTGGAATTGTGTTACTATGGTCCCAAATTCATTGCTGCATGGTACTGCGCGGCAGTAAGGGCCAGTATGTTACTGCCGTATCACCTGTTCCGTTCCAAACAATGAGGACATCACACGCGGCCTGCGCTGTGACTGCTCCCCTTGGATCGTTGGAAGGGCATCAAGTGATTGACCACGCTCTAGCGTTTGAAGGGGCAGCCGCCGCATGGCACAGGTGGAGTCTGAGAGCCCGTGGTCGTTTGAGCGCATCTATGATGAGTTCAAGACGCCGATCTACAACTACATCTATCATCTGGTGGGCAACCGTGAGCAGGCAGACGATTTGACGCAGGACACCTTTGTCAAGGCATTAAAGGCCCTGCCCAAAATGGATGCGTCACTCAAGCTCTCGGCGTGGCTGTATCGCATCGCGACCAACACGGCCTATGACGCGTTGCGCCGGCGCAGGTTGATCGCATGGCTACCCTGGCAAGAGCTGGACCACGAGCCAGCCGATGCCGAAAGCGCGGACCCCCAGGAGACAATCGAGACGACCGAGTTGGTGCGTCAGGCGTTGCGGCATATGCCGCCCACCTATCGCGCGGCACTGTTACTCTATACCCAGCAGGGCTTTTCGTATAGCGAGATTGCCCAGGCGCTCAGCATCGCCGAGAGCGGGGTCAAGATGTATCTGTCGCGCGCCCGCCAATCGTTCCGCGAGCATTATCGCGCGCTCGAAGCGGGAATACCGCATCCGACCAAGGGATCGTCACGGTAAGAGTTCGATCAAGGAGGCAGCGCGGCGCCGACTTCGACGGTGAGGCCGCCAGGCGCGCTAGACCGGGCCATGAATTGCGAGTGGGTCGAAAAACACCTTCGCGAATACTACGACGATCTCCTCGATGCCAGCACGGCAGCCGAGATGAAAGCGCATGTGGCGACGTGCGCGCGTTGCAGTGCGGTGTTGAGCGACGAATATGCTCGCTTCGATCAGCTCATCGCGTCTTTGCCGCGCTATGAGCCTCCCGCTGAGCTGCGCGCCCGCATCTTTAGCTCGCCGGAGTTTCGTGCCATCGTGCACGGTCCGCCACCCAATGACCCACCTTCCACATCACCCCCGCCGGCTCCGCGGCCGCCCACCCACGCCGTGCGCCTGGTGACGCAGATCGTGGCTGTGATCGTGCTGCTGGTGGGTGCTGGCGCGATCGTGGCGAACATCGCGGCGCAAAATCGCAATCCCAACGGCTATGCGAGCTGCCCCTCAACCTCAGAGGGGCAGCGTATCGTCTATCTGGATGGCACGACGCTCGAGAGCAGTGGCGCGCCTTTGACCTGCGACGCAAAGATCAGCGTCGGCGCGCTCTGGCAGGTAAACCCGACGGGCACGCTCATCGCGTATGTGAATCAGACCACCGGACAGGTACGCGTGATAGGCGCTGACGCCGCCAACGACCATGGCATCGACACCGGCGCGGGCGTGGTGGTTGGGCTGGAATGGTCGCCCGACGGGCATTCGCTGGCGATCGTCAAACAGAGTAACAGCCGCACGATCTCGGTGTGGATGGCGACGCGCGACGGCGAGGCGGTCGCGCACGCGCAAGATTTCATCGCGGGCGGACCGGTAACGCTGACGGCCTGGTCGTCCGACAGCCAGGCTTTCGCGCTGGCCGCCGAGGCAGTCACCGGCCTGGGCGCGATCGCGATCATCTATCCCCAGCAAAACAGTGGAGCAATGGTGACGACTGACGTGGTGCCCCAACAGATCGGTTGGATAACCGGGCGCACGCCACGTCTGGTGTGGATGCTCACCAAAGGCAACGCCACGCAATTTGGCAGCTATTGGTCAGGGCCTGAGACGCGGCCTTTCACTCTCACAAGCGTCTCGGCTGTCGCGCTTAACCCCGCCAAAGGGCAATGGGCGGTCGCTACCACCAATGGCATAATCGCGCTGTATGACGCCGTGACTGGACGCGCGACGCCGTTCGCACGCCTTTCCGCCGCCCCGTCAAGGCTCATCTGGTCGCCCGACGGCACGAGGCTCGTGGTGGTGGGGGACTCGACCCTGCTTGTGGCGACGCCACACGGCATTCAAACGTTGACGACGAATCTGCTGCCGGTGCCTGTGGCTTTTAGCCCGGATGGCTCGCACATCGCTTACGTCGCCGGCAACGCGGTGTCAGTGGCGAATCTGGCCACAGGCACGATCGTCGATGTGCTCGCGCTGGGGGAGTCGCCGATCAACGCCCTCGTCTGGTCGCCTGACGGCAGCGTGCTGGCTGTCTGGCAGCACGACTCGATCACGCTGGTCGGCCCAACCGGCTCCCACATAGGATCGTACCCGCTGAGCAGCCCCGCGCAGTCGGCGCCGCAATGGTCAGGTAGGTAGCCTCGCTCTCAGGCAAGGTTCTGCTCTCGTCACGGCACGCCAACTCACAGCAGTCCTCACAAACGATGGCTGCTTTCTTTTTGCTCCTGTGATATTTCGCCCATAAAGCAAATTATTTGTTGACAATGCGATTGAACATGGAATAGACTATTGCTATCTGATTCGTAATTTGATATATTCCTAATGCAGATGAGCGATCAGCACGACGCTGCTTGCCCGTTTTTTCCTCGTGCGCCCGCTCGCCATCTCAATGAGGAGCAGCGGATCATGGCGGAAGCTATCATTTCACGTTTCGGGCTACCTAACCTGTTGCTTGTCCTGATGGGGATTATTCCCCTGCTCGCCGCGTTCCCCGGCACAGCGCGCACCACGTGGGCACGCATTGTGCGCGTCGTCGTGCCGGCACTGATGGGCATGGTGCCCGGTCTGGCGCTGAGCTTATTGTTACAAGACATGACCGGCGGCCTTTTCGTGCGCCTGCTGTTGCGTGGCGTGGTCATACTTGGCGGGGTCATCGGCGTCGCCGAAGGGCAATTCGTCACGCGACCATACGACCCTGAACCACACTACAATTATCTCTTTCGTCTGCTCGCGCGGCGCATTGTCGCGGGTCTCGTGCTGGGCGGCGTCTTGAGCCTGATCGTCGCTCTCGCGTCGCATATGTCGGGCGAGGACACGCTGCTCGTGCTGAGCGTTACGCTGCCGCTCAGCATGATCATCGTGCCCACCTGGGAAACGACCGAAGTGATCGATCGCTATCTGAGCCTCTCTATCCAGCATGTCGTCGTGCTGGGTTTTCTTGTCGGCGTCGTCGATCGAGGACTGGATGTCATCGAGGTTTTCGTGATAGAACATCGCGCGCCAGACATCATGATGCCTGAAGCGATCGTGGCGTCAGGATTCATCTTCGCGGCGGCCAGCCTGTTCATTGGGGCCTGCTGGCGGGGACTGCGCGCGCTCATCGCCCTGGTTTCCGCTTGGTTTCGCCACCGACAATTCGAGGGGGTGCGGCAAGTCTCACTGGGCGTCTTGCTGGGCGCGACCATCGCGGTCGCACTGATTCTGGCGCTGCCACTGATCGGCATGGCGATGCCGCCGCAGGTGGCTATTCCGCTGGTGCTGGTGCTGCCCGCCGCCGGTGGCGTCAACGGATGGAGAATCGCCGATCAGCCCGGCGGATATTTTATGACGCCGATCTTCGCGCCAAGTGCCGCGATTACCACGCTGAGCTTTGCGACGCTGACGGTGGCGGGCTATCAGGCGATAGCGGGCCTGCGCGATCACTTGTTTCCCCAGACCACGGTGACATTTTCCATCGTGGGCGTGCCGCCAGCGGAGATCGTCGCGACCTCCGCGCTGCTGACGGCGGCGGTGACACTCTTCGTCGGAGGTTTCACGCGCTATAGTTATTTCTGGCGTCATGTCGCGGGTCGCTGGCAGCTCATTCTCGCCAGCATCGTGTTTCTCGCCGCCAGTGGGGCGCTGCTCACCCTCCCAACATAATGGAGCAGACCAAATACGAGCTTCAGATGATGCGCCCGCTTTTCCTGAAGTAGCGAGATAGCAGGCAGGTAGCGAGAGCATGGGCGCCCGTTCGTGACCGCTTTGTGTGGGGTCATGGTGGGTTCGAGACGATGGCGTGACGCTCGCCCCCTATGCTTTGGAAGTGAACACAGCCCATGCATCGGGCAACACGGGACGAAACGAGGCCATCCACATGCAACGATCCACCAAAGTGCTGCTAGGCGTCATGGGAGGAGTGCTGGTGGCGATCCTGGCGTTCGGGATCGCCGATGCGGCCTATGCCATGCAAACCGGCCATCCGTTCTTCGCGGCGGCCAACAGCGGCTATAGCGGTATGATGGGTAATGGCGGCTACAGCGGCAATAATGGCTATAGCGGCATGATGGGCAACGGCGGTTACGGCGGCATGATGGGCAGCCGGAGCTGGGCGGCGCTCAACGGGCAGCCGGTCGTCGCGACGAGCCAGGTGGCCCTCACCAGCGCCGATGCCTTTAGCCCGGCGGTCATCCAGGTCACAGCTGGGACGACGGTGACCTGGACGAATGCCGACACGGATACCCACACCGTCACGTTCATGCCCATGATGGTATCCAGTGGCAACCTGACGACAGGCGCCAGCTTCAGTTTTACCTTCACAACGCCGGGAACCTACGACTACTTCTGCATGTACCATCAGGGGATGATCGGGCGGGTCATCGTCACCACCTGAGCTTCCGTCACCAAGCGGATATGTGCGACCAGCAGCGATCGGCGTCTTCGCGCCTTACGCCTGGTGATCACAATGCCTGAGCAGCGTCAGGACTGAACGCCTGCCGATTGTTGGAGAACGGCAAGCCCACGGACACTGTCGGTAAATGCGCGCAAGGTCCGAGCCACCATCCCGTTGACCGACCGCTCCGGATAGCTGCCGTGTTCGTCGGGCACTCCCGCTGGCACGCCGGTCAATAGCTCGATGCCTTCGTCGATGGTGCGTACCGCATACACATGGAACCGGCCTGCTCGAGTCGCCTCGATGACTTCATCGCGCACCATAAGGTTGCGCACATTCGCGTGTGGGATGATGACGCCCTGCTCTCCTGTCAGCCCGCGTGCTTGACATACCTGGAAGAAGCCTTCGACCTTTTGCGTCACCCCACCGACCGCCTGCACTTCGCCCAGTTGATTCACCGAGCCGGTCACTGCCAGGGATTGCGCGATGGGCAAACCTGCCAGACTGGACAGCAGCGCATACAATTCGGCGGATGACGCGCTATCCCCTTCGATGCCGCCATAGACTTGCTCGAAGCAGATGCTTCCCGCCATGCTGAGCGGAAACGCCTGCGCATAGCGGCCAGCGAGATAGCCGCTGAGGATCAAGATGCCCTTGCTATGCGCCGGCCCGCTCATCATCGTCTCCCGCTCCAAGTTGACGATGCCTGCCATTCCCGGTGACGTGCGGGCCGTGATCCGCGCTGGCTTGCCAAAGGCAAAATCGCCCATCTGCATGATCGTCAGGCCATTGATTTGCCCGACTACGGCTCCGGCGGTATCGATGAGGATCGTGCGCTGATTCATCATTCTGTCGATTTTATCGGAAACCAGGCTCAATCGGCGCTCACGCACCGCGATAGCGCGCAGGATATGCTCACGGCTGGTTGAGGATGCTTGCTCTTTCAGGGCGAGATGGCAGGCTTCCAGCGTGAGATCTTCGATCGCGCTCAGTGCCGTCGAGAGGCGATCCTGGTCTTCGACCCAGCGACTCCCCTCTTCGATGAGCGCGGCCACCGCATCCGCAGCCAGAGGCGGCATATTGCACGTGCGCGTGACGCTCGCGGCGAAACGCGCATAGAACCGCTCGGCCTCGCTCGTTCGCGGCATGTCGTCATCGAAATCGGCTCGCACTTTAAATAAGGTGCGGAAGTCGGGATCGAGCGCCAGTAATGCCGCGTAGGTCTCTAGCTCGCCGATGAGGATGATCTTGATCGCGGCGGGGATCGGCTCGGGCCGCAGCGAGGCGCTGGCGGGCGTGCCGGGCACGAGATCGCTGCTCTCCAGACCAATTACCCCGAAGCGCAAGACCCGCTTCATCGCTTCCCAGGCATGCGGGCGGCTCAAGAGATCGCGAGCCTGCAAGATGAGATAGCCGCCATTGGCACGATGCAGCGCCCCCGCCTTGATCAGCAGGTGATCGGTGTAGGGCAGGCCGCTCAACACGCCAAATTCGATTTTGCCGACCAGATTGAAATAGTCCGGGTTGATCTCCTGTTCGATGGGAGCATGGTCGCCAGCATAATGAGCGACCAGCACATTCACCCGATAGCGCCGCCGCAGCCATTCCCTGTCTGGGCGCTTGCGCGGGTCATCCTGAAACATGTCCTCGCCGCCAGGTGCTGGCCTCTCTGTGCTCGCCTGAGCGCTGCCAGGCGCTTCCCCCATGTCGCGTTGCTCCGCGCTCGTGAGATCGGAGGAGAGAGCGGCCGGCAGATCTCGCAGGAGGTCCGCATGCGCGCACAGATCAGCTGCGAGATGACGCACGAAATCGGCAACCCTCGCAGTGCGCGCATAGCGCTGTGCCAGGACATCGGCGAGTGGATCGATCGCCTGATGCGCCACCGAGAGATCCAGCGTGTGGATGCGCTCCAGCGCCTGTTCCTCAAGCTCGCGCAAGGTCGAGAGCGCTTGCTGGATTCGCCCTTCCATATGTTCGTGCTCGGCGCGCAGGCGCTGCTGTTCTTCCGCCGGAAGCGCGGCGAACTCGACTTCGGACATAGGCTGGATGGAATCCTCTCGCGGTTGATCCTGCGCGCCGGGGACCGCCGGCTGGGAAGCCATCGGCTTGATGGGAATGAGCGTGAGTCCGGCTGGAGTCTCTCGCAGCGCGAACCCTCGTCCCAACGCTTCTTGTTGGAGTCCCTCGATGACCTGCGCCTGTTGGGCACTGATATCGCTGAGTTGGGCGGCGCGCTGCTGGCGATAGGTGTCGCCGCCGAATGCCCGCTGCAGGGCACGGCTGCTTGCGTTGACGAACCGGTCGATGTCATGAGCGAATGCCTGCCCGCCGCTGGTGGGCAGAGGAATGGCGATCGGCTCGTTAGGACGGTCGAAATTATAGACATAGCACCAGTCTGGACCAGCCTCGCGCTTTTCTGCTACCTGGCTGACCGCGTTGAAAACGGAGGTCAGTCTCCCAGAGCCGGTCTGCCCGGCGACAAACAAGTTATAGCCTTTGCCTTCCAGGCTCAGCGCGAACTCGATCGCCTCTTGCGCCCGCAGCTGTCCGATGAGCTGGGCCGGCTCTGTCAGCTCGGCGGTGGTTTTGAACCCCAGGCTGGCGGGATCAGTAGGCTTGCGCAGCGCATCGGGCGATACTTCCCATTGATGATGCAGGTCGCTCATGGTTGACTCCTCTCCTCAATCGCGAATGACATGCGGAGCATGCTGTCAGCAGTATTGTACCCAACTCTCTCAGTGTTGTCTCAGCGGCACGCCATTCATCACGATACACTCACAAGTCAACGAGAGGCGCCCATTGGCCAGGAAACGCAGGGAAAGCGACACCTCGCTCAACATTCCCCGCGCGACTTAGGGTTTTCAAAGATCGAGCTGGCATGCTTCGTTGTGATTCTATTGTGTGCCTTGCGGCTATGTATGTGATTGGTTTATGACTTGCGGCGAGTACCTTAAAGAGCGTGATGAGCGATCATCTCCAGTGCCATTGAGTGCGCGGGCACTCTCATCAAAAGGAGGAAAATCCCATGCAGCGTCAGCAAAGCGCCGTATTCCAGTTGGGAGCGGCAGCTATCAGTGTCGTCGCCGGGGCTTGGACAATCTATCACCTGATCTTAGGCTTTCAGAATCCAAGCCAAAGCTCGTATAACGACGGTTGGGGCATCGGCTTGCTCGTGCTCTTTGCCCTTGCTCTCATCTTGGCCTTTGCCCGGTTTTTTCAGGAGCGACCCGCGTTGACATCGAGCACATCGACAGATCAATTCCCTGAGCCGGCCATTTCCAGGTTCTTCCTCGGCTCGAGCGGAGCCGCTCCGATATGGTTCGTCGTGCGCATGAATGTCGGCTCCGAGTGGTTGCTGGCAGGATGGGAGAAGATTAAGTCACCGGTTTGGGGTACCAATGGAACGGCTCTGGCGGGTTTCGTCAAAGGCGCGTTAGCCAAGTCTTCCGGGCCAAACCCATCGGTGCAAGGTTGGTATTCCTGGTTTTTGCAGCATATCGTCCAAAACAATACCGGCTTGATCTCGTTCCTGGTGACCTGGGGGGAATTCGCGGTTGGCCTGGGGGTGATCCTCGGGGTGCTGACCGGCATCGCCGCTGGATTTGGCGTGCTGATGAATCTGAACTACCTTCTTGCCGGGACCGTCAGCATCAATCCCGTGCTGGGCATGTTCGGGTTATTCCTGGTCTTCGCGTGGAGAGTTGCCGGGCAGATCGGCATTGATCGGTATCTGCTGCCCGCCCTCGGCCTGCCCTGGAAGCCGGGAAGCTTGTTCCTGCCTCAAAATGTGGGCGCGGTGAAGCCGACATCCTAACGCGCATCCCATGTTACGTCTCCTCAGGCAGATCGCCGCTCATAGCGATCCACCTGAGGGGTTAGCTTATCTTCGCCAGGAAATTCAGCATTTCGTGCCTTCATATGAGCATTTCAGCGATCACGAATGGCATGGCTCGCGGATCTTTTGCGACACGCTTCCGTGCGCCGGCATCGTGAGATTCTTAGCGAGGTGGCATTGTGACGCGCTGGTGCACTCTTGAGGAAGCTGTCCACATCGTCGAATCTGGCGATCGTGTTTTTGTGCAGGGCGCCTGCTCGACGCCAACGCCGCTCATTCAGGCGCTGGTGGCGCGTGACGACCTGCGCGACATCGAGATCATCCACCTGCATACCTATGGCCCGACGCCTTACACCGAGGAGCCATTTGCCGACCGCTTTCGCCTGCGCGCGCTCTTCGTCACCGATAATACACGCGAGGCGGTCAACGCGGGGAGGGCCAGCTATGTGCCGCTGTTCCTACACGACATGCCGGCCTTGATGGCGCCTGGGCGCGATCTCTTTCCGGATGTCGCGCTCATCCAGGTGTCGCCGCCCGACGCGCACGGCTTTTGCTCGCTCGGCCCCTCTGTCGATGTGACACGCGCCGCCGTCGATCACGCCCGTCACATCGTCGCGCTCGTAAATCCCCAGGTTCCACGCACGCACGGCGACGCCTTTGTACTCCTGGATCGTATCGCCTGTGCCGTGCGCCTGGATGCGCCGCTGTATACCGTGGAATCGAAAGAGCCGAGCGCCATTCACCGGCAGATCGGGCGTCACATCGCCAGCCTGATTGAAGACGGAGCGACACTCCAGCTCGGGATCGGCGCCATTCCTGATGCCGTGCTGAGCGAGCTGCGCGGCCACAAGGATCTCGGTGTCCATTCCGAGATGTTTTCCGACGGCGTCGTAGATCTCGTCGAGCGCGGCGTAATCACGGGAGCGCGCAAAAATCACGATCGCGGCAAGATCGTCGCCAGCTTCGCCGTTGGCTCGTCTCGGCTGCTGGCGTTTCTGGACAACAACCCAATGATCGAGATGCGCTCGGTGGATTACACGAATGATGCGGCGGTCATTCGCCAATTCGAGCAGATGGTCGCGATCAATAGCGCGATCCAGGTCGATCTGACTGGACAGGTGTGCGCGGAGTCCATCGGGACGCGCATCTATAGCGGCGTCGGCGGGCAGATGGATTTCCTCTCGGGAGCCGCGCTCTCGCCACGTGGACGCCCGATCATGGCGCTGCCAGCAACCGCGCGAGCCACGCCAGAATCCGACGGCAGCCCGTTTGGCATCGAGCCGGTCGGCGGCTGCTGCTCGCGCATCGTGCCGGAGTTGTCTCCAGGAGCAGCTGTAACGACGACTCGCGCGCATGTGCACTACGTCATTACGGAGTATGGCATCGCCGCCCTGCATGGCAAGGATCTGGCACAGCGCGCCCGCAGCCTTATCGCTATCGCCGCCCCTGAGTTCCGCGAGGCGTTGGAGCAAGCTGCTGCCGCGCTGCACCTGTGAGACGGCCACTATTCGCCCACGGCCCCACTCACATCTTCCTTCGCCATGCCAGGCATCCTCGACGCCGGATTTTCCCCTTTGAAGACGCGGAAGAGCAGCCAGAGCGAGGGTAAGACGAGCGCCAGGCCGAGCACCGAGACAATCAAGAATGCCGCGAGTGTCTGAGTCGGGCTGGCGGCGTTGGCGATCGTGATGTCGGGCACGACCAGATCGGGGGCTTGCGCCACCGCCCACGCCACGAAAATCGACGCGATCTCGAGCATGAGCAAGATACGCGCGGTGTGATAGCGAGCTAGCAACAAGCTGAGCGCCGTCGCCAGGCCGACCGCGATCGCCGCCAGCGTGAAGACAAGACCGCGCGTGATCAACCCCTGCCAGAGATAACTGGCGTCACCACTGGCCAGGGCGAGCGCCAGCGCGCCCACCACGGCGGCCACCGCCCCGGCGACGATCGCCCGCCAGCGAAACGCCTCGACCAGCTCGCTGTCGCCGCGCATCCGCGCTTCGATGGTGAGATACGTCGCCGCTAGGCACGAGCACAGTCCCAGCGCGAAGGCGCCACAGGCGAAAGCAAAGGGCGTCGTCCACGATCCCCAATAATCGACCGGACCTTGCGCGTGAATCCGTCCGCTGGCGATGGCCCCGGCGCACATGCCAAACAGGAAGGGCGTGATCGTGCTCGTCGCGCTGAAGATGCGCTCCCAGACGATGTCGATCGCCTGCGCGGCGTGCGTCCGAAAGACGAAGGACGCCCCGCGCAGCACGATGCCGATCAGCGCCAGGGTCAGTGGGATGAACAGCGCGACCGACAGGGTGCTAAAGACCAGGGGAAAAGCCGTAAACGCCCCGACGATGGCGAAGATCAGCCAGACATTGTTCGCTTCCCAGACAGGCCCCATCGCCGCCAAGATCAGCCCGCGCTGGCGGTCAGACGATGGGCCGTTGGCTAACAAATCCCAGATGCCGCCGCCAAAATCCGCGCCACCCAAGACGCCGTAGGCGACGAGCGAGAACCACACCAGCATGGCTGCCAGCGTTGGGAGGATCATCAAAAGTCGCGGCACCGAAACCCCTCGCCTTTAGGCATAGGGAGAAAGTGCCACCTGCCCGTGGGCAGACCGTCCTTTCCGTGATATATTGTTGCGAATCGCGCATGATGCGAGCAACGCACTTTGGCTGGTGACAGCAAGGGCATAGGCCGCGAGGCCGAGGATATGGTGGGTGCCCCCTTGAGCGTTGACGGGTCGATCGCCCCACTCGATGTGGTCAACCGGCCCCCAGTTGCAAATCTGGTAGGGATGTGCGGGAATGAGCACTCCTGATGGTCTCACGGCGATCCTCCGTAGGGACAAGCTCCTAGCTTTCGCTATGGGGTTGTTGACGGCGCGTACCCTCCCGTGGCGGCGGCTTCTTCATCATCCGGCGCTTCGTCTGTGGCGGGCTGGCGGTCCAGCCGTCGCAACAGGATCACGGAGAAGACGCCCATCGCGACATAGATCGCGCTGAAGGCCAGAAAAGCGATGTCTAAACCTGGCGCCGTCGTCGCCGCGTCTCGCGTGCGCAAGATGCCTTGAATGATCCACGGCTGGCGGCCTTCTTCAGTGACCATCCATCCCGCCTCGATGGCGACGAAGGTCAGCGGGCCGGCGGCCACCAACGCCCGCATGAGCCAGGTGTCTTCGGGGATCTGGCGCTTGCGCCGCCACCATGCGATCCAGAACCATGCTGCCGCCGCCAGCGTGGCAAAGCCGGTGCCCACCATGAGGTCGAAGAACGGGTGGACGAGCTGCGGCTGAGGGCGGTCCTGCGGCGGATAGGCATCGAGGCCGGTAATCGTCGCGTTGGGATTGCCGTCGACGAGAATGCCCAGCGCGTGGGGGATCTGGATGCTCAGATACGTTTGCTGCGTCTGGGAATCGGGAATCCCGCCAATGGTGATCGGGGGACCTTTCTCGGTATGGAACAGCACTTCCATCGCGGCGAACTTGGCTGGCTGATCGGCGGCAACCGCCCGTGCGGCCAGGTCGCCCGAAATGATTTGCAGCGGCGCGACGATCGCGCCCATCGCCAGGGCCAGCACCAGCCCGCGACGCAGCCAGGTCTCCTTGCGCTGGGCCAGAATGCCCAGCGCGCACAGAGCCGCCACGCCAAAGCCTGTCGCCTCATACGACGCCAGGATCATATGCGTCGTCTCATAGCCGGTGCTGGGATTCAAGATCGCGCCGATGGGACTGATCCCCGTCACTTTGCCATGCGAATAGATGAAGCCGGCGGGGGTATTCATCCACGAATTGGCGCTGACGACGAACCAGGCGGAGGCAAAGCCGCTGATCACCAGCGGCACCGAGCACAGCCAGTGAGCGCGCGGCGAGAGGCGATTCCATCCATAGAGATAGAGGCCGACGAAGATGGCCTCGAGGAAGAACGCGAAGCCTTCGAGCGCGAAAGGCAGGCCGATGATGCTTCCCGCGAAACGCATGAAAGTCGGCCAGAGCAGTCCCAGCTCGAAGGATAGGATCGTGCCCGAGACGGCGCCGATGGCGAATAAAATGCCGAACGCTTTCGACCAGCGATGCGCCAGCGTCAGCCAATCTTTGTTCCCCGTACGCAGATACAGCCCCTCTGACGCGAAGAGCAGCACGGGCAGGCCGACGCCCAGCGCCGCCCAAACGATGTGAAAAGCGAGCGATGTCCCCATTTGGGCGCGAGCGTCGAATAGCTGAGACATCATCTTCCCTCGCGATGCGGGCTGGCTCTATGGAAGAGCTAACGCTCAAAACTCTCACCTTCGATCATAACAAGTATTGACTAGCGGAGCATTTCCCCCAGGCGCATGGGAAGGATTCCTGACATCTCCCTGATGAGCCGAAGGAAGCCGGGCAGAGATCGGATGCAAGGCAGCCCGCATGGTTTGTGGCATGCTAAATGCGACCTCTTTTCCCTAGGCGCTTAGTCGCCCATGCGCGCGGCCTCACGCCGATTGAAGCTCACATTTCGAGGTGGGATATGAATTCGCCACAGCACTCGCCAGAAAACGAAGCACGACTGGCTCACTACGTCGGATCGCCCGATCTAGAAATTCGGTGCGAGCCAAGCGGTTACTGTTTGTTTGCCAAAGATCGCTTGCTCACCTGTGTTCCGACGCTGGATGATATGTTTGCCTTCTTGCGCGTGCATGGCATCGATTACCCCGTTTACCTGTACGCTGGCGATCCACATCTTAGGTCAGACGATTCCGCCGGGAGCGCGCTCTGATACGACAAAGCCGCGCTGGCGCCTATGGCGGACGCGATCCCCTGCTCAGGAGGCTCGCATGAGTTTGCAAGCAGCTCTCAGTGAAAGCAAAGACCATATTGCTCGCTATATTTTCTCATCTGACCGGATGATCTGGGTGCAGCAGGGACCAAAGAGCTTTCTGGTGTTTAGTCCAGACATGCTCGACGCCCGTGTGCCGACTTTTGGCGAAGTGCTGCTGCTTTTGAGCACGCTCAGCATTGGCTATCATGGATGGAATCCCGAGCACTGGCCGGAAGAGTTCATATAATCTGTCCCTGGTCTCAGACCGGGTGGGAGTCCGGCAAGGGCAGGCCGACGATCTCCATCAGCTTGAGCGCGTTGGTCGAGGTAGCCAGCCCTGGATGCAGCCGAAAATCGAAGCGCATCGTGAGCGTGCCGTCAACGCGCGCGAAAGACTCCGTGAAGTGGACCATGCGCGCGTCGCGCAGCAGCTCTGACGTGTCGGCCAGTGTCAGATCGTGCGTTGAGACGGCGCCGAGCGCGCACTTGTCAAGCAGTGAGCGGATGATGTGCCGCGCCGCGATCTGCCGCTCGAATGTATTCGTGCCTTGCAGGATCTCGTCCAATAAAAAGAGCACGATCGGTCCGTGTGCCGCTTGTGCCGCGCTGGCGGCATCGATTACCAGCTTGAGGCGTCGCAGCTCGGCCATGAAATAGGACACGCCTTGCTCCAGTGAATCTTGCACGCGAATGCTCGTCGCCAGCCGCAACGGCGGCATGGTCAGCGCCCCCGCGCAACACGGTCCGCCGGCCTGTGCCAGCGCGACATTCACCCCAACGGCGCGCAACAGCGTGCTTTTGCCCGACATATTCGAGCCGGTGACCAGCAGAAACGTCCCCGCCGGGCCGAGCGTCACGTCGTTGCCCACGCAGGTCGCCGGCGGCAGCAAGGGATGGCCCAGCTCGCGCGCCTCGACGTGTTGGGCCGCTTCGTCAAACACGGGATATGCCCACGTCGCGTGATCGTGAGCCAGCGTCGCCAGGGCAGCTAGAGCCTCGATCTCTCCCGTCGATGTCAGCCACGCCCGCACCTGCCGGCCCGATTCGCCGCGCCAGGCTTCCAGCGCGGCGAGCACATGCACCTGCCACAGCGCCAGAGACCTCACGACGATGCGCGTGAACGACGCCTCTTGCACCTGGGCAAAGGCCATGATTACCGCCAGCCGCCGCATGCGCCTGGAGGCAGCGAGGCCGCCGGCGCCGAATGCCGTCTCGAGATCGCGCAGCAATGGCGAGGCAAACGGCTGTGCCGCAATGAAGGCGAAAAGATGAGCATAGGCCTCGAAGACGCTCTGGCGCTCGGTCACTTGCTCGATATGGGCCTGCACCTCGCGTTGGGTGAGCACTGTGATGATATAGCCCGCCGCCGCGCCTGCGAGCCATAGGTGAAAGTGGATCGCGCCCGCGAGCTGGAAGATGACGGCGAGCGCGATGCACGCGGGCACGATGCGCGCCGCCCAGACAAGCCATCGATGACGTGGCAGATACGGCGCGGATTCCGCCCAGGCGGCGAATCCCTCATAGGTGTGCTGCTGACGGCCGGTTTCTGTGCCCAAGAGCGCCAGCCCATCGCGAAAGTTGGCCATGCCCGCCAGCTCGCGCACAGCGGCCTGACGCTGGCGCGCTTCCTCAGGCGTGGCAGGGTGCAAGATCCAGCGCTGGAGGGTGGCCTGGCCGATGGGTGTGCGGGCGGTATTCAACAAATGCGACAGCGAAGCATGGCCAACCAGATCCAGATCGGCGGCAAAGGGGTGATCCGGCTCTGGCGCCGCTGGGGCGCGCTGGGGCAGGTTGGCCCAATCTCGCGCCAGGCGCCGCAACCCCTCGTCGCTCATCTGCCAGAGCGAAGCGTAACGCTGGCGCCGCGCGTCCAGATGCGCGTGATAGGCATAGGAAGCGACGAAGCCGATGAAAAGCGCGCCAGCCAGCCAAAACCACCGGTGATCGCGAAAGACGCCGAGCGTCCCAATGACGATGAATGACATGAGCGCAACCGCGCTGACGACGCCCTGGCGGTTGCCCAGTCGCGCGAGACGATCGCGCCGGGCGCCAAAGTGATCGCAACGGACGCGATACTCCTCGGCGGGCACGGTCGCACCGGTGGGCGATGGCGGATCGAAAGGCAGCACGGCGGTTCCTTTTCGCGATGACGAGATACGGCTCTCCGTCTGACAACTGAGAGGGAAAGGATGCTCCAGCGCCAAACAAGGCTTGCGTCAATGCGGCGGCTCGTCGGGCTTGTCCTCGGGCGGGGGCGCGGCCGGCAGCGGCGCCCGCTGCACGATCAGCCAGCCTGTCAGTCCGAGCCAGACCCCCAGCCAGCCCAGGGACGTGCCCACGATGGTGCGGTGCGACTGTTGTGGCGCGTAAGCTGCCAGCGCGGCGGTCGCGGCAAAGAGCGCGGCGCCGACGATGCCGGTCAGCCCCACGACGCGCTCGAAGCCCGGCAATCGGGCCAGAGGCGCGTTGATCAGCCCCAGCCAGAGGGCCATCGCTATGCCCCCGATGACGTCCGCGATCAAGCTCTCGGTGATCGAGATAGTGCGATAGCTCGCGCCCAGATCGCCTCGCGCTGCCGGGCTGGCGTGGATGAATTGCCGCGCGACGGTGAAAAGCGCCACCAGATCGACCAGCGTCACCAAAACGAAAATCCCCAGTCCAGCGACGCCGAGCCATTGCGCGACGCGCCCCCTGTCCCCTTGTATGATCTCGCGCAGCAGCGACGGCACTCCCAGCTTCATCACCAGCGGCAGCGTCG